>OJKW01000059.1_pt1 | contig 105572 bp, 98 predicted proteins | sample 1596591 | NCBI WGS metagenome assembly OJKW01 (sample SAMEA4350166, study PRJEB24818) | metagenome | biome: human; feature: gut; material: faeces | place: Denmark | collected 2013-09 | reverse complement strand
GCCAACGTTGGCATGCTCTCTCTGCTGCCCTTCGGGGAGCTGGTTGGCTGCACGGTGATGTACCCGCTCATCGCAGGCGTTCTCCATGTCGCGGCCCAGCAGGACATACGCCGCCCACAGCACCGGATTGAACCAGTGTACCGTCAGCAGCAGGAACGCCAGCGGCTTCACCACGTGGTCGCCCCGCCGGATGTGGCTCCGCTCGTGGGCCAGCACCTGAGACAGGTCCGCCTCGTCCAGCCCCGCCGGTATATAGATGCGGGGCCGGAGCATGCCCAGCACGAAAGGAGTGCCCCACCGGTCGCAGCGGCAGACGTTATCCTCCACGCGCACCGCCGTCCGCACCTGCCGGTAAAGCCGCAGATAGCTGACCAGCATATACGCCAGCATGAATGCCGCGCCCGCCAGCCATACCGCCGTCAGCACCTCCACCGTCATAACGGGGCGGGCCGCCTGCACCGGCTCCGCGGACGTGACCGATCCCACAGGCTGGACGGGTGTCAGGATCTCCCCGCCGCTGGGCAGGATGGCGTCCGCCGTCTCCTGTGTCTGGGGCAGCTGCTCCAGCGCCGCCGTCACGGGGCTCTGCTCCGCCTGCAAACTGACGCGGCTCTGCAAGGAGACCGGCACGATCAGCCGCACCGCCACCAGCGCCCACAGCATGCACACCGCCCACTTGGGCGCGCGGCGCAGCGCCAGCCGCGCCAGCATCACCGCCAGCGCCAGCACGCCGGCCTGCCACGAAAGCTCCACCACTCTCAGAAACAGATCAGTCATGATTTTTCTCCTCAAGATCGGCGATCATCCGCCGCAGCTCGTCTGCCTCCTCCGCCGACAATCCGCGCCCGCCCACGAACGCGTTGAGAAAGCCGGGCAGACTGCCGCTGAAATTCCGCTCCACAAAGGCGCGGCTCTCCGCCCGCTGCACCTGGTCGCGGGACACCAGCGCCGTTACCACGGCGTCCTCCGTCTGCACCACGCCCCGCTCCGTCAGGCGCTTGATGACGGTATAGGTGGTGGATTTCTTCCACCCCAGCTTCTCCGCGCACAGGTGCGCCAGCTCGCTGCTGCGCACCGGCTGATGCGCCCACAGGATCTCGCAGAACCGCAGCTCGCTGTCAAAGATCTTCGGTGTCTCCACCCGCATCTCCTCCTTCCGATAGGTCTACTTAGTTAGACCTCTTACCGGTAGTCTAACCCATTAGACCCATCTTGTCAAGGGAAATTTGCATCCCGCCCCGATTTATGCTACACTCACCCCGTAAGGAGGTGACGACCATGGACATTCTCTATCAGGACGACCGCATCGTGGTGGCGGTAAAGCCCGTGGGCGTACTGTCCACCGATGAGCCCGGCGGTATGCCGGAGCTGCTCCGCACCCAGCTGCACACCGACTGCATCCGCACCGTCCACCGGCTGGACGCCCAGGTGTCCGGCGTCATGGTCTTTGCCCGCAGCCGTATGGCGGCGGCCCTGCTGTCCCAGCAGATACGGGAGCGCCGCTTTACCAAGGAGTATCTGGCTGTCCTGTGCGGCACGCTGTCCCAGCCCTCCGGCATCCTGACGGACCTGCTGGCCCGTGATCCCCAGCGCCGTCTGACCTATGTGGCGGACACCCCCTCCCCCAGCGCGCGGGAGGCCCGCCTGTCCTTCGCCACTGTGGACAGCTCCGACGGTATGACGCTGGTGCGCATCCGGCTCCACACCGGCCGTACCCACCAGATACGGGTACAGTTCGCCTCCCGCGGTCTGCCTCTGGCAGGTGACCGCAAGTACGGTGCGTCCGACGCGCCGTATCCCATCGCCCTGTGTTCCTGCCGCCTGTCCTTCGTCCACCCCCAGACCGGCGAGCCCGTGACCTTCACCTGCCCGCCGCCGGACACGGCGCCCTGGGACCTGTTCACCCTCCCCGAAATGCTGTAAAGGATCGCAAAAGCCCTCTCCCGCCAGGCGGGAGAGGGCTTTTCTCAGTTGTCCTTTTTCGTGGTATCCGTCTTATTGGAGGTGTCGGTTTTCGTGGTATCCGTTTTGGCCGTATCCGTCTTGGCGGTGTCGGTCTTGCCCGTCGTATCCGCCGCGGCGTCGTCCTCCGCCGGCGCCACGCCGATGATGCGGTCGGTCAGGCCGGCCTTTTCCGCCTCCTCGCGGGTCATGCGCAGGGGCTCGGCGGAGTCCTCCACCAGCTTGGCCATCACCAGATAGCGGTGGGCGTCATCGCCGTTCTTGCACACGGACAGGACCAGCACCTTGTCGCCCCACTTGGGCAGATCGTCGCGGTTGACGTTGACGCTGCCGGCGGAGGGTGCAAAGCCGTTCTTATGGTCGCTGCCGGAATAGCTCTTGTCCGTGGCCGCCTTGTCCAGCGCCGCGAAGAAGTCGGTAAATACCTGCTCATCGGTGAAATCGTGGTAGTACAGGATGTGGGTGGTGTCGTAAGGGATGCCCGCGAAAATGCGGTACGTCATCTTCCGCCCGCTCTGATAGACCTCCACCACCGCCTTGTCGTCAAACTTCAGCGTCTCGGCGTAGCTCTGGAGGCCGCCGAACATGGTGCGGTTGGCCATATTGTGGCCGTAGACCACGGTGACGGGATCGTCCAGCTTCGTATCGTTGTAGGTAGCCTCGGTATACAGCGTACCGGCCTTGTTGTCGTTGCCGTCCAGGTCGCGGTACAGATACCAGCCGTCATCCACCGGATGCTGGGCGATGAAGCCGCCCTCGCGGATGGCGCAGCCCGTGGCGTTGGGGATCTTCATATAGGCGTAGGCGTCGGGCCACGCCTTCTGCGCCGTCTCGAAGTCCACCGGCACGTCGGCGGCCTCCGGCTGCACCAGCACGATCTCCTGCGCCGGGTCGGTGTCCGGCTTATCCTTGTTCTTATCTTCCGTACCGTTGTTCTTACCGCAGCCGGCCAGCAGCGTCAGTGCCGCCAGCAGGGCTGCGCCCGACAGAATATACCCTTTCTTTCCCATGATGGTCTCCTTTCAGCAGTGCGGATACCATCAGCTGACAAGGGCACGCATGCCTGTCACCTGATGGCAAGAAATGCGGGACAGCGCGCCCGCTGCCCCGCACCTCTACGCTGGGGGTATCTTACCATATGCCGCCCGCAAATGCAAGACCCATTCGATCGCTCACAGCGACGCTGTCTCATCGTAGCCTTGGAGCATCAGGGTAAACTGCCGCTTCTGCATGGGCGTCATCCGGTCCTTGTAGGATGCCAGCAGGGCCTTGGCCTCCGCCAGCTTACCCTGCCTCAGATAGCTGGCCGCTGTGCGGTGCAGACTGGCGGCAGCCACGGAGCTCAGTGACTCGCCGCTGCTGCCGGAGCCGCTGCCGGAAGAACCGGAAGCGCCGGAAGGACCGGACGCGCCGCCGTATGGCAGCCCATCGCTGACCTCCGCGCCGGAGGCCGACAGCTTCTGCTCCTGCTGGGCCTTGCTGCGGTAGTGGTCCAGCATGGTCTCGTAGAGCTTCCGATCCTCCGCGCTGGCGTTGTCATACTCCTCCTGCGCCAGAGCCAGCCGCTTCTCCCACAGTGACACATCGTCCTGCCAGCGGCCATAGGCGTTCTGCTCCCGCTGATCCAGCAGGTCGTAGCGGGCGCGAAGGTCGTTCCCCTCCTGCTGATAGGCGCTCCGCGCCCGATCCTCGAACTCCGGCAGCAGGGCCATCAGCTCCTGCATGTATCGGCTGTACGCCTGCTGCCCCGCGCCTTGGGCATAGCTGGAGCCGTACCCGCCGGTAAGCGCCGCCGCCTGACCCATGGTGTCCTCCATGGCGGCGCGGCCCCGCTGAGTGTACAGCTGCGTATACTGCTGAAAGCCGCCGTCCGCCTCGGGATCGTAGGAAAATGGCGCGCGCCCCGTCAGCTCCTCGTACAGCTGCGCCAGCTGCTGCTCGTACAGGGACTCATAGTCCCCGGGCCGCTGGGATGCCACGCTGTCGCGATGGGCCAGCGCCTCCTTTACACTGTCCGACGGCTTGTAGCCGGCCTCCAGCTCTGCCAGTGCCTTGGCCGTTCTGGCCGTAGGCGCGGCCTTAGGCACGGATGCCTGCGGCTCCTCCGCCGCCGATGCCGACGCGCTCATCAGGCTGCCCCACGTCTCGTCACCGGCGATGCCGTCCCGCTTCAGGGAGTTCTTTTTCTGATAGTCCCGCACCGCCGCGCGGGTCTTTTCGCCGAACACACCGTCCTCGTCCAGCTGATAGCCCTGCTTGTTCAGCTCGCTTTGCAGGCGGCGCACAGACTCGCCCTGCGAGCCATAGCCCACCATGGTATATGTCGATGCCATCGTTCCGTCCTTTCTCCTCAAGTGATCCTGCGCCAGGCATAGATACCCGCCATGCCGCAGTCCACGCGCTCCCATTCCGCCCCCTCCGGCGACGGTTGGGGCTCCGTATCCTCTGCCGTCAGCCGCACGCAGCCCACGGGCCACAGCGCGTCCGCCAGCGCCTGTCCGCCCAGGGTCAGCCCGCCGGACACCTCCACATCGCCGTAAAACACCGCCGGCCACGCGCACTCCAGCGCTTCACCGGTGCTTCTCTTGCCGAAGGCCGCGCCCCTGCCGCCACTGTGCAGGTGCAGCGTCACCGGCGATACCGGCGGCAGCAGCTGCCGCACCGTCCGGACGCCGCCCGCCGTATCCACGGCGGATACCTCCGCCTCATAGGCCGCGTCCGCCGCCAGGCCGCCGCCTACCACTGTCTCCGCGCCGCTGACCAGTGTGGTATAGCCGCTCCAGCTGCCGCCCGCAGGCCGCCAGCGCACCCGCACCTGCACGGTGTTCCGTCCTCCTACGGAGGCGCAGGACGCGGTGCCCGTCACCTTCAGGTACGCGCCGTCCTCCGCTGCCGTACCGCCCGCCTTGCACCGGATGACCTCCGCCGCCAGTGTAGGCCGGTGGTAGGCATACACCGTCACCGCCTCGCTTTCCGCCGTCACCGAGCGGCCTCGGCTGTCCGTCACTACTGCGGAGGGGATCAGCGTCCCTGCCGCAGCGATGGGTGCTGTCTTTCCCGACAGTCCCGCCACGGTCTGACCTCCGCAGGTAAAGCGGCACGCCTGCACCGATGCGCCGCCGGCCCCTGCCGCCGTCACCGTGTACTGCACGCGGCTGAGTCCCTGCACGCACACGCCCCAGCCGCTGACCGCCGTGTTATCGCTGACCGCCGACACCTGCACCGACGCCGTGGGCGCCATAGACGGCGGCACATAGGCGGTAAACGCCGCCTGCACACTGCCCACCTGCTCTGCGCCGCTGTATACCGCCATGGACATGGTCCCTGTACCCCGCAGGGCGTCCGGGATCTGCTGCGCCAGCTCCTCCGGCACGCGCCAGCGGTACACCGCCCTGCCCGCCGCATGGCTGACCTGCCGGATATCGCCGCTTTCCAGCGTGCCGGACGCCCCGCCGAAGGCGTAGGAGAATCGGAATGTGTACCCGTTCCCCGGCTTCACCACCGTCAGCGTGCCGCTCTGCCCGATGACAGCGTCCCTCGCCGTCAGTTCGAACCCCGCCATACTCACGGTGCGGCTGCTCCTCTGTGCCGCGTTCATCTCTCACCCTCCGATCCAGCGGATTGCCAATCCGTCCCCGTTGTCCTCCATGCGCCAGCCTCCCACATCCGCGCCGCCCAGCGCCGCCATACCGTTGACGTGCAGTCTGCCGTCCGCCACACGAGCTACCTCCTGAGCGTCCTGCCGCAGCGACAGCTCCTCGCCGGTAAAGACGGCACGGAAGCCGTTAGGCTCCACCTCCGTCTCCCCGTCTGCATCGCGGCAGGCCAGTCCGAAGCCCACCGCCGTGCCGTACACCGGTGCGGTCCCGTCGTACCCTACGACGCCCGTCTGAACGCAGGCCGCCGCGTTCTCCCTGTACCGGTCGAAGGCGTCCGCCACCGCTGCCAGGCCGTTCCTCAGCGTCGCGGCAAAGCCGTAATACGCTCCCAGCTTCTCCGGCTCCGCCTCCAGACGGCCGCTGAGCGCCGCCGCCTGCCCATCAAAGCTGTCCGCCGCCACGTATTCCGTCTCCACTTGCGCCGCCAACTCCTCCACGGCCCGCTTCAGCCGCTCCTCCCCACCGGCGATGAGGCTCCGCAGCTTCCGGTACTGCTGCTCCGTCCCCTTTCCGCCGGAGGACGCGCCGGTGCCCTGCTCCAGCCGCTCCAGCGCCAGATTCAGCTGCTGGGCCATCTGGAACAGATACGAGTACTGCTGCATCACCTGCTGCTGTACGCTGCCTGCGGGACACGCGGGCATAGGGATGGTGCTCACGGGCCGTCACTTCCTTTCTCATACACCGCCGACATGCTGAACACGCGGCACCGGCCGGTGCCCTGCAGCCGCAGCCGCACCTGCCTGCATCGTCTGGGCCGCAGGTGCAGCAGATACCCGCGGGTCTGTCCGTCACCGCCGATGACCTGTCCCAGCGTCTCCCAACTGCGTCCGCCGTCATAGCTGGCGCTGGCCTCCAGCCGCGCCCGATCCTCCGGCTGCACCCGCAGCTCCAGCCGCGCCAGATACTTGTTCTCCGGCTGAGAGAGTCCCAGCTCCCCCGTCTCCGCCATCCACCGCAGCGCCGTCTCCTGCTGTCCGCTGCCGCCGGTCATGTCCAGCAGCCTGCCGTCCCTCGCCAGACCGTACAGCGCCCCATCGCATACGGTGAACGCCATGATGTCGGCATCGTCCTGCCGGTGCCACAGTCCCCGCGCCGTATCGTATACCAGCAGGTGCCGCTTCCCGTCTCCATCCCGCGCCGCCAGCCAGTACTGCCCGTTCCAGCCCGCCGCCGCGCCGTCCTGATACCGTACACTGCCCAGCGGCATGGACACGCAGCCGGGCATACTGCCATCGAAGGCGTACACACCGCCCAGCCCCAGGTAGAACAGCGTCCCGTCCACCACGGCGGCCGCACCGTGGCATCCCTTCTTCACGCCCGGGCAGCGCAGCGTCACGATCTGATGCGCGCCGGTGGCGCTGGGGTATACCCGCTCCATACAGTCCTCCTTGAAGAAGATGACGCCGCCCAGACACGCCGCCGCGCCGGTAAACGCCCCGTCAGAGCCGCGGGACGCCGCGTAGCTGTCGGTACTGAGCCCTGCGAAGCTGTTCCAGTTCCGGAAATCCCCCAGCTTGCTGGCGTAGATCTCGTTCACCGGCCGCCCGTCCACGATGCCGTACTTGCAGCCCCACAGCCGGTTACCCTGCTCCACCACGAAGTCCATGTCCGGCACGCGCCGCGCCGCCGTCACCTCCGCCGTCTGGCTCCCCACCTTGGCTGTCGCCGCCGGCACCGCGATCCAGTCATCGCCCGCCGCATCCAGCACGTGCAGGCCGTTGAGGGTCTGGGCCTCGCAGCCCTCCACCGTCACGCCGTCTCCGGCGGCAAAGCCCCGTCCGATACCGGCGGCGGATATTTTGGTACACACGTTTTCCACGTCCAGCCACGCGCTGCCGTCGTACCGCTTCATCACCGGCTCGGCATCGGAGGTATCCAACCACAGAGTGCCCGCCTCCGGCGCATCAGGGGCCGCCGCCCCTGCGGCATAGTCCCCCATCTCCTCGCCGCCGCTTCTGCACAGCGCCGTCGTCACCTCTCCCGCGGTGACGTTCCGGTTCTCCATGCTGCCGAAGTCCGACAGGTCCTGCGTGTTGATGTACTTTCTGTCCGGCCAGATCAACAGGTACGCCCCCATGTTCACCAGCTGCTTTTCGCCGTCGGACAGCGCCAGCCCCGTCTTTTCTCCGCCTATGTACAGTGCCGTGCCGTCCACCCACACCAGCGCATCGCGGCACGTCAGCCCGTTGGGCTTACTCAGTACCGCAGCCTCGCCTCTGGCCGGACGCGTCTCCAGCGCCGGGTACCCGCCGCTCCACAGATTCTCCATATTCTGAAAGCAGCCCATGGCGCTGCCCGCCCGCCGGTCCAGCCCCAGGAACCGGTCCACCGTCACGCGCCGCTGCGCCGGCGCCGTCAGCTTGGGAAAATACATCCCCCCACCTCCTTAAAACAGGCGCAGTGCCGCCGCGCTCCGCTGAGGCCGCTCCCTGCGGCACCGATAATCCTTGTAGGTCAGAAAGGCGTTGTTCCATTGGGCCGCCGCGTTGTTGTACCGCGCCATCTCGCCGTTGGCGTAGTGGATCTGCGCCTCCACATAGTGGCGGTACAGCTCGTCGTAGGGCGCCTCCGCCGTCAGCGCGTACTCCTCCGTCACCTCCGGCAGCGCCCCCGTGACCTGCTCCGCCTCCCGCAGCACGAAGCCCTCGGCCTGCGCCAGCCACCGCATCTTCTCCTCTCTGCCGTACTGGTTGGGCAGCAGGGCGTCCACCCTGCCCAGCATCTGCCCCGCCGTCATTCTGTCCATGTCAGTTGGCCCGCTCGTCCACATAGCGGCGGGCGGTCTCCGCCATCATGCGGCTGTTCTCCAGCACCTCCGCCACGTAGTCGGGCACCTGTACCTGCACGCCCTTCATGATCTTCCAGCTCCGTCCGTTGACGGACACGATCACGAAGTTCTCCTCATTCTTTCTGCCGCGGGGCAGGAAGATGGACACCATATTTTCCTTCATCACGCCGTTCTCCTTTCATCGTTTCCCTGAGCTGCGGGAGGGGCCTGCCGCCCCTCCCGCGCCCTGTCAGTTGGCCTTGTCCTCGCCGGAATAGCTGGAGCCGCACTCCACGCGCACCATGTACTCGTCGTACAGGATAGCGGCGGCGTGGACACCCTTCCAGCCCACGCTGGAGCGCTGGTCCAGGGGGTCTGCGGTGCCGGAGGAGCCGCGGGGCTTCACGATGACCTCCGTGCCCTCGCTGAGATCCACCACGCCGTAGGCGCCCTTGCCCAGGAACAGGCAGCCATACACGGCACAGCCGTCCTTACCGCCCTCGCCGGGATAGATCACCGCCTTGTCGGTGGCAGTGACAGCCTGCTCCAGCACCAGCTTGGCCGCAGTGTTGGACTTCACCTTCACGCGCTGGCCGCCGATGAGCACATAGCGGCCCGCCAGTGCGTCGGCGGCCACCGTGCCGCCGGTAAAGCTCACCTCGGTACTATTGGCCGCCGCGCCGCTGACCGTCAGGGTGCGCGCGTTCTGCGCCAGATCCTCACCTCGGTAGATCTTGGCCTCGGTGGTCTCCACAAAGCGCACACCGTGGAGCTCGCCGATCTCGCCGGAGAACAGCTCCGTGGCGGCAGCGTACTGGTGGGCGGCGATCCACGCCTCGTCCTGCCGCAGGTCGAAAGCCACGCTGGGATGGATGATGCACACGTACTTGCCGTCGAACGTGGGGGCATTCATCTTCTTCAGCTGGGTGGCGGCCTTGGCCACCAGCTCGCTGGTCATCTTGCACGTCCCGTCCAGCGCGTAGCGGCTCAGCACCTCGGCGGAGGTGCCGTCTGCCTTCTTCTGGGGCGCGTAGATGACCTGATTGCCCTGCTGGATCTCGTTGCGGGTCACGGTGTCCAGCGTCAGGCCCATGTTGCTGCCATGGCGGTCGGTGATCTCCAGCACCACGTCGTCGATGGCCGTCAGGTCCAGCATATCGGACACGGTGGTGTAGTCGCCGTACTGCGCCAGATCCTTGGTGATGTAGCTCACCGAAATACCGCTGCCATCGGGGGTCACGCCCTCGGTCAGCGGCGTCAGCGCCTTGTCGAAAGCGCCGAACTTACGCCACTCCACGGTCTTGCCGCCGCCCACCGGCAGGCCCTTGGTGGCCGCGAACTGGTTGTGTACCAGCTGGGGCTTGGCGTTCTCCAGCAGCTCCATGCCGTAGTAGGTCTTCATCTCGGCGCTGAGAGCGCCGGTGGTCTGTGTGTTCATCTCCCCTGCAAACAGCTGCAAATTCATCTTCTCCATGCTCGTCCTCCTCATTTTGTTCAGAATCGTATCTTCTCTCCGTCCTGTACCCGTTTCCGGATGTCCGCCAGCTCGCGGCTGGTCAGTCCTCTGGGATCGCTGCGGGTCACGGAGCGGCTATCGCCGCGGTTCTCCGCAGCCCGCCCGCCGCCGGAGGCGATGGAACGCGCCATCTGACTGCGTGCCTGCGCCGCGGCATAGCCCATGGCAGCCTTCAGAAGTTCCTGCCGGTGTACGATCTCATAGGCGGTCCTGCCGTCCACACCTGCCGTCACCAATCGCCCGAACCGGGGTGATGCCATCTCCCGCCGCCAGTCGAAATCGGGATACACCTGCCGGATGCGTCCCTCCTCCTCCTGCAGGCGCAGCACCGCACCGGCCTGGGACTCCCGCCGCGCCTGCACCTCCTGCCGCAGGCGGGCGTTCTCCTGCCGCAGTCCCCGCAGCCGCCCGTCCAGAATTTTCTGCACACGGGCATCAAACTGCTCCTTGTACTGCCCGCGGATCAGGGCGCTGAACGCCTCCTGCTCCCCGGCGTCGGGAGCCGCCTGACCGCCTGTCTCTCCGCCCGTCTCCTGACCGGCCTCTGCCGCCTCTGCAAACGTCTGCCAGTCCATCCAAAGCTGCTTCATAGCCTCTCCTTCCCGTGGTAGGTCACGACCCTGTTACCTGCACACACGCGGGATACTGCCGTGCCAGCTGCGCAAGCCCGCACCGCACCAGAGCGAAGGCAGCGCCGCAGTCCCCTGCGCCCTCCACCTCCGCAAAACCCCTGCGGATGCAGATCCGCGCCGCCTGTCCCGTCTCCTCCAGACTGCCCGCCAGCGCGTACACCAGCGCCGACACGGCGGCGCAAACGATGTCCTGCCCCGCCGGAGCATGCCCCGCGTGACCGCATACCGTCACATGTGCCCCGTCGAATACCGCCTGTATCATCGCGGCCTCACGGCCTCACGGGACTGCTTTCTCTGCCGCTCCATGGCGTCCGGCGCGCTGCCCGCCTTCACCGCGCCCACGTCGGGCGCCTCGCCGCCGTTCATCTCCTGCTCCAGCGCCTGCGCAAGACTTGTCCCCTGTTTGGCGTCCAGCAGCTGCACCGCCGTCAGCAGCTGCCGCTGGAGCCACGCCACCTGCCGGGTCCGCTGCTGTCCCTGCCGGATGACCGATGCCAGCTGGTCCTTGTTCTTGAACTCCATCAGCTCCAGACACCGCAGGGCCTGCTCGGCCATATCTGCGCGGAAAAACCCCATCTGGAACAGCTGCAGCGCCAGCTGGTTGTACTCCATGGTCTTGTAGGGTGTCTCGTCCTGCGCCGCGATCTCCAGATCGAACTCCGGTACCCGATAGCCGCCCAGCGCCAGGGCCTTGGGCTGCATACCGCCGTTGTCGAACATGCGGAACTCCCGCTCCGCCCCGCGGCCCAGCAGCCGGAACTGCCGGGGTGCGCTGTAAAACTGCCGCACCAGCTCGATGCACAGCGTCATCACCTGCGCGAATGCCTGGTACCCGTCGTCGATCATATTGCGGGACAGCTTGCCGCCCGCCTCCTGCAGGGCCGCGATAGCCGTGGCCGCCGTGACGCCGCCTGCAGTGCCGCCGCTCATCACGTCGCGGTTGCCCGCCGTCTCCTTCATCTCCGCCACCTTGTTCTGCAAGACGGCCACATACACGCTGTCCAGCGTGGGCACACGGATAGGCGCGATGGAATCGGCCCCCAGATTGCCGTTGGTGTGGACGAAGGGCTGCGTCCAGTCGGCGTACTCCTCCTCGTTCACCGCCCCGTCGGAGCGGATGAAGAACCGCGGCGTGGCGGCGGCCAGCGTGTTCTTCAGGATAGCCTGGTTCATCAGGTCGATCTGCTTCTGCGCCGGCTTGCACAGGTCCACGTAGCCGTAGCCGCAGGGTGTCCCCTCCTCGGGGAACAGCACGTCGAACACGAAGGGATACTGCCCGTGGTCGTACCATCCCCGCTTTTCGTACTGCGGGTCGTTTTCCGAGGCGTACAGCACCGTCTCTCCCACGAACTTGCAGTAGTGCAGCACCTGCCGCCCCTCTGTCACCGTGTGGTAGTACCAGTCCACCACCAGCGACTGGTCGGAGGTATCCACCCGATCATCGTAGAGATAGCGGCTCACCTGGGACGCGCCGCCGCGCCCCAGCTTCCCTTCCAGCTGGGGATAGTCCTGCAGCAGCCGGTGGTTGGGTGTCAGCTCCACGGAGAAGAAATTCTCCGATGCCTGGATATCCTGCACTCCCGGCTCCCAGAACAGGTTCAGCACGTCCATGCTGCGGATGTCGATGTCCCCCAGCCCGTGGAGCTTGCCCCCGTCCCAGAACACGCCGTACACGGCGCAGCCGGACTTCAGCTTGTTCCACCACGCCCTGGCATACTCCTTCTTGAACCGGTTATTCTGCAAGATCACCGGCAGGATGCGGGTCAGCTTCTCCGCCTCCTCCCGATCGTCCGGCTCGCGGGGCAGCACCGTAGGCTCGGGATAGCTGTCCATGGCGTCCGCATGCTTGGACAGGATGCAGTTCACCAGCCACCCGCTGGCGGGGCGGGGATCGCGGGGATTGCCGCCCCGTCCCTCCTTCTCCATCTGCTCCCAGTGCCGCATCTTCCAGAACTGCTCGTTGTCGATGATGCGCTTGTCCAGATTCTCCTTGCCGCGCCGGTATTGCCGCAGGATCTCCGCCGCGCGGACCACCTCCTGCGTGCCGATCCTTGGCCGCATGACCTCCTGTTCCATGTCGCACCTTCCTTTCCTTGTTACTGCCTCTGCCCGCCACAGGTCCAACGTTGCACGCTCCGGTGCAGCGCTCCTCAAATTCTTCTCACGCCGCCCCAGCTGCCGAACCGCCCCGACCGCAGGTCCAGCGGATCCTCCGCGATCTCCCGTGCCGCCGCCCGCACCGGCGCGATGGGCCGCGTCATGCAGAAGTACCGGCTCTCGTCGGCCACATGGTCCTCCTGTGTGGTGTCCACATCCTCCGGCACCGTCTCGCTGTATAAAAGCTGCGGGATGGTGCGGATAAATGCCCGGCAGTGCTCAAATACGTACAGCATGGGGTATCCCTCGCCGTCGAAGCTCATGCGGTAGTGCATCTGCATCCACCCTGCGATGCGCCGGTTGTCCCCCTTCACGAAGAAGATACGGTGCTTCAGCGCCGTCTCATAGATGCTCTCGCCGCGGCTGGCATCCCAGATGGCGGGGTCCGCCACGCCCTGTATGCTCCGCCCCCGCAGCAGCGGGTGCTCCTCCTCCACCCTCCGGATCTCTGCGAACTGCCGCTCCGGCGTCCACAGCACGCCCTCGTCCGGCGTGCCGGTGCAGCCGTACAGCTCCGCGATACGGTACACGCACCCATCGTGGTCCACCGCCCACCAGCCGCAGGAAAACGGTCTTGCGTAGCCGAAGTCATAGCTGCGGTAGATGTTCCATTCCCGCGGCACGTCGAAGGGCCGTATCACGTGGGTCCACCGCCTGTCATCGTAGTGGTCGGGGTCATCGGTGAACTCCTGAAACACCTGCCCCGCGAACACGTCCCACCGTCCCTCCAGCCACGCCCGCCTCAGCTTATAGGGCAGGGCCTCCAGCGTCTTGAGATAGTCCGGCTGCCGCGCCAGCAGCGCCGTGTTGTCCGTGACCCGCGCCGGAATAAAGGCATAGTCCTCCGGCTGCTCTCCGTCCTCGAACCGCCTGTCGATGAACAGCCGCTTGATATACCCGTGCCCCGGCCCGCCCGGATTGCACGTATAGTAGATGCGCTTGGGGAAGTCGTTGACCCCTCGGACGCAGGCGGCGATCTGCCGCATCCACTGTTCCTTCAGCTGCGTGGCCTCGTCCAGAAAGATGACGTCGTACTCCGCGCCCTGGTACCGGTCCAGATCGCGGTCGCACCCGCAGTAGCCGAACTGCAATACGCTTCCGTTGCAGAACCGGAACTGCCGTTCCCCCGCCCGATATTCCGCCACATCTGCCAGCTCCTGCCGCAGAAACGCCAGATGGTTGGCCTCCAGCTCCGCCAGACTCCGCCGCACCAGCAGGATACGTATCCCCGCGTACCGCAGCGCCAGCAGCTTGGCCTTGCACCGCACCGCCCAGCTCTTGCCGCCGCCTCTGGCCCCGCCGAAGGCCACATATTTCTTCTCACAGGCCAGGAATTCCCGCTGCCGCGGGTTGGGCGTCCCCAGCGTCATGACCTCCGCCCTCATTGGCTCAGCTCCTCCGCCTCGCCGGACAGCACCACCCGCACCGTGCCTCCGCTCTTTTTCTCCGGCGGCTTCGGGGGCTCCAGCGACTTCCCCAGCCCCACCAGCGCCTGCAAAAGTCCCGCCAGCTCCTTGATCTCCCTGACGTCCGCCTCGCCCATATCCATCCGCTCTGCGGCGGACGCGGCAGCGCGGTTCAGCTGCCGCGCCACATTGGCCAGACATGTCTGTGTCTCCATCCGCTTCGTTCGGCTCCAGCGCCGCTGGCCGTACCAGTCCTCGTCCTGCGCGTGCCGGCTGACGGCCCGCTCCGTCACGCCGTACAGCTTCCCCAGCGCACGGAAGCTGATGCCGCCCGCCTCGTATCTCTCCCGCATCTCCTCCCACGGGATACCCTTCTTCCTGCCTATCTCTCCTCTCCTCCTCTCACCTCGTACACCGCCAGGATCTGGGCGGCGAAATCCGCCAGGCACTTTCGGCACACGTTCTCACCGGCCACGCGGTAGTAGCGATCACCCCGCCGGATCTCCCCGCCGCACAGATCGCATTCTGTCCATACGCCGCGCTCCTGCTCTTTGTCTCTGCACATATGTACACCTCCCCTTCACTTCTCCCCCGCCGCGACCCCCTCCGGTTGCCCTTTCCCGTCCACATCAGGAAATTATTTTTTCTTTCCCTGTCCTTATTCTCCGGCGCACCCCGACAGACACACCCCGTAGGGGCTGGGGTCTGTCCCTCTGTTTGCCCTGCCGTGGCCCCGTTCTCGCACCCCGTAGGGGCCGGCGTCCCCGACGGCCCGCATCGTTTTTCTTTCATGCCTACGGCGGGGATATTTCGCGCTCCGGCGCGACATCCTTTTGCCCACGGCGGCCCGCTAATTTTTCTTTTTTATGCCTCCGGCGGCCATATTTCTTTCGCTGCTGAAAGAAATGGGGCCGCCGGAGGAAAAAACTTGAGAAACCGCCCTGTGCCCAGCGGCACGGAATCTGGAGGCAAAGGAGTATTCCGCGCTCCCGAGCGCGGAATACTCCTCTCCGCTGCGGGAAGAAATGGGGCCGCCGGAGGCAAAAAAAGAGACGGACGCTTCAAAGCGTCCGTCTCTTTTTTCTTTCTGCTTATGCCACGAAATTCCTGATCTCCACCACAGCTGCCACGATACAGAACAGCCCGAACGCGAAGATGAGCGTGCCGCCCACCTTCTTTTTCTCCTTGAGCTGGAACATGATGGAGCCCACCAGCAGCATGCTGGCCGCCAGCAGGATCATACTCAGTCCCGGCACATACAGCACATTCAGCTTTCGCAGCGCCCACAGCAGCATGGCCAGCGCCAGCAGCCCGATGGACACATTTTTCTTCGTATTCATTGACATCTTCTCTACCTCCCTGACGGCCCTGACCGTCCCTCTCAGTGTATCGCATCCGCCGCCGGAGCGCAAGCCCTCTCCCGCAGCAATCTGCCCTTCAGTACCGCCGCCACGGTCTTGGCGTCCGTCAGCGTCCCGTCCATGCACTGCCGCACCGCTTCCTCGAACGGCACCCGCAGCACCTCCAGGAACTCATCCTCATCCGGATAGGTCTCCCCGAACGTCAGGTCCTCCGCCATATAGAGATACAGCGTCTCTCCGTAGCACCCCGGCGACGCGATGAGCGCCCCCAGCTCCGTCCATCGTCCGGCCTCGGCGCCGATCTCCTCTTTCAACTCTCGCTGCGCCGTGAGGAACGGCTCCTCGCCGGTCTCCCGCTTGCCCGCAGGGATCTCCGTCAGCACCCGCTCAAAGGCGTACCGGTACTGCCGCACCAGCACCACGCGGTCCTCCCCATCGATGGCCAGGATACCCACGCCGCCCGGGTGCTCTACCACCTCGCGGCTGCTCTCCTTCCCGTTGGGCAGGCGCACCGTGTCCTGCCGCACCCGAATGATGCGGCCGCGGAACACCTCCCGACTGTCAATGGTCCTCTCCGTCAGATCCATGCCGTACACTCCTCTCGCCGTTTTTCCGCAGTATACCACACCCCGCGGCAAAAAGCCAGTCCCATGATCCTCTTGCGTCCCGCCGCAGGATGTGCTATACTATATGAATCAGCCCACAGGGAAAGGAGGTCCTCCCATGGAAAAGTCCGGCGTCAAGATCGCCGCCCAGAACCGCAAAGCGTTCCACGACTATTTTGTGGAGGACCGCTACGAGGCCGGCATCGAGCTGTTCGGCACGGAGGTCAAATCCATCCGCGCCGGCACGCTGAACCTGAAGGATTCCTTCTGCGTCGCCAAGGACGGCGAGATCTATGCCTACAGCCTCCACATCTCTCCCTATGAGCAGGGCAACATCTTCAACCGCGACCCCGACCGTCCCAAGCGCCTGTTGCTGCACAAGCGGGAGATCCGCAAGCTCCACGCCCTGCAAAAGCAGGATGGTTACGCCCTGATCCCCCTGTCCGTCTACTTCAAAAACTCCCGCGTGAAGGTGGAGCTGGGCCTGTGTAAGGGTAAGAAAACCTACGATAAGCGGGATGCCGTGGCCAAGCGGGATGCCAAACGGGAGATGGACCGTGCCACGCGGGAAAAGAACCGCGGCTGATACCACCTTATACTTTGCAGAAACGAGGACACTGTTATGGCCAATCCTATCGTCACCATCGAGATGCAGGACGGCGGCATCATTACCTGCGAGCTGTATCCCGACATCGCACCCCAGAGCGTGTATAACTTCATCTCCCTGGCCAACGCCGGCTTCTACAACGGTCTGATCTTCCACCGCGTCATCCCCGGCTTCATGATCCAGGGCGGCTGCCCCGACGGCACCGGCATGGGCGGCCCCGGCTACTGCATCAAGGGCGAGTTCGCCGCCAACGGCGTCAGCAACGACCTTCGCCACACCCGCGGCGTCCTCAGCATGGCCCGCGCACAGGCCATGGACTCTGCCGGCAGCCAGTTCTTCATCATGCACAAGGACGCCCCCCATCTGGATGGGCAGTACGCCGCCTTCGGCTGCGTCATGGACGGCATGGACGTGGTGGACCGCATCGCCAATCAGCCCCGCAACATGATGACCAACAAGCCCAAAAAGGACCAGATCATCGCCAAAGTCACCGTGGACACCCACGGCGAGACGTATCCGGAGCCGGAGAAGCTGGCGGACCCCTTCCACAGATAATTCTCGCATTTCACAGCATTTATCAATTTTTTCACAGCGTTTGCACCGGCGGGGAGCATCCCCTCCCCGCCGTCCCATACGGGGCTGTACCGGTTTCGACGGGGGTGTGGAGGCTGGATAAGCGGGCGGCGGCGCCTGACCGCCATAAAACGGGCAATTTAAAATTAACTGACAACACTAACACTGTTGCCGTCGCTGCTTAAGCAGTGACCGTCTGAACCAGAGAGGCCACCGGCTGGGGAAGGCGTCGTTAAGGTGGCGTCCGTGAGGCGGGTAAGAGTTGCCCCGCCCATGCATCATGACTCTACTGAACTGCAAAGTCTGTCCGGTGTCTTTGCAGGGAGGGAATGCCGAAACCTGACTGCGCCCGGAGAAAGTCCTGTCAAAGTGCTTTCGGACAGGGGTTCGACTCCCCTCAGCTCCACCATTCGGGCCGTACTCGAACACGTGAGTGCGGGCCCTTTTCTCGGATATTGTAAAATATCAGCGCCTCATCGTTGCGGAGCTCGACTCGGGCGATGAACGTGTCAACTAACCGAGCGCGGAAGTCGTCATCCGTGACGTCTCCGACGCGGAAGGAGCGCAGCCAGGCCTCGACCACCTCATGGGTGAGTCGGGGCCTTTTTATTTCTGCCCGCTGGATCTCCAGCACCAGCTGCTCCTCCTCTTCCTCCAGGGCAGCCAAACGAGAGACCAGGCCACGGGCCCCGCCTTCTTCTATCGCGTCCAGCAAGTTCCGCTGGCGCTTTTTATTTGAGTCAAGACGCCGACGCAATCCCACCACGGGATCGTCGGCGTTTTCCTGTTCCTGGACTTCCAGGATCCGGACGGTCAGCTTCTCGATCATCTCATCGGTCAGCATATCGTTCACCGTGGCCAGGATGATCGCATCCTCCAGGTGGTCCTTCGGGAACGGCTTCAGCTCGCACTTCTTCCCGCGCTTTTTGTCCCCACACTTGTAATACCGGTACACTTTCCCCAGCTTCCCGGTGCCGGCCTCTGCGCTGATCATCGAGCCGCAATACCCGCAGAACATTTTACAGCTCAGCAAATAGTTCACCTTCGCCCTCCCTGCCGCATTGTTGCGGCTCGTCTTAAAGTGCTGGGCAGCTTCCAGGAAGGTCGCCTGGTCGATGATCGGTTCCACGTTCAGCTTCACGTCCTGGATGTAGAACTCGCCCAGGTACTTCTCATTCCGCAGCATACGATAGACGACCGCATTGGAGACCGGCTTTCCGCGCCGGCCCATGACCCCACGGTCAGCGAACAGCTGGACGATGTCCCGGAGCTGGGCGCCTGCTATGTGCATTTTGAACGCCTCACGGACAGCAGCAGCCTCCCGCTCGTCAATGACGACGTGGCGCTGGGAGTCCACCTTGTAACCGATGGGCAGAGGCTGGCCGCAATACTGACCCTTCTTCGCGGTCTCCTTCATGCCTCTGATGACCTTCTGCCGCAGGTCGGCGGAGTAATACTCGGCCAGGCCCTCCAGCACGCTCTCCAGGATGATCCCCTCCGGGCCCTCCGGAACGCTCTCCCGGGCGTACATCAGCTTGACACCTGCCCGCTTCAAGGCCATTTTTCCCATAGCAATGTCCTGGCGATCCCGACCGAAGCGGTCGATCTTCCACACCATGACGCAGTCGAAGCGCCCCTTCTCCGCATCTCGCAGCATCCGCTGGAACTCGTCGCGGCCGACGACGCTCTTGCCAGAGACGTGCCGGTCTGCATATATTTCTATGATGTCAATGCCGTGCTCCTCAGCATACTGCTGGCAGTCGGCAACCTGGCCCTCAATGGACTGCTCCGTCTGGTGCGGGCCTGGTGAATATCTCGCATAAATGACGCCGCGCATGGCTTCACCCTCCGATCTGCTTCAGTGCTTCATCGTGTAGATCCTGGACCAGCTGGGCGTTCTCGTCAGACATCCGGAAGAAGTACACCTCCAGAGAGCTTTGGAACTTCTCAAACTGGCCGAGCTTTCCCTTCTCTGTCTTCAGCTTCTCGGCGTTCAGCTGGGCCTTCTGGAAGCAGCGAAGGATGAAGTCCCGGGTGGCGGCCTGCTCCTGATCCACAGCCATCCGCAGCACTTCGGCCGGCTTCGTTCCCCTAAATTTCACATACTTCGAGATGCTGGCCAGCTTTTCGGCCGTCTCCTTAACGGTATCATACCGAGAGAAAAAGACATCCGGATCCGTCGTCCTGTTTACGATGTCCCGGCTCTCGACCAATATCTTCATCCACTGCGGCGCCATCATCTCGGCGGCCGCCTTCATTTTTCTGTTTCCGAACATATCCTTCAGTCTCCGATCTTTCTTAAAAGCAGAAGAGAAGCGCCGGAGCGTCTCTCTTCTGCAAACATTGATCTACTTTATAGCTGCAATATATCCTTTTTCAAAGCCCAGATGGAAAGCGTCTACAGCCAGCTGAGGACCGCCTGCGGAAAGTTCACAGAGGAGATCCGCCTCATTCATAGTGAGATCTGTCCGGGAGTTCTCGCGAGCCTTAAGGCGGCCTCTCTGGACCTTGTTCCAGATCCGCTTCTCGGCCAGCGTTAAGTTCTGGAGCCGACCCTCGCGCAGTTGCCACCGATGTTCTGCCAGTTCCTTCTCGTTTTTCACAATAGTTTCCCGAATCTGATCGTAGCCGGTGGGTCTGATCGTTGCGGCGGTCTCTGCCCAGTTGGCCAAATCCTCCAGAGCTGCATCGTCCATTTGAGCGGTGGCCTGCGTCAGTTTTTCCATGATTTCTGTTCTGTTCATCTTGATTTCCTTTCCGGGGCGCGGTATAATTACCGTGAGCATCCCTCTGTAAAGTGTGTGGTTGCTTCTTTCTTGCCGGATCTGGTCGCCGCCAGTTCCGGCTTTTTTTACTTTGCTTCTTCCTGGAGTTCCTTCTTGTACTTGTAGTACGTGTTCCGCGCGACGCCGACGAGCTGCATGACGTCGGTATCGGGCAGCGATCCTTCAAAATCACGGGACAGTTCCCGGATCCGGGCCTTTGCTGTTTTCGACTTCTTTGTCTCGATCTTGGCTCCAGTTGCACGGCCTACTTGTTTTCCTGCCGCCTGAGCTCTCCGGACGCCCTCGCTCGTGCGCTGGTGGAGGTAATCGACTTCCTGCTGCGCTGACTGGAAGGCGAGCTCAATCTGCTCCCGGGCGAGATCCAGCATCAGATCGTTGAGCAGCTTCCCTTGGCCGGTCAGGTATTTATCGATAGCCTTCCGGCCAGTCTCTGCTGCAATGTCAATGTGCCGTTCCAGGGCGCCCCTATAAACGTCGGTGTTTATGTGCGGTTCCTTCAGAAAAACCAGATGCACGCCCCGCTGGAAGAGATCCTGGTACAGTGCGAAACCTTCCGCGGCATTTCTGCTCATACGGGAGACCTCGTCAAAAACTACGGTATCACCTTCTTTCAGCTGTTTTGCCAGTTTGCTCCATGCGGGCCGGTCTGTGGTCGTGCCGGTGTACTCCTCCGTGATGATCACGGCCTTCGGGTACTTCGTTTTGATATTCTCGATCTGTCTCTGAATATTCTGCTTCATGGTACTGATTCTGCAGTATCCGTATAACCTTGCCATGAGCCGCTCCGTCTTTTCACAGTATAGAAATAAACGAGCGTTTATTTCTGTACTCTATTATAAGGCCGGGTGCGACTTTTGTCAATGCCCTTTTTGATACTTTTTTGAAAAAGGTTTATTTTAATACTGCCACTTTACTCCTTTCCCTCGTTATCGTTAAGGCTGCTGTCTAATAGGCGCTGCGCCTGAGCCCGCATTTCCTCACGCTCCAGACGCAAAAGAGTGAGGGACTCTACAACGGATTCTCCGGTACGCCGGAAGCGTCGCAGCCCTCCACGGTAGGGATCGCCCAGATAAGATTCATAATAAGGCCGCAGCCGTGCCTTGTTTGAGGGGCTCCGGAGCTCGTCCAATGCCAGCTTGTTTTTCAGCAGCTCTCTCTGGGTCAGCGCTCGATCGCCCCAAAACCGGACACGCAGCGCTTGCTGTTTCTCCGGATCCATGCGGCTGATCAGCCGCTGCAGCTCTCCGGCCATTTTCTCATGATCCAGGCGCCGGCCGACGTCCTCCTCCAGGTCCTCGGCTCCGGCGAGGGAGTCTCCCAGGGTGAGAGAGCCGTCTGAGTCGTCCACTGGGGCGTCTATACTGGCCAGGGTGGTGGCTTTCAGCGCCTCCCGGATCTTTGCCAGGGCTGCAGCATCGACGCTCAGCGCGGCGCGAATTTGGGCATCAGAGGGAGCAGCGCCGGTCCTCTTCTGGTAATCGGATATAAAGCGCCGGTACTTCCAGATCTTTTCCTGGATGTGAGAGGGGAGCCGGATCGTTGAGCCGGTGGCCCGGATCGAGTTAAACATAGCGTTCCGGAGCCACTGCCAGGCATATGTCATAAAAGCGACGCCTTCGGCCGGATCGTAGGCCTCCGCAGCTTTCAGAAGGCCGAAAAAGCCTTCCTGCAGCAGATCCTCAGCGTCTCCCAGGCCTGCGGCTGCTATTTTATCGGCCATGTATTTGACGCCTCGCTCATTGTTGGCCCAGAGCTCAGACAGGGCGCTCTGATCTCCGCTCTGGAATGCGGCGACTATTTCTTCATTGGTTCTCGTGGTTGCTCCTCCTCTCACATTTCAGTAAGAGAGCCCCTGGCCATAGCTGGCTTGGGGCTCCTTTTTTACTGACTGATTGGCTCCCTACAATATGGACACTTGTCTAAGTGCTTCCCGTCCGGGATATAGGCCCCGCAGGGGGAAACATTTGATATAGCTTCCTTCTCCTACACGGCCATAAATCGGGACACCGCAGCCGGGGCAGAACTTGACATCGTCCGGGACTACAGCGTCGCAGGCGCCGCAGCGGCTACGGCTACTTGTGATACCGTATACGCCGCGAATGCATCCATAGACCGGGTAAATTTTCAGCTTTACCGGCTTAGTCTCTGCCATATCAATCACCCAGCAGCGCCTGGCTGATACGGCCGGCCAGCTCCGTATTTATGGACGGCGCCCGCCCGCTGCTTGTGCCGGTACGGATACGGCCAGTGCTGCTGCGGATCTGATCGTCCATGTCACCGGGGATGTTATTGGCTGCGGCTGTCTTTCGGATCTGGGAGTCGAGGTTATCGGGGTTGAGAGATCCGGAGCCTCGGCCGCCTTTTCTCCGGATCGCATCGTTTATGCTGCCGTTACTTTCTCCGGGTCTCCGCAAACTGCAGGACGCCTTGACAGAAGTCCGGCCGGCCTCGTCTGCGAGCTGTCTGATAAAATCAGCCATTATTTACCCTCCGTTCTCCGGATCGCCTCGGCTGCATAAGAGGCCGCACGGTGCACGGCGTCGTTGTAATCGGGATTGTCGATGGCGTCCAGGATCTTCTTGTTAAAGATCTTGCCGCTCTCTACGAGATAAGTCCAGTTCGCCTGCTTGTTTTCAGAAATGCGAGTGTAGCCCTCGTCCTCACTGCCTCCAGCTGCGTACAGTTTGGCGGCTGCTGCACGGGCCTCAGAGTGAACGGCCTGCAGCTTTTCCAGGAGTGCCAAGGCGCTGGAGTACAGCTTCTGGATGTCTTCGATAAAAGCCAGAGTGGCCCGGCCCTGTTCGGCCTCGATCTGATCCCTCAGCTGGCCAAAATCAGCCAGGGGGAAGTCGCACTGCTTCTGGATCATGGCCAGGCGCTCCTGGGCGTACTTGATGCCGGCTGCAGCGTCGGTGCGGTCTTTATCGGCCTTCTTCCAGGTGGCCTGATCATCTGCAGCAACGGCTGCGGCTGCTTTAGCCTCGGCCTCGGCCTTCTTTTTGGTCTCCTGCTGCAGATGATCCTCGGCGGCCTGCAGCTTTGCCTGGTAGTCGGCCTGGAAGGCCTCGACGGTCTGGGTGACATTCTTGAATACTTCGTTTTTCATGGTAAATTTCCTTTCTGTTATTTTTAGCCGGTTAGATCTCCGGCTGGTTTCCTCTTGCGTCCAGCTTCCGCTGCGCTGCCTCGTGTTCTAACTGGGCGGTTTCATAGTGGTAATTGCTCTTTTTGACACCTGCAGAATACAGTGCTGCTTTCAGCTTCCGGAGCTTCTCCGCTGCCTCGTCGAACTCAGGGCTGAACGGGTCCAGCTCGTAGGCCATCTGGTGCTCCAGGCGCTTGATCCTCAGCTGCTGAATCCGGATGTCGGACTCCATTTGCCGCTCTTTCTCGTATCTCTCGATCAAATTACTCATGTTTTGCTTTTCCTTTCTTCTCACTTTCGCCCCATACCCACGCACAAATGGGTGAGTAAAGCGAAAAGTATTTATATTCCTTGGTTTTTGCTTTCTTCTCACCTGGGTGAGTAAGTGGCCTGTTACGCTCTCTTACTCACCCAAGTGCAAAATAAGTAAAAGTGCTGATATATAAGGGCTTTTTTACTTATTTACCCATTTGCATCTGGGCATAGGACAGTAAACCATTTTTTATCCTTGCCAAAGCCCGTCGCCACGGCCTTGATCTTGCCCTCTTTCGTGAGCTCAGACTTTGCCCTGGCCGCCGTGTTCTTAGAGACGCCGGCCTGTTTCAGTAAGGCGTCGAGGTCTGCCGTCTCCATGCGGCCAGGCTCGACGGTTGCGTCGTCCATGTCGTCAGGGAAGCTGATGTTTTCCAGATAATGAAGGATCAGATCCTTGGCGTCTGCTCGCTGCGGCTGCGCTTTTCCGCTGTACTGGGCCTTCAAAACATAGTCCCGATCCGTGAGCTCGCTCGTGCCTCTGAAGGTGGCCACTTCATCGTCCAGGGTAAAGAGAACGGTGTCATTGTGCCGGCCATAATTAGCTTTTTCGTGGGCCATGTAGCGCTGCCCGTTTTCTCCGGCATCGCCTACAATGAGGACGCTGCGGGAAATATCCCAAATATCAGCGCTGTCTGCGATGCGGCGCCGGCCGTAGACTCCGGACTGCTTGTTGGTGTGCTCGATGATCAAAAACGTGGTTCCGTACTTGTCGCCGTAGCCGATCAGAGGCTCCAGGCACTGCCGCATGGCGTTACGGTCGCCCATTTTGATATCTGCCGGGACAAAGGACTGGATCGGGTCAAAGATGCAGAGCTCCGGCCGATAAGTGGCCAGCAGCTGCTCCAGGAAGTCGCTGTTAAATTTGACGGCCTGGAAACGCTCGTCGGAGATGTCCAGGGAGATGATCCGGGAGAGATTGGCGCCGTTCTTTCGGAGCCTGCGGGCCAGCGTGTACTTCAGAGAGTCCTCGGCTGAGAAAAACATAACTGTTCCAGGCTCCCGCTGCACGGTCTCCCCGTGCTCGATAAAGCACGGCCGGCCGGAGCTCACTGCTGCTGCAATATTGCACCAAACCGTTGTTTTACCGCTGCCGCCGTCTCCGGCCAGGCTCGTGATCTGATAACGGGGTATGTAGCCAGGGATCAGCCAGTCGGGCCGCTCCTCTGGGACGTTGTCCAGGGAAACGAGATCCAGGCTCAGCGGCGCCTTGCTTTTGGCTTGCTTCTGGCCGCTGTTTCCGGAGAGGGCGCCCTTCTCAAAACGCTGCAGCGCCGGGAACACTTCACGCTCCAGCTCTTGATCAGACAGAGGTGGGACGCATACAGAGTCATTTTCAGCCGATACGGCCGCTCTGATCGCTGCGTCGGTGAGGCCTTTCGCCTGCAAGCTGGACAGCATCCGGAAGAGGTAGTTCGTCCGGCCTCCGGCTGTGACTTCCTTCTGGGCCTCGAAACGTGGGCCGCTGACGCTGCCCCGTGCCTCCAGGTAGCCCTCGTCGATGAAAGCTGCAGCCTGATCGTCATAGACGGCGAGAGGCCGCTGATCTGGAGCGATGTCCCATTTGTACGGCCTGCCGGTCTTGGCGTGGATCGTTGGGGGGAGTATTACCAGAGCGCCGTCCGTCTGGAAGTCCACTTGATTGTCGTATAGGTGTTGTTGCCGTTTCATGCTGCCCTGGAGCTTGAAAAACAGGTGACGCCCGCCGGATCCCGTTGTGGCCGTCCAGGTCTCCGGAAGTCTTCCGTTTTCTCCCTCCCAGGTCTGCAGCAGCTCGACGCCGAGTCGGCCGTCTTCCGGATGCTCGTCGAGGTCGATCACAGCCAGGCCTCCGGATTTCTCACCGGTGACAACGCCCACGCCTGAGTCTGGCCAGTGGCTCCACCACTGCCGGATCTTCTCCGGATCCTGAGTGGCTTCCTTCTGCCAGGCCTTCATGGGCGGCCGCTTCGTGCCCTTCCGGATCGGGACCACGGCGAGTCCCAGCTCTGCATAGATCAGCGCAGCCTCCAGCGGCTCTGTGATTCCATGCAGTTTAGGCGTCATTCCCTCCGTCCTCCTTCACTGAGTCCAGGGCCGCATCAATGACTTGCCTGTCAAAGAGGGTGCGCGTCCCGATCTTCCGCACGGCGCCGATCTCGTCTGCCCAGGTTCTGGCTTTAGTCTTGCCGAGGCCGGTGTACTGACTCAGCTGGGCAATGGACAGAAGGCGGGGCGCTACTTTGGTTTCGCTTGTGTTCATGCTCTTCCGCTCCTTTTTGTGTTTTCCGCTGCGGCTCATTGGCTGCCGCAGGTTTCCGCTGCAATCCGTCACGGATTGCACATTGACATTAGAGCACACCGGCGATAAACTAAGTATATATGATAAATTTATAGTGATTTCACTAAAGAAGGGCTGCGGCATGGCAAGGAAGCAAAACAGAGTGATAGAAAATCAGACACTGATCGACAATATGCGAAAGATCCAGAAAAACAGCGGCCTCCGGCAAGGCGCCTTCTTCATGGCCTACCTGAAGGATCTCCCAGGAGCGCCGAAAGCATCAACGGAAAACGCTGCAGAGGTGGCCCTGAGTGAGATCATGAACGGAGCCCGGGCCGTGCCTGTCTCTTTTCTTCCGGTGTATGCCCAGCTCGGCCAGATCTCCGTGGATCGGCTGCTCACCGGCCAGGACTGGAGCCCAGAGGAGCAGCCGGTCACCTATGGCGACGTGCTGCAGCTGCTCTCCACCTTGTCAAAGAAAAAAGCGGCCGAGCTCCTGCCGGCCGGCGCCGGTGTCTCGTTCAAAGATCCGGCTCTCGTTTGTATGCTGGGCGCCCTCAGCGGCCTGGAGCAGATCCAGAAGGGCGGGTTCCCAGGTGTCGCAGCTGAAGCAACGCTGCGCGGCCTCCTGACCTATGAGGAGCTGCAGGCGCCTCTGTATGATTTTTCTGACGCCTCAGCTGCTACGCTGCATAGGCTCACGGCTGCAGCAGTCCAGGAGAATGAGGAGAGCAGCCTGGACAAAATGCTCCGGCTGATCCGCTGCACGGCGCTCCGTGCGGTATCAAAATAACCGTTGTTTCAAATCGTATCAAAATGCGGCCGCAGCTGCCTACCCTGGGAGCCTCTGCGGCCGTCGCATTTTGTCCGAACGTTTATTTTGAACGGTGTTCAAAACGTGCGAGCGAGACCTCGCACAATGCGAACGTTCGGACAAAATGCGCTCGATATAAGGAGCGTCACCGTATCTCCGTCCCCGGTCGTCCTCTCCCGTCGAGTGTCGCAGAGCCACCAAAAGTGCCGGCTGAATCGGTGTTTCGTCGTTTCGTCGGTTTTGGGAGCGCTTCAGACCTGTAGCGTTCGTTCTTCCTATCCACTCGATCCACAACTTTGTCGCCTTCTTTCTCCGTCTACATACACGTACAGACGCATATATGGGCGCTCATTACGGGATCATTGGTAATAATACATATAATACTTGTGGACATTTGTGGACTTGTGGAAAAGCCTTGTAAAATCACGCTTTTCCGCTTTCCACATCTGCGTCCACAAGTCAGATGTGGATAATTCTACAATCAAGGCATCGAGGTAACAAGGCTCCAGAGAAACTCCTATAACGCGTGTATGCGTCCTCGCGGGTGCTTGTTTGGGTGTGTATATGTTTTATTTTTTATAATCTATACAGAAACTTCGTTACCTTGTTACCCTCGGCCGTTTTTCCCTTGCAGTTACTGGCTTTTTAGCGGTAACGATTAGGGGAACACACCGGGTAACAGGCCCAGCTCGTTACCTTTTAGCCTCTCTCCGTAGTGGTAACAAGGAACGAAGGCGGCAACTGAGCTCGTTCCTTGTTACCAATTCCAGTGGGGATATCAGAACTATCAGCGAGAACGGCACCGTGCTGTTCTGCGGCAGCGACGTCGCTCGCGCCCTCGGCTACACCAACCCGAGCAAGGCTCTCACCGACCACTGCAAAAGTGACCTAACGAAACGTTACCCCATCATTGACACCCTCGGAAGATCTCAGGAGGCCATCTTCATCCCGGAGTCTGATCTCTATCGTCTGGTCTTCCGCTCAAAACTGCCCAGCGCAGAGCGCTTCACTGACTGGGTGACTACTGAGGTGCTTCCTTCCATCTGGAAAAACGGCGGATACATTGCCCAGCAGGAGACTCTAAGCCCCGAGGAGCTGATGGTCAACGGCTGCAACATGACCGTGCACCGCGACTATGCCAACAAGGCCTGCCCGGGCCAGTACCTCTACGACCGCCACGGCGCCATCGCTGCGGCCGTCAATGAGCTGCTGGGCTCTGGCACTACCCAGCCACCCGAGGCGGCTCCGGGGGCCGTCCAGGGCTTCCCTGCGACGCCCTTCACTGTCCGCGTCATTATCCCGGATCTGAACTACCGCAAGGGCCCCGGCATGAGCTACGCGGTCAGAGGCCAGACCGGCAAGGGCGTCTTTACCATCACCGAGGTGCAGGACGGCTGGGGCAAGCTGAAAAGCGGCGCCGGCTGGATCTACCTCGAAAACCCTGGCTACTGCACCATCCAGGGCGTCGCAGCGAAGCCGGCCGAGCCGGATCCTGCTGACGTGCTGGCGCAGGAGATCGCCGGCAAGGTGAAGGGCTCCGGCCTGGATCCTGCTGACGTTCTGAACAGGGTCGAGAAGATCCTGGGCGTGGCATGATGGCGCTGCCAGCAAATACATGATAAAGCAAAAGAACCCCGGCACCCGCCGGGGTTCTTTTGCTTTATACGGCAATTCTGAGGACGACATAGTCCCGCAGCACGATGATTTTCGGGGTTCGAGTACCGTCGCGCGGGCTCCACCAGAAAGGTATCGGACGAACGCCTATTTCTTCAGCGGCGGCTTCGCCGTGAAGTGTTCGCTCTGATCCGCAACAGAAAAGCGCCGTCTTGGGAGTGATTCCAAGGCGGCGCTTTTTGCTGCATATCATTCTGTTGGACATACTCCTGGTGTTCTGGCGGGATATGCGCCCGGATCGCGCTGTACTGGCTGAATCGTCCGTGCAGCCGGGAAAGGGAACAGATCCGGTTTCCACCGCAGAAGGCCTCCACAGTGGCTCTGGCGAGCCGGACATCCGCCTTCTGCCTGATGTATTCAAAGGGAACGGAGTAGTTTATGCGCTCCACAAATCATACGCCCAGCGAATCGTTGTGGCCGGATAGATATTGCAGCCGCCGAAATGCCGCCCGGAATGTATGGGTCCCCCGCTCAGGTAAACAGCGGCAGGATTTTCCGGATAAGCTCCACGCAGCCATCCTCGCCCAGCTGCTCGGAGTCCAGCGACAGATCGTACCCCGCGGCGTCCCGCCATTCCTCGCCGGTATAGACCTTTTCCGCGGCGGAAAGCATCTCCTTCCAGCCGATGCACTCATCCGCCGCGCCGAAAAGGCGCTCGTGGATGCCGCTGACCTCCGATGCCTTGCGCAGCAGATCCCGGTCATAATACGGGATATTCAGCTGTTGGGACAGCTTGCGGGTAATGTCGTGGCCGCCGCTGCCGGTCTCTCGGGCAACCGTAATGACAAAATGCTCCATAAATACTCCTCCTCACGCACCCAGATAGGCCTTGCGGACCCTGTCGTCCTCCTCCAGCTGGCGGCGCTCCTTCAGTCGGGGAAAATGGCCGTAGACCCGCTCCATGTTCTCCGCCACAAGTCTGGCGTCCGAAATGGTATAGGCGCCCATTTTCAGGTTTTCCTCCACCGTCATCTGGGCGAACACATGGCGGCCCTCCGGCACATGGGCCAGTCCCATCCGGATAATGGAGTTGGCGGGTACGGACTGAAGGTCCGTGCCGTCCAGCGTGATGGAGCCGGAGGCGGAACGCAGCAGCCCGGAGATGGCATGCAGCGTGCAGCCCTCCGAAGGAAATGCCCAGATGCATGGCCTCCAGCACCGGCTTTTTTGTTGTTTCAGACATGGCGCTTGGCCTCCTTCTGTACGGATCTGCCCTCGGAGCGGGCGGTACGCCACACCCGGAGCTTGGCGGGCCACCGGGGAATATCGCACAGAGCAAATTCCCTGCTGCCCATGATACCTCTGGGGCGGAACATGATCACGATGACCAGCGCGATAATTTTTTTCGTTTTCATCTTCATCAGAATGCCCTCCTTGTTTCGATTTTGGTCTGAATAAACAGAAAAGGCGTGTGTCCGGACTATCCCGGTCACACGCCTTTGTGTTGCGTTTTGTCGTAAGCGCAAATTCAGAGTTTGTCAATCGCCATCACTCTACAAAATATTCCGCCGAATCATGTACACACTTGGTACATCAAACGATTTTTCGGCACAACGGACAAGCACGCGTAGAATCCTCTGTATGCAGACAAGTGTCTTTTTATGAAATTTGTGCAGCGGGGGCAAATCGGATGTCTGCCAGTCCGAGATGTCCAAATTCCATCTTTCTTTCACATTTCGATTGGTTCTTCGCGCCTTTGCCCACCTTCGCCCCGATAGGCCGTGACCGCCTCGATGGCCTCCTCCGCTCCGGACCTCCTCGCCCAGCGGTAAAACAGCCAGAAAATACGGGACACGCCCTGCGTATCCCGTATTTTCTGGCTGGTATTCATTCTCCCCCGCACTGCTGCCAGCGCCAGGCGTCGCGGCACATATCCTCAAGCGACCGCCGCGCCCGCCAGTGCAGCACCTGCGCCGCCTTCTCCGTTCCGGCGTAGCACACCGCCGCATCGCCGGCCCGCCGCCCCGTCATCACGTAAGGCACCGTCACGCCGGTGGCCTGTTGGAAGGCGTCGATGAGCTCCAGCACGCTGGTGCCGCGGCCGGTGCCCAGATTGAACACCTCCGCACCGGTGTGCTCCTGCGCGTAGGCCAGCGCCGCCGCGTGCCCCTCCGCCAGATCCATCACGTGGACATAGTCCCGGATGCAGGTACCGTCCGGCGTGGGATAGTCGCTGCCGAACACGCTGAGCTTTTCCCGTATCCCCGCCGCCACCTGGGTGACATAGGGCATCAGGTTGTTGGGCACGCCGTTGGGCCGCTCCCCGATACGCCCGCTCTCATGAGCGCCGATGGGGTTGAAGTACCGCAGCAGCACCACCGACAGCTCCGGCTCCGCCGCAGCCGCGTCCCGCAGGATCTCCTCAATAAAATACTTCGTCCTTCCGTAGGGATTGGTACACTGCCCCACCGGCATGTCCTCCGTCAGCGGCGAGGGGCTCTCCCCGCCGTACACCGTGGCGGAGGAGCTGAACACCAGCCTCCTGCACCCGAACTCCGCCATGACCTCCAGCAGTGTCAGCGTGGTGTCCAGATTGTTGCGGTAGTACTTCACCGGCTTGCGCACCGACTCCCCCACCGCCTTGAAGCCCGCGAAATGGATGACCGCGTCAATACTGTGGTCCGCGAACACGGCCCGCATGGCCTCCCGATCCGCCGCGTCCACGCGGCACACCGCCATTTTCCGTCCCGTGATCTCCTCCAGCCGCCGCGGCACGTCCGGACTGCTGTTGGAGAAATCATCCGCGATCACCACGTCGTACCCCGCAGCGGCGCAGGCCGCCGCCGTGTGTGACCCGATGTAACCGGCCCCGCCGGTCAGCAGTATCGCCATCGCATACATCCCCCTTTCTTCGATATTCCCATGATACCGTGGTCCATGTCCCCTGTCAAGAAATGCCTTTGGGCGCAAACGGTAAATTGTTACTTTTTTTCACTTGCAAAAGTGAAAAATTATAGTATCATTATGACACGCGCCGCACTCTGCTGGACGGAGGCGGCAGCAGGAGGTAACATAATGAATCAAGAAACGAAGCGCACGAAACTTTCCGTGCACGATCTGGTACAGCTGTCTGTACTGATCGCCATCATGCTGCTGTTGGAGCTGACGGGCCTGGGTATGATCAAGACCGCGGGCCTGGAGATCACCATCATGCTGGTACCGGTCATTGTGGGAGCCATCGTCATGGGTCCCGCCGCCGGTGCCCTGCTGGGCGGTGTATTCGGCCTCATCAGCTTCTGGGAATGCTTTGGCAAGAGCGCCTTTGGCGTGGTGCTGATGGGCATCAACCCTTTTCTCACCTTCCTTGTCTGCGTACCCACCCGCATCCTGGCGGGCTGGATCTGCGGTCTGGTGTTTCAGGCGCTGCGCAAGGTGGATAAGACCCGCCTGTTGTCCTTCGGCGCCGCCGGCCTGTCCGGCGCGCTGTGCAACACGCTGTTCTTCATGACCACCCTGTGCCTGTGCTTCTACAACACCGACTTCATTCAGGGCTTTGTGCAGGCTATGGGCAGCGCCAACGCCTTCCTGTTCGTCATCGCCTTTGTGGGTGTCAACGGTCTGGTGGAGGCCATCGTGTGCTTCTTCACCGGCGCCGTCATCGCCAAGGCTGTGGTGTTCAGCAGCGGCAAGCTGGCTGCCCGCCGCACCGCTGTACAGAACGGAAAGTGAGGTAGAGCACTATGATCCTCGCGCTGGATATTGGCAACACCCATATCGTCCTGGGCTGCATGGAGGGCCGGCGCATCCGCTATCTGTGCCGCATGGCCACCAACCGGCTCACCACCGGCGCGGAATACGCCGTCACCATCAGCCGCCTGCTGGAGTTCGGCCATATCGCGCCTGACGCCTTTGACGGTGCCATCATCTCCTCTGTGGTCCCCCAGGTCACCCGCTCCCTGTCGGAAGCCGTGAAAATGCTGACCGGTGTGGAGCCCATGGTGGTAGGTCCCGGCATCCGCTCCGACCTGACGGTCCGTCTGGACGACCCCGCCACGCTGGCCAGCGACCTGCTGGTGGCCGCCGTGGGCGCGCTGGACGTGTATGAGCCGCCCCTGATCCTCATCGACATGGGCACCGCCACCACCGTCACCGTACTGGATGGCGAGGGTGCGTTCCGCGGCGGGGCCATCATCCCCGGCGTGCAGCTGTCCCTGTCGGCGCTGGCGTCCCACACGTCGCTGCTGCCCGCCATCTCGCTGGATGCCCCGCCCCACGCCATCGGCACCAACACCGTGGACTGCATGAAAAGCGGCAGCATTCTGGGTGCCGCCCTGCTGCTGGACGGCATGATCGACCGCATGGAGACCGAGCTGGGCCAAAAGGCCACGGTGGTGGCCACCGGCGGTCTGGCCCGCTGCATTGTTCCCATCTGCACCCACGAGATCCTGCTCAACGAGGATCTTCTGCTCTACGGCCTTGCCGTGCTGTACGAAAAGAACCGCTGACAAAAAAAGAGGTCCCGCGTCCGTAGACGCGGGACCTCTTTTTTTGCTACTCACCCAGCAGCTTGCCCCAGGTATCGCGGCCTACGATGCCGTCCGCCGCCAGACCGGCAGCCCGCTGGAACCGTTTCACCGCCCCGGCGGTACCGCTGCCAAAGATACCGTCCACCGCGCCGCTGTCGCAGCCGTAACCGTTGAGCAGGGCCTGTACGGCCCTGACGTGGCCGCCGGCGCTGCCTCTGCGCAGCACCGGCAGCAAAGACGCCGCACCGCTCTTCCTGTCCGACGCCGATGCCGCCGGAACTGACGGAGCCGCTGGCTCCGCCTCCCTGCCGTAGGCGATGGCGTCAAACGGGAAGTGGGTCCCCGGACACCCCGTGGCGTTGACATCGCTGTGCCGCTGCACCGTGGTGACGCCGTACTTCTTCTTGAGATACGCCACCAGCTCCGTACCGGCCCTGCGCTGCACCGCCGGCATCTCCTCCTTGTCGAAGCTGCCCTCGAAGCACACGCCGATGCTGTCGGAATTGCTGCCTCCGGCGTGAGCGCCCACGGTGTCCTCCGGTCTGCCGCGGTACACCGTGCCGTCCTTCCGCACGAAAAAATGGTAGCCGATGCCGGACCAGCCGTTGGCCAGATGCCATGCGTGGATCTGGTCGGCACTGCACGTCACCGCCGCCGCATGGTGCAGGATGATACGTCTGGTGACGCCGCGTCTGGCCAGCGTTCCGCTCCAGCGGTAGGTCTTTTCGATGATCTTCATACGCTCTCGTCCTCGCAGCTCTGGCAGTCCCGCTTATACTGTGCCGTGCTGATCCCCAGCAGAGCGCCCAGAAACGTAGTGACCACGGCCACGGTGCCCACCACCTGCTCGGCGTACAGCCAGCCCCAGATGCCGCTGAGTCCCCAGTACAGGGCGCTCAGCGCCGGCAGCACGATGGTCACGATCCATTTCAGGGTATCATATACCTTGTCGCTCAGTTTCATATTTCTTTCCTTTCCGGCCCTCCGGCCTGTTACATCTTATGTACCGGCAGCTTGTCAACTTCCAGCATTACCCGTCTGGCGCTGCCGTTTCCCCCCATTTTTTCGTAGGGCTCGTACAGGTATACCCGCAGGTTCTCATATTCGTCCTGGGTGATGTACCCCCGCTCCACGTAGGCCATGCCCAGATGGACGATGCGGTCGTGGGCCAGACCCACCAGCATCTTCCGCTCCGCATCGTCCTTGTCCGCCCGCCTGCCTACCAGTGCCCACAGGCCGGAGGACGCCAGTGCCGAGCCCAGCACCGCCGCCGTCAGCTGCATCCACGGTTCCACTTCACCTCACCTCTTCATATGCCCATGCTGTTGGCATAGTACATCACGCCATCGATGCTCAGCGTGCTCTGCACCGGCTCCCCGCTCATGACGGGGCGGCAGTCCGCCGCCTTGCCGGGCCGCGCCGCCGCCGTGGTGTACAGCTGCAAGTACCGCTGGCACTTCCACAGCATCTCCGCCCAGTCCGGTATCTCGTTCACCGCCCAGCTGCCGTCCGGCTCCTGATGGGCCAGCGTGGATACGCCGCCCAGCTCCAGCTTCACTGCTCTCAGGTCGATACGTCCGTCGTCCGGCACGCCGAAGCCCACCGCGCCGATGTCCTTGCTGCTCACCGTCAGTACGTTCAGCGTATTGGCCTTCAGCGTCATGCCGATGCCCGGGTCCGTCCCCGCCGCCGTCATGACGTAGGCGCTGCACGCGCCCATCACCGGCCCCGTCAGCACAGACAGCGTTGCCACCTCCGTCACCGGCCACTCCAGCTTCTGCTGGTAGTTCACGCGGGTGCCGGTGCCGGACTCCTCCAGCTTCAGCACTCCGTTTCCCACTGTGGCGTAGCACTGTGCTGACCGCGCCTGCCACCGGTCCACGGTGAGTCCTGTACCGCTGTACACCGTCTTGCCCCGCTGATTCACCGGCGCACCGAAATACCAGTTGTCCAGCAGATTCCGGTTCCACGGCCTCGCCTTGGCGGAGATGGCGCTGCCGCTGATGGCGATGCCCTCTCCCGCCGTGTAGGCAGGCCCCGCCGGCCCCTGGAGTCCCTGCACGCCCTGAGGCCCCTGCTCTCCCTGCGGGCCCGCAGGGCCTACATCGCCCTTGTCGCCCTTGTCGCCCTTGTCGCCCTTGGGACCGCCGCTCCCCACCGGCAGCCGGCTGGTCTGATAGCCGCCGCTCTCCTCGTTCCACAGCAGCCAGTAGCCCTCCGCCCCCGCCTTGGGCGGATGGTCCATCATCCGCTGCAGCCGCTGCTCCAGCTCCGTAAACTTGGCGGGGATCTCCGGCCACGCCGTGTCCCCCGACAGGCTCCGGGGGATGAACACCCGCACCACGGTGCTGTGCCGCTGCACCGCGCCGTCAGCCCTGGCCGTGGCCCGCAGCTGTATGGCGTACTCCCCACTCTGGGGCAGGTCCTCCCGCTGCAGCAGCACCTGTCCGCCGCCGCTGACCTGCTCCAGCGTCAGGATGTTCAGCCCGCCCTCCGGCGCCTCCATCAGCACCTCCCAGTCATACCCCTCCGGCAGCTCACCCCGGATCTCCAGCGGGACGCTGCCGCTGTCGAACTGCATGGCCACCGGCGCGCCGTCCCACGTGAGATGCCATTCCTTAAATTGGATCATGTCGCTTCCCTCCTATCGTTGGTTTCGCCTCTGCACGCCCCGCGGCCCTTTGCCGCACGCCGGCATGCAACGCGCCCCGGAACCTTTTTCCCGCCATGCGCCTGCATCGCGGCGCTTCCATGCGGTTTTTTGTATCCTCCCCGTTCTTTTTGTACTTTTTCAATAAATTTTTCTACTTTTATTGCTTTTCCCAAAAATTATGGTATACTATCAGTGTTTGCTTACATAACAACTTTTTCCCTGTGCTGATACCACATCTTTCGCCGCCCTGTGCGGTATGAAGTTACCGTGCTCTGGACAAACTGTGAGCAGAGCTTATTGACCATCTGAAAAGAGGGAACTGCCTTGAACAAATACATGATCCATGGCGGCCGTCCGCTGTTTGGCGAAGTGACCATCAGCGGCGCAAAGAACGCCGCCGTCGCCATTATTCCCGCCGCCCTGCTGGTGGACGGCACCTGCCGCATTGAGAACATCCCCCAGATCAGCGACGTGACCCTGTTCTTCTCCATTCTGGAGGAGCTGGGCGCCCGCATCCGCGTCCTGAACCGCCACGCGGTGGAGATCGACTGTCACGCCATCCACAGCACCCGCCCGTCCTATGATCTGGCCCGCCGTATCCGCGCCAGCTATTACCTGCTGGGCGCTTTGCTGGGCCGCTTCGGTCAGGCCACCGTGGCCATGCCCGGCGGCTGCAACTTCGGCGTCCGCCCCATCGACCAGCATATCAAGGGCTTCACCACCATGGGCGCCGAGGTGTCCGTGGAAGGCGGCTTTATCCACACCGCCGCCAAAGACGGCCGTCTCGTGGGCGCGCCGGTGTATCTGGATGTCGTCTCCGTGGGTGCCACCATGAACATCATGATGGCCGCCGCCCTGGCTGAGGGTACCACCACCATTGAAAACGCCGCCAAGGAGCCGCACATCGTGGATCTGGCCAACTTCCTGAACTCCATGGGCGCGGACATCAAGGGCGCGGGCACCGACTCTATCAAGATCCGCGGCGTGAAGAAGCTCACCGGCGGCACCTACTGCATCATTCCCGACCAGATCGAGGCCGGCACCTATATGGCCGCGGTGGCCGCCGCCGGCGGCCAGCTGCTGCTGAAGAACATCATCCCCAAGCACATGGACTGCATCAGCGCCAAGCTCATGGAGATGGGCGTGGCCGTGGAGGAAAATGACGATACGCTGTTGGTCCGCCGCAGTGAGCCGCTGCAGAAGGCCAACGTCAAGACCCTGCCCTACCCCGGCTTCCCCACGGATATGCAGCCGCAGATCGCCGCCGTGCTGTCTCTGGCCCAGGGCACCAGCCTTGTCACCGAGGGCGTCTATGGCGCCAACCGCTTCAAGTACGTGGACGAGCTGAAACGTCTGGGCGCCCACATTCAGGTGGACGGCAAGGTGGCTGTCATCGAGGGCGTTGACCAGCTGGTGGGCGCTCCCATTCAGGCCTGCGACCTGCGGGCCGGCGCGGCGCTGGTCATCGCCGGTCTGGCCGCCAAGGGCACCACCGAGCTGAGCTGTGTCCAGTATATCGAGCGCGGCTATGAGGATCTGGTAGGCAAGCTCCGTGCCGTGGGCGCAGACATCACCATGGTGGACGTGCCCGAGGAGAGCGAGGCCGAATCCCACATCAGCTGACAGGAGCCAGGACAGCGTTTGCTGCGAGAGGCCGCAGCCTTTGCGGCCTGCTGCGGCAGACGCTGTTATTTTTCCGGAAAGGTACATACCGCTTTGATCACCCTACATACACTGGCCAGCGGCTCCGAGGGCAACAGCCTGCTGGTCTCCGCCGATGGCACCCACCTGCTGGTGGATGCCGGCATCTCCGCCCGCCGCATCAAGCAGTCTCTGGCCCTGCTGGGCCTGACGCCGGACGACCTGTCCGCCATTCTCATCAGCCACGAGCACACGGACCACACGGCGGGCCTTGCCACCCTCCTGAAGCACCACCCCATTCCGCTGTACGCCACCGGCGGCACGGCCTTCTACCTCCGTCCCCGTCTGCCCCAGCTGGACAGCTGCCTGCGTCCCGTATCCCCTGGCAGCAGCTTTCCCGTGGGCTCTGCACAGGTGACGGTATTTGCCACCAGCCACGACGCGGGGGAAAGCGTGGACTACCGCGTGGACTGCGGCGACGCCGCCGTGGGCATCCTCACCGACACCGGCTTTGTGCCGGAACCGGCGGCCGCCGCCCTCACCGGCGTGGATCTGCTGGTGCTGGAGAGCAACCACGATGTGGAGTGGCTTCGCTCCGGCCCCTACCCCTACTCCCTGAAACAGCGCATTTTGGGCCAACGCGGCCACCTGTCCAACGAGGACGCCGCCGCCTTTGCCCGCCGCATGGCGGAGTGCGGCACCCGCTGCATCGTCCTGGCCCATCTGAGCCGCGAGAACAACACGCCCCAGCGGGCGCTGGCCGTCATGGAAACGGCCCTGTCCGGTCTGGATGTGACCGTAGAGGTGGCCCCTCGCGGCGAGCTGAGCGCCTGCTACGGAGCGGAGGTGGCACTGTGCAGAAAGTGACCGTCCTCTGCGTCGGCAAGCTGAAGGAAAAGTTCTATCTGGAGGCTGCCGCCGAGTACGCCAAGCGTCTCCAGCGGCTGTGCCGTCTGGAGGTCATTGAGCTGCCGGAGAGCCGTCTGCCCGACGAGCCCTCCCCCGCCGAGATCCGCCGCGCTTTGCAGACGGAGGCCGCCGCCATCCGTGAAAAGCTGCCCAAGGGCGGCGCGCTGGTGGCCCTGTGCATTGAGGGCAAGCCCTGCTCCAGTGAGGAGCTGAGCCGCCGCCTGACGGAGCTGGGGGTGCAGGGCAAGACCCAGATCACCTTTCTCATCGGCGGCAGCGTGGGACTGGACGAGAGCTTGAAGCAGCAGGCCGACTGGCGACTGAGCATGTCGCCCATGACGTTCCCCCATCACATGGCCCGCATCATGCTGCTGGAGCAGATCTACCGTGCCTACCAGATCGCCGGCGGCGCAAAATACCACAAATAGGAGGTCTCACCCATGGAAAACTGGAGCTTTACCGGCCGTCCCGATGTGCCCGCGTGGCCCAAGGACGAGTCCGGCCGCGACGAAAAGGCTGCGCTGCTGAGGCAGACCTTTGACTCCCCCGCCGACGCCGACACCGTCATCTCCCTGCTGTCGGCCTACGGCGTCCCCTGCTTCAAATACTACGACCGCGAGGGCGGCGCCGGTAAGGTCATCAACGGCTTCTCCGGCTTCGGCGTCAGCCTGTATGTCCCCGCCTCCCGTCTGGAGGAGGCCCGGGACATTCTGAATGCCACCCCCGTGGAAAGTGACGAGTAAGTGCATAAAAATCCGGAAAGGAGTACCGATATGAACTACAAACAGGAATACGAGCGCTGGCTCCGCAGCGACGCCCTCTCCCCCGCCGAGCGTGCGGAGCTGGAGAGCATCGCCGGCGACGAAAAGGAGATCGAAAACCGCTTCTACGGTCCGTTGGAGTTCGGCACCGCCGGTCTGCGGGGCACCATGAAGGTGGGCCTGCACCAGATGAACATCCACGTCATCCGCTGGGCCACTCAGGGCTTCGCCAACGTCATCGCCGCCGAGGGTGAGGCCGCCAAAAAGAAGGGCGTGGCCATCTGCATGGACTGCCGCAACAACAATATGCTGTTCTCCCACGCCGCCGCCGAGGTCTGTGCCGGCAACGGCATCCACGTCCGCATTTTCGAGTCCCTGCGGCCCACGCCGGAGCTGAGCTTCGCCGTCCGCTACTACGGCTGTCAGGCGGGCATCAACGTCACCGCCAGCCACAACCCCAAGGAGTACAACGGTTATAAGGTCTACTGGTCCGACGGCGCCCAGCTGCCGCCCCAGCACGCCGACGCCATCGCCGCCCAGCTGGAAAAGATCGACATCTTCACCGGCGTGAAGCGCATGGACTTCGAGGAGGCGGTGCAGGCCGGTCTCATCGAGATCATGGGCGAGGAGACGGACCGCGCCTTTATGAAAGAGGTCATGGCCATGGTCAACGACCGCGAGTCCATGTCCAAGGTAGCCGACACCTTCAAGGTGGTCTACACCCCGTTCCACGGCTGCGGCTGGAAGCTGGTGCCGGAAGCCCTGCGGGGTCTGGGCGTCAAGCACCTGTACTGCGTGGAGCAGCAGATGGTGCTGGACGGCAACTTCCCCACCGTGGCCTCCCCCAATCCCGAGAATCCCGAGGGCTTTTATCTGGCCATCGAACTGGCGGACAAGGTCGGCGCCGACTTCATTCTGGGCACCGATCCCGACAGTGACCGTGTGGGCATCATGGTCCGCGACCATACCGGAAAGTTCGTGGCTGTCACCGGCAACCAGACCGGCGTGCTGCTGCTGGATTACCTGATCGGTGCGCTGCGCCGCGCCGGGAAAATGCCGGAAAAGCCGGTGTTTCTGAAGTCTATCGTCACCACCAACATGGCCCGTACCGTGGCCGAGGCCAACGGCGTTACCTGCTGCGACACCTTCACCGGCTTTAAGTTTATGGCCGAGAAAAAGGCGGAGCTGGAGTCCTCCGGTCAGGGTGAGGTCATTCTGTCCTACGAGGAGAGCTACGGCTATATGATGGGCGACTACGTCCGCGACAAGGACGCCGTCACCGCGTCTCTCATCATCACCGAGATGGCGGGCTGGTACGCCGCCCAGGGCATGACCCTCTACGATGCGCTGCAGGCCCTGTACGTCAAGTACGGCTGGTACGGTGAAAAGACCCACAATCTGGTGATGCCCGGTGTGGACGGGCTGGAGAAGATGGCCGCACTGATGAAGCATCTGCGCCAGACGCCTCCCGCTGACATCGCCGGGGTGGCCGTCACCGTCCGCAAGGACTATGCCGACGGAACCGCAACCGATTGCGCCACAGGGGTTTCCAGCCCCATGGAGCTTCAAGGAAGCAACGTGCTGCGCTACGAGCTGGCCGATGGCACCACCATTCTGGTGCGCCCCTCCGGCACAGAGCCCAAGATCAAGATCTACATCCTCACCCGCGGCAAGGACGCGGCGGAGCGGGACGCCAACCTCGTCAAATACTCCGCATGGGTGGAGACCCTGGTCGGGTAACAGCGGCGCGCCCCTTTTGACCCCCGATTTTCGTAAAAAAGAACTGCATGATGAAGAAAAAAAGAGACTGGGAACTTTCCCAGTCTCTTTTCTGCGTTTTTTTGCCGAAACGGTTATCTCCAGATCTCGCTGTAGAAGTAAACGGCCAGCATACCCGGCCCCACATGCGCGCCGGTGACAGGTTCATGACACACGGTGAGGATCTCTCCGGTGCAGCCCACCTGCCGCAGCTTGGTGGCCACCACCAGCGCGTCCGCCGGAGAACCGGCGTGGGAGATGCCCACGGGGGCGCTGCGGTCCTCCACCATCTGGTCGTACAGCTTCACCAGCTCCTCGATGCCGGCCTTCTTGCCGCGGACCTTGGAGAGCATCACGATCTTGCCCTCCTCGTCGCCCTCGAGGATGGGTTTGATCTGCAGCAGCGTACCGGCCAGCGCCGCACCGCCGGAGATGCGGCCGCCCTTGCGCAGGAACTTCAGCTCGTCCACCATAAAGTGCTGGCGCATCTTGCCGCACAGCTCCTCACAGCGGACCTCGATCTCCTCAATGACGCGGCCCTCCGCCGCCAGCTTGGCAGCCGCCAGCACGATGAGACCTTCGCCCAGGGACGCGCCCCGGCTGTTCAGTACGCGGATCTTCCGGTCCGGATACTCCTCGGCCAGCTCCTTGGCCACCAGCCCCACGCCCCAGCAGGTACCGCTGACGCCGCTGGAGAGGCCGATATACAGCACATCGTCGCCGTTTTTCAGATGCGGCTCCATTTCCCGCCGGGCGGCGTCCGGTGTAACCATGGAGGTCTGCACCACGGCGCCGTGCCGCATGGCCTCGTAAAAGCTGCGGCCGTCGAACTCCGCGCTGATATCCGCCGGCTGACCGTCTATGGTGTAGGTCAGGCAAAGCTCACCGATGCCGTACTGCTCCAGCAGGTGCTTGGGCAGGTTTGCCGCGTTGTCGGTCATAATACGTACCATAACAGTGTTCTCCTTTTTGCTTTCGCATACTATGCCAGCTGCGGCACGACCCACTGGGCCAGCGTGTCAAACAGCTGCCGGTATCCCGGCATGGTCAGGTGGATGCCATCCGCCGAAATGAGCTCCGACAGATCCCGCTGCGGCAGGAAACGGCGGCGCACGTCGATCAGCGGCAGGCCCTCGCGCATGGCGAAGGAGGCCACCGTGTCGGAATACAGCTCCTGATACCGGTAGATGCAGCCCACATCGCCCAGCCAGCGCATGATACTGTCTCGGCTGAGGCCGCCCCTACAAATATAGTCCAAATAACGAGCGCCGTCAATAGGCGGAAGTGTCATCAGCACCGGCTGCACCCCCACGCGGGCCAATTCCGTTACCGTCTGCTTCAATTTGGACAGAAATTCCGGCAGCTCCGTGCGGGGCCTGTGGTCCCCCTCGGGGTCGGCGGCGATGCTGGCCCAGTCGAAATCACTGTCGTTGCCGCCGTAGGCCACCAGCGCCCAGCGGGCGTCCATACCACGGGCCACGTCGTGCTCCACCAGCGAGAGTCCCTTGCTGATGGTGGAGCCCATCTTGGCGCGGTTCACCACCTCCAGCCGCTCCGTGGGGTACTGGGCCATGACCTCCGAAAGATGAAAATGATAGCGCATGGCGGCGTCCGGCACCGTGGCCTTCAGCAGCGAATCTCCATAAATATAGGCACGCTCCATGATCTGCCCTCCTTGACGTCTTTTTACATAATATAGCATATTAGATTTCCTACGTCAAGGTATCGGATTCATATTTTTCTTGTCAGATACGGCATCTTATGATATAGTGTATTACGTTCATTGACAAGGAGGCGTCGTTATGCAATACGACAAAAGTCTTGTAGCCCATAAGCTGCTGCGCTGGGACAAGTTCATCACCGATTACCATCTGCCGGAGTGGAACTCCATCCCCGATTTCGGCCTGTATATGGATCAGGTCATCGTGCTGCTGGAGCAGTATCTCAGCTTCATTCCCACGCCGGCGGGGGCCAAGGAGCATATCGTCACCTCCGCCACCATCAACAACTACGTGCGGCTGAAGATCATGCCCGCGCCGGTGAAGCGGAAGTATCATCGGGTACACATCGCCTATCTGGTGATGATCCTGACCATGAAGCAGAGTCTCAGCATCAGCGACGTGCAGAAGGTCATCCCGCCGATGGACAGCAGCGAGGATGAGGTGCTGTCTGTCTATGAGGACTACTCGGAGAAGTTCCGGCGGCTGGCGCTGTTTTTCAACCAGCAGGTGCAGTCCGCCGCAGAGGGTGTCCGCAGCACGGAGCAGAGCTCCGACAACGCCGTGGAGCTGCTGGTCATTGAGAGCGCCCTGATCGCGGGCTTTTCCAAAATTCTGGCGGAGAAGCTCATCCGTCTGTGCGGCGCGGACACGGAGGATGTACTGGCGGCGGAACAGGCCAAAGAGGAATAAAAAGAGAGAGGGCTGCGCCCTCTCTTTTTTATTTGCCGCGTTTGTTGACCTTCTCCTTGTTGAACATGCAGAAGGCCGTCATGATGAGGATGCGCAGGTCAAAGGCCGGCGTCCAGTTTTCGATATAGTACAGGTCGTACTCGATGCGCTTTTTGATGGATGTGTCGCCCCGCAGGCCGTTGACCTGCGCCCAGCCGGTGATGCCGGGCCGCACCTGATGCTTTACCATATAGCGGGGGATCTCCTCCTTGAACTGCTCCACGAAGAAGGGCAGCTCTGGCCGGGGGCCGATGAGGCTCATGTCGCCCTTGAGGACGTTGAAGAACTGGGGCAGCTCATCCACAGAGCACTTGCGGATCAGGGAGCCGAACCAGGTCTTGCGGTCGTCCACGTTTTTGCTCCAGCCGGTGTTTTCGCTGCTGTTCACCCGCATGGAGCGGAATTTGTACATGTAAAAGTTCTTTTTGTCCTTGCCCACACGCTCCTGCCTGAAAATGATGGGGCCGGGGGAGGACAGCTTCACGCCGATGGCGGCGATCAGCATCAGCGGCGAGGTCAGAATGATGAGTACCAGAGAGCAGATGATATCCGCCGCCCGCTTGAGGAAGGCGTTGCCCAGATTGTCCAGCGGAATACGGCGCAGGTTGATGAGCGGCAGGCCGTTGACGCTGTCGAACTGGGGGTTTGCGGGCATGTAGCGCACGTAGGACGGCACCACGGACAGCTTGGTACCGTCCTTTTCGCAGGCGTTGATGATGCGGCCCATCCAGCGGCCTTCCTCGGTGGGCAGGGCCACCACCACCTCGTCCGGCTTCTCGCTGGCGAAGATGGCGTCCAGCTCCTCGTAGCTGCCGCAATAGGGCAGGGCATCCCAGCAGCCGCGCTCGGCCACGTAGCCGATGACCCGAAAGCCCAGGTTCTTATCCATGGCGACGCGGGTCAGGTACGCCTCCGCGCCCTCGCCGTGACCCACCAGCAGCACCCGCTTCTGGTTATAGCCCATGGCGCGGCAGCGCCGCAGCAGCAGGCGCATGGCGGCGCGTTTGCCGGTGAGCAGCAGGGTACTGACGGCGTAGAAAAACACCACCGTCCAACGGGAGGTCTCGCCGAGGCGCAGCACGTAGATGGCAGCCATGACGATCAGCGACACCAGCAGCTCCAGCGCCGCTACGCGGCTGGCCTCCACATGGAAGCGCACGGTACGAAACGACTCGTACAGCCCTGCCACAGCGAACACCGCCAGCGTCAGGGCCGCGGCCACCACGCCCAGCCAGATATAGTAGTTCAGGGGCATGCCCCTCACGCCGCGGAACAGGCTGAAGCGCAGCCAGTAGGACACAAGCATGGCCAGAAATACGGCCAGTCCATCGGTAAAGACGTGCAGCTGGTTGAGCAGACGTTGATTTTCCCGCATCATCGCGTTTTTCCCTCCATGACAGACAGATAGCGGTCCATCACCTGCGGCAGCACCGCGTCCAGCGCGTAGCGCTGCATCTTCTCCCGTCCGGCCTGTCCCAGCTCCGCCCGCAGGGTGGCGTCGGACACCAGACGCTCCACGGCGGCGGCAAAGGCTTTGGCGTCTCCGTAGGGGTACAGCAGGCCGTTTTCCGGCCCGATCAGGTCGGTGTGGCCCTTGACGGCACTGGCCACCGCGGGCAGGCCGCAGGCCATGGCCTCCATGATGTTGAAGGGCAGTCCCTCCGACCGGCTGGAGGATACGGCGATATCCGCCGCCGCCAGCCACCGGGGCATGTCGTGGACTTGCCCGGGAAATACCGTGCGGTCCGCGACGCCCAGCGAAGCCGCCTGAGCGCGGCAGTCATCCAGCAGGGCGCCGCTGCCGGGCAGCAGGAGCTTCACGTTTTCCGGCAGGCCGGGCAGGGCCTCCAGCAGGGTGTGCTGGCTCTTGCGGCCGGAGAATTCCGCCGCGTACAGCAGGGCCACATCGCCCTCCGACAGGCCCAGCCTGTCCCGCATGGTGCGCCGTGCGTCCGGCGCGGTGCGGAAGCGGGTGAGGTCTACACCCATGCCGGGGATCTCCTCCACACGGGGCGCGGCACGGTGGGCCATGGCCCAGCGGGTATCCCAGGCGTTCATGGTCAGGAGCAGGTCCGTCTGGGGCGCGGTCATGGTCTCCGCCCTGGTCAGGAGGCCCCGCTTCAGCCCCGAGGTCTCGTCGTCGAAGAGGTAGCCGTGGACCACGTTGATGAGCTTCGGGCGGTGCTTCAGGCCTCGAAGGGCCCAGCGGGTGAAGAACGCCGCCAGTGACGTATGGGTGATGATGAGGTCGTACTGCTGCCGGATCACCATGGCCCGCAGCTGGGACGCCGCCTGAAAATTGGCGGGTGAGGACATCTTCTTCTCCAGCGGCAGCGACACCGCCCCGTCGGCAAAGGGGATGTCGCGGACGGGGCCGCCGCAGGCCACCTCCACCTGCCAGCCCAGCTCGCGGAAGCGGCGCAGGTAGGGCAGGTGGAAGTTGAGAATATGGGAAAATGTGGAGGCTGTGTACAGCACGGACGGCATAGGCGTCCTCCTTTCACCGGAGCGGGGCGGCTCAGCCAAGCATCTCGCTGAGGTAGGCCGCCACGTCGTCCTTCAGGGTGATGGCGCCCAGGTTCTGGGCGTTCCACTCCGTCAGCTTGTCCCGCAGCTGGGATGCGCCCGCCAGGAAGGCGGCGCTGTTGTCGTTATACTGCATCACCAGCCGGAAGCTGGCGTCCCAGGTGTCGGGGTCGGAGGGGGTGTAGTCCACGTATTTGTCCAGCATGGCGAAGCCCTGCTCCGTGCGGCCCAGACGGAAATCCGCCTCCGCCAGATACTTGGGCACGGAGTTGGAGTTCAGCTTCTCCAGATCCGCCATATAGCGCTCCAGCGTCTCCTGCATACCGGCAGGCAGATCGCTCTCCGCCGAGGCGCTGTATACGTAGGACAGCTTGTGATCCGCCCACTCGTAGGGGTCCAGATCCGCGGCCTCCTGGGCCGCATCGTAGCTGCCCTGCTGGACGAGGCTGGCGGCCCAGAGGTTCATGCACAGCAGCACCGCGAACACGGCCAGGCCCAGGCCCTCCACCCGCGCCATCCAGCGGCGGGCGCTCTCCTTAGCGAAGGTCAGGGGCAGCAGATCGCCGCAGCACAGGTTGACAACGGCCAGCGCGCCATAGCCGAAGGGCAGGAAGTAGCCGCTGGAGAAGATTACCTCCACGGCGGCGTGGATCATCAGGAACAGCAGCAGGGCGCCCAGCGCGGCGGACATGGCGTAAGCCTGCTGCTCCCGCTCCTTCCGCCACAGGCGGAAAACGGCGATGGCGCTGGCCGCCAGCGTGCCCACCCACAGGAGCAGGCCAATGATGCCGGTGTCCACCATGCTCTGGACATAGTGGTTGTGGACGTACTTGGTCTCGTAGTGATAGCTCTGGACGTTGTAGATGCCGTTTTCAAAGGCGCCCATGCCCAGCCCCACAACGGGGCTGCGGGAGAACAGCTTCATGGCATCCTGGATATATACGGTGCGCTGCACCACGTTGCCCTCGGAACGCAGGGTCTGGATACGGCCCGCGATGGCCTCCGGCAGCAGCGTGTAGTTCAGCCTCAGCTGGCCGGACGCCGCGCCGTCGTAGCGGATGGCATCGATATGCACCGAGGCGTCGGCAGTGACGATGAAGGTGACGGAGCGGTTATCCGCCGGTGCGCTGAAGGACGCGCCGTCCGCCGCGCCGGAATAGGCCGTCTGCTTGCGGTTCATAACGGCGTCCTCCCAGGTTTGGGTCTGGACCTGTACGTTCACGGGGCCGTCGGCCTCCACGTGCAGGGTGTAGGCGCCCTCGCTCAGGTACGCGCCGCGGGTGATGCTGTCGCCGGCGGCCATGTCGATGGGGCCGGTCCAGTTCACCGCCAGTACCACGACGGCGGCCACCAGAGCCAGCGCCGCCAGCAGCACGATGTTCACGGTCTTCATCCGCCGGGCCATGCGCTGGGCCAGCGGACGCCCCGCGAAGATGTCCAGTGCGCACAGGGCCGCCGCTGCGGCCACAACGGCCAGCAGGGGCAGGATCTGTACCTTCTCCCCCGCCGCAGCGTAGGCAGGCAGCACGGCCAGCGAGGCCGCAGCCGCCAGCACCAGCGTCTCCACCATCAGGATGAAGGACACAGCGCGGCGCTGGCCCCGCTCCATCAGCAGGTACAGCAGGAACGCCGCCGCGATGGCCGCCATGGCGCCGCGGCTCACCGCCAGCAGAAACGCCGTGCTGTTCAGCAGCAGGCAGGAAAGGTGCAGGCAGCGCTCCTTCCGGTCCTCCGCACCGGCGGCCAGACCCAGCGACAGCAGGATGGCCGCGCCGGCGGCGCCGGCGAACACGTTGGGGTTTTCAAAAATGGTCTTGAGACGCTGCTCCTGCAGCAGGGTGTTCAGCTGCATGGACGCGCCGAACTGGGCGGTGAAGGACACCATCAGCTTGTAGAGAAGCTGGGTGGACACGGTGTCGATGCTGACCAGGGACACCAGCGCTCCCGCCGTTTCCAGCACCGTGGCGGCGCAGCGTCCCGTGCGGCCCGGCCGCTCCGGCTCCAGCGCCGTCAGCAGCAGGGCCAGGCACGCCGCCCCCGTCACCTTCAGAAATTCGTACAGGGCGAACTTGCCGGAGGGGGCGTACAGCGTGGAGATGCCGTCCATGCAGATATAGAGTCCCAACAGCAGCGCGGGCCAGCTCATGCGGCGGCCCAGCTGCGCCGTTTTCACCACGACGCACACCACCGCCGCAGCCAGCAGCAGCAGGGTGATGCCCTTGTTGGCTCCATGCTTCATCAGACAGGTGATGAGAAAGTAAAAAACAGCCAGCACCGGCACCAGCCACGGACGCCGCAGCTCCTGATGCAGTGAGGCCGCAGATATCTGGTCTTTACGACCTGTTTTCTTCGCCATAACGTTCTCCTTGTCTAAGAGATAGTCTTTGTTCAGTATATCTTTTTCGCCGTTCTCTGTCAATGCGCAGGGGAAATATTCCGCCGCTGCGGCGCATAGTCTTACGTCATAGGAGGTGAGGCAGATGCGCGGTGTGCGCCATCTTCTGGCTTTGGGCACCGCCGCCGTGTGCGGGGTGCTGCTGTATTGCCTGCGCCTGCGGTTCCCCAACCCGCTGACGGAGGCGCTGGGCCCCGCCAACGCCAGTCCCTGGGAGACGGGGAAGCTGGTGTTCTGGGCCATGCTGCCTGCGGCGGCGGTGCTGCGGCGGCTGGAGGGCAGCGGCGGCGCGGGGCTGTGCGCCGCCATCCTGCTGGGTGCGGGGCTGGGGCTGGCCCTTGCCGCCGCAGGGGCGGCCCCTGCCGCGGCGGCGCTGCTGGCGGCGGCCATGGCGCTGGGCGTCCACGCGCTGGCGCTGGGACGGCTGGGCGGCGACGCCCTGCCGTGGTACGGCGCGGTGATCCTGCTGGCGGTGGCGTATCTCCTGTTCAGCATCCTGCCGCCCACGGGACGGCTGTTCGCGGAGCAGGCCGGTGTGCCCGCCGCCTCTATCCCCTTTTGACGGCAATGCGGGCAAAAAAGGTCCCCCATGCGGATGCATGGGGGACCTTTTTGTGGGGATGCTCCATCAGCGCACGGTAGCCCGCAGGCCGTCGGTGTTGTAGGTACGGCTGAGGGTCTTGCCGTCTGCGGCCACACCGCGCACCGTGTAAACATAGGTGGTACCTCGTTTGCCACTGGTATCCCGATAGCTGGTGCCGCTGACGGAGGACGCCAGCAGCGTCCAGCCAGACGCGCCGTCCACCTTGCGGTAGACGTTGTAGGTCTTGGCGTCGGCCGCGCTCTCCCACGTCAGCAGGATACCGTTGCCCGGGTCACTCTTGGCACTCTTGAGCTTCACGTAGTCCGGCGTGGTGGAGGCCGCCGTCACCTTGGCGGTGACGCCGGTGGAGGACATGGGCCCCAGCGTCTTGCCGTCGGCGGCCACGCCACGCACCTTATAGCCGTATTTCACGCCCTTCTGCACCGTGGTGTCCTTGTAGCTGGTGCCCTTGACGGAGGAGGCCACCTGCGTCCAGCTGCTGCCGGCGTCCGCCGTGCGGTAGACGTTGTAGGTCACGGCGTTGGCCGCCGTGTCCCAACTCACGGTGATGCCGGCGGAGTCAGCCTTGGCCGAGCGCATCGCAGGGGCAGCGGGGGTGGGCACGGTGCCGTAGGTGATGGTCACCACGGAGCTGTATGCCGAGGCGGTGCCGCTCGCCTTCAGGGCGCGGACCTTGTAGTAATAGGTGGTGCCGTTGGCGAGGTAGGAGGTATTGGTATAGCCGGTGGCGGACTGGGTGGACATCAGGCTGTATGTGCCGTTCTTGCTGCGGGCGCGGTACACCTCATATTTGGCGGCGTCCGTAACCTTGTCCCACTTCAGGGCGGGGCGGCCCTGACTGTCCTTGCTGCCGGTGACCAGCGGCGCGCCGAAGGGAGCCTTGTAGGTCACGGAGACGGGGGTGCTGTCCGGGCCTGCCGTGCCGTCAGAGCCCAGGGCACGGACCTTGTAGTAGTAGGTATTGCCGTTTTCGATGTAACTGGTGTTGGTGTAGCTGGTGCCGGTGACGGTAGAATACTTGATGTAGTCGCCGTCCTTGCTGCGGGCGCGGTACACCTCGTATTTGGCTGCGCCGGTGACGGCGTTCCATTTCAGGGTCGGACGGCCCTGACTGTCGGTACTGCCGGTGACGGTGGGGGCTGTCAGCTTCAGGCGGCAGGTAACGGATACCACCGCGCTGTACGGGCCGGCGTTACCATTGGCGTCCAGCGCGCGGACCTTGTAGTAGTACGTGGCGCCGCTGGTGAGGTAGGAGCTGTTGGTATAGGCGGTGCCGGTGGTAGTGCTGTATTTGGTGTAGGTGCCGTCCTTGCTGCGGGCGCGGTACACCTCGTACTTGGCCGCGCCGGACACGGCCTTCCATGTCAGGGTCGGACGGCCCTGCGCATCGTTGCCGCCGGTGACGGCGGGGGCCGTCAGAGTCTGCTTGTAGGTGACGCTGACCACGCTGCTCCACGCACCCGCCGTGCCGTCGGATTTCAGGGCGCGGACCTTGTAGTAGTAGGTATTGCCGCTTTCGATATAGCTGGTGTTGGTGTAGGACGTGCCGGTGACGGTAGAATACTTGATGTAATCGCCGTCCTTGCTGCGGGCGCGGTACACCTCGTACTTGGCCGCGCCGGAGACGGCGTTCCATTTCAGCGTGGGACGTCCCTGACTGTCCTTGCCGCCGGTGACGGAGGGAGCGGACAGTGTGCCTGTCGAGGCGGCGCGGTAGGTCACGGACACGATGCTGCTCCATGCGCCCGCCGTGCCGTTGGCATCCAGAGCGCGCACCTTGTAGTAATAGGTGTTGCCGTCCTCGATGTAAGATGTGTTGGTATAGGACGTGCCGGTGACGGTAGAATACTTGATGTAATCGCCGTCCTTGCTGCGGGCACGGTACACCTCGTATTTGGCCGCGCCGGTGACAGCATTCCATTTCAGGGTCGGACGGCCCTGCGCATCGTTGCCGCCGGTGACGGTGGGGGCGGACAGAGTCTGCTTGTAGGTGACGCTGACCACGCTGCTCCACGCGCCCGCCGTACCGTTGGCATTCAGAGCGCGCACCTTGTAGTAGTACGTATTGCCGTTTTCAATGTAACTGGTGTTGGTATAGGACGTGCCGGTGACGGTAGAATACTTGATGTAGTCGCCGTCCTTGCTGCGGGCGCGGTACACCTCGTACTTGGCCGCGCCGGAGACGGCCTTCCATGTCAGGGTAGGACGGCCCTGACTGTCGTTGCCGCCGGTGACGGTGGGAGCGGGCAGAATCTGCTTATAGGTCACGGACACGACGCTGCTCCACGCGCCGGCCGTGCCGTCGGCATCCAGAGCGCGGACCTTGTAGTAGTAGGTGTTGCCGTCCTCGATGTAAGATGTGTTGGTATAGGACGTGCCGGTGACGGTGCTGTACTTGGTGTAGTCGCCGTCCTTGCTGCGGGCACGGTACACCTCGTACTTGGCCGCGCCGGACACGGCGTTCCATTTCAGAGTAGGACGGCCCTGCGCGTCGTTGCCGCCGGTGACGGTGGGGGCGGACAGTTGAGTGCTGCTCGCCTTGTAATCCGCGGCGGAGGTCCTGGATTGGTACTGGGTCCAGTAGGGGGTGTTCAGCTCGTCCGTCTCCGCCTGATGATCCCTGCTGAAGCTGGTGAGGCCCTTCAGGAAGTACTCATAGTTCTCGGGCTTGAGGCCCGCGTCCCAGGTGGCGTCCAGACAGTAGTACTTTTCGTCCTCCATGCGGACGATGTTCCAGGCGTGATCCGCCGTTCCGTCGCTGTTGTAGGCCTTGCCGGTGATGATACGGCAGTCGATGCCCGCGTCATTGGCCAGACGGTAGAACAGGTTGGCATAGCCCTGGCACACGGCCTTTTTCTGGACGGCCGCGGCGTAGGCGGTGTATTGCGGCCAGTAGGTGGGGTCGTTCATGTGGCTGTAATCGTATTTGACGTTGGCGGTGATCCAGTTGTAGATGGCCTGCACCTTCTGGTAGGTGGTCTTGCCGCCGAGGGACAGCTGGGGCAGGATGGTGTTCCGGATATAGTTGGTCAGCGCGGCCTCCTGCGCGGCGGTGGTGAACCAGATGGTGTCGAAGTACCTCGTGTCAGGGACATACGTGAAGGTATACCGATAGCCCGAATCGAGGGACTCGCCTGCGACGCTGCCGGACATGCCCGTATGCTGCCAGCGCAGATAGTCGCCGGTGGTACCGCTGCCCTCCACGTGGTCCAGGGCAAGGTTCCACAGGTTTACGGCAATCGTTTCCACATCATCGCTGGCGCTGCGCAGAGTGACCACCAGCTCCTCGCTGCGGGACACCATCTGCTTGCGCAGATCGGCGGCAGCCTCCGCTTCGCTGGTGTAGACGGTGCCTGCTTTCTTCGGCTGGGTGATCTGCGCCGTCTGGACGGACAGGGTGCTCTGCCGCCGCGGAATGCCGATCTTGCCGGCATAGGCGGGGTTGACATACGACCCGATATAGGTAGTCTGCGCCGGCGCGGTGTCCGCCGCCAGCGCCTGGGCCGGCAGCAGCGTCAGCGACAGGACCAGCGCCAGCAGCAGCGCGGTCACGCTCTTTGTCACACGTTTCATGTGTCTCCTCCTTTGCTCGTTCGCCTGTTTTACGGAGTCTCCCTCCATAGAATCTATACCGAAAGTGTACCATGCGCGGGCGGAAAAGTACACCGCATTTTCGACATTTCTTCCGTATTGGGATGAAAAAAACGGACGCGGGACAGACCTCCCGCGTCCGATATGCTCACAGATGCTTCTCCGGCTCCTGCATGTCCCGGGCGATGGCCTTGGCGTAACGCTCCTCCTCGCTGAACACGCAGCCGCAGTATTTCTGCATGTAAAAGCCCAGCTCACGGGCCTGCCGCTGGCCCTCCCGAAAGCCCGGCCGGAAATCCCGATAGAGGAAGGCCACGCCGTACTCCGCCGCCAGCTGCTCCGCCGTCTGCCGCAGCAGCTCGTGGTCCTGATAGGGGCTGACGAACAGGGTGCTGGTGAAGCTCTCGAATCCGTGATCCGCGGCGTACCGCGCCGTCTGCTCCAGCCGCAGGCGGTAGCACTTGCCGCAGCGGTGATCCAGATCCTCCGCCATCAGGCGGCAGAACTCCCGCAGGCCGTAATCCTCCTGCACGATGAGCTCCATGCCGATGGCGGGAGCGTAGGTCATCAGTGTGTCGCGGCGGGCCTTGTACTCCTGATAGGGGTGGATGTTGGGGTTGAACCAGTAGGACACCGGCTCGATGCCCTCCGACCGCAGCTGCCGGATGCAGGACACGGAGCAGGGCGCGCAGCAGGTGTGCATCAGTGTTTTCATGACTTCTTCTCCTTGCCGCCGCGGTGCAGCAGCTCCCGCAGACGCTGTCCCACGCCCTCCCGATGCTGCACCGCCGAGAGATAGCGGGCGCGCACCTGCTGGAAGGGCAGCTGCTCCAGCGCGTCAAAGAACTTGCTGCGCTCCTCCGTCAGCGTGGGCGGCTGGCGCAGGGCCGCGTCGCAGGCCACCGCCTCCTCCAGCGTCCGCGCCTGCCGGTGCAGGGGCAGGACATCGAATATCTGGGCGCCCTTGGCGGTGTTGATCAGCAGCAGGGACACACCCTTCCGCTTCTCCTCCACCGGCAGGTCGCCGCCGGCGAAATTGGCCAGCGTCAGGTCGCCGGTGCGATCCGTACCGGCGTAGGGACAGTGGTAGCAGGCAGGCCGCAGGAACAGGCCGCGGGTCAGGCCGCGGCCCAACTCCGACTTGGGAGCCGGTGCATCGTAGCGGCCGCCGCCCTCGAACAGGACGCGGAAGCGCCGCTCCTGATCGCCGCTGAGCTTGCCGCAGAACTCCACCGCCACGGGGCGGTGCTGCTTGACGTAGGCCATGGAGCTCACCAGTCTGGCCCACACCCCGGGGCTGCACACGCCGCTGCACGCCACATCGCAGGTCACAAGACGCTCCGGATGCTCCCCCAGATAGCGGTACAGGCCGTCCACCTGACATGGTGTGCCGGAAAACAGCACCTGGCGGCCCTGATCCAGATAGAGCCGCACCTGCTGGTACGTCTCGCCGATGTCGCTCTGCACCGGCTTGGCGCCCCGCAGGCGAGGCAGCTCGTGGGCATTTTTCACCGCCGTGTGGGCCACACGGAGCCGGTCGTCCAGCGCCGCGCCGAACACCACGCCGCCGCCCTCCAGCACGTACTCCGCCAGAGCGGAGAACACGCCGCCGGCGGTGGACGCCTGCCGCGCCGCGTCATCGCGGTTCCACACGGCGAACACCGCCGGTTCCGTGCGGGGCTCCCGCTGCTTCAGCACAGGGCAGATGTGGGTGCAGTGGCCGCACAGCACGCAGCCGTCCTCCACCTGGGGGTACAGGAACCCCTCCCTGTCCGGCACCATGCGGATGGCCCCCTTGGGACATCCGTTGCTGCACGCGCCGCACCCTGTGCAGCGATCCCGCGCCGCCAGCTGGGGCTTATTCACAGTCTCTGTCACGGCGATACGCCTCCCGATCTGTTTCTATTGGGAGTATTGTATCACGACACGGCGAAAAGCACAACCCCGCCGCGCCACTGTCCGTTTTTCGGGACACTTCCTCCTGTATGATGGCCACACTGGAACAAGGAAACGATATATTCCGATCGCAGGAGGTACACGCCATGCACAAGTTTTTCGATTATCTGGAGCCGGATCTCCCCGTCAACGTTATCCGCGACCTGCTGGGTTACATCCGCCGGTTCGCCGCCCTGTTCAGCGGCGGCGTCCCCGTAGAGGGCGCTATGGACGGCGTGGGCTTCTGCGCCACGGAGCAGGACTCCGGCGCCGTCCGCGTCCACTGGGTGCAGGTGGGCCGCCAGCGCATCCCGCTGGACGCCACCGTGTAAAAATACAGGAAGTCCCGCATCTTGCGATGCGGGACTTTTTTATTGGTAGCGGGCCAGCACGGCGGCGCAGTAGTCCCGAAACTCCTGCCGCACCGTGTCCGGCCCCGTGATCTCCGCCTGGATCCCCAGCTGGAACAGCCAGCCGAAAAACGTGGGTCCTACCTCCACCTCCGCTGTGACGGCCACGCCGCCCTGCCCGTCGGGCCGCAGGTGGGCATCGGCGCCGAACCTGTCCATCACCACATTGATGAGCCCGCCGTCAAAGCGGAGGTGTACCGTCTCGGTGCGGCCATTGTACATGTCGAAGATGCGGCGGACGTAGCGGCCCAGATCGAAGCCCTCCGGCAGGGGATCCCGGGGCGTATCCGTCACCGTCAGGTTCTCCATCCGGTCTACCCGATAGTGGCGGTAGTCGCAGATGGCGGGGTCATAGGCCACCAGATAGTAGTGGCGGTCCACGCACAGGGCCACGGGGTCCGCCTCGTACAGCGCGCCGCCGCGGCGATAGGCCTTGCCGCCCGCCGCCGTCCAGTCGAAATAGCGGAACGTCACCTTTTTCCCGTCGTTGATGGCGGTGTTCAGGCCATCCACGGCGTAGTACAGCTTTTCATTATGGGTGCGGACGCGGTCCATGACGTACACCTGCCGCCGCAGCTGGCGGGCGTTGGGACGGCTGGTGAGCTTTTCCAGCTTGCCGATGAGCTCCAGACTCTTGCCCCGGGTCAGGAACGGCGACGCCTGCACCACGTCGATGAGCAGCTTCAGCTCCGGCAGCTGGAAATCCCGCTCACCCAGGAAATACCCGAAGCTGCGGCCCTTGACGGACTGCACGTCCATACCGTACAGCCGCAGCAGCTCCAGATCGTCGTACAGGCTCTTGCGCTCGGCGCTGATGCCGCAGGATGCCAGATAGGCGATGATCTCCTGCATGGTCCCGGGATGCTGCTCATCGGTCTGCTCCCACAGGTACTGCGCCAGATACAGCAGCTTCAGCTTTTTGTTGGCCATGTCTGCCCCTCCCGTCCTTTTTTGTCACAATTATACCAGAAAACCTCCCGTATGGGAACCATCTTTTTCCGGTTCCCGCTTTACACCGCCGGCGGGATGGGCTATAATGAAGTGTCATTCTGCGAAAGGAGGCGGTGCCTTGAAGGTAAACCAGATACGGGCAGGTGCCGCGCTGTCCTACGTGTCAATGGCGCTGAGCACCATCATCTCGCTGGTATATACCCCCATTATGCTGGACCGGCTGGGGGACAGTGAGTTCGGCGTCTATCAGGCCGTCCTGCCCATCATCTCCTATCTGAATCTGCTGAGCTTCGGACTGGGCAGCGCCTATGTCCGTTACTATTCCCGCTTCCGCGCCGCCGGCGACAAAAAGGGCTGTGCCAAGCTGAACGGCATGTTCCTCATCACCTATCTGGTGCTGGGCGCGGCGGTGCTGGTCATCGGCTTCGGGCTTTCCTACTGCGATGTCATCTTCGGCAAGAAGCTGACGGCGGAGGAGATCGCGCTGGCGGAGAAGCTGCTGCGCATCATGACGGTGAACGCCGCGCTGACGTTCCCCATCAGCGTGTTCGAGTCCCACGTCACCATCAACGAGCACTATCTGTTCCAGAAGATCGTGGCCATGGGCAAGCAGGTGCTGAACCCCCTCATCATGATCCCCCTGCTCATCATCGGCTACCGCTCCGTGGCGCTGACGGTGGTATCCCTCATCTTCACCGTGCTCAGCGGCATCCTGAACATCGGCTACTGCCTGACGCGGCTTAAAATGCCGTTTTCCTTCCGGCGGTACGACTTCGGCCTGCTGCGGGAGATGTTCGGCTTTACGCTGTACGTCTTTCTGGGCATCGTGGTGGACAATTTCAACTGGTCCATCGACCGGCTGCTGCTGACGTGGATACACGGCACCACCGCCGTCACCGTCTACACCATCGCCGCGCAGCTCAATACATTCTACCTGGCCTTCGGCAACGCCATCTCCAACGTCATGACGCCCCGTGTCCACCGGCTGGTGGCGGAGGGGCAGCCCATGCGGACGCTGGACGCCCTGTTCACCCGCGTAGGGCGGCTGCAGTTCATCCTGTTGGGCGGCATCCTGCTGGGCTTCGTGGCCATCGGGCAGTCCTTTGTGGTGCTGTGGGGCGGCGATGAAAAGTTCGCCATCGACTACTGGACCACGCTGCTGCTGTTCTTCTCCTGCCTGTGGACCAACGTGCAGACTGTGGGCATCGAGATCCAGCGGGCCAAGAACATGCACAGGTTCCGCTCGCTGGTATATCTGGGGGTGGCGCTGGGCAACGCCGCCATCTCCGTCCCCCTGTGTATGAAATGGCAGGGGCTGGGCGCCGCCATCGGCACCGCCATTGCCACGCTGGCGGGCAACGTCATCCTGATGAACTGGTACTACTACCGCCGCATCGGGCTGAACATTCCCGCCTTCTGGCGGCACATCTTCCATCTGATACCGGCCATGCTGCTGCCCGCCGTGACGGCGGTGCTGCTGGCCGTGAAGGTCCATCCCACCACCTATTGGCAGCTGATCCCGCCGGGGCTCATCTTCGTGGCGGTCTACGCCGTGTGTATGTGGCTGTTCGGCCTGAACCGGTACGAGCGCAGCCTCATCACCGCGCCGCTGCGCCGTCTCAGCCGCCGCTGACCATCGGAAAGGAGCGTTTTCCATGCCCAACATCAAGTACATCGCCCGCGTCCTCACCGGCGTGCGGTGGAAGAAAATGAACTACATTCTGGGCGTCGTCAAGGACAAGTGCGGACAGAGCAAGGTCCGCACGTTCTTCGACATCCTCTGGTGCGCCGCCCGCTACGGTGCGGGGTACTATGACTACGCCATGTACGGGTTCTACGACCTCACCGGCAAACAGCGGGACACCTATCTCACCCGCGTGCGCAACCGGAAGATCTCCGACCTGATGAACGATCCCGCCTTCCACGACGATTTCGACGACAAGCTGAGGTTCAACGAGACGTTCCGCCGCTTCCTGCGCCGCGAGACGCTGAATGGCGAGATCGCCACGCCCCGGCAGATGGCGGAGTTCGCGGCGGGGCAGGAGTACATCTTCGCCAAGATCAACCACGGCGACTGCGGCCGCGGTGTGGAGCGCCTGCGGGTGGCGGATTTTGCGTCCCCCGACGCCATGCTGGCCTATATCCGCGAGCACAAGCTGGTGGTGCTGGAGCACCAGCTCATCCAGCACCCCGACATGGCCCGCCTCCACCCCAACAGCGTCAACACCATGCGCATCGTCACCGACAATGTGAACGGGAACGTCACCATCGCCTACATCATCGTGAAGATGGGCACCGGCGGCAGCGTCTGCGACAACTCCGGTCAGGGCGGCATCCTCGCCCGCGTGGATGTGGACACGGGGCGCATCAGCACCCCCGCCACCGACGACTATTTCCACGTCTACGACACCCATCCCGACACCGGTATCCCGCTGGTGGGCTACCAGCTGCCCATGGTGCCGGAGGCCATCGCCATGGCCAAGGAGGCCGCTCAGGTGTTCCCCCAGGTGGGCCACGTGGGCTGGGATATGGCGGTGACGCCGGACGGCCCCGCCATCATTGAGGGCAACAACTTCCCCGGCACAGACCTGTGCCAGCTGGCGCCGCTGTGGCCGGAAAAGATCGGCCTGTGGCCCTACTACAAGCATATTCTGCATCTGAAATAAGGAGGTATTGCCATGCGTCTGAAAGATCCCGAACGTGACGAAGCCTTTGCCTGGGAGGTACTGAAAAAAGCGCCCTACGCCACGCTGGCCATGACCGGTGCGGACGGCGCGCCCTACTGCGTGCCCATCAACCATGTGGCCGACGAGACATACAGGGTCCTGTACTTCCACTGCGCCGGTGCGGGTGAGAAGTGGGAGGTCCTGAAAACGAACCCCCAGGTCTGCCTCACCGCCGTGTCCCGCATGTCCATCGTCCCCAACGAATTTGATACAGCCTACGACTCCGCCGTGGTGCGGGGGCAGGCGCAGGTGGTCACCGACGACGGCGAGCGCACCAAGGCCCTGCTCCTGCTGGTAGAATCGCTGGATCCCAAGGGTATGGGCGGCCTTGCCGCCTACATGGAACGGTGCTTTGCCGCCACGCAGGTCGTGAAGATCGTCCCCAGTCAGATCACCGGCAAGCAGTCCCACCCCTCGCCCAAGCCCACCTTCGGCTGCGGCGAGCATTGAGTACACATGTAAAAAGAGCGCTGTTCCCGCGGGAACAGCGCTCTTTTTACATGTGTTATACCTGGGACACGTCCGTTGTCTCCGGCGCGGCGGTTGGCTCTGCCGGCTCCGGCATGGGCTCCTGCGGCGCGGGAGCCGCTGCGTCGGGCACGGGTGCAGGCGGCTCCGAAACAGGAGCCGCGTCCTGCTGACGCGCCGCGTCACGGGCGGCTGCTTCCGCAGCGGCAGCCTCCGCCGCCAGACGCTGGTTCTCCGCGCGGATGGCGGCCTTTTCCTCCCGGCGGGCATCGGCGGCGGCGAAGAACGCCCGCACCAGCGACGCCAGCGTCAGAAGCGCCACGATGCCGAAGCCGATCCAGCCCGACAGGCGGATCTGGTAGAAATCGCGGATGGTAAAGTACTCGTGGTACATACCCAGATAATACAGCACCACGCCGCCCACAGCGCACACGATGCCCAGCAGCAGCTTCAGCACCGCCTTGAACCGGTGCTTCCGGCGCGCCGCGAAATAGTGGATGATCAGCACCAGTGCCGCCAGAAACAGCGCCGGCGACTGGCAGCACAGCACATAGCCAAGGGTCTTGTCCAGCATGGTCCGCCCCCTCTTACAGGCTGCACTTGCCGCGGCGGATGTACTTGCCGTCCGGCCCCGCCAGCACACGGCCCTCGTTGACGGCCAGCTTGCCCCGCAGCCACACCTGTCTGATGGAGCCGCGGGTCACCACGCCCTCGTAGGGATTGTAGTCCGCCGCGCCCACCATATCCTCGGCGCGGATGACATGGTCGGCCTGGGGATCGTACACCACGATGTCCGCGTCTGCGCCCTCGGCGATGATGCCCTTGCGGGGGAACATGCCGTACAGGCGGGCGGGGTTCTCCGCCAGCACGCGGCACATGGCGGCCAGACTGATCTTCCGCGTGGTGACGCCGAAGGTGTAGATCAGCTCGCCCCGGGTCTCTACTCCGGGCAGACCGCCGGGGATGGCGGTGAAGTCGTCCTTTCCCGCCAGCTTCTGGGCTGTGGTGAAGCTGCAGTGGTCGGTGGACACCGTCTGCACCTCGCCGCGGCGGATAGCCTGCCACAGGGTCTTCCGGTCCGCCGCCTTGCGGATGGGCGGTGCGCAGACATATTTGGCAGCCTGTAACCAGTCCTCGTTGTCGTAGACGCTGTCATCCAGAACGAGGTACTGGGGGCAGGTCTCCACGTATACCTTCTGGCCGCGGCGGCGCGCCGCCTCGATCTCCCGCAGGGACGCGGCGCTGGTGGTATGTACGATCACCACCGGAATATCCACGGCCTCGGCGATGTGCAGCAGGCGTCCCACGGCCTCCGCCTCCAGAAAATCGGGACGGGTACGGGGATGGCAGCCCACGCTGCCCTGCTCGCCGGCAGCCTTCTTCTCCTCGATGAGGGCGTCGATGACGCCTGCGTTCTCGCAGTGTACGCCGCAGATGCCGCCCTTCTCCTTCAGCTTCTTCAGCGCCTTATACATCAGCTTATCGCCGATCATCATGGCGGGATACGTCATATACATCTTGAAGGAGGAGATGCCCTCGGCGTACATGTCGTCGATCTCGCTTTCGATGGTGTCGTTCCAGTCATCGATGGTCATGTGGAAGCCGTAGTCGCAGGCGCACTTGCCGTCCGCCTTCTCATGCCACAGCCGCAGGCCGTCGTGGAGCGTCTCGCCCTTGTTGGGGCAGGCGAAGTCCACCACCGTGGTGGTGCCGCCCCGCAGCGCTGCCCTGGAGCCGGAGGCGAAATCGTCCGCCGTGGTGGTATTGCACACGTCCAGATCGAAGTGGGTATGGGCGTCGATGAATCCGGGCAGCAGCAGCATGCCTGCGGCGTCCACCACCTGCGCATCGTCCACATGGATGTCACGGGTCACCCGCTGTATCTTCTCGCCGTCCACCAGCACGTCCGCCCGCCGCGTGCCCTTGCCGGACACCACGGTGCCGTTCTTGAACAAAATTCTCATCTCAGGGCCCTCCTGTTTCTTTTGTAGTCTTTTGGGGGTACCATCAGTTAACAAGGGCAAACACGGTTTTGACGGGCAAAACTGCTTCGCACCTGTCGGTGATGGATTTTCGAGTGATTTTTGGTTTTGAGACGCAGGCGGGCATGTGCCCGCCAAGGTGAAAAGGGCAAAAAGCGCCGAAAAGCCGCGCTGACAGGCGTGTTTGCCCTTGTTAACTGATGGTATTATACCACTATCTTTTTTGGGTGGCAACTACCTCCACAGCCGGATATAGCCGCCGTCCCGCAGCTGCTTCACCAGCATCAGCGCCATGGGGGCCAGCACCATCCCCGCCACGCCCATGGCGCAGAAGCCCACGTACATGGCGCACAGCGACGCCAGCGGCGGCAGTCCCGCCTGGGCCGCCATCAGCTTGGGCTCCAGCACGCTGCGCACCACGGAGATCACCGCGAACAGCGCCAGCAGCGCGATGCCCCGGGGCACAGCGCCCAGCAGGCATTCCACTGCCGCCCAGGGCACCAGCACCGTCCCCGTCCCGAACACCGGCAGCGCGTCGATCAGGGCGATCAGCGCCGCCAGCAGCAGCGCGTACTCCTGCCGCATCAGCAGCAGTCCCGCCAGCAGCTGGCAAAACGTCACCGCCAGCAGGATGCACTCCGCCTTCAGCCACTTTCCCAGTGTGGCGAACACGCTGGACTTCACTCCCCTGGCCCGCTCCAGCCGCGATCCCAGCTGCCGCCGGAAAAAGCCCCTCACCGCCGGATAGGCGCTGAGGGTAAAGAACACCGCCAGCACCGTGGTGCCGCAGGCCAGCAGTACCCGCGGCAATTCCGCCATGGCGCGGCCCGCACCCTGTAAAACGGCGGAGGACACCTGCTCCGCCAGCTCCGCCGCCCGCCGGGGCAGGCTGTCCAGCATGTGCTCCGCCGTCTGGCGCACCCCATCGGGACAGGCGGCGCAGAAGCCCTCCAGCCGCCGCTCCAGCGACGCCATGGTCTCCGGCAGGGCGGCCAGCAGCTCCGGCAGTGACGACACCAGCGCCACCGCCTGCTCCACCACCTGCACCGCCAGCGCGATCAGCACCGCCAGTACACCGCCCACCAGCACCAGCGTCAGCACCGCCGCCGTAAAGCTCCGCCGCAGGTGCAGGCGGCGCTGGGCACGGACGATCAGCGGCTCCAGCAGCGCCGCAGCGCCCAGTGCCAGCAGAAACGGCAGCAGCCATACCAGCGCGTAGCGCAATACCAGCCAACTCGCTCCCGCCATAGCCGCCCACCAGAGCAGACCCAGTACCTGTTCCCGCCTTCGCTCCATCGCCGTACCTCCCTTTCACAGAATTTTTACAAATTTTTTCTTGTCTTTTTCGCTTTACCGTGATAACATAACTCATATTAGACAAATGTGCGCATTACGCGGACACATTGGAGGGAACATGGAGAAAAAAAAGTACTATCTCGTCTCTGCGGAGGCGCTGCCGGAGGTCTTTATCAAAGTGGCGGAGGCCAAGCGTATGCTGCAGGTGGGCGAGGCCGACACCGTGGGCGAGGCCGCACGTCTCGTGGGCATCAGCCGCAGCGCCTTCTATAAGTATAAGGATGCGGTGCAGCCGTTTCAGAACATGCGGGCGGGCCATATCATCACGTTTTACGCACTGCTCAAGGATATTCCGGGCGTGCTGTCCAATTACCTGTCTATTTTTGCCAATTCCGGCGCGAATATTCTCACCATCAACCAGACCATCCCCACCAACGGCTGCGCCGGCGTCACCATTTCCGCCGAGACCAGCGACATGGTCGAGGGGCTGGAGGAGCTGATGGCCCGGGCTTCCTCCGCCGAGGGCGTGCTGAAATTCGAGATCATGGCGGGCTGACCGCCAATACGCCTTGTAGGTTATCCCCGACAAAAAAGGCGGGCAAAAAATACCGAAAACCGGTAGGTTTACCGGAAACTTTAGCACCACAAAGCACAAAAGCGTCATTTTACCGACGGATTCAATGGACTTTTTTGGCAAAAATGACAATTGACGCCGCCGTACCGCGTGTGGTAAGTTACAGAAAACTTCGGGAAAGGAGAACGCCGGACATGTTGAAGCAGTATCAGGCATACGCATATAGCTTTTACTTTTACTTTACCTTTACGGATGAAGTAAAAGCGATTTGTGATGCCCAGAAACGCTGCTGATCAGGAAGGCCGCTCTCCGCCGGAGACGGAACGACATGAAAGCCGCCCTATGGACCACAAGTCCACGGGGCGGCTTTTTTGCATCCCAATTTCACAAAATCACGATCAGGAGGAACCCAAGATGAAACGAAATGCCACCCGGCGGCTGCTGACCGCCCTCCTCGCCGCCGCCATGTGTCTGAGCATGGCCGCCTGCGGCAGCAAGCCCGCCGCCGACAACGGCAGCGCCGATACCGACGCCTCTGCCGGTGACAACGCCGCCAGGAAGTACACCATCGGCGTGTGCCAGCTGGTGACCCACGATGCGCTGGACGCCGCCACCCAGGGCTTCATCGACGCCGTGCAGGAGAAGCTGGGCGCGGACAACGTGGACATCTCCGTCCAGAACGCCGCCAATGACCAGAATGTCTGCACCACCATCGTCAACACCTTCGTCTCCCAGAAGGTCGATCTGATCATGGCCAACGCCACCCCGTCCCTGCAGGCCGCGTATAACGCCACCACCGAGATCCCCATCCTGGGCACGGCCGTCACCGAGTACGGCGTGGCGCTGGGCCTCAAGGACTTCAACGGCACCGTGGGCGGCAACGTCTCCGGCACCTCCGATCTGGCGCCCCTCACCGAGCAGGCGGACATGATCCTGGAGCTGTTCCCCGAGGCCAAGACTGTGGGCCTGCTGTACTGCTCCGCCGAGCCCAACTCCGAGTATCAGGTCCAGGTGGTGGAGGAATACCTCACCGGTAAGGGCATTACCTGCGTGCGCTACTCCTTCGCTGACTCCAACGATGTGGCCGCCGTCACCACCAAGGCCGCTGCCGACAGCGATGTCATCTACATCCCCACCGACAACACTGCCGCCTCCTGCACCGAGACCATCGGCAACATCGTCCTCAATGCCGGTACGCCGGTGGTGGCCGGTGAACAGGGCATCTGCGCCGGCTGCGGCGTGGCCACCCTCTCCATCAGCTACTACGATCTGGGCTACAAGACCGGTGAGATGGCCGCCCAGATCCTTACCGGCGAGGCTGACATCTCCCAGATGGCCATTGCCTACGCCCCCGCCGCCAAGATGTACAACCCCACCATGTGCGAAGCCCTGAACATCACCGTTCCCGACGGCTACACCGCCATGGAATAAACCAAAAACAGGAAGGTCTGGTGTTCCCACATGACACAGCTATTGAATGCGATCCCCGGCGCGCTGGCCCAGGGCCTGATCTGGGGCGTGATGGCCATCGGCGTTTACATTACCTATAAAGTTCTGGATATTGCCGACCTGACCGTGGACGGCTCCCTCTGCACCGGCGCGGCGGTGTGTACCATGCTGCTGCTCGCGGGCCACAGCCCGTGGATCGCCATGCTGTGCGCCGTGCTGGCCGGCCTGCTGGCCGGCACGGTGACGGGCCTGCTCCACGTGCTGCTGGGCATCCCGCCCATCCTGGCGGGCATCCTGACCCAGATGGTGCTCTGGTCCGTGAACCTGAAGATCCTGGGCAAGGCGAACCAGGCCCTGCCGGCCCGCAGCATCGACGTACTGCTGACCCAGATGAACATCCCCGCCGCGCTGCCGGTGCTGCTGGGCTGGGCGGCGGTGCTGGTGACCCTGCTGGTCCTGTTCTTCAGCACCGAGCTGGGCTGCGCCCTCCGCGCCACCGGCTGCAACCCCGTGATGAGCCGGGCCCAGGGCGTGAACACCGGCTTGATGAAGGTCATCGGCCTGGCGCTGTCCAACGCCGTGGTGGCTATGTCCGGCGGCCTGCTGTGTCAGTATCAGGGCTACACCGATGTGAACATGGGACGCGGCGCCGTGGTCATCGGTCTGGCCGCCGTGGTCATCGGGCAGGCCGTACTGGGCCGCCATGGCGGCCACATGGCCGCCCAGCTGGGCGGCGTGGTGCTGGGCGCTGTCATCTACTACATCGTCTATCAGGTCATCATCTTCGCCGGTTTCGACACCGACCTTCTGAAAATGTTCTCCGCCGTCGTGGTGGCGGTATTCCTGGGTGTGCCCCATGTCCGCGATCAGATCCGTACCAATTCCCGTATCAAAAAAGGAGGCTCCCGTCATGCTGAGAATGCGTAACATCACCAAGACCTTCAACAGCGGCACCGTGGATGAGCGTGTGGCGCTGGACCACATGGACCTGACCCTGCAGGACGGCGATTTCGTCACCGTCATCGGCGGCAACGGCGCCGGTAAGAGCACCATGCAGAACGCCATCTGCGGCACATGGCAGCCAGATGAGGGCAGCATTGAGCTGGACGGCGTCAACGTCTCCGGCATGCCGGAGTATAAGCGCGCCCGCTATCTGGGCCGCGTGTATCAGGACCCCATGATGGGCACCTCCGCCGGTATGGAGATCGAGGAGAATCTGGCGCTGGCGGTGCGCCGCGGCAAGCGCCACACCCTGCGTCTGGGCATCCGCCGCAGCGAGCGGGAGGATTACCGCCGCCGTCTGAAGGAGCTGGGGCTGGGTCTGGAGGACCGCCTCACCACCAAGGTGGGCACCCTCTCCGGCGGCCAGCGGCAGGCTCTGACGCTGCTGATGGCTACCCTCCAGCGGCCCAAGCTGCTGCTGTTGGACGAGCACACCGCCGCTCTGGATCCCCAGACCGCCGCCCGCGTTATGGATCTCACCGACCGGCTGGTGCAGGAGAACCACCTGACCACCCTGATGATCACCCACAACATGCGGGATGCCATCCGCTACGGCAACCGCCTGCTGATGCTCCACAACGGCCGCATCGTGCTGGACATCTCCGGCGAGGAGAAGGCCAGGCTCACCGTGGCCGATCTGATGGACATGTTCCGCAAGGTCAGCGGCCGCGAATACGACAACGACCGCACTCTGCTGGCGTGACGATACCGCAAAAAAGAGACACCCTCTCGGGTGTCTCTTTTTTTGGTGTTTCGGCTCAGTTGTAGAGATAGCCGTACTTGTCGCGGATGGTGACGATGAGCTTCTCCAGATCGGCGGGCAGGTCGTTCTTCCCGTCGAGATCGCAGTCCTTGGGCTCGCCGAAGGTGCGGACGCGCACCTTGCCGCCGCCCAGGAACAGCACACCGGCGTTGTGGGAATCCACCATGTCCTCTGCGGTCTGGAACAGGGTGAACTTGTCGTGGCACGGCTCGGAGGCGTAGGGGCAGAACTGGGTGCAGTTGCCGCACTCGTTGCACATCTTGTCCACGTGGACGATCTGGTGGCTGCCGTCGGCCATGCGGATCGCCACATTGGCGCGGTTGGGGCAGGAATCCACGCAGTTCTCGCACACGGTGGCGCACTGCAGGCAGCGCTCGCCCTCGCAGCAGACGCAGCCGCTCATGGCCAGAATGCCCTTCTTGGCCTCGGCGTCCGCCTTGGTGACGTAGGCCTGCTCCGGAATGTCGTAGGTATGGGCCTCGCCGATGACCGCCTCGGCAAAGGCGGCGGCGTCGGCGATACCCTCCACCACGGTGGCGGGGCCACGCTTGGCGTCACCGGCGGCGTACACGCCGGCCACGTTGGTCTGGAAGGCGGGACGGCCCTTCTTATCCAACTCGATGCCGTTGGCGGCCATCAGCGCGTCATCCACCTGCTCGCCTACGGCGGAGATCACCAGATCGCAGGGGATGTCGAAGAACTCACCGCTGCCCACAGGGCTGCGGCGGCCGGAGGCATCGGCCTCGCCCAGCACCATCTTCTCGCAGGTCAGCACGCCGTCGGCCTGCTTGACGGGGGCGGCCAGCTCGGCGAACGTCACGCCGTCGGCCAGCGCCAGCGCCAGCTCATGCTCGTCGGCGGGCATATACTTGCGGGTCCGGCGGTACACCAGCGTCACGTGCTCCGCGCCGCTGCGCCTGGCAAGGCGCGCCGCGTCCATGGCGGTGTTGCCGCCGCCGATGACGGCGATATTCCCGGCCACGCCGATGTTGCCGGCCTTCACGCCCTTCATCCACTGGATGGCGCCGGCCACGTCGCCGGCGATGTCCAGCTTGCCGGGCTTCCACGCACCCACAGCCAGCAGGATGTGGGTGTAGCCCATCTTCTTCAGCTCGTCCACGGAGGGGGCGGGCGCGCCGCACTTCACCTCCACGCCGTAGCGCTCCATGAGGGCGATATCCTTCTCGATGACCTCGTTGGCAATGCGGAAGGCAGGGATCACGTGGCGGGGTACGCCGCCCAGACAGCTCTCCCGTTCGAAGATCGTCGTCTCGATACCGGCTCTGCCGCAGAAGTAGGCGGCAGCGATGCCGGTGGGGCCGCCGCCGATGATGGCGACGCGCTTGCCCGCCACCTTGGCGGGCCGCTTGATGGAGGCCATCAGAGCGTTGTAGCCCTTCTGGGCGGCCAGCAGCTTGGTGTCGCGGATGCGGACGGACTCGTCATAGAAATTGCGGCTGCACTTGGTCTGGCAGCGGTGGGCGCAGATGGTGCCGGTGATGAACGGCAGGGGATTCTTCTCGGTGATGAGCTTCAGCGCCGGGCCGTACAGTCCCTTATTGCACAGCTCCATATACTCGGGAATATCCTGCGCGATGGGGCAGCCGCCCTTGCAGGGTGCGGTGAAGCAGTCGATCCAGGGCACGTTCTTCTCGCTCTTGCGGCTGGGCAGGGGCTTGATAGGCTTGACGTGGTGGACATCGGTGTGGCTGGCGCTGCTCATATCGCAGATCGCCTGCGTATCCGTTCCGGCAAAGGGCTTATACGCCATGGGCTCCACCTTCTCCACCATCTGGTACAGCCGGTTGTAGCCGCCGGGCTTGAGGATGGTGGTGGCCACGGTGATGGGCCAGATGCCCGCCGCAAACAGCTTGTCGCAGTTGAAATACTCCGCGCCGCCGGCGAAGGAGATCCGCATTTTGCCCTTGAACTGGCGGGAGATGCGGTGGCACATCTCGATGGTCAGCGGGAACAGGCTGCGGCCGGACATGTACATCTCGTCGTTGGGCAGCTCGCCCCGGGTGGTGTCCACGGGGAAGGTGTTGGAGAGCTTCAGGCCGAACTCCAGCCCCTTGCTGTCCGCCAGCGCCTGCAGCCGCTCAAACATGGGCACTGCGTCGGCCCACTGCAGATCCTCGTTGAAGTGGTGCTCGTCAAACACGATGTAGTCGTAGCCCATGCTGTCCAGCGTGCGCCGCGCCGTCTCGTAGCCCAGGATGGTGGGGTTGCACTTCACGAAGGTGTGCAGGTGTTTCTCGGAGATGAGGTAGCTGGCGATACGCTCGATCTCATCGGGGGGACAGCCGTGGAGCGTGGACACGGTGACGCTGCGGCTGACGCGGGGGGAGATACCGTCGATATAGGCGCTCTCCGCGGGGAACAGCTCCTTCAGGACAGCCTTGCACTCGCCGAAGATGGCGGTCCGGTTGGCGTCCATCATGCCGTCGATATAGGTGTTGACCTTCTCGCCCTTGATGCCCTCCAGATCGTAGCCAACGGACATGTTGAACACGAAGCCGTCGGGATCGCCGAAGCCGTAGACGCGGCTCAGCACCTTCAGGGCGCACCACGCCTTGATGTACTCGTCCATGGCCTGCGGCACGGTGAGCTCGGTGGACCACTCCTGATTATAGCCCTCATCGTTGGCGAGGATGCAGGGGCGGGGGACGCAGGCGGCCAGATCGGCGCCGTCCATCTTCTGGACGGTCTTGACCTCGAAGAACCGGGCGCCGGCCATATAGGCGGCGATGATGTTCTGGGCCAGCTGGCTGTTGGGACCGGCGGCGGGGCCGAAGGGGGTCTCGATGCGCTCGCCGAAGATGGGCAGGCTCTTGCCCGTGGCCTTATAGGCCTTGCGCACGCCGAAGATCTCGCCGGACGCGGCGTATTCCTCCACCACCCAGTTCATCAGGGACTTGAACGGGATGGGATACATTTTCTCAGACATAGGTCATCCTCCTTTGTGGTAATCGTCAGTTTCTCAGTACGTTCTGTGGTTCAGGTCGCCCCACAGCTTCTTGGCGGCCTCCAGGATGTGGGCGTTCTCCGCCTCCTCGTCGATGCCCACCAGCACGCGGTCGAGCATCAGCACCTTACCGGCGGCGATGGTGGTCTGGCACTGGCGGCCGGTCATGCCGAAGATCATGTGGCCGTCGATGTTCTCGTCGGAGAACGGGGTGAACGGCTTGTAGTCCATGACGATGATGTCCGCCGCCGCGCCGGCCTTCAGCACGCCCAGCTCATCGGGGAAGTACCGTGCGCCGATCTTGGCGTTGTTCTTGAACAGCATATCCGTGACCTCGCACCAGCCCACATTGGGCAGGCAGTTCTGGCTCCGCTGGGAGCACAGAGCCACCTTCAGGGACTCCAACATGTCGTTGGTGTAGGCGTCGGTGCCCATACCCAGCAGGATGCCCCGCTTGTACAGCTGCAATACGGGGCAGATGCCGATGGCGTTGCCCATGTTGGACTCGGGGTTGTTCACCACCATGGTCCCCGTCTCCCTGATGATGTCCATCTCGGCGGTGTTCACATGGATGCAGTGGCCCAGAATGGTCTTTTCGCCCAGAATGCCGTGATCCTGCAGGCGCTGCACCGGACGGCGGCCGTAGTTCTGGAGGGAGTCGTACACGTCGTTCATGCCCTCGGACACGTGGATGTGGTAGCCGGTGCGGCCGTTGTTGGCCTCCGCCATGCGGTCGAAGGTTCTGTCGCTGATGGTGAACAGCGCGTGGCCGCCGAACATGGCCGCCAGCATGGGATCGTTCTGCTTCTGGCAGTAGGTGATGAAGTCGGCGTTCTCCTTGATGGCCTGAAGGCACTTCTCCTCGCCGTCGCGGTCGCTGACCTCGTAGCACAGGCAGGAGCGCAGACCCAGACGGCGGCTCTCCTCGCTGATGGTGAACAGGGTGCCGGGGATCTCGCCGTAGCTGGCGTGGTGGTCGAAAACGGTGGTGACGCCCTGCTTGATGCTGTCAATATACAGCGCCGTGGCGGAGGCACGGGTGCCATCCATCATCAGGTGGCGGTCGATGGCCCACCACGTGCCGTCCAGCACCTCGTAGAAGTTGGTGGGGTTGTTGCCCACGATGCTCAGGCCCCGGGCCAGTGCAGAGTAGATGTGGGTGTGGGCGTTGATAAACGCGGGCATGATGACGCCGCCCTTGGCGTCGATGATGTGGGCGTCAGCGTACTTGGCCCGCAGCGCGGTCTCCTCGCCCACCTCTACGATCTTCGTGCCCTCAAAGGCCACCGCACCGTGCTCATAATAGCCCTTCCCGTCTGCATCGCGGGTAATGAGCCGTCCGTTTGTTACCAGATTCATCTGCAAGCTCCTCCTCTTTCGTAGTCGTTCCTTCTGTTGTGTTCCCCATTTTGTGCAGCCATGCTTCCCGCGCCGCACCCCTGCGGCGGTGCTGCCTCCCCTGCGGGATGGCTTTCCCCCGGCGGAATAACAAAAAGTGCCCCAGTCCCCCGTTTCAGGAGACCGAAACACTCAAGCTTCTGCCGAGTGATAGTTGCAGCCCGTGCGCGAAGCACTTCCTTACAGCTACCAATCTTGGATTGTCGTCTATATTTTACAGGACAGCACCGGAAAAATCAATATTTTTTTGCCGGACCTCACAATTTTTTTGCCGCCGCCTGCGCTGCTGTATCTGCCTCCAGCAGGGAGAGTTCCGCGCCCGCGAGCGCGGATCACTTTTGGCGGCAGTGACCTGCCGGCTTTTCTCTTCGATGCCTCCGGCGGCCCCATTTCTTCCAGCAGCGGAAGAAATGGGGGAAAGAACGCCGCCAAAAACCAATGGTTTTTGGAATTCCTTTCGTCCGATTGCAGTTGCGGTGCAAAAAGGTTCCGCAGCGAATCGCCTCTGCGCCTACCCTCGCTGCCGCTGACATGGCACGCAGAGAGCAATGGTCGCCCTCCCGTTTGGGCGATTATCAAATCGCGCACTTGCCGCCAGCGGCGGCAAGTGTGGGTGCGGCCCGCTGGGCCGCGCCCCCGAGCACGGAACATTTCTTTTGAACATAAATCAGCGGGTCGCTGCGGGCGGCGCGTGAGGGCGCTGCGTCCCCCAAGTACGCAAAAAAGAAAGACCGCCGAAGCGGTCTTTCTTTTTTGGTTCAGAACTAAGTTCTAATTAGAACTCCTTCTTCTTGCCGATCACAACGGCGGAACCAGCGACGCTCATCAGAGCCATGCCAGCGTACATAGCGACACCGGCGTCGAAGGTCTTGGGAGAGCCCTTACCATCGGTGGTGGTGGAAGCGTTGGCACCCTTAGCGGTGAAGTTGAAGCCGATGATGTCACCGTTGTCCAGAACGGCGACGTTCTTCTTGCCATCAGCGGTAGCGGCATCCTTGGAAGGATACACGGTGGCAACGGTCTTGCAGTTCTTGCAGGTGTACTGGGTGGCGTTGTCATTCTTGTCGTACTTGGTAGCTTCCCACTCGTGAGCGACCAGCTCCAGATCGTCGCCCAAGACGGTGACGGCAACCAGCTTGTTGTCGACCAGAACGTTCACTGCGCCCTTCTTGTCAGCCACATAGTAGGTCACGACATCATCCTTGGTGGAGGTGTAGTAGGTCTCGTCGGTGTCAACGTCCAGCTGACCGCAGCCATCACCAACAGCCTTGAAAGCAACGGCCTTGGCAACATAGTAGGGGCTGTCGACCTGAACCAGGTACAGGGGGGCCTTGCCGGAAGTGGTGAGCTTCAGGTCATAGGTCTTGGCATCAGCAGCGACAACATAGTAGCTGGTCACGCCGTTCATGGTCACGTCATAGTGAGCGACCATGCCGTCGCCGGCCTTCTTGTCGTAGGTAGCCTTGCAGGTCTCGTAGGTAACGTCCTTAGCGATTTCCTTGCCGGTCTTGTCATAAGCAGTGTACTTCACAGCGGCGAAAGCGGTGACGCACAGAGCCATGGCCATGACCATAGCAAGAACAGTTGCGATGATCTTCTTCATGTTTGTTTCCTCCATAAAAAATTTTTTGATCGGTTTCCCATCCCCGCCTTCCCCGTCTCCGACAGCTTGCACCACAGAGCCGGCTCCGGAAGGTCCGGTTCGCCTTTCACGGTGACAGTATACCATATCCGCGAAATAAATCAAGGGACTTGACCCCGAAAAATGCGAAAAAACTCATAAATAAATGTTAAAAAAGGATTAAATTTTCAGAAATGTACCGATTTTTCCGCAGTTCACGGAATATCCATAACTTTTCAGGAGCAAACACACCTCCATCGATGCCCACTTTTTCGCGCACTATACGCGTTACGTCACAAATAATGCAGTAATTACACCTTGTGTCGTGTATTTCCTGCCAAAATGCGGCATTTTTCCGCGCCGCACCGCCGCACGCACGGACAATTCGTAACAATTTGCCCGCCGCAGACGCGCACCGCACCCCCTGCGCCGCCCGCGTCCCGTTATATTATATAAGGTATCCGCCCCTCCCGCAGCAGGTTTTTTCAAATTTTTTCGCAAAAAAAGAGGAAGCCGCCGATTTTTGCGGTATACTCTACTGTGAGAAATGTTGCACGGCCCCGTGCAAGCCTGCATTCTGCCGGAGAGGAGGTACGCTTCGTGTTTGACCAGCGCTTTCTGGACGAGCTCATCGCCCGCAGCGACATCGTGGACGTGGTGTCCGGCTATGTCGCCCTGCAGCGCAAGGGCGGCAACCTGTTTGGCCTGTGCCCCTTCCACAACGAAAAGACCCCCTCCTTCTCCGTGTCGCCGGACAAGCAGATCTACCACTGCTTCGGCTGCAAGAAGGGCGGCGGCGTCATCAACTTCATCATGGAGATCGAGAACCTGACGTTCCCCGAGGCCGTGCGGTTTCTGGCCAAGAGGGCCAACCTGCCGGTGCCGGAGGACGACGGCCCGCAGGACGGCGCGGACCGGCTGCGCCGCCGTGTGCTGGAGCTGAACCGCGATGCCGCCCGCTGGTACTACGACCTGCTGTGCTCGCCGGAGGGCGCGGCGGTGCAGGCCTATCTGGACAAGCGGCAGATCCGGAAAAGCATCGCCGTCCGCTTCGGCATGGGCGCATCCCCCGACCGGTGGGACGGCCTGCTCACCGCCATGACCCGCAGGGGCTACACCAAGGAGGAGCTGCTGGCCGCCGGTCTGGTGGTCAACGGCAGGAACGGCCGCCTGTACGACAAGTTCCGCAACCGCCTGATGCTGCCGGTCATCGACACCCGCGGCGACGTGGTGGGCTTCGGCAGCCGCGTCATCGACAACTCCGAGCCCAAGTACATGAATACCACCGAGACCATTACATATAGTAAACGGCGTATCCTCTACGGGCTGAATCTGGCAAAAAAAACCAAGCGGCCCAACATCATCCTCTGCGAGGGCAATCTGGACGTGGTAACGCTGCATCAGGCTGGCTTCGACAATGCCGTGGCCTCCATGGGCACGGCCCTCACCGTGGAGCAGACCCGCCTGCTCAGCCGCTTCACCAAGGAGCTGGTGCTGTGCTACGACAACGACAACGCCGGTCAGCTGGCCACTCAGCGGGCGTTGGAGCTGCTGAACAATTCCGAGTTCAGCGTCAAGGTGCTGAAGCTACCCAACCGCATGGTGGACGGCAAGCCCACCAAGCAGGACGCCGACGATTTCATCAAAAACTACGGCCCCGCCGCCTTCGAGAACCTGCTGTCCGGCAGTGAGAACGGCGTGGAGTTCCGTATGACCCAGATCGCCGCCCGCTACGATCTCACCTCCGACGAGGGCCGCATCGGCTACGCCGGTGAGATGGCCGAGGAGCTGTGCCGTCTGGAAAACGCCGTGGAGCGGGACGTGTATACCAACCGCGCCGCCCAGACGGCGGGCCTGTCGCCGGAAGCCATGAAGCTGGAGGTACAGCGGGCCTTCAAGCGCCGCGCCGCCCGGGACCGCAAAGCCCGGGAGCGGCAGGAGCTGAACCTGACCCGTTCGCTCCAGCCGGCGGACCGCGCCATCCGCTACGACGACCTGCGCAGCGCCATGGCGGAGGAGGGCGTCATCCGCCTGCTGATGCAGGACGACAGCCTGTTCCCCGACCAGCCGCCGCTGCGGGAGGATGAATTCTCCTCCCCCCTGCTGGGCCGCATCTACGGGGAGCTGTGGCGCTGCCGCGGCAGCGGCAGCAGCATGGCGGCGCTCAGCGCCAGCCTGACGCCGGAGGAGATGAGCCACCTCACCACCCTCCTGCAAAAGCCGGAGTCCACGGCCAACGCGCCTCAGGCGCTGGCGGACTATATCCGCATCATCCGCGAGGAAGGTGTCAAACGCAGCGGCCGCAGCGCTATGGACGCGCTGGCTGCCGCCCGCGATACATATAAAGATAAAAAAGGTTACGGAGGAAAGCGAACATGACTGACGAGAAATATACCGCCAAGGAGCTGGAGGAGATGGCCAACGCCCTGCTGGCTCAGGACAAGTCCGCCGATAAGGCCAAAAGCGCCAAGCCCGCCGTCAAGGCGGAGAAGGCCGCGGAAAATCCCGAGAAGGCAGACGATGGCAAGCATCCGGTGGCCAGCAGGGGCAAGCTGGACGAAAAGGCCATTGCCGCCCTGCCCGCCGCCGCGCTGCTCAACGCCAACGAAAAGCTGAAGGACCTGTTCGTCAAGGGCAAGAAGAAGGGCCGTCTGGACGCCGGCGAGCTGTCCGACGTACTGGACGAGATGGATCTGGACGGTGACCAGATGGACTCTATCTACGACTCGCTGGAGACGCTGGGCATCGAGGTAGGCACCGAGGACTTCCTGGCCGCTCTGCCCGACGAGGATGGCGAGCCCGCCATGGAGGAGATCGCCGAGATCGAGGAGGAGGAGCTGGTCGACCCCAACTCGCTGGTGGACAGCTTCAACATCGACGATCCCGTCCGCATGTACCTGAAGGAGATCGGCAAGGTCCCCCTGCTCACCGCCGATCAGGAGGTGGAGCTGGCCACCGCCATGAGCGCCGGCCGCGAAGCAAAGGAGCGTCTGGCGGAGCTGGAGGAGTCCGGCGAGACCCTGCCCGAGGATGAGATGGCAGCCCTGAAAAAGCAGCTGAAGGCCGGTGAGCGCGCCAAGCAGCAGCTGGCCGAGGCCAACCTCCGTCTGGTGGTTTCCATCGCCAAACGCTACGTGGGCCGCGGCATGCTGTTCCTGGACCTGATCCAGGAGGGCAATCTGGGCCTCATCAAGGCCGTGGAAAAGTTTGACTATACCAAGGGCTACAAGTTCTCCACCTACGCCACCTGGTGGATCCGGCAGGCCATCACCCGCGCCATCGCCGATCAGGCCCGCACCATCCGCATCCCCGTCCATATGGTGGAGACCATCAACAAGGTCATCCGCGTCTCCCGCCAGCTGCTGCAGGAGCTGGGCCACGATCCCAGCCCCGAGGAGATCAGCGAGGAGATGAACATGCCCGTGGACAAGGTCCGCGAGATCTTGAAAATTGCTCAGGAGCCGGTGTCGCTGGAGACGCCGATCGGCGAGGAGGAGGACTCCCATCTGGGCGACTTCATCCCCGATGAGGGCGCCAGCGAACCCAGTGAGGCCGCCAGCTTCACTCTGCTGAAGGAGCAGCTGGTGGACGTGCTCAGCACCCTGACTCCCCGTGAGGAGAAGGTGCTGAAGCTGCGCTTCGGCATCGAGGATGGCCGCACCCGCACGCTGGAGGAGGTAGGCAAGGAGTTCAACGTCACCCGTGAGCGCATCCGCCAGATCGAGGCCAAGGCCCTGCGGAAGCTGCGCCACCCCTCCCGCTCCAAGAAGCTGAAGGACTTCCTGAACTGAGCCCCGACGACTGAAAAGCCCCGGCCATTACGGCCGGGGCTTTTTCTGTCACCGCTTCACTTTTTCCAATGCTTCAGGTTCGGCACCACGGCCTCCATGTGGGCACGGACCTGCTCCGCCGGCCAGCTCTCGCTGGCCATGTGCGCCACGCAGAAGTCGATGAGCTGCTCCTTACTGGTATACTTGAACGTGCCGTCGGTATAGCACCATTTGCAGTACTCCTCGTTGAAGGCGCCGTCCGGCTCCCTGCTGGTGGCGGCATCCTCCAGCGGCATCCCGCAGCACTGGCAGACCAGCTGCCGCGGCGCGCCCAGCAGCGTGTTGATGGAGACATCAAACAGCCGGGAAAGCTGCTTCAGTGTCTCCGTATTCGGCGTGGTCTCGCCGTTTTCCCAGCGGGACACCGCCTGTCTGGTGACAAACAGCTTCTCCGCCAGCTCATCCTGTGACAGACCCTTTTCCGTTCTCAGCCTGCGTATCATATCCTTCGTATCCATAGAGAATCCTCCTTGCTGTACCATCAATGTAGCACAGATCGCCGCCGCAGACAAGCAACCGTCTGTTGCGGTCACACCCGGCTCAGCAGCACGCGGCATTGGCCCTCCACGGCGTAGTCTCCCAATGCGGCGGGCAGGAAGTAGGAGTCTCCCTGCCGCAGGGGATACCGGACGCCGCCGTGGACGACGGCCCCCTCCCCCTCCACGCACAGCAGATGCCGGAAGGAGTCGCCGCCGCAGGTCAGCGCCGCCCGGGTCTCCACGTCCAGCCGCGCCGCGGAGAAGTAGTCGCAGGCGCACAGCGCCGTCTCCGTCCAGCCCGCATGGGCCGTGACGCTCAGTGGCTGGCAGGCCCGCGCCGCCATCGGCGTATAGCGCAGCACCGCCGCGGCGCGGTCCAGATGCAGGGGCCGCGGCTGTCCGTCGGCGCCGCGGCGCCGGTAATCGTAGACGCGAAAGGTGGTGTCGGAGTTCTGCTGGATCTCGGCGACGAGGATACCGGCGCAGATGGCGTGGATGGTGCCGGGCAGGATAAAAAAGGCGTCGCCCTTCTTCACCGGCACACGGTTCAGCACCTCGCAAATGGTGCCGTCCTCTGCGCGGCGGCGGAACTCCTCCGCCGTGATCTCACGGGCAAAGCCAAAGTAGATGCCGGCGTTCTCGTCGCAGTCCACGATGTACCACATCTCCGCCTTGCCCGCCTCGCCGCGGTCCCGCAGGGCCGTCTCGTCGGAGGGATGGACCTGGATGGACAGATCCTTCCGGGCGTCGATGAGCTTTGCCAGCAGCGGGAATTCCCGCATATCCGCGCAGTTTTTGCCCCAGAACGCCTCCCGGTCCAGAGCCGCCAAATCGTCCAGCGTCCGGCCCGCCAGCGTGCCGCCCTCCACCACGGACACGCCCTCCGGCCGCTGGGCCAGCTCCCAGCTCTCCGCCGTGATCTCCGGCGCGTCCTCCTTGTGATAGGCCGCCCGCAGGCGGTGTCCGCCCCAGAGGTATTCCTTGTACGCAGGATGCAGCTTCAACGGCGTGAGTTCCATATATTTCCATTTCCTTTCCACTGTTATGTCACCCGTATGATAGCACGGCGGTGCGGACGTGGCAAGCGGGTTTTTTGCTGTTTTCCGCCGGAAAATGCGGCAAACGCAGTTCATGATGAAGAAGTTTCTTTTCCCCCCTCCCCTGCGGACCGCCAGCGCCGGTGCGCAGGGGCCGCCGATCCCTCTCCTCCCGCCGGAGCGGCGGGGAGGACACGCCGTATCATGCAGAAAATATTTGTTTTTCCCTCTCGCTTTCCCGTGGGATGTGTGCTATGATAGGGGGAAATCTCAGCGCTTTATCCCACGAAAGGAGCTTTTCCCATGCTGGATATTTTCGACATTTTGGGCCCCGTGATGATCGGGCCGTCCAGTTCCCATACAGCGGGCGCCGCCCGCATCGGCTTCATTGCCCGCGCCCTGCTGGGTACGCCGCCGGTAAAGGCCGCCATCCACCTGTACGGCTCCTTCGCCGAGACCGGCGCGGGCCACGGCACCGACCGCGCGCTGGTGGGCGGTCTGCTGGGGATGAAGCCGGATGACGAGCGGCTGCCCTTCGCCTTTGACGAGGCCAAAAAGGCGGGCCTCACCTACATCATTGATGAGATCGAGCTGCGGGACGCCCACCCCAACACCGCCGTCATCGAGGCCTGGTCCGCCGACGGCAAGGATCTGGTGATGCAGGCGTCGTCTCTGGGCGGCGGGCGCATCATGGTCAATAAGCTGGACGGCATCGACGTGAACTTCACCGGCATGTACAACACGCTGGTCATCCGCAACGAGGACGCCAGCGGCACCGTGGCCGCCGTCACCTCCATCCTCAGCCAGCTGCGGGTCAACGTGGCCAACATGAGCCTGTACCGCCACAAACGGGGCGGCGACGCGCTGATGGTCATCGAGACGGACCAGCACCTCAAGCCCCACCAGGTGGCGTTTCTGTCGGAGCTGCCGGGTATCCTTTCCATAACCTACTACGACAAGGAGGAGGATGAAGATGTCTCTGGATTCGATGAAGGAGATCTTTGAGCATATGGAGCAGGAGGGCAAGCCCTTCTGGGAGATCGTGCTGGAGGCCGACATGGACGACCGCCAGGTGTCGCGGAACCAGTCCATGGCCAAGATGCTGCTGACGTGGCAGGCCATGGCGGACGCCGCCGACAACTACACCGGACGGCGGCGCAGCGTCAGCGGTCTGGTAGGCGGCGACGGCATGAAGATGCGGCAGTACTGCTTCCGCGGCGAGGCTATGTCCGGCGGCTACGTCAGCGAGGTCATCGCCGAGGCGCTGTCCATGGCGGAGTCCAACGCCTGCATGTGCCGCATCGTAGCGGCTCCCACGGCGGGAGCCTGCGGCGTGCTGCCGGCGGTGCTGCTGCCCCTGTGCAAGTACGAGGAGATCAGCCAGCACCAGCTGCTGGAGGCATTGTATGTGGCCAGCGGCATCGGGGCGATCATCGCCCGCCGCGCCTGCATCGCCGGCGCGTCCGGCGGCTGTCAGGCGGAGATCGGCACCGCATCCGCCATGGCGGCCGGTGCATTGGTAGCCCTGCGTGGCGGCACCGGCCAGCAGATCGGCCACGCTGTGGCCATGGCGCTGAAGAACCTGATGGGGCTGGTCTGCGACCCTGTGGCGGGTCTGGTAGAGGTGCCCTGCGTGAAGCGGAACGTCATCGGCGCAGTCAATGCCGTCAGCGTAGCAGACATGGCCATGGCGGGCATCACCAGCCGTATCCCTGTGGACGAGGTCATCGACGCCATGGGCGAGGTGGGCCGCAGGATGCCCGTGGAGTTCCGTGAGACGGCGCTGGGCGGTCTGGCGGTAACGCCCACCGGCAAGGCCATCAATGAGAAAATGCGGCAGAGCCGCGGCTGAGGAGGGCGCTATGATACTGGATTTTGACAAGTCAGCGGCTCAGGTGGTGCCCCATTTCAAGGGCGGCGCGGGGGAGGCCCAGGTGCGCACGGCGGTGCAGGACGGCATGGGCCGCATCCTGACGCTGACGCTGCCGGCAGGCTCGTCCATCGGGCTGCACACCCACGAGGGCAACTGTGAGATCATCCATGTGCTGTCCGGCAGCGGCGTGTGCCATGACGATGGGCAGGACGTGGCGCTGCGGGCCGGTATGACCCACTACTGTCCGGAGGGGCACAGCCACGGCATCGACAACGACGGCGCGGAACCGCTGGTGCTGCTGGCGGTGCTGCCGGAGCTGCGGTAAGCGCGATGCGCGGCGTCCTGCGGAACGCAGGACGCCGTTTTTTCTGCGGCAGGACGGCAAAAGAAATGGGCAGGAAATGCAGTTTCGTGCTTGACAAACGCCCGTCGGTATAGTATACTGACTAACGGACTGATGGTTCGGTGACATAGCCAAGTGGTAAGGCAAGGGTCTGCAAAACCCTCATTCCCCGGTTCAAATCCGGGTGTCACCTCCAACCAAAACTCCCGAAACACCTGTGTTTCGGGAGTTTTTTTATGCCCAAAAACAGGTTTTAGCCTTATTTTTAGCCTTATTGGGTCAACCGGCGGAAACTGTACGGATAAAACGCTCCATGCGGTCGGCACTTTCGCGCTTCATTTGGTCAGTCACATGGCCGTATGCGTCCAATGTGAAGGCGGCAGTGGCGTGGCCCAGATTACCCTGCACCGCCTTGATGTCGTCGCCAGCGCGGATCGCGGCGACTGCGTAGGCGTGACGCAGGTCATGGAAACGGGCATTGGGACAACGCGGCGATTCAAATCCGGATGTCACCTCCAGAAGAAAACCACCCTGTCGGGTGGTTTTCTTCTTTTGCCTCCGCGGACGGCAATGCGTGTTTTATAGAGGTGGGATCCTACCCCGCTCTGATGCTTTTTCTCCGGCGGCCCCATTTCTTTCAGCAGCGGAAGAAATGGGCGCGGCCGCGCGATGAGGACAGCACATCTCTCCCGAAAAATCCTGTTCACAAAACGTTTACACTTTTGGTCAAAGAAAGTCAAAAATTACTATTGACAAAAGTGCGAAGCGTGCTATACTATGGTCAAGGTCAAAGAAAGGCAAAGTCAAAATCGATTTTGCAGAAAGGTGGAAGGCAAGCATGGGTATCTCCGATCTCATTGCCGGATTCATCCAGCAGGAGCTGGACGAGGCCGGCGGCGCGCTGGAGCTCCAGCGCAGCGATCTGGCGCAGCGGTTCAACTGTGTGCCCAGCCAGATCAACTACGTCATGTCCACCCGCTTCTCCCCTGAGCACGGCTACATCGTGGAGTCGCGGCGGGGCGGCGGCGGCTACATCCGCATCACGCGGGTGCAGGTGGACCGGCAGACGCTGCTGATGCACGTGATCAACACCATCGGCGATACGCTGGACTACGCCAGCGCCCGGGCCATCACCCAGAACCTGGTGGACTCCGAAGCCATCAGCCGTGAGCTGGGCCAGTCCATGCTGGCTGCCACCGGCGAGCGGGCCCTGCGCAGCGTCCCCAAGGAGCAGCGCAGCGGACTGCGGGCCGATATTTTCAAACAGATCCTGATCCATTCAGTCTGATTTTTCAGCAAGGAGGTTACGATTATGAGATGTGATCGTTGTGGAAAGAACGAGGCAACGTTCTACTATAAGAGCAATATCAACGGCAAGGTGACGCAGGTACACCTGTGTCCCCAGTGCGCCGAGGAGCTGGGCTACACCGACTCCTTCCGCTCCGCCGGTATGACCGGCGGCCTGTTCGGAGATTTCTTCTCCCGTCCCTTCGGGATGCTGGAGCCGTTCTTCAGCGGGCTGGGCTCCCGCATGCTCACCGAGTTCCCTGAACCGGTGGATGTGCTGGGGCAGGCGCGGGAGAGCACACCGGCCCAGGAGGACACCGGCGACCTGCTGCCCAGGGACGAGCAGGACGCCCTGACCCGGCAGCGCAAGCGCAACGCGCTGCAGACCCAGTTGAATCTGGCAGTGCAGGAGGAACGCTTCGAGGAAGCGGCCAAGCTGCGGGATGAGCTGAAGGCGCTGGAAAAGTAAGCCCGGCGCGGAACACGACAGTAAGAGAGGAAGTGCTTATTTATGAGCGAGAATAAATTCACCCCCCGGGCCGAGGAGGCCCTGCGTCTGAGTCAGGAAGCGGCGGAGGAGATGGGCCACGGCTACGTGGGCTCCGAGCATCTGCTGCTGGGCCTGATCCGCGAGGAGGAGGGCATCGCCCACCGCGTGCTGGCGGAGTATGGCGTCACCGACGAGATGGTGTGCTCCGTGCTGCAGCGCAGCGTGGGCAAGGGGATGTCCGGCGCCGCGCCCAGTCAGGGTCTGACCCCCCGCGCCAAGAGCGTGGTGGAGCTGGCTGTGTCTGAGTCCGCCCGCATGGGCAGCAGCTACATCGGCACGGAGCACCTGCTGATGGGCATCCTGCGCGAGGGCGGCAACATGGCTCTGCGCATCCTGCGCACCATGGGTGTGGATCCCAATAAGATGTACAGCAGCATCGTCAAGAAGCTGCATGATACCCCTCACGCAGCCGCCGGCGGTGCGGCCGCCGCCAACCGTGAGGGCGATAAGAAGAACAAGACGCTGGCCGAGTTCACCCGCGACCTTACCGAGGCGGCGCGGTCCGGCAAGCTGGACCCCGTGATCGGCCGCGACAAGGAGATCCAGCGGGTCATCCAGATCCTGTCCCGCCGCACCAAGAACAACCCTGTTCTGATCGGTGAGCCCGGCGTGGGCAAGACCGCCATCGCCGAGGGGCTGGCCGAGCGCATCGCCTCCGGCGACGTGCCCGAGGAGCTGCTGGACAAGAAGCTCCTGTCCCTGGACCTCAGCGGCATGGTGGCAGGCACCAAGTACCGCGGCGAGTTTGAGGAGCGCATCAAGAACACCCTGGCCGAGGTGAAGAAGGCCGGCAACGTCATTCTGTTCATCGATGAGCTGCACACCATCGTGGGCGCAGGCTCCGCCGAGGGCGCCGTGGACGCCGCCAACATTATCAAGCCGGCACTGGGCCGCGGTGAGATCCGCGTCATCGGCGCCACCACCCTCAACGAGTACCGCAAGTATATTGAAAAGGACGCCGCGCTGGAGCGCCGGTTCCAGCCTGTCACCGTGGGCGAGCCTACGCCGGAGGCCACGCTGGAGATCCTGAAGGGTCTGCGCGACAAGTACGAGGCGCACCATAAGCTGACCATCACCGACGAGGCGCTGGAGGCTGCTGTGCAGCTGTCCAAGCGGTATATCGGCGACCGGTTCCTGCCGGACAAGGCCATCGACCTGATGGATGAGGCCGCGTCCCAGGTGCGCATGACCGCCGAAGCCTCCTCCCCCGACCTGAAGGCGCTGGAGGAGAAGATCGCGGCGCTGCACCGCGAGAAATCCGAGGCCGTGACGGCACAGGACTTTGAGAAGGCCGCGCAGCTGCGTGACATCGAGAAGGACTATCAGGAGCAGGTGGAGATCGAGCGGGACAACTGGCGCAAGCAGATGGCCCAGAACCGCGGCAGCGTCACCGCTGACGACGTGGCCAAGGTGGTGGCCGGCTGGACCGGTATCCCCGTCACCCGTCTCACCGAGGACGAGAGCATGCGCCTGCTGAAGCTGGAGGAGAAGCTCCACCAGCGTGTGGTAGGTCAGGACGAGGCCGTCAACGCGGTGGCCAAGGCCATCCGCCGCAGCCGTGTGGGTCTGAAGGACCCCAAGCGGCCCATTGGTTCGTTCCTGTTCCTGGGCCCCACCGGCGTGGGCAAGACCGAGCTGTGCAAGACGCTGGCCGAGGCCATGTTCGGCGACGAGAACGCCATGGTGCGTATCGACATGTCCGAGTACATGGAGAAGCACACGGTGTCCCGTCTGGTCGGCTCGCCTCCCGGCTACGTGGGCCACGAGGAGGGCGGCCAGCTCACCGAGAAGGTGCGCAGGAAGCCGTACTCCGTGGTGCTGTTCGATGAGATCGAAAAGGCCCACGAGGATGTGTGGAACATCCTGCTGCAGATCCTGGAGGACGGTATCGTCACCGACTCCCAGGGCCGGAAGGTGGACTTCAAGAATACCATTATCGTCATGACCTCCAATGTAGGCGCCAAGAACATCACCGCCGACGCGGCGCGCCTCGGCTTCGACGGCAGCGAGAAGGGCGAGAAGGAGTCCGAGGAGGTGCGGTTCAGCCGCATCCGCGACGCCGTGATGGCCGACCTGAAGCGGACGTTCCGCCCCGAGTTCCTGAACCGTATCGACGAGATCATCGTGTTCCGTCAGCTGACGGAGGACAACATCCGCCAGATCGCCCGCCGTATGCTGGACGTTACCGGCGCGCGCATGGCCCAGCAGGGCATCACGCTGGCAGCGGACGACGACGCCGTGGCCGAGCTGGCCCGGGACGGCTTCGATCCCCAGTACGGTGCGCGGCCCCTGCGCCGTGCCATCCAGAACATGGTGGAGGATGCTGTGGCCGAGAAAATGCTGGAGGGCGAGCTGAAGTCCGGCGACACCGCACACGTGCGGCTGCGGGACGGCAAGGTGGTCATCGAGAAGTAAACAAAAAGAGTGCCTGACGGATTCCTCCGCAGAGCTCCATATCTGTATAAAACCTCCTATTGCTCTGGTAATGTGGTTGCCAACCCTTTACCAGTATACCGCAATAGGAGGTTTTACTTATGCGGGGCCGGAATCGTTCATGCCCCGGGCGCCCTGCATCCAACAGGAATTCGGTGTGAAGAATTCTGACGCGGCGGTAAAGCCGTCGATCGCCCCCTACCGCTCCAGCACCGGCAGAAGTACCTGTGTGATGAACTTTGCGGGGTCCTTGTGCTGGGGCGGGCCCTCCAGATAAATGCGGCGGATCGTGCCCGCAGGCGTAAGCCCCTGTTCCCGTGCGCTGGTCAGGAGCTGCTTCACCACCGCAGGCAGCTGCTCATACGCACCGTGGTGGTAGAGACTGAGGGCCGGCGCTGCCGGCAGGGTCTCCACGTACTCCCCCCGGCTCTCCGGCGGGATAGCCACGCAGAACGCCACCTGATCCGGCCGGTCGATGGGTGACTCCACAAGGTACATCCGGTGGGAGATGTCCGTGCCGTAGAGCCGCATCCCCTCCAGCGCAGTGCTGCGGAGCAGCGTCGTCCGCTCCGCCACGGTGGCCGCCGCGCACACGCGGCGATAGACGGTCTGCGGCAGCAGTCGGATCAGCTTCACCTGCGGCGGCTCCGCGCCGGACCGCTCCCGCAGGCTCTCGATATGCCGGTCCAGCTCATCCCGCTGCGCCTCCAGCCGCCGGATCAGCGGCGCCAGCGCGAAGTCGCCGTCAAAATATCCGAGGACGTCGCTGAGGGACAGTCCCAGATTCTGCAGGATGCGGATGGTCCGGAGCTTGACGAAGGTATCAATGGTATAGTAGCGGTTTCCCGTGGCGCCGTCCTTGACATCCGGCCGGATCAGCCCGAATTCCTCGTAGTAGAGGATGGCGCGGCGTGTGATGTTCAGCGCCCGCGCGACTTCGCCGATAGAAAACAGATCTCGTTCTTTTTTCATAAAATCCCCCTGAAAACGCAAAAAACTCTTGCATCGCACGTTAACGTACGGTGTATGATACCATCATACAGAAAATCGGTAAATATGCAAGGATTTTTCACGGGCAGCCGAGGCTGCCCATCCGCACGTCCGCGCATGACCGAAAAATGCGAGCACATACGCTGAAGGAGGCCCACATGAAGAAACGAGTATTGAGTCTGTTCATGGCACTGGCGCTCTGCCTGACCATGCTGCCCACGGCGGCATTCGCAGAGACGTCCGATGCCGCCGCACAGACGGCAGGCGGCACCACCGATACCGGCGGCGCCTACACCATCGACAAGGACACCGCCGCGCCGGACCAGGAGGAGCGCGATGCGCTGTCCGTATGGGCCTTGCGCGCGGAGAGCAGCGAACACGCCCACTGCGTCTGCGGCGTCAAGGGCTGCGAGAAGTGGCTGGGTACCGCTTCCGGTTCCCACACCAAAGCCATATCCTTCTCCGACCATGCGATCTCGCAGGACGCTGAGGGACTGAAAATAAACGGCACGGTATGGGAGAAAAGAGAACTCAAAACCTCCGACAATACCGTTGTCGGATATTATTATAGGCTCCCCGCGGGCGACTACTATCTGACCACCGACCTCGATCTGGAGGACGCTTATATCGCCACCGCCACGGGGACAGTCAACCTCTGCCTGAACGGCCACAGCATCCAGACCACCGCTAAGCGCACGATCTATGTCAGCAATGAGCAGACGACGGCGACGCTGAACCTGTGCGACTGCAAGGGGACCAGCGGCACCTACGGTGAGATCACCCATACAAGCGGTTCCAGCGGTACCGGTGTAGAGATACGTACTGAGAACAAATTCAATATGTACGGCGGCCGCATTACCGGCAACAACAGGAGCGGTGTGGATACGAGCGGCGGCTATTTCACCATGTACGGCGGCGAGATCAGCGGCAACAGCATCAGCAACAGCGACGCCCAGGGCGGCGGCGGTGTGGCCATCGGAGGCCAGTCGTTCACCATGTACGGCGGCACCATCTCCCACAACAGCGCCGACTATGGCGGCGGCGTGGGCTGGTACAGCTACGGCAAGTTTTATATGTACGGCGGCGAGATCACCGGCAACACCGCCACTACTGCGGGCGGCGGCGTGTATACGCGCAACGACCGCGTCTATGTCAAGGGCGCGGTAAAGATCACCGGCAATTTCACCACAGACGGCAAGGCCAATAACGTCTGCCTGGGCAGCGTAAGCGGCTACCCCAGTGATCATTTCGTCCTGGACGGAGCGCTGAAGGAGGGTTCGAAGCTGGGCGTGACGCTGGGGAGCGGTCACGATGGCCTGATCACCGAGGGCTGGGAAGCCAAAATGCCGGATGTGACAGCCGACCAGCTCACCAATTACTTTATCTCGGACGCTTCCGGAATGAAGTTCGACCTGAACAGTGCCGGCGAGGTGACGCTGACTGCGATCCCGCACAAGCACCTCCTCTGCGGCACGGCATGCAGCCATGGCGGGGAGCAGCACACCAAGATCCTGACCTGGACGGCCGTTTCCGACCTGAGTGAGATCACCAAGGCGGGTCACTACTACCTGACCCAAGACATCAAAACGACGGGTATCTGGGCGCCCGCCAACGGTGTGGTGCTCTGCCTCAACGGCCACAGCATCATCCATACAAACCATGGCTATACCATCATGGTCCGCAAAGACTATACCTTCACCCTCTGCGACTGCAAGGGCGGCAGCGCCGAGTACGGCAGGATCACCCACGCGGAGCAGGCCGACGGCACAAAATACAGCGGCCGGGGCGTATATGCCATCGGCACCTTCAACATGTACGGCGGCAGCATCTCCGGCAATGTCAGCTCGGACAGCAGCGGCGTGCTTCTTGACAACGGATCCAACAGCGGGGGCAAGGGCGCCGCATTCAATATGTATGGCGGCGAGATCACCGGCAACACCGCCACCAATGGCGCAGGCGGCGGTGTGTCTGTCTTCGCCAACAGTCCCTTCCACATGTACGGCGGCAGCATCTCCGGCAATACCGCCAAGTACGGTGGCGGCGGCGTGTATGTCGGCAGCGGAAGCGTCTTCACCGTCTCCGGCAGCGTGACCATCACCGGCAACACCGACAATAACGGCAGCGCCTGCAATGTTCAGCTGGCCAAGAGCAATACCACAGGCACGACTTTCGCCATCGGCGAGGGCGGTCTGGCTGAGAGCGCCCTCATCGGCGTGACCGCTGATGCTGCGCCCGCCATCGGTGAGCATATTGCCGTTGCCACCGGCGCGGACAATGGCTATTACGAGGGCAGCATCACCAGCGATGCCGGCGGTCAGTACGGCATCCTGCGGGAGGGCGACGAGATCAACCTCTACAACGGCCTGCCCCACAAGCACCTCCTCTGCGGCACGGCATGCAGCCATGGCGGAGAGACGCACACCGACGTCCTGACCTGGACGGCCGTTTCCTCCCTGAGTGAGATCACCAAGGCGGGTCACTACTACCTGACCCAGTCCGTAACGCAGAGCAGCGAGTGGCAGCCCGTGGACGGCGTGGTGCTGTGCCTGAACGGCCACGACATCATCTGCAGCAAGGACGGCGCCAACACGATCAAGCTGGCCAACGGCGGCAGCTTCACCCTCAGCGACTGCAAGGGCACCGGCAGGATCACCCACGCCGACGGACTCACCGGTACCGGCGTGTATCTGGACCCCAACGGCATCTTCACTATGTATGGCGGCAGCATCTCCGGCAACAGTGCCGCCGAAAAGGGCGGCGGCGTATACATGACCCGCAGCACGTTCCGCATGCTGGGCGGCAGTGTCTCCGGCAACAAGGCCAAATACGGCGGCGGTGTATACGTATACAGCGGCGTGTTCACCCTGTCCGGCGGCACGGTCTCCGGCAACTCGTCCGATGAGGATGGCGCCGGCGTATATACGACCGGTACGTTCAACATGACCGGCGGCTCTGTCTCCGGCAACTTCACCACCGATGCCGCAGTCACCGGCTTCGCCACCAAGCGCGGCGGCGGCGTGTACGCGGCCGATGTCTTCAACATGTCCGGCGGCACCATCTCCGGCAACACGGCGGCGGAATATGGCGGCGGCGTGTACGTCATCCTGAGCGCCGCGTGTACCATCACCGGCGGCACCATCTCCGGCAACACCTCCGGCAACAGCAAGGGCGGCGGCGTGTGCGCCGGCAACAAGCTCACCGTGTCCGGCGCGCCGTGCATCACCGGCAACCTGGGCAAGGACGGCGCGGCCAACAACGTCTATCTGGGCCGCCGCGAGATCATTCATGTGGGCGGCGCGCTGGAGAGCGGCGCCAGCATCGGCGTCACCACGGCAGATCCGGTCATCGACGGCAGCTATGTCCGCGTCGCCGACGGCACGGAGCTGGCGGCGGATACCACCTCGTATTTCACCAGCGATGCCTATCCCGGCTGCACGAAGCGGCTGATGGGTGACAGCGTCATCTTCTCCAGCGGCACCCTGCATGAGCACGCTGTCTGCGGCAGATCGGACTGCACGGACGCGGCCCACGGCAATACAGCCTGGATCCCCCTGACCTCCGTTGACGGCAAGCTGCTGTACGGTGGGGCCAATGCCTCCAAAAACGGCGATTCGTACATGCTCTACGCCGGCAATTATTATCTGGCCGCCGACATCGAGCTGGACGGCCGGCTCTTCCTGGCCGGTGATGTGAACCTCTGCCTGAACGGAAAGCAGATCACCACAACGAACACCTCGGTATCCGCGGTGGTGGATGACCACTGGGGCCTGACGCTCTGCGACTGCCGGGGCAATGGCCGGATTGCCGCACCCGGCGAGACCGTGAACGGCGTGTCCTCCAGCCAGAGTTTCACCATGTACGGCGGCACCATCTCCGGCGGCCGGTACGGCGCATACATCTACGATGACCACGGCGCTTTCCGTATGCTGGGCGGCAAGATCACCGGCAGCCAGACCGGTATTTACCGCAACTCCAGCCGAAATTCGCTGACCATCGGCGGCGATGCCAACGTCACCGGCAGCACCAGAAATGTGTATCTGGACTCCGGAGTCCTCACCATCGATCCCAGCCTGACCCAGGCGGCCCGCATCGGCATCACCACATCCCGCCAGCCCACGGACGATGTGCCGGTCCAATTCGCCGCCGGTGCGTCCAACACGGCGCTGGACTACACCAAAATTTTCCTGCCGGATGCGTCCGGACAGGGCTATGTGGTCATGCCGGAGCAGGATAAGCTCTATCTCCGCAAGCACCAGCACAGCTGGGCCTACACCGCCAGCGGCACCACCATTACCGCCGCCTGCACCAACGCGGACGGCACCTGCCCCGACACCAATGGCGGCAGCGTGACGCTGTCGGCCCCTGACCAGACCCTGTTCTACAACGGCATGGCCCGCGCGGCGTCCTGCACCAGCAGCCTGACCACCGGCGACGCCGCCATCATCACCTACTACGCCAAGCCGGCGGATACCACCGCTCTCTCCGGCGCACCGGTCGACGCCGGCGACTACATTGCCCGCATCCAGCTGGGTGAAGCCTCCGTCAGCGTATCCTACACCATCGAAAAGGTCCGCCTGCTGGTGACCGCCAACAGCACGGTCATCGACTACGGCACCGCTCCCATGAACGACGGTGTGAGCTGCCAGGGCTTCGTCAACAACGAGGACATCGACGATCTGGACGGAACACCGACCTACGCCCACACCTACCGCCAGTTTGACGACGTGGGCGAGTATACCATCACCCCCGGCGGCCTGACCTCCGACAACTACGACATCTCCTTCCTGCCCGGCACGCTGGAGGTGCGGCCCCGCACCGTCACGCTGACGTGGCACAACACGGAGGGCCGTATCTACGCCGACGATGAGGGTGCGATTACCGCCACCGTCAGCAATACCGTCAACGGCGACCGGATCGGCGTCACCGTCACCGGCGGCGAGCTGACCGCCGGTACTCACACCGCCGCCGCCACCGGTCTCACCGGCGACAAGGCCAAGAACTACCAGCTGTCCACTGTTGACGCGGACAGGACCGTGCAGTACACGGTGGCTCAGGCGGCCCAGACCCTGACCTTCGCCCAGCAGGGCAGCCTGACCAGGACCTACGGCGACGACGCCTTCTCCAACGCGGCGTCCAACAATCGCAGGGACGGCGGCAGCATCACCTACGCCAGCAGCCGCGAGAGCGTGGCCACGGTGGCCTCCGACGGCACCGTCACCATCCACGCGGCGGGCGAAGCCACCATCACCGCCACCGCCGCGGAAACCGCCAACTATCAGCAGAGCGCGGCGTCCTACACCCTGAGGGTGTCCCCGAAGGGCGTCACCATCACCGGCCTGCAGGCGGAAAGCAAGACCTACGACGGCACTGCCGCCGCCGTCATCACCGGCACACCCGCCCTCTCCGGCCTGATGGCCGGGGATGACGTGACCGTGGACGCGGCCCGTGCCGCTGCCGCCTTTGCCGACGCCGACGCGGGAACCGGCAAGACCGTTCTTCTCTCCGGCTACGCCCTCACCGGCGCGGACGCGGCCAACTACACCCTGATCGCCCAGCCCACCGGCATCACGGCGGACATCACTAAAGCCGCCATCACCGTGACTCCCGATGCCGGTCAGGGCAAGACCTACGGCGAGGACGAGCCCACCCTGACCTTCACCGTCTCTGCCGCGGCCAACGGCGAGTCCCCCGCCTTCGACGGTGCGCTGACCAGAGCCTCCGGCAAGAACGCGGGCAGCTACGCCATCGCCATCGGTTCCCTGAAGCTGGCGGACCGCGGCGCCTTCAAGGCCGATAACTACACGCTGGCGCTGGCCCCCGACACCGTTTACTTCCGCATCGACAGGGCGCCTCACGCCGACGTGACCGCCAGCGGCGCGGCCATGTACGGCAACCCCGGTTCCGTGGACCTGCGCAGTCTCATCGCCGACGGCGGCGCGGCCTCTCTGGGTGATGTGACCGATACCGACAGCGTGCTGGACGGCGCGCCCGCCGTCAGCGGCAGCACCCTCCGCTTCGCCTTCCGGAACGAACCGGCCAACGCGGATAAGACCGCCGTCATCGCGGTCCATGTCACCGGCGCGGACAACTATCTGGATTACACCATCACCGTCACCGTCACGGTGGACAGCCGTATCGTTCCCACCGGCCAGCCCACCCTTACGCCCGCCGCCATCACCTACGGCCAGCCGCTGCGCACCATCGCGCTGTCCGGCGCACTGCGGGACGGCGACACCGTTGTGGAGGGCACCTTCGTCTGGAACACGCCGGACGTCATCCTGCCCGCAGGCAGTCAGACCGCCGAGTGGATCTTCACGCCCAGCGGCAGCCGCTACGCCACCACCTCCGGCACCGCCTCCGTGACGGTGCGCGAGGCCGCGCTGACGGATGTTTCCGTCCGTCAGGACGGCGCCCTGACCTACACCGGTACCGCCCTGAGCGCCCCGGTGATCACCTCCGCCGCCACCGTAGACGGCTCCGCCGTCACCTTCACGTACAGTCTGGCAAAGGACGGCGCCTACGGCGATGCCGTTCCGGCTCTCACCGATGTGGCTGCCCACACCGTGTGGTACAAGGCCGAAGCCGCCAACCATGAGACTGTCACCGGCAGCTTCACCGTCACCATCGGCAAGGCGGCGCTGACCAACGTCTCCGTCCGGCAGGACGGCGCACTGGCCTACAACGGCAAGGCCCAGACCGCCCGGATGGCCGCCTCCGCTGCCACCGTGGACGGCTCCGCCGTCACCTTCACGTACAGCGCGGAGGAAAGCGGCATCTACGGTCCCGCCGTACCGTCCTTCTCCGCCGTGGGCACCTACACTGTGTGGTACAAGGCTGAGGCCGCCAGCCACGAGGCCGTCACCGGCAGCGTGGACATCACCATCGACAAGGGTGTCCTGCCCGATCCCACCGTCACGGTGGATGTGACCAACAACTACGCCGCCGCATACAGTGTGGACCTCCGCGCGGTGCTGGACGCCATCCTGCCCGCCGGCTGCCAGCTGGGCGCGGTGGAGTACGGCGGCCTGAACTTCGAGGGCGATGAGACCTATTACGATGTCATGCGCAGCACCCTCTCCAACAAGGGTGTGCTGACGCTGGCCATCAACGCGGTGGACACCGATACGGAGGGTCTGGCGGCCACGGTGAGGGTCATCGTCACCACCGGCAGCTATCAGGACATCACCATCACGGTGCGGCTCAACGCGGTGAACAAGACCGTTCCCGCCGGCGGCCCCACCCTCAGCAGGACCACCCTGGACTACGGCCAGCGGCTGGGCACCATCCGCCTGTCCGGCGCCATGCAGGACGGCGACACCGTGGTGAAGGGCGTCTTCACTTGGGCGGAGCCCTCCCTCTGCCCCGCCAGCGGCAGCTATGACGCGGAGTGGTTGTTCACCCCCGAGGACGACAGCCGCTATGCCGCCGTCAGCGGCACATCGGCCATCACCGTCAATGCGCCCGCCGGAAAGACCTACAACGTGGGCGGCACTGTGCTGGAATACGGCATCACCGCCAGTTCCGAGCAGCCTCTGGAGGGTGCAGTCGTCACCATCCGCAGGGGCATGGACATCTACGGCCAGTCTCAGGCTACCGACGCGGACGGCCATTTCCACATCGGCCAGCTGCTCCCCGGCACATACAACGCGGTGATAGCATACAGCGGTAAGACCGTCACCGCCAAGCTCCAGATCGTGGACAAGGACGCGGTGCTGACCGTCCGCATCCCCCGCGAGGATGTCAGCAGCGAGCTGGAGATCGCGGACCCCACCGACCTTACGGAGCACACGGTGGTGGGCGGTCTGGACGCCGAGGCCGAGAAGCAGTTCTCCGACATGGGTGATGCCTCCGTCGCCCTCAGCATGACCATCCGCGAGCAGCCGCAGGATGACAGCAGCGCCGCTCAGAATGCCATCCGCGAGCTGGTGAAGAACAAGACGCTGCGCTTTGTGGACATGACCCTTACCATGGTCCGAAACGGCCAGCTCTCGGAGCTGAAGGACGCGGGGACCGTGCTGGAGATCATCCTCCCCTGCGACACCAGCCGCAGCATCACCGTGGCGCGCTGTCACGCGGACGGTAACGGTCAGGCGCAGGCCATGCTCCTGACCCAGAGCACCACCGGCGCCGAGGGCACGTTCTACGTCGACCGCGAAGGCCAGTGCATCCATATCTTCGCCAGCAAGTTCTCTACCTACGCCATCGGCTATGGCCGCGCCTCCAACAGCGGCCATGTGCCGGATGACGGCGAAAAGACCTCCCCCACTACCGCCGATGCGGGCCTGCTGGCCTATGGCATAGCGGCGCTGGGCAGCTATACCGGTACGGCGCTGCTGCTGCGCCGCCGCAAGCGCGAGGACTGAGCAGACGCACGAAGCAAAGCCGCCGCCCCGTACACCGAGAACGGTGTCCGGGGCGGCTCCCTTTCCGCTCTCTTTCTCAAATGCGATTTGACTTTTGCGGCACGCTTTGTTATATCGCAGGCAGAGCAAGCGAACCACAGTATTCGGTGATCCGGAGCCGGAAGATGCCGGATACCTCCCGTAAAGCCCCCCTTGCACATCTGCCCCTCCGCTGGTACAATACAGGAAAATACCGCAAGGAGGGGCTAACATGATCCTGTACTTTTCCGGCACCGGCAACAGCCGCCACGCGGCCCAGCGCATGGCGGACGCGCTGGGCGACACCCTGCTGTCCCTGAATGACCGCATCCGGAGCGGCGACACCTCGCCCGTTGAAACGGGTGAGCGTCTGGTCATCGTCACCCCCACCTACGCCTGGCGCATCCCCCGTCTGGTGCGGGACTGGCTGCTGCGCACGGAGCTCACCGGCGCAAAGCAGGCGTGGTTCGTCATGACCTGCGGCAGCGAGATCGGCCGCGCCAACCACTATAACTGCCAGCTCTGCGTCGAAAAGGGCCTGACCTGCATGGGCACGGCCCAGCTGGTGATGCCGGAGAACTACATTGCCATGTTCGGCGTGCCCCAGGCGGAGGAGGCTCGCCGCATCGTGGCGCGGGCGGAGCCGGACATCGACCGCGCCATCGCCGCCGTCCGCGCCGGACAGCCCTTCTCCCCCACCCGCGATCACCTCTACGACCGCTTCATGAGCGGGCCGGTGAACCCCATTTTCTACGCCGTCTGCGTCAAGGCGGGGCCCTTCACCGCCAGTGATGCCTGCACCGGCTGCGGCCAGTGCGTCCGGCGATGTCCCACCAACAACATCGTTCTGCGGGAGGGCAAGCCGGTCTGGGGCAAGGACTGCACCCACTGCATGGCCTGCATCTGCTACTGCCCTGCAGAGGCCATCGAGTACGGCAAAAAGAGCCTCGGCAAGCCCCGCTACCACTTTGAAGCCCTGTGATAAGGAGGCCCGCTATGACACTCTACATCAACGCCTGTGCCCGTCCCGGCTCCCGCACGGACCGTCTGGCCCGCGCCCTGCTGGCCACGCTGGGAGACTACGAGGAGCTGCGGCTCTACGATCTGCCCCTGCTGCCGCTGAACACGGAGCGTCTGGCCCGCCGCGACGCCCTGCTGGCGCGCCGCGCCTATGACGACGATTTCTTCCGCTGCGCCCGTCAGTTCGCGGCGGCGGACAAAATCGTGCTGGCCGCGCCCCTGTGGGACCTGTGCTTTCCGGCGCAGCTGAAGCTCTATCTGGAGAACATCTACATCACCGGCATCGTCACCCGCTACGATGAGGCGGGCTGCCCCGTGGGCCTGTGCCGCGCTCAGAAGCTATACTACGTCAGCACCTCCGGCGGCCCCTTCGACCCGCGATTCAGCTATCAGTACCTCCGCGCCCTGTGTGCGGAGTGCTTCGGCATCCCCAAGACGGAGCTCCTGATGGTGGAGAATCTGGACGTGGACGGCTGCGATCCCGAGGCCATCCTGCGGGACGCCATGAGCCGGTACGGCCTGACGCCCCAGCCCTGAACAGAAAAGTGCCCGAGGCCATGGGCCTCGGGCACTTTTTCTCCTGTTCTGCCTATTTCGCTCAGTCGCCCACGCCGGTGTGGACGACCTTGCCCATGTTCCACAGCAGCGCCACACGCCGCGCGGCCTCCAGCCGCTCCTCCGGCGTATGATACTCCGCATGGGCGGTCTCGGCGCCGCAGTCCATGCAGCACACGGAGACACTCCAGCCCTGCTCAACCTGCATGGCGCCGACGCCGCGGCAGACAGGGCAATCCTCCAGCTCGATCTCAAAGATAGGGTCCATCATCGTTCCTCCTCATTTCGTTGTCCGTTCATAGGCCAGCCGCGGCGTACCGTCCGCCACATGGATGACGCCGCACCGCATAAAGCCCGCCCGCTCCATGCACCTCTGCATGGTATCGTTGGCCGCATGTGTGTCCGCTCGCAGGTGACCGCACTGCGTGGCCGCCCAGGCCGCCGTCTCCGCGAACACACCGCGATGGCTGCCGTCGCTGCCCAGCCGGTGGATGGTGCCGTAGGGACTGTCGTCCCGCCACGCGCCCCGGATGCGCCGGTAGGTCGGGTCCTCGCCCAGAATGAAGGCAAATACGGCATACACGCCGCCTCCGTCCTCCAGCACGTACAGCTGTCCCGCCGCCAGATCCTGCCGCAGCAGCTCCTCCGACGGGTAGCCGTTCACCCACTGGGCGGTGTTGCCGTGCGCCCGCATATACCGCCGCGCCACATTGTAAATGGTCAGGATGCGGGGCAGATCCTGCTCTCTCGCCGCCCGTACCATCAGTTTTTCAGGCTCTGCAGCGGCGCAGGGATGCGTCCGCCGCGGGCGATAAAGTCGGCGCTGGACGCCTCGTGTACCGGCATCACCGGCGCGGAGCCCAGCAGGCCGCCCATCTCCACCATGTCGCCCACATCGGCCCCCTCCACGGGGATCACACGCACGGCGGTGGTCTTGCTGTTCACCATACCCACCGCCGCCTCATCGGCGATGATGGCCGCGATGGTCTCGGCACTGGTACTCCCCGGCACGGCGATCATGTCCAATCCCACGGAGCACACGCAGGTCATGGCCTCCAGCTTGTCGATGGTCAGGGTGCCGTCCAACGCGGCGGCGATCATGCCCTCGTCCTCCGACACGGGGATAAACGCGCCGGACAGGCCGCCCACGTGGCCGGACGCCATGACGCCGCCCTTCTTCACCGCGTCGTTCAGCAGGGCCAGCGCCGCCGTGGTGCCGTGGGTACCGCAGACGGCAAGGCCCATCTCCTCCAGAATGCGGGCCACGCTGTCGCCTACCGCAGGGGTGGGCGCCAGCGACAGATCCACGATGCCGAATGGCGTATCCAGCCGCCGGGACGCCTCCGCCGCCACCATCTGACCCATGCGGGTGATCTGGAACGCCGTTTTCTTGATGGTCTCCGCCACCACGTCAAAGGGCTGCCCCTTGCAGGACTGCAAAGCGTGGTACACCACGCCCGGGCCGGACACGCCCACGTTGATGACGCTGTCCGCCTCGCCCACGCCGTGGAACGCACCGGCCATGAAGGGGTTGTCCTCCACAGCGTTGCAGAACACCACCAGCTTGGCGCAGCCCAGCCCGTCCTGAGCGCGGGTCAGGTGGGCCGTCTCCTTGATGATGCGCCCCATACGGGCCACAGCATCCATGTTGATGCCCGCCTTGGTGCTGCCCACGTTGACGCTGGAGCACACCAGCTCCGTCTGGGCCAGCGCCTGAGGAATGGATCGCAGCAGCAGCTCGTCGCCCTTGCTGAAGCCCTTCTGCACCAGAGCGGAGTACCCGCCGATAAAGTTGACGCCGCAGGTGTGGGCCGCCCGATCCAGTGTCATGGCGAAGGGCACGTAGTCCTCGGTGTCGCAGCTCCCCGCCACCAGCGCCATGGGCGTCACGGAGATGCGCTTGTTGACGATGGGGATACCGAACTCGCTCTCGATGTCCTCACCGGTGCGTACCAGCTTCTCCGCACGGCGGCAGATCTTGTCATAAATTTTCCGGCAGCAGCGATCCGCGTCCTCGCTGACGCAGTCCAGCAGGGAGATGCCCATAGTGATGGTGCGGATGTCCAGATGCTGCTTGTCGATCATGTCGATGGTATCGAAAATATTCTGCAAACTCAGCATGTCGCGTCCCTCTTTTTTACAGCTTGTGCATGGCGTCGAAGATGTCCTCCCTCTGGATGCGGACAGACAGTCCCCGTCCCTCGCCGTACTCCTTCAGGGCGGTGCGCAGCCTGTCAAAGGGCTCCTGACACAGCGTCAGGTCCACCACCATCATCATGGTGAAATACCCCTCCATAATGGTCTGACTGATGTCCAGCACATTGATCTCGTAGGCCGCCAGCGTGTTGCACACACCGGCGATGATGCCCACCTGATCCTTACCCACCACAGTTACGATCGCTTTCATGTCCTTCACTCCTTCTTTGGATGATATTTACTCCATCTCGTCCAGCGTCAGCTGGAACGAGCCTAAAAAGTGCTCACGGAAATACCGCAGCTCCGGCATGTCGTAGCTCTCCAGCGCCTCCGCCGTCTGCCGCGCCGCCTGCCGGAACTCCTCGTTTCCGGCCTTCAGCTCCTCCAGGCATTTGATATGGGCGCTGAGCTTGTCCGCCGCCTTCACCAGCTCCTCCACCTCCGCATCGGCGGGGCGCAGGATGTTCTCATAGATGGGCCGCAGCTCCGGCGGCAGCATGGCCAGCAGCTTCTGGTCCGCCACCTCCTCCACCTTGCGGTAGGCCTCCCGTATCTCGGGGTTGAAGTATTTGATGGGCGTGGGCATGTCGCCGGTGAGGATCTCCCCCGCGTCGTGGTACAGCGCCGCTGCAGCCACCGCACCGGCATCCACCTGCCCGCCGAAAAACTCGTTCCGTATCACTGCCAGCGCGTGGGCCAGCACCGCCACCTGATGGCTGTGTTCCTGAATATTCTCCCGGACGCTGTTGCGCATCAGCGCCCACCGCTCGATGTAGCGCATCCTGTCGATATAGGCGAAAAAGTGATTCATTATGTCAACTCCCCTCGCAGTATCTCCCCGTCGACGCCAGTGATCTTCACATCCAGTATAACGTTATGCAGCCCATCCGCCGCCACGCCGACTTCCATATAGTTGGGGGCGTGACCGGTGTAGAGACCGTCCTTGGCCTGCTCAAACAGCACGGGGTACACCTGCCCCACGCAGCCCTCCAGATACGCGCGGTGCATCCGCTCCGCCACCTGTCCGGCCCGGGCAGTCCGCTGCTCCTTGACGGCGGGCGGCACCTGCCCCATAGCCGCGGCCCTGGTCCCGGGGCGGATGGAATAAGGGAAGATGTGCATGGCTGCGAAGCCGCATTCCTCGATGAATGCCAGCGTCTGGCCGAACTCCTCCTCCGTCTCCTCCGGAAACCCGCAGATGAGATCCGTGGTGATGGCGGGCCGGTGGAAATACTGGTTCAGCAGCCGCACCGACTCCCGAAACCGCGCCGTATCGTACTTCCGGTTCATCCGCTTCAGCGTGGCGTCACAGCCGGACTGCAAAGACAGATGAAAGTGGGGACACAGATGGGGCAGCGCGGCGGCACGGCGGCAGAAGTCCTCCGTGATGGTACGGGGCTCCAGACTGCCCAGCCGCAGCCGCATATCCCCTGCGGCGGCGGACACCGCCTCCAAAAGGTCGATGAGGCTCTCCCCGTTTTTCAGGTCGCGGCCCCAGCTGGAGATCTCGATACCGGTGAATACCAGCTCCCGATACCCCTCCTGCCGCAGGTGCTCCGTCTGGGCCACAGCCTCCGCCTTGGGCAGGGAACGCACCGGCCCGCGGGCATAGGGGATGATGCAGTACGTGCAGAAGTTGACGCAGCCGTCCTCCACCTTCAGCATGGCGCGGGTGCGTTCCGCCATGCCGCCTGCGGGCAGCACCTCGAATTCCCTGCGGCGCAGGGCGTCATCCAGCATCGTCACCTGCTTCTCGCGGCCCACCTGCTCCAGCAGGTCCAGAAACGCCATGCGGTCGCCGGTACCGGCGATGAGATCCACGTCCAGCCCCGCCGCCTCCTCCGCGTGGGTCTGCACGTAGCAGCCGCAGGCGGCCACTACCGCGTTGGGGTTCAGCTTCCGGCATCGCCGGATCATCTGCCGCGACTTCTTGTCGCTGACGGCGGTGACGGAGCAGGTGTTGACGATGTAGACATCCGCCTTCTGGTCGAAGGGTACCAGTGTGTGACCCCGCCGCACCAGCTCCTGCTCCATGGCCTGTGTTTCATATTGATTCACCTTGCATCCCAAGGTATAGATAGCTGCCTGCATGGGATTCTCCTTGCACTTTCCGTCGAATATCGGTATAATATATCGTATCGCTTTTATCGCCGCGATAGCAGTCCAATGGTAACGCTTTATTATACTGGATACTTCCGCCGGTGGCAAGCCCTCCGGCCTATGAAATTGAGAGGTTTTTCCCATGATCTATCTGGATAATGCCGCCACCACGCCGGTACCCGCCGCTGTGGCTGACACCATGTACGATGTGCTGACCCATCACTTCGGCAATCCCTCCTCCCAGTATCCCGCGGGGCAGGAGATGAAAAAGGCCGTGGAGGGCTGGCGCGCCGTGATCGCCGGGGCGCTGCACTGCCCGCCGGAGCGCCTGTATTTCACCTCCTGCGGCACGGAATCGGACAACTGGGCCATACAGGCCGCCATCTGGCAGGGACGCCACACCGGCAAGCACATCATCACCACCGCCGTGGAGCACAGCGCCGTGCTGGAGCCGTGCCGCTGGCTGACACAGCAGGGGTACGAGGTCACGTACCTGAAGCCTGACCGCACCGGTCACGTCGCCGTGGAACAGGTGGCGGGCGCCCTGCGGGACGACACAGTGCTGGTGTCCATGATGCTGGTGAACAACGAGACCGGCTGCATCTTCCCCGTGGCGGAGACGGCTCAGCTCCTGCGTGACCGAAAATCCCACGCCCTGCTGCACTGCGACGCGGTGCAGGGCTTTCTGAAGGTCCCCTGTGAGCCGGAGGTCTGGGGCGTGGATATGATGAGCCTGTCCGCCCACAAGCTGGGCGGACCCAAGGGCGTAGGCGCCCTGTATATCTCGGAGCGCTTTCGGAATGTCCGGCCCCTGCTGCCCGGCGGCGGGCAGGAGCGGGGCCTGCGCTCCGGCACGGAAGCCACTGCCCAGATCGCCGGCTTTGCCAAGGCGGTGGAGCTGCGCCTGACGGACTATGACGCCAAGATCGCCCATATGGCCGCCCTGCGGGACTACTGCCGTGAAAGGCTGCTGAGCATCCCCGGCATGGTGCCGGTGGCCGCCGGTACGGCCCCCCACATCCTGGCCATGTCGCTGGCGGGCTACCCCAGCGCCAATATCGTCACCGATCTGGGCGCCCATGGCATCTGTATCTCCGCGGGCTCCGCCTGCCACCAGGGCAAGGCCAGCCACGTGGTGTCGGCGCTGGGTCTTGACAAGCGCACCGCCGCCGGTGTCATCCGCATTTCCTTCTCCCCCGAAAATACGGAAGCAGACGTGGACGCCCTGTATGAGGCGCTGAAAGCCCATCAGGCCGCCCGTTTTCCCATGCTTTGAGAGGTTCTTCATCATGCAGAAAGCACTCCGCCGCGATAAGAGCTTTTATCGCTATCTGGCTCGTCTCACCGCCCCCATCGCACTTCAGAATCTCATCACGTTTTCCCTTGGGTTGATCGATACTTTAATGGTCAGCCAGCTGGGAAACACGGAAATGGCCGCCGTCACCACCGCCAACGTGCCGGTATTCCTGCTGATCTCCATTGTATTCGGCGTCCAGTCCGGCGTCGGAATCCTCATCAGCCAGTACTGGGGCAAAAAGGATCTGGAAAATATCAGCCGCGCCATGGGCGTAGCCGCCTATCTGGGCGTGGGCATCGCCGCCGTGCTGGCTGCGGCGTTCTTCCTCTGGCCCGTGGAGATCATGGACTTGCTCAGCAACAAGCACGAGCTGTCGCTGCTGGGCGCGCCGTACCTGCGCATCATCGGATTTTCCTACGTGTTCAACATGCTGTCGTCCATCTACGTCAGCGCCCAGCGCAGCGTGGAGAATTCCTCCTTCGGCATGAAGCTGTTCGGCATGTCTACCGCCATCAACACCGGCATGAACTACCTGCTGATCTTCGGCAAGGCGGGCTTCCCCATGCTGGGCGTGGAGGGCGCCGCCGTAGCTACTCTCATCAGCCGCGTGGCGGAGTTCGCCGTGTGCCTTGTCTGCGCCCTGCGCAGCAGGACCATTCCCCTGCGCCTGCGGGCCTTTTTCCACCCGGGCTGGGAGATGTGCCGCCGGTTCATCAAATACTCCTCCCCCGTACTGCTCAATGAGATCGCCTGGGGCCTTGGCAACAGCATGCTTACCGTGATTTTGGGCTACACCGTGAACTCCGTGGAGTATCTGGCGGCCAACGCCGTCATGGGCAACCTGAACCGCCTGTTCCTGGTGGTGTGCTTCGGCCTGGGCGCCGCCACCGCCGTCATTGTGGGCAAGGCCATCGGCGAGGGCAAGAGCCATCAGGAGGTGCTGGACCTGAGCCACACCCTGCTGTGGGTCACCATCCTGGTGGGTCTGGCGCTGGCGGCGGTCGCGCTGGCGCTGGTACCCCTGCTGTTCCAGCCCATCGTGTTCCCCCTGTTCAAGCTCTATGACCAGACAGCCCTGATCGCCACGGCGCTGGCCGTCACCGGCTTTGCCTCCATCCCCCTGCATGCCTACTCCATCACCGCCGTCACCGGTGTGCTCCGCGCCGGAGGCGATGTGTTCTGCTCCGCCGCACTGGACATCTCCCCCCAGTGGCTGGTGGCCCTGCCTTTGACGGCGGTGATAGCACTGGTGATGGACGCCTCCTGCTGGTGGGTGGCTGCCGCCGTGCAAGCCGAGTCCCTGCTGAAATGTCCCCTGTGCTGGTACCGCATCCGCAAGGGCCGCTGGATACACGACGTGACACTGCCGGAGGGGCGTGACCTATGACCAGTCTGTTCGTCTGCCCCCTGTGCGGCGGTACGCTGGTCCGGCAGGACGGCGCCTACCGCTGCCCCGCCGGTCACAGCTTTGACATCGCCCGCGAGGGCCACACCTATCTGCTCCCCGTGAATCGGAAGCACTCCAAGGCCCCGGGCGACGACAAGGCCATGGCCGCCGCCCGCTGCGCCTTCCTCTCCAGAGACTATTACGCCCCACTGCGTGATGCGTTATGTGAACTCTCCGTTTCCCTGACCGGCGACGCTCCCGCGGTGCTGGACAGCGGCTGCGGCGAGGGATATTACACCGCCGCCATCTACCGCGCCCTGTGCGGGGCCGGTAAATCGCCCCGCGTGGCCGGTACGGACATCTCCAAATTCATTCTCCGGCTGGCCGCCAAACGGGAACATGCGCTGGAGCTGGCTGTGGCCTCCTCCTACCGCCTGCCGGTGGCAGACGGAAGCATCGACCTGCTGTTGAACTGCTTCTCCCCGCTGGCCATCGAGGAATTCCGCCGCGTCCTGCGGCCGGAGGGTCACTTCCTCTACGTGGTCCCCTCCGCCATGCACCTCTGGGAGATGAAGCAGGTGCTCTATGACCGCCCCTACCCCAACGAGGTGAAGGAGACGCCCTACGATGGCTTTCACTACGTCACCATCCGCCATGTGGAGGACACCATCCACCTGAACAGCCCCGCCGATATTCAGGCGCTGTTCGGCATGACCCCCTACTGCTGGAAAACGCCGAAAAGCGGCGTTGAAAAATTATGTAAACTTGATGCACTGGACTGCCGCATCGCCTTCGACATCCACGTGTTCCAACGAGAAAGCCGGTGAACCCTATGGAAGAAACCACCACCCATCCCCGCCGCGCCCGCCGCAGGAGACGCCGCAGTCTGCTGCCGCTGGCCATCCTGCTGGCCGCACTGGCCATTGCCGTGCCGGTGATCCTGAGCCTGCTGCCCCGCCAGCCCCGTGTCGAGCCGGAGCCGGAGGACCCCCATGCGGGTCAGGTCTATGTCAATGACGGCGCCAACATGGTCTGGCTGACGCCCCACAAAAATCTGGCGGTAAACCCCTTTACCGCCAACGATTTCACCCGTGATGAGAACGGCGTCCTCCGCTACACCGGCATGTCCGGCACGGTGCGGCTGGGCGTGGACGTGTCCGACTATCAGTCCGGAACGGACTGGCAGCAGCTGGCCCGGCAGGGTGTGGACTTCGCCATCCTCCGCGTGGGCTATCGCGGCTACACCCGGGGCGCTCTCCGTGAGGACAGCAGCTTCCGCACCTTCGTCCGCGGCGCACGCGCCGCCGGTATCGACGTAGGCGCCTACTTTTTCTCCCAGGCCGTCACGGTGCAGGAGGCCATTATGGAGGCCGACTACGTGCTTGGCCTGCTGGATGGCGTACCGCTGGACCTGCCGGTCTACTTCGACTGGGAGCCGGTATTCGCCGACGATTCCCGTACCACCTCCTTCGATGCCTCCCGTCTGACCAACATAGCCGCTGCCTTCTGCCGCGTCGTGGAGCAGGGCGGCTGCTCCGCCGGTATTTATCTGAACCGGCAGCAGGGGTATTACCAGTACGACCTGAGCCGTCTGGCCGACTGGTCCCTCTGGGTGGCGGATTACAACGACTATCCCGATTTCTACTATGCCTTCGACATGTGGCAGTACAGCGACAGCGCCGCGCTGGATGGGGTGCCCACTCAGGCGGATCTGAACTTCCTGTTCGTGCCCTCACCGCGGGGGTAGGCGCGGATAAATGCAAAAAAGGGAGCCTGTCCGATAGACAGGCTCCCTTTTTCCGGATTCGGCGGAGCGCTCCCTGTACTTTTTGACTTGGCGGCCCCTGCGAGGTGCGCACAGCGCCGCCGCAAAAACGCAGCAAGGCAGCCTGCGGCGGATGCCGCAGGCTGCCCTGTTGTTTACCTGATTCAGTTCTTTTTGCCGCCGTGGGTGGCCTTCATACGCTTCTCGTGATTCAGGATGGTCTTGCGCATACGCAGGCTCTTGGGCGTGACCTCCAGCAGCTCGTCGTCCGCCAGAAACTCCAGACACTGCTCCAGACTCATCTTCCGGGGCGGTACCAGACGCAGTGCCTCATCGGAACCGGCGGCGCGCATATTGGTCATCTGCTTCTTCTTGCACACGTTGACCGTAATGTCCTCCTGCTTGGGGGAGACGCCCACGATCATGCCCTCATACACCGGCACGCCCGGGCCGATGAACAGAGCGCCGCGCTCCTGGGCATTGAACAGGCCGTAGCCCACGCTCTCGCCCGTTTCGAAGGAGACCAGGGAGCCGGTGTTGCGGCGGCTCAGGTCGCCCTTATAGGGGGCGTAGCTGTCGAACACGCTGGCCATAATGCCCTCGCCGCGGGTATCCGTCAGGAACTCGTTGCGGTAGCCGAACAGGCCGCGGCTGGGGACCAGAAACTCGATCTTCATCCGGTTGCCCACGGGGGTCATCTCCAGCATGTCCGCCTTGCGGCTGCCCAGCTTCTCAATGACCGCACCCACGCTCTCGCTGGGAACATCCACTACCAGGCGCTCGATGGGCTCGCACTTCTTGCCGTCTATGGTCTGGTACAGCACACGGGGGGGCGACACCTGGAACTCGTAGCCCTCGCGGCGCATGGTCTCGATGAGGATGGACAGGCTCATCTCACCGCGGCCCGCCACGTTGAAGGCATCGGCGGCACCCTCGATCTCCGTGACACGCAGGGACACGTCCTTCAGCGTCTCGCGGAACAGGCGTTCCCGCAGCTGGCGGGAGGTAACGAACTTTCCCTCGCGGCCGGCGTAGGGGGAGTCGTTGATGGAGAACGTCATCTCCATGGTGGGGGCACTGATCTTCACAAAGGGCAGCGGCTCCACGCAGTCCGGCGCGCAGATGGTGTCGCCGATGGTGATGTCGCCGATGCCGGACATGGCGATGATGTTGCCCGCCGTGGCCTCGGTGATGGGCTTTTTGCCCAGACCGTCAAACTCGTACATGCTGACGGCCTTGGCCTTCTTGGCCGGCGCGTCGAGATCGTGGTAGTTGCACACCGCGATCTCCTGATTTTGCTTCAGTACGCCGCGCTCCACGCGGCCGATGGCGATACGGCCCACGAACTCGTTATAGTCAATGGCGCTGACCAGCATCTGGAACGGCTGGTCCAGGTCGGCCTCCGGCGCGGGGATATAGTCCAGAATGGTGTCGAACAGAGGCTTCAGGTCGGTGCCCACCACATCGGGGGAGTAACTGGCGGTACCGTTGCGGGCGGAACAGAACAGCATGGGGCTGTCCAGCTGCTCGGCGGTGGCATCCAGATCCAGCAGCAGCTCCAGCACCTCATCGACGACCTCATGGATGCGCTGGTCGGGCCGGTCGATCTTGTTGATGACCACGATGACGCGATGGCCCAGCTCCAGGGCGCGGCTGAGGACGAAGCGGGTCTGGGGCATGGGGCCCTCCGCTGCGTCCACCAGCAGGATAACGCCGTTGACCATCTTCAGGATACGCTCCACCTCGCCGCCGAAGTCGGCGTGGCCCGGAGTGTCCACAATGTTGATCTTGGTGTCGCCATACTGGATGGCGGTGTTCTTGGCCAGAATGGTGATGCCGCGTTCACGCTCCAGATCGTTGGAGTCCATGACTCGCTCCACCGTTTCCTGATTCTCGCGGTAGACGCCGCCCTGCTTGAGCATCTGATCCACCAGTGTGGTCTTGCCGTGGTCGACGTGGGCGATGATCGCCACATTTCTCAATTTCTCGTTCTGCAAAGGTAAGACCCCTTTCTCTCGGGTATAAATTCACTAACCTTTGTATTATATGCTCTCAAAGAGGTGATTGCAAGCCTTTTCCCCAACTTTTTCTTTCTTTCACCGTTGACAAACCCGCCGTATCTGCGTTACAATGGCAGTCGTGGTATGTCTCAGTAGCTCAGCCGGATAGAGCGTGCGCCTCCTAAGCGGCAGATGGTTCGATTCCTTCGAGCCTTGAAAATTGCATAAAACTTATAAATGTCTCAGTAGCTCAGTTGGATAGAGCACACGCCTCCTAAGCGTGGGGTCGGAGGTTCAAATCCTCTCTGGGACGCCAGAAAGCACCGCTGCAAGCCTTTTTTCGGGGTTTGCAGCGTTTTTTTGTTCCTCCTTCTCCCGGTAATTTCACTTCCGTTACCGAGAGATTTTTATACGCCGCATGATGTATATTTGCTAATTGGACTCGAACGCTTTTCAGAAATTTGCTAAGAAAATTCTGCGTTTTGCTAATTCGATTTTTCGGATCACTTTGCCGGGGCT
>OJKW01000057.1_pt1 | contig 108075 bp, 75 predicted proteins | sample 1596591 | NCBI WGS metagenome assembly OJKW01 (sample SAMEA4350166, study PRJEB24818) | metagenome | biome: human; feature: gut; material: faeces | place: Denmark | collected 2013-09 | reverse complement strand
ATTGCCGTTCTGTCTCTGACAAAGACTGGGCGGCTGACAATATTTCATTATATGTCATGATAACCTCCTTTTAAAAAGATATATGCAATTAATATGCCACTTTACAACGCCTTGTTAAACTAGAGCCATTATTCATTTTTCATTATTTATTTTTCATTTCCGCAGGCTTAATTCCACTCAGGGTTCTGCCCTATGTTGGGGTTGAGCTGTGTCTGGTCGCTGGGCAGAGGATAGAGATAATTCTTCTCTCCCCACTGGCGGTTGCTGAAGATTACGATGCAGCCGTCGGCATTGAGCTGGTTGCTCTGGTCTGTCCAGACGCTCTCCCACTGTGTTCCGCCGTACTGGATGCCGAGCAAATCCTGCGGCATCTCGGTGCTTGCGGTGTACCAGCGCTTCAGGTCGTCGATGCGGAAGCCCTCGAATGCCAGCTCTACGGTGCGCTCGGCGCGTATCTCCTCGCGCATGCTGAGACCGTTGTTGTTCACAAGGGCGTTGCTCAGCTTCGTCATGTTGGGGTTCACGCGCAGGCGGACTACGTTGAGACTCTTGTCGAGGTCCTCGTCGGATATGGCGTTGTCAAGCTCGTATGTTGCCTCGGCGTAGTTGAGCAGAACCTCGGCGTAGCGTATTATCGGGAAGTCCATGGCCTCGCTGCCGGGGTTGACGCTGCGCTCAACGGCCCACTTGTGACCCATATATCCGCTGCCGGTGGCGCATGTCTGCTCACGGGCGCGCTCAAGGTCGCTGTCGTCCCACGACACGCGGCAGTTGTTTGCGTCGCTGCCGTTCCACGTCATCGTGCCCGGACGTATAAGCGTAGTGAGCATGCGGTTGTCACGGTTGGTGTACTCTGATGTGGTTGTAGAGTAGCCTTGGAACAGCGGACTCTTGTCTATTGGCAGGCCGTCCTGGCAGCGGTACATGTTGGCGAGCTTGCGCGTAGGCGATATTCCGCTTACGAGCATGGCGTGGGAGATGTTGTAGCCGCAGCCGTCCTCAACGCGGTGGCGGCGCGAGAAGATGTACTCGGTGTTGTCAGACGTGGTAAGTCCGGCCGGGTTGCAGGTAACGTCTTCAAGTATGAACATGTAGCGGTAGCTCTCCGTTCCGAGCTGGCTGTTGTAGAACAGGGTGTAGTTGCCGCGCGTGATTACCTCGTTGGCGGCGTTCTTCGCCGTGGTGAGCAGCGACGTTACGCGCTCCGAGTTGGTTGTAGCGCCAGCACCGCCGTTGTGGAACTTCTGCCATGTTCCCTCGTAAAGGGCCACGCGTGAGAGGTAAGCCCAGGCCGCGTCCTTGCACAGGCGGCCGGCCTCTGTCGGCCTGTCGGGCAGGCCTTCGGCGGCCTCTGTCAGGTCTTTTATGCACTGGTCTATCACCTCGCCGCGGTCGTTGCGCTCGGCGTTCATGGCCGGGCTGTCCATGTCGGCAGGCTCGGTAAGCAGTATGCAGTCACCGTAGAGCTGCACAAGCTCGAAATAGCAGTAGGCACGGAAGAACTTGGCCTCGGCCACCGGCACCGCAATCTCGTCCTGCCGGCCAAAGCCCTCGGCGTTCTTGAGCAGCAGGTTGGTGTAGTAAATCTGCTTGTACAGGTTGTTGTAGTTGCCGTCCTCAGACGGTATGGAGTTCGTTCCGGCACTGTAGACGTTGACGTTCGGCCCGGTCATGATGTCACTGCGGAAGTCACTGTGAGGCCCGTCGTTCACGCGGGCGCGGTAGTTTGTGGTCTCACCGGCCTGGAGGTCGCTCGTCCATCCGTAGAACTGGTTGGCGAAGAGCTGGAAGTTGTTTGCTTCGCTCCACACGCTTTCGTCGTTCATCTGCGCCTCCGGCGAGAAGTCGAGGCACGATGTGCACAGCAGGGCAAGCCCCATGCAGGCGGCTTTTGCCGAACGGCTTATGATGTTTTTGTATGTTGTCATTGTTTTTTATTTTTTAGTTGACAAGTTACGAGATACGAGTTGATGAGGTATTTCCCGTTCAGTTGACGAGTGACGAGATACAAGTTGACAAGGTGATTTGACTTGTCTGCTCGTTCCTTGTTACTTGTCTGCTCGTTTAAAATGTCAGGTTAAGTCCGAATGTGAAGTTACGTGTGAACGGATAACGCTGCACTCCGCTGGCATCGCGCTTCGCCTCGGGGTCCCATCCGTCTGAAATCTTGGTGCTCTCCCAAAGGTCTTCACCCGTGAAATAGATGCGTGCCGACTCGATGAAGCCTATCTTCTGAAGCAGGGACTTCGGCAGGTTGTAGCCTACGGTGATGTTCTTCAGTCGGATGTAGCGCGCGTCCTGTGCGGTAAGCGAGCTTGCCTGGTAGTTGTAATTGTTGATGTTGCTGTCCGTAGTGTAGGGCGCATAGTAAGCGTTGGGGTTGTCAACACTCCACGTATTGCCCAGACATGACGTCGTAAAGTTCTGGTACATGTTGCGGAACGGCACCGTCCAGTTGTTTATTCCACGGTAAACGAAGCGGTTGCCGGAGCCTTGGAACACAACATTCACGTCAATTCCCTTCCATTGCGCACCGAAGTTGAACGAGTAAGAGATTTCCGGAGTGTCGCTTCCGAGGTAGATGTAGTCCTTGTAGTCAAGGCGTCCGTCGCCGTTCTCGTCGCAGAACATGTTGTCACCTACGCGCAGGTTGTTGGGCATTCCGATGCCGTTGTTCGGATAATACTTGGCCAGGTAAGCCTCAAGCTGCTCCTCGTTCTGTATCTTTCCGCCGTAGCGCATGCCGAAGATGGAGTTGAGCGGATAGCCCTGCTGCGTGCTGGTGTAGCCCGAACTCATCACGCTTGTGCCGCCGTAGTCGGTCAGCTCGTTGCGCGCGAAGGTGATGTCGCCGCCTACATGGGCCTCAACCTGCCCCACCTTGAAGTTGTAATTGAGGCTGGCCTCAAATCCCCAGTCCTTGAACTTGCCGCTGTTTGCCGTCGGAGCAGAGTCGCCGAGCACTGCGGGATATGTTATTGCGACAAGCATGTTGTCGTTCTTCTTCAAGAAAGCCTCAACTGTACCGGTCAAATGGTTGTCGAAGAAGCCGAAGTCCAACGCGATGTTGTAGTTCTTTATGCGCTCCCACTGACGTGTAGTGGAGGCGAACTTGCCGTTGGTAGCAATGTAAGTGAGCAGTCCGCTGCCTACGTATGCGCCGCTGTTGGTATTCAAATTATAGAACTGGTAGCCGTCATAGTTGTCTATTCCGCTTTGAGAACCCATCTCGGCGTATGACGCACGGAGCTTCAAGTTGCTCAACCACTTCACGTCTTTTAGCCAGCTTTCTTGGTTTATGCGCCATCCGGCAGACACACCCCAGAAGAAATCCCAGCGGTTTTCAGGCAGGAACTTCGAGCTTCCGTCGTAACGTCCGTTGAATTCCAAGAGGTATTTGCCGTCAAAGTCGTAGTTGAAGCGGCCGAAGTATGACAGTATGGCGTTGCGGTAGTTGGTGTCGCCGTCGGTGTTATACAGGTTGAGAGTGCCGTTACCGTTGATTACGTCGATGCCTTTGAGGATGTCAGAGTACTCCGCTCCGAAGCCCTCCATGTCCTTCAGCTCGTACTGGACACCGAGCATGAGGCTCGTGTTGTGCTTGTCCCAGAAGGTCTTGTGTGCGTTGACATAGCCTGAGAAGCTGTAGAAGTCGGTGCGTGTAGAGGTCTGACGGAAGTAAGACTCGTCCTGAGTGGGGTCGCTCATGATTTCAGTCGTGCCCGTATAATTATAATATGTGATGGCGTTCTGCACGGTACTGCGGCGTGCGTCAGAGCTGTTGTAACCGATGTTGACGCTCGCGTCGAGCCAGTCTGTGATGTTTGCACGCAGCGTTTCGCTGATGTTGATTGAGGTAACGCTGAGCTTGTTGTCGCCGCCATACTGTATTTTGGCCAACGGCGAACCCCATGTTCCCCATCCGTAGGGCTTCCCGTCAAGCGTCTGGAGCGGCAGACCGGGCTGCGGCAGGTTCACTGTGAGCGCCGCGCCGATTTGCGTCGGGGCAACCTGTTCCTGCCTGCTGTAGGCTATGCTGCTCTCAAGTGTGAAGATTTTATTCAACTTGTAAGTATTGTTGAAGCGCAGGTTGAAGCGGCGGTTGTTGTTCTTGCCGTACTGCAAGGGGCTTCCGTCGTAGAGGAAACTGCCCGACACACGGTATGACATCTTGTCGTTGCCGCCCGAGAGCGAGAGGCTTTGGTTGGTGCTCCAGCTGCTTCCGAAGAGCGTTCCGAGCCAGTCGGTCGTGTCATCGAACACGAAATCGGCCACATCGGTGAACGCCGAGCTGCCAAACGGGTTGGGCTGGGTAGCCAGGTCGATGTAATGTCCCTTGTATTGCTGCGCCAACGTGGTGTAAGCCCACCAGTTCTGCCATCCGCCCATGGTATAGTTGTCGTTGACGATGGCCTGGCGTATGCCCGTGGCCCACTGGTCGATGTTCATCAGTTCGGGCATAAGTCCGACGGTCTTGAGCGTCGCGCTGCCGCTGTATTCCACGCGGAGCTTGCCTGACTGGCCTTTCTTTGTGGTGATGAGCACGACACCTCCTGCCGCACGGCTACCGTAGATGGCGGCCGAACCGTCCTTGAGGAAGTTGATGCTCTCGATGTCGTCGGGGTTGAGCAGGCGCATGTCGTTGACGCTGTTGTAGGCAACGCCGTCGATGACGATGAGCGGCTCGGTTGAGTTCATTGACGAGGCGCCGCGCAGGCTCATGCTCCAGCTCTCGTCACCGGGGGCGCTTGACGAACGTGTAATCATCACGCCAGGCACCTGTCCCTGCAAAGCCTGCAACGGAGAGGACAGTCCGCCCTTGTTCTCAAACGCCTTTGAGTCTACAACCGTAACGGCACCGGTGAGCGACTCCTTCTTCTGAACACCGAAACCGACAACCACAAGCTCGTCGAGCGCGGTGTCCTCGGCCTTCATCTGGATATTTACGGTAGGCCCGTTCACGGTGACCGTCTGCTCGGCATAGCCGATGTCGACACCTTGAGCTGGTCGCCATTCGAGGCGCTGACGGTAAAATTGCCGTCAAGGTCGGTCACCGCGCCTCCCGTTTTACCTACTACTTGTACTGTGACTCCAATCAAAGGCTCACCCGTCTCGTCGACAACATGTCCCTTGACCGTCTGCTGTTGGTTTACCACAGGACTTGCGCCAGGCGCGGCGTACAGTGGCGCGCATGGGGCCATAAGCCCTGTAAGCAGACAGATTTTGATAAGATTACGTTTCATAGATGCTACTATTAAAACTTGATTAAATTGATTTAGGCTTGTAATTCCGATTTTCATACGATGCCGTGCATCTGCCGCTTCATCTCCTTTGTAGACAGATAGATGTGCGTCTCCACTGTGCGGCGGCTTATGTCGAGGCGCGCCGCAATCTCCTTGGCCGACAGTTCCTCATCGTTATCAAGATTTCATGATAACAAGGATTATCCTAACTTTTCAGTTATCACAAATTTTGTGATAATATTGTTGTGGGAGAACGATTTAAGACATCTGTTTTCATGATAATTATTTCTATTTTTTGTTTAACTTCTTCATTATACCCATATACTCGAATAGGTCCTTTGCTACTTTAGGATTATGCCACTTTTTACCTATTTTTTGTACAACGGGATCCTCCAGTTTTGCAAGAACTTGTAATTTTTGCCCAGTTGAGATGAAGATATACTGTGAGGTAGTATTTATATCTGAATGTCCCATAAGTCGTTGAATTGAGACTAAATCAAGTCCTTGTTCTAGCCAATGGCTTGCTCTTGCATGTCTTAGATGATGGCAGTGCATTTTTTCAGGAATAGATGAATCTACCATGTGCGCTTGACTTGAGTATAATTTAATGCGTTTGTCAATAGCACCTTGTGTTAATTTATGATTGCCATAGATTGTATTCCTATTAGACTGAAAGAGGAAGGCATCTTGATCTGGATTTTTACCATGAAACATACGGATGTAAGCTTTCAATACTCTCCCAACATCTTGAAGTATGGGTGGGGTACGTCGTTTGGAACCTTTTCCGATGACTTCAATATATCCAATATCAGCTCCATTCTCAAAGTGAAGATTTTTAATCCTTAAAGAAAGAATTTCATCAATGCGAGCGGCTATGCTATACATAAGATAGAACAACGTGTAATCACGACGACCTTTTTGGGATGTCTGATTTATGACTTTGAATAAATTAGCAATGGCTCTCTGAGATATCTCATCTGGTAGTTTTTTCGGAGTTCTCATCTTTTTAACCTTTTTTGCTTCCATTTCACAGGCAATAAAGCGGATATCTTTGGTGCCTAGATAATTCAGAAAGCTTCTTAAACAGGATAAACGGTGATTGCAGGTTGTTGCCGAACATTTACGTTCCTCTTTAAGCCATATCATCCAGTTTTCTATTTTGGAAGCCGTGAAACTATTAATGCTTAATGATTCTGCCTTGATCTTGACGACGTCATTCAGATAAGTTACATATAAAGACAAGGCATCTTTGTATGCACGTTGCGAATGGATACTCATCTCTCTGCTTCTTGGTAAGTGAGTATAACACCATTCTCTGAAAGCATTTGCAATAGTTATAGATTCAGTATAATTTTTCATCTTCATAAAATTTATCAAAGTCAGGTAACATGGCATGCATTTGCGTGCCTGATTTTTCTTCTAAAGTTTTCGGAAACAAAGGTGACAGATGATAATAATAACATGTACTTTCTATCTTTTTGTGTCCCATGGAACGGCTTAAATAAATCAACTTATCAAACCATGCAGGTCCTTCATAACTCCAGCTGCTGATATTTCTAACTGCATAGTTGCTTCTAAAATCATAAGAACGAGCATCCTGCGATGATATTTTTCTCCATATATTTTTAAATACTACTGCTTGCCAGTTTACAGATATGTATTTAGAGCCTTATAACTAACCATAACTTACTATGACTAACTAACCATAAAGCCTTGATTTTCAATACTATTTGATTTTTAACACTTTCTGAGTGCTTTTTGGCAGTTCCCGATTTTCCACATATTTTTGCAACGTATTTCTACCGTGGAGAATTTGCGGAGCTTTTATTTTGTCATATCGTGAACGTAGTTGACAATGGTTTACGAGTGGTTACGATGAAGGACAGATTTGAAGCTGATAGGCAAAAAGCGTTATATCGTGGACTGGGTTGACAAAGGTTGTCAATGGTTCACTTCCGTTTACTCCATAGGTGGAATACTCAAAGTATGTAGAACATAGCAATATCATAGAGTATGAGACCGACAAGAAAATGTGAATTTTGTGGCAAGACATTCGTGCCAAGAAGCGGTATGCAGAAATACTGTTCCGAGGAATGTCAGGCAGAGGCAAAACGTCTTAGGAAGAAAAGACAGCAGGACTTGATTAACGGTATTGAGCCAATCATGAATCTGCAACATCAGGAGTATCTTACCTTCTCCAAAGCTGCCATTCTGATGGGATGCACCCGACAGTATATCTACAAACTTGTGGCTAACGGCAAGTTGAAGGCATCAAGATTGAGCAGCAGAATGGCATTCGTTAGAAAGGCTGATATAGAGAAGATGTTTGAGGGTAATCCCTACAAGCGTGTGATTCCTGTCAGCAAGAGCAAGCTCAGTAAAAAGGCAAAAACAGAAAAGCCAACACAAAACCAGGAATCAATAAAAGGGAAAGAGGAGAATGAGGTGCTTGACTATTATTCGGGCGAGGAAGTGATGTCCATTTATAAGGTCAAGAAGTCTTGGCTCTATACATCCGCCAAGCGCAACCAGATACCGATGTGCCGTATCGCTGGCAAGAACTATTACAGCAAACGACATATTGATGAGTTCTTCGGAACTGCCGTTGACATCAACAGAATCACGGAATGGGTGACCGCTGATGACGTGGAGGATGCTTTCAGTATGAGCAAGTCTGCACTTAGGGCATATACATATCGTCATAAGATACCCACTAAACGTGAGTACGGTCGTACCTATTACTCAAAGGAGCATCTTGAAGAACTTCGCAAGACTGACCTCATGAACGATGACAGCTATTATACCACAGAACAAGTGCAGCAGTTGTATGGTCTGACAAGTGCCAATATCTGCCATATTGTAAGAGTGCATCATATCAGCAAGGTAAAAGTGGGTGTAAAGAATCTGCTTTTGAAGACGGATGTGGAGCGTGCAATGGCAGAAAGGGCAGCTAAAGGACTGTGAAAGCAAGTGATTTCAGCATTATCCATCAGTTACTATGAATAATTGGAGTCACGGATGCATCATTTTATTCCTTTGCAACCGTGAAGAGACACTTCACCACGAATAATCATCAATAATACATATCAGTTATGAGCAACATTTGCAAGACCGTATCATTGCGTACACGCAAAATCAAGGACGGACGCATGCTGTCCTATTATCTTGACTATTATCCAGGCTATCGTGACGAGAGCACGATGAAAGTCATCCGCCATGAGTCGCTTGGCATCTACATCTATGCCAAGCCGAAGAACCAGACGGAACAGAAGTACAACCTCAACCTTACGGCAAGAGCCGAGGCGATACGCTGCCGTCGCTTCGAGGCTATCGTCAACGAGCGTTACGATTTCTTCGACAAGGAGAAGATGAAAGGAGATTTCCTCGCCTACTTCAAGAAACTGGCAGACAAGAAGAACTCCAAGTGGCAACACGTCTATATGCACTTTCGTACATTCACGCAAGGCAAGTGTACCTTCGGTGAGATAAACGTGGACTTGTGCAACAGATTTCGTGAGTATCTGCTGACAGCACCACAGGGACTGCATAAGAACAGAAAACTACATATCAACTCAGCAGCCAACTACTGGTCAACTTTCCGTGCTTCAATCCACACTGCCTATCGTGACCGCAAGATAAAGGAGAACCCGAACGGTTTCTTGGAGCGTATCGAGACAATCCCGACTGACAAGGAGCATCTTTCACAGGACGAGGTTATCCGCTTGGCATCCACACCATGCTCTGCTCCTGCCTTGAAGCGAGCCTTCCTGTTCTCTTGCCTAACGGCTTTGAGAAAGAGCGACATTAAGAAGCTCACTTGGGAAGAAATACAGCCATACGGCAGCGATGGTGTGATGTATGTCACCACTCGAATGCAGAAGACAAAGGACATCGTGCATAACCCAATCAGTGAGGAAGCCTTGGAACTGATAGGCTATTCACCAGATAAACGAGGCAAGGTGTTCCCCGATTTCAAAGACTCCATGACGCAGGCACCATTGAAGAACTGGCTGAAAGATGCAGGGATTACCAAGCATATCTCCTATCATTGCTCACGCCACAGCTTTGCCTGTCTCCAGTTGGACGCAGGAACAAGTATTGCCGTAGTACAGCGTTATCTCGGTCACAAGAATGTGGCAACAACAGAAGTGTATGCCAAGATTTCCGATGCTCAGAAGCGTGCTTCGGTTGGCTGTATCACCTTGAAGAAGTAACCATTTGACAATAATACGCAGAAAAGGACTGTTGGAATGATAGTGTTCCAATAGTCCTTTTCTCGTTTTGTTGGTTCTATTTGCTGTCGTGGATAGAACCAATTCGACAAATACATTCCAATTTCTGTTGATATTGAGGAGGAACTGCAAATATCCCTTTTCTTTGCCCTTACCTTTGTAGCCGGTAATAAGCAGCAACTGGCACTAATGAGCAGTTTAAAGTATGATTCAGAGTATGATATCATATTAGAACGCTAATAAAGCGTAAAAGAAAGAGTGCCAGAGAACGTAAATGCGGTTTTTACATGCTTCTGCATCTAACTTTGTGGAAGTTTTTGAACGAATAACAATAAAACGAATACGATAATGATAGAAAACAAGACAACTTCAGATTGTACCATCTACGCTTTTGTTGGTACTGCAATTCTCGCCATCTCTCTTGTCTTGGCTATGTATGTAGGCAATGACTTTCACCAAAGTCTGTTTGTCGAGTCAATCATCTTTGTAGGGAGCAACATCCTGCTTTGGGCGATATTCATTTCTATGGTGAATTATCCCTATGAACTGATGACCATTGGTAGCAACAGCAAGACAAAGAAAAACGTTGTAGAAGCAGAGCCAGCAACAGAACAAGAACAGCCAAAGCAAACATTACCACAAACAGAGTCAGCACAATACAGTCATGAGGACTATGCCAAGTGTGTAGAGGCACAAGAAAAAGAAGCACAGGAGATAAAGGAAAAACGAACGAGAGCCGTACTTGACTATGTGCATCGTACCATGTCAAGGTTTCTGTATGAGGAAGATTTGTACAAGGTAATTGAGGCTGTCAAGGAATGGAGCAACGACACCAACTATACCCCGATAGCAATAAACCGTTTCAAGGAGACGGTTGAGAATATTCCTTTAAGGCACTTCGTGTGGAATATCGCAGAACGTTTGGGTAAACGTGATTACACAATGGCAATGCGAATAGCCTTTGTCAAGACTTTATTTCCAAAGCCGTTTGAAGGCTTGGACTACAGCACATTGAAGAACCTGAAAGCACCATGCTCCAATGATGTCATTCCTATTGATGAACCAGACAATGGTGGATATAAGTTTCATGATATATCAGAGGAAACTCCCGAATAATCCCTATTGTTAGAGTTATTCCTTCGTGAATGACAAATGACTGTCACGAACCTCAGTAACGGAAGCATCATTCTGTTCCTTTGTCCCAGTTTTTTAGAACAACTTGTATATGACAAAGGAATTAACTTTCAACGACCTTCCAATGGTCGTTGCCCAGCTTCGGGACGAAGTGGTGGGCATGAAACAGATGATCATCAGTCTGCAATCACAGAACAAGCCACACAAGGCGAACACGCACATACCTATGAGTGTGGAGGAAGCATCGGCATACCTGAAAATGCCGATGGCTACCCTCTACATGAAACTTGGCAATGGCAGCATTCCTGCCACCAAGCCTGGCAAACGTTACTGCCTTTATCAAGATGAACTTGACAAGTGGCTGGAGACAAACCGCAAGAATCCTGTACCTCTCACAGCAGAGGAGGAGAACGCAGCCATTCTTGCAGGAAACAAGCGCAAGCCGAAACCCTTAAACTGGTAATGTTATGACTTATATAGGATGTATGAACCAATTGTGGCGTTCCGCTATGATGTCGCCAATGCCAGCCAGTGAAATAGCCCTGTTTGCGTACCTTGTGAACGAGAGCAACAAGCGGTATTGGAAAATGCCGTTTGTGTGTTCCACTACCAGGATATGCGATGATTTGCGCCTTTCAAGACAAACAGTCATTACAGCACGGAAACACCTTGCCGAGCGTAAGCTTATCTCTTTTATTGAGGGGAAATCACGCCATGTACCGTCCAAATACACAATGCTTGAATGGACGGATGATTTGACAAATAACTTAACAGATGGTTTGACGCATGACTTGACACTTATAAAAGATAAAGACAAAGAACTTTTTATAGGGAAGTCGAGTGAAAATTTCAACAGTAAAAAAGAAAGTAAAAATGGATTCAGCAAGCAAAAAGAGAATCGTAGAATATGTTCAGTTACTACAGAAGGGGCGGACTATGATAGCACGTTTTAGATTGCCCGTGAACGAAGATAAAGCGTATGAACTTCTGTTGGCAGCGGTAATTGCAGAGGTGCAGTTCCGTCATCGAAAATTTGTTTATAACGAGTTCATTGATGACCAGCTTAGACAGATAGCCAAATGGCTCACCACTGGTTCTTCCAAATTTGGAATGGTGCTTTGCGGTGGATGTGGCAACGGCAGACCACCATGCTCAAAGCTTTGCGAAACCTTATAAGCCGTTTGCAAATCCGCAGACCGACGGCAGACCCAGGAAGTTCCTATGGTGCTTGTTATGGTTTGACCATTGTTGACGCTTTGCAGATTGCCCAACTCTGCAAGACCAATCATACGAAGTATCTTGAACTGGTACAAGATGATATGCTTGCCATTGACGATTTGGGTACCGAGCCGGTTGAGGTAATGGACTACGGCAACATCATAACTCCAATCATTGACCTGCTGACAAAGAGATACGAAGCCCAGCTTTTCACCATTGTGACAACGAATCTTGACCCGAAGGACATTCGCAAACGCTATGGAGACAGAATTGCAGACCGCCTCAATGAGATGATGGCGAAGGTAGTCTATCGTAATCCTACATATAGAATGGATGAGATACAGACTGATGGAATGAGTTAGTTAGGACTTGCTTGATAGGAATGACGGACTTCAATGCAAAGCAACAAACTGCGTGCCGTTAGATGTTCCACCGCCAAGCTTCTCTGATATGGAACTGGAGGCAGAAGCCAGAAGGCAAATCTTCAAAGAACAGATGGAAGCGGAGTATGCCCCACAATTGCTGTTGCTTGGGTAATTTGAGAACCGTTATACAACAAGTCTGTGAACATGTGCAACCACAGTGCGTAGCGTGCTTGTGCGTAAACTCTGATAGCAGTGCTATGCAAGAAATACCAATGTCATACAAACGCACTTCGTTTGTCCGTATGCCAATGGACTTCTTGAACGCTCGCAAGCTCGCATTGGGTTGCACACTTTTATAGAAGCATACTTGGTATGAATAAGAAAAATATAGAAAAGGAGGCACCGAAATACACAAGCCGCCTGATAGTAAGGCTTACCCCACAGCTTCATAAAGAGATAGCGGAATATGCAGCTCTTTGTGGACTGACCACAAGCGCATACGCACGCAAGCGGTTGGAGGGCAAATATCCCAAACAACGCCTGACTGACAAAGAAATGGAGGCTTTGAACAGCCTTTCGGATGCCAGGGGGGATATACAGAATTTGTTCGGCTTCCTCAAAGGACGTCCGCTTACGGAACGTGAGAACATTCTCCGCAGCGAGATCTTCATGAAAGGATGGAGAACAAGCGCAGAGGCAATCTTGAACCGCATGATTGAGATAGAGAAATACTTAACACAATAGAACATACGACATATATGATAGCAAAAGCAAAGGTAATAAGTCATGGCGCAAATGCCATACGTTACTCAGTGGATAAAGACAAGGCGGAGATTGTAAAGACCAATCTCTTGCCCGATGATATTTCCCCAACAGCAATGTGGGCAAGAATGCTTGCCTTGCAGAAGAAGTTTGAGGACAAGTTGAACCGTTATCATCCGCTCAAACGGAACATGATACGTATCGAGGTTTCCCCAACCTCGGAGGAAACGCAAGGTTGGACGATGGAGGACTGGCAGAGGTTGGCGTATGACTTTATCCGTGAGTTTGATGCTGTTGACCTTTCCGCCAAGTCGAAGCGCAAGAGTGCAAAGGCAACCAACCTCAAAGACAGCCAATATGTAGTTGCGCTTCATCGTGACAGCAAGAGTGGCATTATGCACCTCCACATTGATGCGAACCGAATAGACATAAGGGGCAACGTGAATGATGCTCATTATATCTATGAGAGAGCGATGGCTGCTGCCGCCAAGGTTGGGCAACAGCGTAGATGGAAAGATGCGCAAGAGGTGAGCCGCCAAAATAAGGACGCGATAACCAATGATTGTCTTTCCGTTTTGACTAAGATGCCGTACTTTGATTGGGGACTATACACAAAATGCCTCACGCAAATGGGGTATGATGTCAAACTGCAATCCGACAATAAAGGACAAGTGCGTGGCTATGCCATCAAGCGTGGTAACTCCATTTATAAGTCCTCGGAACTTGGCAAAGGTCGTTGTCTGATGCCCTCAAAGATTGAAGGTACTTGGGCAAAACTGCATCATCAAGAATTGGAGAAACCAGTTTCAACTCCAACAAAGAATACCCAACAGCCAAAGATTATGACTGTACCCAAGCCCATGACTACTGCGGACAACACTCCAAAGATACGTCACTTCGACTTTTATACGGACGAGTTTCATCATTATCCTGTTGATATTCCTCAGAATTGTCTGGATGTCATCGACAAGAACATTGCTTTGGATGCCGACAATGTGTTTGCCAAGATTGGCGATGTGCAGAAGACAGCAATTCTTCTCTTTGCTGAATACATTGATGCTGCCACAACCATTGCCGCCCAGTCTGGCGGTGGCGGAGGTGGTGCTACCTCAGGTTGGGGACGTGACAAGGACGAGGATGAACTGTCATGGGCGCATCGTTGCGCTATAATGGCTAATCGTCTGTGCAGACCTCGCAAGAAGCAAGGATATGGCAGATAACCGAATGTTCAACCAACAGCATTGAAACTATGCCAATAGGTAAAAGTAAAATCTCGGATATTGATTTCGGCTCTTTCGAGAACACGATTGACAAGAATATCGAGACAGACAAGGCTTCGGACAAGTTTGACCAACAGCTTCAAGCCTATAAGGATGCTGGCAATAGTTTGACTTTGGCAAAAGGTGGCGTTGAAATGGCTACTGCTTCCATGCATGAAGCAAAAGACAAATTGAGTGAAGCCTCAGATAAAGCGAATACTGTCACCAAAGCTATTGAAGCCTACATCGGCAAAGTAAAAGACATAACTGTCAAAGCTAAGGTTGATGATGCCGATATGGAACAGGCAATCAACAACAGGAAGAAACTCATTGAGGATGAGTCCAAACTTCTTGAAGACCACCGAAAGGCGAATAAGGAAATCCTCACTCGCCATTTCTATGATATGTCTAATATGATGTCAAGAAATGAAGGAGTTTGGTTGTCAAACGGTTGGGTAAAGACTTTGCTTTGGATATTCTTGCCGTGTTTCCTTTATACGGTCATTTCGATTGTTTATTTTGTTGCATCATACATAGACAAGTAAGCGGAGGATGGGGTGATTTGAGTTCACCTCATCCCCTTTAGACTGTCAATTCTTAATATCATCAAATGGTAAAGAATTGAATTTATCAAAATCAGAGTTGAATAATTTATCTTGTATCACACGATACTTTTCGAACTCTGACTCTGCAAAGCTCTTGGCAAATTCAGCAGAAACCTTTCCTGCATCATGTAATACGGCATCACCTCCAGCTTCAAGAATAATATCAATACGTTTAGCCCAATCTTCCATAGTCATTGGTATATGTCGATTTGCCATACGTTCAGCTAAATCAAGTACAGAGTTGACAAGTTTTCCCATATCTTCAAGTTCCACTTGTTTTAGATAGTTTTTGGCGATACTTACATCTGGCTTGACGATTTTACCATCAGGTGCATTTTCCCAAGTAGTCAATCCCATGTGTTCTTTCTCTGCATTGGCTCTTTCAACAATAAGTTCTGCTGCTGTATGCCCATGCACTGCATAATGCATCTTATTCTGAACTTTTTTATAGAACAAACGTGTGGTAGGTGCATCCTTATTGTAGTCAACAGCTGTAGCATATATATCCGTGAGCTTTTGGTAAAATCTTCGTTCACTCAATCTAATCTCACGTATCTCTGCCAGCAAATGCTCAAAGTAGTCCTCACCGATAAACGAGCCGTTCTCCATACGCTTCTTGTCTATGATATAGCCCCGAAGAGAGAACTGCCTAATGACATAGGTGCACCATTGGCGAAACTGTGTGGCACGGATGGAGTTGACTCGATAGCCCACCGAAATGATTGCATCAAGGTTGTAGAACAGCGTGTTGCGTCGCACCTCTCTCACACCTTCCTGTTGAACTACCGAGATTTTCTCGGTAGTTGCCTCCTTGTTCAATTCATTTGTGTCATATATGTTTTTCAGATGCAAACCGATGTTATCTGCGGAGCAGTCAAAGAGCATAGCCATGGCCTTTTGGGTAGCCCACACTGTTTCATCTTTGTATAGCACTTGTATGCCTTGTTCCTTACCTTCTGCCACGAAAGTCAGGAATTCCATCGTACTGTTTCGTATTTCAAATTTCTTTGCCATTGCTTATTCCTTTTTTATGGACTGGTTGACACGTTTATTCACGTATGCTGTTTGTTTATGATAAGAAAACACGAATAATACAAGTATCAATATCATAAGTACAAGGGTCTTGTATTTGCAATCACAGTTTGCTATCAATGTACAATTGCTTTCCAGTACTTTGAACAATAATGCTATAATTGACAATATACACAAAGACACGCAAGATCTAAATGTATTATTGTCTGTACTTAAAACAGCAATTTTGCTATCTTTAATTTCAGCTTGCACAAAATCTTCATAAGGAGTAAACTTTATTACATTTAGCTTTTTCAAAAGATTTTCTATTACTAATGAACCAAAGCGATTATTTACTATTCCGATGAAATAGAAGACAACGCCTTGCAAATACCAATTATCTGAAATGAGGAAATTATACCCTACACAATAGGTTAATATCATGCAGAGTATCGTACCAGGTAATATGTTTGTTAGAAAATTATACTGCGACAATTTCTCAACAAAAATTTTTAGACCATCCATAAATTAAGCATTATTTTTATAAATACTACCTAAATAGTACATTCCGTCAAACGTGGAATGATTCTTATTTATAGTCATTCCGTCTGTTTTCGTGTAACCACTATTGGAAACGAAAATATCAAGATAGTCTGTGTTAACATCAAACAAAATGTCACCAGCACTATTTTGAGTTATAGTATCTTGACTCTTATAATAGTCAAGGTCTTCACTTGGTGCTTCACCAACAATCACCAATTTAGGAGAAAGCTTGTCCATCAAAGAAGATGGTATATGACCACTCTGTCGACCATGATGTGGTGCAAACACGATAGTTACATGTGAGTTGTCTACTTCTTTGTCAAACTCCTCCTGCATATCAGTTTCCATGTCTCCCATCCAAAGGAATGAGAACTCACCACATAAATATTTAATAGCAGGAGAAATGTTATTTGGGCTTCCGCCGTCAGCAGCTTCTTCTAGAGCATCTTGATATTTTTCATTGTCTGTAATTGGCCAAAGACAGAACAATCCTGAACTTCCGCGTTCTTCGCTTGGTTGATTCATCCATTTACGAGAACAATCTTTTTTAAGTTCGAATTGTTTTTTAGAGTCATTGCGTAACTTTTTGTATCTCTTAAAGTCATCGGACTCTTGTTCTTTCTTCGTTGCTTCATTATCAACCCGATAAAAATTGAGAATTTCAAATTCATCATCATATTCCTCTAATCCGGATATATGGTCTTCGTCTGGATGAGTTGAGATAAAACGCTTTATCTGTTTATCTTGCATTTCTAACTAAAGTTCCGAAAGAACATGTTCCTTGGCTTTTTTTGCATCTGCATCGTAGTTCAAGCAACAATCTATTGTTGTGAAGTTATCGCTGTTATGCTTGATGTAGAACATATCACCATTTCCAACCGAAAAACTTTTTACTTTACTCATGATTTTAATTTATATGTTGTCAATATCTTCTTTTGGTTCTAATAATTGCTTCAGCGTTGAGAAATATGAATCCTTTTTGTATGGACTCTTCGACTTGACAAGTTTCAGCACATTACCTGTTTCATCAATAAATTCTACTGTTGGCTTGTTAGTTTCCAAGTCAAAGCATAGATAATACTCATGTCCTGCACTAAAGCCTTTTTTGTTCAAGTCTTCACCTGATACTATGCGTGGACCAGTGCCAGTCAACGTGAACAAGGCTTTTCGTTTCTTGTCGTGCATAATGAGATACTTACACGTTTCAAAGCCTTGCACAAGTCGAAGCGAACCTCTATCGAAGCCAGCCCTAACATAGTATAGCTTGTTCTTGAGAACAATGTCCCACTGACCGTCCTTGCAGTAGCCAACAAGTACAATGGAATCTTCTTGTTCAATCGGCATCTTATAGACAAGACCTCGTTGTGGAATTGCTTTCTCAACGTGTTCTATCCCGATAGTCTTTTCCAAGAGAATGTCTTTGAGATGGCTATACAGTTGCGGACTATCCTCATTCTCATGCCCTTCGTGCTCCTTTCTGCTCTTGCTCTTTGGCAATAGCGGAAACGCACCAATATTCACGCTGTCCACACTACTGCTATAGTATCGTTTGGCAATGGTTTCACTATCGCCACGACCAGGGAAGAGGATGTAACCACCAATAATTTCCTTACTTGATTGTTCCTTGCGGTCAGAACCATAGTAAATGGCATCACGATAGCGGTGCATTTGGTTGATGGCATCGGATGGAGGATAGTCACCACCATGCAACTCCTTCATTTCATCAAGGTCAGCCTGTTCTACATTCTTATCCAACTGGCTATCGCTAACAACCCTATACTTAGCATCATATAAGTATGTCAGCAATATCTGGTTGCCGTCCTTCTTTTCTATGTTCAGTACAATATCAGGGCGTTGCTCTGTGGTAGCTGTGTGCACACCAAACATGTCCGAATTCCGGCGATTGAATGTGTGTTGATAGTGTAGTGTTACTACATCACCAATGTGATTGCGCATCTGTTCTGCCCATTCAGAATCGTCATCATCATCTGGTGTCGGATAATTGAAAGTAACAACGTGTTCCATTCGTGAGTTAGAGAACGGATTGAGTAAAGACCCTGCTGGCTCAGACACGAGCTTTTCATACCGTGGATTTTCCTTTTCTATGTGTAGGAGTTGTTTAATCATGCGCTTCATCTTGATGAAACACCACAGTTCATAAATTTCCCATATCTGCAATGTGCCGATATTGGAAGCACCATTGTAAAGGTCTATACCACGGCGCAGTTTTATCCAATCTTTGTACACTTGTTGGTATCCAGCACGGCTTTGCAACACCATACTGTCTTGGCTCATTCCTTCAAATTTCCCAACTGTGCGAAAAAAAGGATTATGTTCCAATTTGTGTATTCGTTCCCGATAACCGACAAGTCTGTAGCGATGTTCTTCTGATAGTTCATCATTGCGGTTTTGCGTCAACACTTCATTGAGAATCTTTGTAAGTCGTTTGCCAATGTGGTTCAATGTGTGTTTCACGAAGCGATTCTCCCGTGTATTCACTGTTGTGTCGCTTTCTTTCAGTTCAAACCAATGGTTGTCCAACCGTTTTGCCTTGCGTTCTTCGGCATACTCGTCCTCCAATGAAGGAGTCAAGCGTTTTATCTTCTCAACCTTTGCAAAGGTGTTATAAGTGCGTACGTTTTGGTGTGGACGGCGCAAGATAAGCTCTATGTTTTTGAGATAGTCATCAATAATCTCTTCAAAGATGTTCATCCAAACAATGTCATTGCGCACTCGTCCACGTGTCAGTTGTTGGTATGTTGTGGCAAGGTATCGGAAGATGACATCATTATATTCCTCGTTGACATCGTTGAGTAGTGATTTGTAGTCGTGCTTGGTGTCAAGTTTTGGACTAACGACATCAAACGTAACCCATGCACGATGTAATCGACCAGCATGTTGGTATTCGAATTCCAACTTGAATACACCTGGCTCATTGAGGAAACTTACGTTACCAGATAAGCCAAGTACATTGTCTCCATTGTAATCCGTATCAATGTAGAAAGCCTGTTCTATATCCCTACGAACGTGCAGCACCTTTGGTGCCGTTCCATGGTCAATGAAGCCAGCCTTAAATCGGATGGCTATATTGCATTCGCAAGTTTCAAATACCACAGGCCATCGTTCATCCCACACTTGCGTTTCACTGTCATCATTCTTTGACAACAAGTTATTATGCTCATACAGTGTAAGGCGGCACACATCACTTGATGTATATCGGCAATATCGTTCTTCGTATGGCACATCACTTTTCGGCTTGGAATCGTTTGCTCGGTCTATGCGACCTTTGAAACGTTCCCAAGCATACGACAGGTCTTCGCTCCTAACGATAACTTGATAGGCACCAAATTGATGTTCAAAGCGTAATGCTTCCATACAAATAATAGTTTATGGCCAATAGCGAGTGAAACTTTGGCGGTTCAAGCGGTCAATCATTTCTGATAGTTTATCAACCGCCATGTATTCTTCTTTGTTGTCTTCTGTGTGTTGTGGCGCAATCTGCTTCAACCAGTCAAGTTTTGTAAACTCATGACTCATGTCGTCTTCATCATTGACTTGACTATCCAATTCATTGACACGCCGTTCTTTTTCAGATATACGGAACATTTCGTCATCGCCCTCAACACGAGGCAATATCTTCATGAGCAATATCTTGTCAATCGCAGTTTCAACGTAAGGTATGAATGTGTCAAAAGTGACTTCCTTGCCGTCTTCTTCCGCTTTATCCAATAATACAGCAAGATATAAAGTCAACTCATTCATCACACGATAACTAACAGTGAATGGTGTTCCTGATAGTACCATATTGATTGATTGCAGTCGTTGTGGTAAACCTTTGCCTGTCTTACCTTGAATATAATTACTTATCTGTTCATCAGCTGCAACGGCATCACATTTTTTGATGACTTCTTTTGCTGTGACATACTTATTACGCAGACTATCCATAGTCAAAGGACTTTCGGAATATGTCAGTTCATCTTCATCTTTGAAAATGTCTTCCAACGCACCGCCGTTCATCTCAATAGTCATGGCACGGTCTATTACCTTACGGGAGAACTGGTGCGTGGTATCATCCATATTCACCGTACCTATTATGTATACATTTTCTGGCAATGTCAAACCTTCTTCCAGTAGGCTCTTACTCTCGCACTTAATTTTATCCATCTCCTCTTTTTCGTTGATGTTAAAGAGCTTGAAATAGATTTGCCTGTCGTTTTCAAGATGCTTGTCACCAATTGCGCCAAACGTTTTGAAATAATCCTTGTCAACAAGTGCGCCACTCTTTATCTTGATTCTCTCGCCATCGTCATCTTTTACAATACGCCTTGTCTCAAGGACACTCAGAAACTCTGCGAAATATTGCTCTACAGGGGCGAGGTTCATTTCGTCAAGGCAGACAAAAAACGGAACGTCTGGGTACATTTTTGCCTTTACCAAGAATTTGACGAACTTGGTAAAGATATATTTCTCTTGAAGATTGCTCCAATATCCCAACAGCTCCGTAGAGTCGTGCCAATTGGGCTTTACCTCAATCATACAATAGTTGCCAGGCGTTGTTCCGTCTTTGTCTTGCAATTCTTTAGGGCAACACTTGAAAGCAAATTCCCTTACGATTCTGCTCTTTCCTGTTCCTGAAATGCCAGCGAGGAGCATGAAAGGCTTCGTGCAAAGAGCAGTTAGATATTTTTCGTTTTGCCTCTCAAATGTAGTCATGTCGTTTGATTGTAAATGAACCTTATCTTTTTTTTCAACATTAAATAGTGAATTTATGTCTTGTGGTCTTATTGAATAAAAATTGTCATTCAAATCAAGATGATATGATGCCAACTCTTTTTCAAATTCAACTCTATTGCTGAAAAATATATCCACTAAATCAGATGTATAAATGCCACGAAAAGCATTATATATACTCTCATAAGAGTTTCCATCTGTCAAATTGGTCTTTCTAAGAATCCAAAGAACCAATGCAACCTTTTCCTTTGTACTATCCATGTATGAATTAAAATTTTCATACATGCCAACATTCCTAATGAGAGTTCCTTCCTTTATCTGAAACAATGGTTTGCCACCCCTTTTAGGATACTCAAAGACTTTATCTGGATTGACCAGCGAAGCACTAACTTGCCCTGCCGAATAGAAATTGCTTCCTACAGCGAAGTCTTTGGTATGTTCTTTAAGCGGTGCATAGAAATTCGTTGTGTAAAAGTTTGGACAGACATCACACACATATCCAACATGTGCGATAAAATCATTCTTATCTTCCTTTTCACGCGTATTACAATCTCTGCTTTTAGATTTATAAAAACTATCCAATGCCATAAAATGTCTTATGGCACTAACTTTTTGTGTTGCCCCCTGCACAGAAGGGTCTGGGCTTAGATGAGACAACAGCTCATAAGCCTGCAATATTGCTGATTTTGTCAAATATCCCATAATCAATCAGGTAAGTAATTTAATAATGCAGAAGCTAAGACCCATCCCATAACAGGAGGGACTGCATTGCCGATAACTTTATATCTCGATTGTAGAGGAATAGCTCCGAATGTATAGTTGTCTGGAAATGATTGAATACGGGCACATTCACGCACAGAATATCGCCTGTTCTCTACAGGGTGGGTAACACCACATTTGTCAGGTTGAGCAGAAGCGGTTATTGTTCCGTTGATTTCTCCAAACGCAAAACGTCTAAAAAATTTAGGTGCATGATACTTCTTTGGATTATCTGCGATGTTACGAAATCTTTGTGTCAAGTTTTCGTAAGGTATATCCTTCCAAGACCTTCCGACAAAGCAACTCGGAGTAAGTTCCGATACGTTGTATCCATCATGGAACTGTTCCATTGCTTCCATACCATGTTCGCAGCCACCAATCAAATTTACGGTTTGTTGTGTACCTGGACTATATTCCCAAACATCGTGGTCAGGAGCATTATCAACCCCTTGAAGTATTCTTCCGAGCAACAATTCTTCAATACGGCCAAAGTGCTCTGAAGGAATATGGTCTTCCTCAACTATATGGCGCATAGACTCGAAATCAAATTCAGGTATATTCAATTGCTCATCTATTCCAACCATCAAAACCCTATAGCGTTTTTGTGGCACACCATAGTCTGAAGCACACACTAGCTGCATCGATACATGATACCCAAGAGCATGCATTCTGTTTATTATTTCTTGAGGAACACTTGTCTCACCATCGGGCATTTTTGAAGACAAAATTCCTCTAACATTCTCAAAAACAAATGCTTGTGGCCGATGTCCAGTCTCGATTTTTGCACGTATGATTCTTTCGCATTCAGCAAACAAGGTACCTCTTCCATTGTTGTCATTAACACCCATGCGTTTTCCTGCATTGGAAAAAGGCTGACAAGGGAATCCAGCTAAAAGTATATCAAAATTAGGAATGTTATTAGCATCAACATTTCTAATGTCTGCCAATAAACACTCATGTCCATTACCAGTCAGTAACGGATTAGCATTGTAACAACCTTGGGCATCTTGGTCGAAATCGTTTGCAAATACGATATTTGTATCGAGTCTGTTATAGTCATGTCCTCTGAAGTTAAAGCCGCCAGTAAACCCCAGGTCAAGGCCACCACATCCAGAAAATAATGACGCTATTCTTTTAGGCATTTTATTAAACTATTTTCTTTTTATTTTTTAATAGACCACAATAAATCTTTTGTATCAACCTCTAAACACTTGGCTATCTCCACCAATGTTTCTAAATTTGGTTGTAGTGTGTTGGTACACCATTTTGAAACAGTCCCGGGGTCTTTGCCGAGTTGTTCCGCTAGCCATTTATTGGTGCGTTTCTTTTCTGCTAGCACCACTTTTAGCCGATTTATATCTTTGCTCATACATTATGATGATTTGAATTTAGCTACAAAGGTAATATATTTTCTCCAAAAGCAAGTCATTTTTGATGGATAATTATGATTATTCATGTAGCTGCACACCATTGAATTGTAATATTTGTCAATTCTGTCGGGCATCAACAAACACCTTCTTTACCCTCTGCACCGTACTCACGCCCTTTCCTCTCAGCTTCGCAACATCCCGAATGGAATACCCTTTGCGGAGCAAACTTATTACTTCCCTATATTCGGCTTTCATCTGTTCTGCCGTTTTTACAGAGCCTACCTTGCGTCCGAGCTTCCCACCTTTCTCTATATACCGCGTCCTTCCTGACTGCAATAGGAATGAGATATTATCACGTTCCAATTGCGCACAGGTCGAAAGCGTGGCTATCATTATAGGAGCAAAGAGGGACGGATGCCCTTCATCGTCCAATAATATAAGCTGTTCCTTTTGAATGTAGAGGTTGATGCCACAGTCAATGAGTTCCTTGACAGAGGCAAGCACCTCAAACGCATTGCGACCCAATCTTGACAGTTCACTAACAAGTAGGATCCCAATGCGGTTTGCCTTGCAGTATTCCATTGCCTCACACAACACTGTACGCCCATCATTCTTCTTTGCGCCAGAGATGTGTTCCTCAAAGACCTTGCAGACTTCGATACCCTTATATTTTGCATACTCCGACAAGTCCTTGACCTGTCTTTCCGTGCTCTGTCTGTCACCAATACTGGAGACACGAGCGTATATTACTCCTGTTATCATATTTATCAAAGACGTTACCGGATAACTTCTCTGATATCCCAGTAAATACTGTTATTTACAACGAGGTGCAATTCCTGGTGATGATCCAAAAACTATTGGTTTATATCATGATGGTAATTACTATTTTCAAAACTTTATGAATCGTTACATTTCAAAACCGATCAATATTCCTTTGGTTGGAGTGACGATACTTATAAGAAATTTGAAAATCAGAAGGCACTAATTATCTATCACGATGGTAAGTTATATTTCCGCTCATACTCAATTGCTCAGCCAATTTTCGATTTTTTACTATTATTTACAGAAGCAACTAATACGGATATCGATAATGTTTTTGGTAAGCCTCTATTCAATGGTACCAATTGCGAATGGATGAAGGCCAATAGCGATAGCGTCATGAGAAAGCAAATCAAGTCAATCGAGAATTCCAAAATATTAACAAAACAGAATCACTAGTGTCTCGTTTAAATGGGACACTAGTGAAAAACGATGTTGTTTTCTGTGACATTATTTCTTTGCATCCATGACAAATGTCTGCCAATTTGACAATGTTTTAAATTGCTGTGACCCATTTCGATACAACTTTTATAATCAAAGTATTTGGCTTTGTTTTTGCTTCAATTTATTTAGGAGTAATATTGCTCCCAATAAAAGTTTATCGCCTATGGCTAAAATTCATTTTTTGAACGTTGATGAAGGTGATTGTTCTATTATTCAGCATGACAATGGAAAGGTTACCATGATTGACATATGTTGCGGAAATATTATTGAGCAACAGCCCTCTATCGTTGCTTTTTGCAAAGAGTCTGCCAATTCTGTCAAAGGAAACTTCAATATGAAGGCCTATCCAACGAATCCCGTGGAATATATAAAAAGATGGCATATGCCAAGCATTTTTAGATACATTCAGACTCACCCGGATATGGATCACATGGACGGATTGAAGAATCTTTCAAACACTATATCCATCATGAATTTTTGGGATACGGCAAACACTAAGGTGCAGAGTTTTGACGAGCACGGCAATTGTGGACGTTATAAAAAAGAAGATTGGGACTGCTATCAGCGATTACGCAATAGTGTAGATAATCCAAAATCTTTGATATTCTATGATGGAACTGTTGCTAAATACTTTGCTGAGGATGATAATGGCGTATTATCTGACGACTATCTCAAAATACTATCTCCAACTAAAGAGCTGATAAAATCAGCAGAGTCGGCAGAGGATTGGAACGATTCTTCGTATGTTATTCTCTATTGTGTTCAGGGGCGAAAAATCCTTTTTTGCGGAGATGCTGGGATGGGGACAATAAACCATCTGCTTGAAAAGCATCAGACTGACATATCTGATTTGGATGTTTTGATTGCATCTCATCATGGTAGGGATAGCGACAAAGACTTTTCCTTCCTTGATGTCATGAAACCTAAGTTAACGCTTGTTGGAAATGCCAAGTGCCAGCATTTGGCATACAACGAGTGGAATAGTCGAGGGTTAGAGCACATCCAGAACAATCAAGGAGCAAACATCTTGATTGACATCCACAATAATGGCGAAATGCATGTGAGTTGCTCCAATAAATCATTTGCGGATGCGTATCGTCTTAAATATTTCAAGAAGGTAGGTGCAATTAAAGACTCTCGCAATATGGGATATTGGTGCCTTCATTATAGAGAAGTAGGGAAATAGACTATGAAACAGATAGATAAAGAGATAAAAGAAAAGCGTAGCAAGGTTTATTATAGCAAGGCACGTATAAAGCCTGCCTATATTTTCCTCGTGGTTCCAATCTTTGTTGGACTCGCCATGGGAATAGACGAGTTCATTGAAACTAAGATGTGGGGCAAGGCCTTGGTATATGTCTTGTCATTGGGTACTATCAGTTCTGCACTGTTTTTCTTATTGCGACTTGTGCTAAGAGACATTTCGTTGGTTTATCCTGGCAAGATTTTGTTTTGCGACAGGTTGAAACCGACAACCGCGATGCTTTATGCTGCTGATGATGAGTTTACTGAGGAAAATAAAACCACTATACGAAAAAAGATCAAATCCAAAAGGGGAATAGACCTTCAGTCTTTAAAACACAAGACTTACAAAAATAAGAAATATGTAAAGCGTGTTGATGAAGCTGTTAATTGGTTGCTGGACGTAACTAGATTCGATGATATACTGTTCGACTACAACTGTATTTATGGTTTTTATCGCAACCTAACTGCGGCAATATTTATGGACGGGATTGTCTTGTTTGCCCTTGCAGCTATTAACAGGTGGGGCATTTCATTACCACTTGGACGTTTTTTCTTGTGGGGAGGAATTACCTGTATTGTGGTTTCGCTTATTACCACATGGTTTGCATATACAAATGGCAGAAGATATGCTAGGAGATTATATAACGTCTTCTTGAATTTAGATGATGATAAGAATAACTACTAAAAATTTAAGTTATGGAGCACATTATTAAGTATTATCCAGTAGGCAACGCTGATTGCACGCTGATTAAGTTAGATAACGGCAAGACCATTATAGTGGATTGCCAAATATTGGCAGACCTTACCGATGGTCATGGAAAGCAAGTGATGTTTGATGTAAAAGCAGATTTGCTGAAAGAACTGAAAAAGGATGGATTGGGACGTCCTTTTGTGGATCTTTTTATTAGCACGCACCCTCATGACGATCATTGCAAGGGATTTGCTGAGAACTTTTACCACGGTGAAGTGGATGATTACGACAAGGACAAAAATAAGGATGAGATTATCATAGAAGAATTGTGGATTACACCTCGCGGCTTAAATAATAATTTGTCTTCACCTGCTGAAGATATACGCAAAGAAGCGAAACGACGTAGAAAACTATACGATGATGACAAGAACTTCATTGGATCTAAAGGCAACTATTTGAGAATTATCGGATACGATAAAGACAAAGAGTTCGACCGCAGATATTGTTATGTTCCTGGCAAACTCGTAACTACTGTTCATGGATCAAGTCTATCTTGGTTGGATATTTTCATCCACGCCCCGTTTAAGGAAGATGTTGAGACTAGTAAGAAGTATGATGACAAGAATGCAACATCAGTAGTTGTGCAGTTCGGTTTTAAAATAGACAGTTACACGGGTTACAAGAGCCGTGTGCTGATGGGAGGTGATGCTGAGCACGAAATTTGGCAGCACATCTTGGACAACAACGCGGATGATGAGAAACTGAAGTGGAATATTTTCCTTGCGCCTCATCATTGCTCTTGGTCTTTCTTCAATGAACCTGACAATAAGAAGGAGATTAAACCGTCTGCGGAAGCCATATTGGACAAGCAGATTGGTAATTCTGCTCATATTATAGCTTCTTCAAATGAAATTAAGAACGATGACAACAATCCTCCTTGCTATGAAGCAAAACAGCAATATATAAAAAAGTTGAAGTCTGGTTCTTCGCATTTTCTTAATACTGCGACACATAGCAAAGTGGGGAATATACCCCAGCCCATTGTGTTTAAGATTAACGAGAACGGGAAGACACTGAAAGAGAATACTACGGTAGCAGGAGCTACATCTATTTCTAATCCTGCACCAAGAGCTGGCAGATGACAGATTATAATCATAAAATAACAAATGGCTCTACAATTAGAGGTGAACACCTAAAACTTTTTAGAGCCAAGGCAATCTATAAGGCAGCCATTGTACATCCTTACGCAAAGGATGTACAATGTTATGTCAATGGCAAAGGTTATGCCATTATCAAAATGCGCTTGACGCATCTTGAAATTCCTGATGAGCCATTTTTTGACATACGTGATGAGGAGGAAATTGCAATTATTTGCCATCCAGAAGACGTCGATATACCAGAAGTATATGCGCTTAGAAAAGATTTTCCAACAGAGCTGCCTCATTCAAACGCAAAGCCGTTTACACGTCCAATATCACTGTGTGTATCGGATGTTGCATTTGCTGATATTCGGCCACAATTTAATGCGCATGATTTCCTGAATTCAATAAGACGTTGGTTCTGCTTGAATAGCATAAACAAATTGCATGAGGCAAACCGTCCGTTGGAAGTGTTCTTCGGATTTCAAGAGGTCTGTTGTATTTTGAATGAACGTTTAGGTGGGAATCCATACATAAAGTACTCCCCAAAAACGAAGTATTCTTCTACATTGGAGTTTGTTGAGAAAAGTAAGGCTACTCACTATTTAATCGGTATTTCTACAGAAAAAATCCATGCAAGCAATTTTGTACGGATACCCCAAACAATGGGAGACTTGAAATATGTTCAGTCAACAGACCAATTCTCTTTGACGGGTAGTCTCTTGGCTGTATTAACAAAAAGTGTTGCAGGAAAGGCTACGCTTCCGTTAGTTATATCAATCTATATCACTCAGACAAGCAAAGATGATAAAAAGGCTTCACAAGAATTGTTCCTCATCAAGACAAACTGCCTTCCTAAGGATATAGTCCTTAAAAAGATGGTTCTTTCTAAGGATGCATTTGAAAAATGGTTTTATGAATTGCCTGTAGAAGTGGCACTTTTGGAATTCATGGTTTCCCGTTGTGGAAACGCTATCAATAATGGAATCAAGGACTGCTTCAATAAAGTGAGTGTTGTCGGGACTGGCACACTTGGATCTGCAGTAATCGACCATTGGGTGAGACAAGGATGCTCCGAAGAAATCAATTTAGTTGACTGTGATATATTGCTGCCACATAATCTTAGCCGCCATACGCTTGCAACTGACAAAGTGATGACCGCAAAGGTTCGTTCCATCAAAGACACCTATCATGGCATCTTATTTCAGAAAATAAATGCCATAGAAGGAAACTTTCTAACGTTAAACCGAAATGATAGAGAACGTCTATTTAAAAACACGGAGTTGGTAATGGATTTTAGCACCTCCATAGCGGTTGAAAGGAAACTTGCAAATGATGAACGCACTTTCCGTAGATGTACCTCATTCTTGAACCCTAAGGGGGATGATGTAGTATTGCTAATGGAAGACAAAGAAAGAAATTCTCGTCTCGATTTGTTGGAGATGGATTATTATCGTAACCTGATAGTTGATGATAGGTTTTCTCAACATTTGGAACAGACAGAAACTGTGCGCACAAATACTTTCAGTTGCAGATCAGAATCGATGATTCTTAACTATGAGAATGTACGTGTGTTGTCGGCAATTATTTCAAAGCAAATAAGGAAACATTATACGTCGGGGAAAGCTTGTTTGAATATTTGGCACTTTGACGCTGAAAATGGGACAGTGTCAAGTTTGCCGATGACAATAACAAATTGGCGTCATGAAGTATTGGACGGTATTCAAATTTATATTTCCGATGCCGTAGAAAAGGAAATACAAACAATGGCAGCTGCATCGTTAAATAAGGAAACAGGCGGATGCCTATTTGGTAGTTATGACCGCGACCATAATATTATTTATGTATATTACATGGTTCCAGCCCCAGAGGACAGCATTCATAGCCCCGTGTCGTTTGTTCGTGGATTTAAAGGATTAACTGCGGAATATGAGAAGATAACGAAATTGACATATCATCAAGTGAGATATTTGGGAGAGTGGCATTCACATCCCAATATGCCTAACACTCCAAGCGTAACTGACAAAAAGCAGTTCGAAGAGTTGTGGGAGGAACAGCAATCACAGGACTTGCCTTTTGTGCAAATGATATATGGCAATAATGGATTGTTCGTTACTGCTGCAATGTGAGTTTCAGTTCAAAGGTTATATACAAAAGGATTGTCTAATTCATCTGAGGACAATCCTTTTTTCGTATGTTTATAAGAAGTGCTATAATACTCGCAGAAGTCATAGACACAAACTAATGGATATAGACTGAAGGACAAATACAGTCAAAAATGCACAAATGCTTCACGTTTGCCCGTTTAAGAACGTTAAAAATGTTAAATATTTATCTTTTTAGGCTTCTACAGAATTCTCGCCATCATCTTTCTACCTTTTAAGCCATAAACAGTTGATATAAAGCTGTTTACAAATACTGGTTTTGAAGGTATCCTTCTCTGTTGGAAAAAAGACTTTTCTATTCGGCATAATCTTATCGATTGCCTTGTTGTAACGTCTTAGAAGTTCAAGCATTGAAGGATGTAAAGCAATTTTGTGTTGGTCAAGACCTTTGGTGTTTACGATGGATATTACTCCATTTATAAGATCCACATCTTCACATCTTAATTCTCGAGCTTCATTTGTTCGCATTCCTGTACTATAAAGTAGTCGGAAATATACAGGCACAATCATTCGTTGCATAACACATGGCTTATCATACTCACGCTTATCAAAAGAGAGTTCTACTGTTCCCTGAAAGAAAAGTTTTAATTCTTCATCTGAAAAAATATGCGGTTCTCTTGATATTTGATTCTCAGGTAAAACATCTGGTATCGTTACGTTGAGGAAACCTCTAGAAACTGCAAATTTCAGGAAGTTGCGAATTGGAAGGACACGGGTATTCCTTGAAGAATTGCTTTCAGTCTCCCGGCGGTTACACCAGGCTTGAACCATATGATTGGATAACCTCTTTTTCTCAGGGTAGCTTTTTGCCAAAAAGTTATTGAACCGTATGAGATTTTTATGTGTAGTACCACAAACCTTATGGCATTCAACTTGAAGATACCTGATATATATGTCAAGATAATCAGAGATTATTGTAGATGACAAAGGTAACTGTGTCATAGGCTTTATAGTCTTTTGTTCTATTTTAGATTTTATAGATGGGGGTAATTGTAGGTTCGTGTAACCCATAGAGTTTGAAAATTGGAGAAAGTATCGTATTGAGCCTCTTCTTTTTTGACAAGAGCTTATACTTTCTGTTTCTCTTTTGGCACACCATCTGTCAATGAAAGACTGAGTAAGAGTATTCATTCCACTGCGTTCGCTATTGTTTATCATCGTTCGTACATTAAGAAGGCTTCCTTTGGTTAGAACTCTTCCTTTCTTAATCAAATAAACTTTATAATTTTCAAAAAGTACTGATGGCTTCATACGTCAAACACCTCCTCTCCGACTGGGTACATGGATATGTCTAATCCGCATTCCCTAAGATGTTCAACATCGGTGTCTATGTATGAATTAAGTGATTCTCGGCAAGTATGCCCTAGAATGCTGCTTATTACGGTTGGCGCATCTCCATTTCTGAGTGCCTTAGTTGCCAAGTATCTTCTGAAGAGGCGTATGCCGTTCTGTCCAATAGGTGGATTTATGTCGCATTTTGCAAAAAGACGTCTGACTATATTTCCAATTGTATCCCCTTTCATAGGTGTACATGGAGAAGTATGATTGAGGAAAATATTGGGAAGATGCTTTTCTTCAGGTCTTGAATTCAGAAGATAATCACTAATAGGGTTACCTATTGAAGCTAATAGCGGAAGTGCTACAGGTTGTCCTGTTTTTGATTGAATAAATGTAATAAGATCATTCTCCCAATCAATATCCTCAAAGGAAAGATTAGCAATATCACTTGCTCTCATACCAGTATAAAGAGCAGATGAAATAATGGCTTTATCCCTAATAGATACATTGTTAGTTGTGAGTTCATGTTTTATTATATCAATATCCGAATCACTTAGTACAGTATAATTCTTCTTACCTTTCTTTATTTTAGGAAGAAAGGTATAAAGTCTTGTTAGCTCATAATGACCACAAGAAATACATATATTAAGGATATTTCGTATTTTATTCAAATAGTCATACCCACGTATAGAATGTCCATTGGCATGAAAAAATGAAATAACACTTGATTCTGTGGCATCTTTGCAATGATGTTCCCCATTATTCTGAAGATGATGGAAAAACTTACTTATAGCATTGACACCAACACGAATTGTTTTATCACTCAATGCATTCTTTTTACCATATGATCTGTAATTCTCTACTATTCCATGATAGTATTCATTAAGACTTCCTAAAGCTGATGGCCGATACTGAACTGGAGCGAACTTCAAACGGTTGGGTAAATGTCCATATTCGTCAAAGGCTTGAATCGTCCTTACGGATGTCCTATAATACCTAAGTCTTTTGTTGTTACCTGTAATCCCTTCGCTTGAAATAAAACGTGAATAGAAATCTTCATAAGAAACATACTCACCTTCATGTTCAAAGAGAAGTCTTAAACGAACTTTTACAGAACCAATTGCGACTCTGCCAAATCCTGCGTCTTCCATGTACTTTATAAGTACTTGGTAGTTTTTTTTAAGTCTTGGTATATCCATAATCTTATTGAATTAGTGAGCAACAGCGCTCTTTGGCAATATACTTTCATACAGAATATTATCCAAACTTATGGCTCTCTAATTCATTAATTATCAGAGTCCCAGAATAATATTCATGATAACTGAAAAGTTAGGATAATCGTGCCTGTACATCTCGTACACACGGGCGCGCTTGGGCGCCATGCGGGCCAGTACGGCGCGCTCGCGTTCCAGCAGTTCGTCCACCTCGAGCCGCCTCGCCACGGAGTGCGTGTCATACTGCGACACCGTGCAGGCCAGTTGCTTCATTCCCTGACGCACGAAAGCCTTGTGGCGCGCGTCGTCGATGACCATGCGCCGCGCCATGACGAACAGCAGGGCCTCCGCCGTGGCTTCTGTGACGACGCCGATGGAAAGCATCTTGACAAAAATGTCCTGCGCCATGTCCTCCGCATCCATCGTGTCGTGAGTGCAGCCTGCCAAGTATGCCAGCAGCTTGCCATAACACCTCTTATATATAGAGGCTACAACTTCATGATTGATACATTTGACTGTTGTTTCCATTCACGGTAAAGTTTTCATGGTGAATTGTCTTCGGCGGCAAAGTTATTGCGAAAATTGATATATGTCAAATGATTTTTAAGTGTATGCAGCCACCTGTTTTAGACTTCCGCTTAAAACGCAATAATCATCTGATTATCAACAATATGTGCCATGTTTGTCTAAATTAGACAGAATGAAAGGGCGTAAGATTTTAAGCGGTTTGCGGCCGTTGTGAAGCTTCCGAAACTTCTCCGCTGCAAAGACCGGCAACCGACGGCTGAATGAAAAGTTTTCAATGGAAATCCAAAAGGCCACCTTTTACGTTGCAAAAGGTGGTCTTTTGGCGTGTAAAAGACGGCCTTTTACATTGCAATTTGCCGCCTTTTAAATTGAGAATGGAGAATATGGAATTGAGAACTAACGTGAGTTCGGTATAAACACATACCCTTTGTAGGGACATAATTAGCTTTCGCTGACCTTCGGTTCATTATGTCCGAACGCCGCGAAGAGGCGTATAAAGCAAGTAATGCCAAGCAGATACGTTCTTTCAGAACGTGCGGACATAATAAATTATGTCCATACAAAGGGTGGGTGCCTATGCCGAGTTCACGTGAGAATAATGATTATCTTAGGTTGTCTGCCAACAAGGCAAATCATAATTCTCAATTCCCCATTCTCAATTTTCAATTAAAATAACGTTCCTACAAAGCGTTCTCTTATACCGAACCCACACAAGCCACTATGCCGGAAGGCGCGGAATGGGCAAAGAACGGCGGCCGGACTATACGCCGATGCCCTTCTTTTTAAGGTATTCTGTAGGCGTCATGCCCTCAAACTTGCGGAACGACGTGAAGAAAGTTGACTTCTTGAAGCCGCACTTCTCGCTCAAAGCCGTCAGCGTGTAACGCTCATACTCCCCTGCGGCGATGAGCCGCTTGAACTCCTCTATGCGGTAACGGTTGATGAAGTCGTAGTAGTTTTCCTTCATATACAGGTTGAACACCTGCGACAGTTTGCTGGCCGAGAGGTGCAGGCGGTCGGCCACCTCGCTCATCTTCAGGTCGGGATTGGTGTACATCTTGCTCTTCTCAATCAGCGCCTTCATGCGGCGCACTATGCGTTCGCACTCCTCCTCGTCGAGTTTTACGCGCTCATACTTGTGCGCATCGCCCCTGGCCGGCTGTCCTGAAGACGGGATTGCGGTTCCGTCCGCAGCCTGTTGTGCGGCAATCAAGCGCGCCCTACGCCGCCATCTGTACCGCCAAACCATGCCGCCTGCGGCCAATAGGAGCAGAAAAAGCTCGGCAATGGCCGCCCACGAGGGCACCACCTTTATGTTATATGTCCTCATCGTGGCCGCCACTCCTGCCAGCCTCAACTGCAAGGTGTGGTTGCCAAGCGACAGTCCGCTTACCGATATGCCCTCGCCCGACTTCACAACATTCCACTCTCCTTCGCCGTCAACGCGGTATTCGTACATCCTCCCGTAGTGGCGCGAGTAGTCGTTGAGGCACGGTTTCACGGCAAGCGTGGCCGAAACAATGTTCCACGGCAGCGTGGCTGGCGTGCCGTCGTTCAGGTTCTTCTCGTAACCGCTCGTCACGGGAACGCCGTTTATGGTCACGTCGAACAGCGACACGGTGTAGTTGGAACGCTTCTGCCAGCTGCGAAAGTCCTTCAAACTGACATACATCAGCCCGTTTGAAGTGCCCAAGTAGATGGTGTCCTTACCGTCGAATACAACCTTTCCGAACACAAGCTGGCACCTGAAGCCTTCTCCGTAACCGAAGTGGAACAGGTTGCCGGCCTTGTAGTCGTAGCAGAACAGCCCCTCGTCGGTCACTATCCAGTAGTTGCCCGTAAGGTCGTCGAGGAACGAAACTTTGTCAACCAGTGCGAGATAGCGCGGCAGTTCGAGCCGTCCGTAGCGCCGCAATGCCCAGTCTGAATAATAAACGGCCGCCGTCGTGTTGAAGAAATACAGTCCGCCGTGCCCCTGCCTGATTTCCCGCATGTTCTCCTTGTTGAAGAAATCAGCCGGGAAGTTGGCCTTCTCAAACAGTCCCGAGGCCGAAGTGTAGAGGCAAAGGCCGCCCGGCCCGCCCAGCCATCCTGCCCCGTTGTCGAGGAAACAGGCGCTCGAGATGGTGTTGCTCACGATGCGCGAGTTGTCCTCCGTGTACCGGGTGATGCGCCCCTGGCCGTCAATCACGAACGCACCCTCGCTCGTTCCTATCCACAGCCGGTTTTCCTTGTCGTTCACTTGCAGCACTCCTATGGTGGTATAGGCCAGCAGCGGCTCGCCCGGAATAGGCTCCGCGGTCAGCGTGGCGGCATTGATGCGGTGCAGCCCGGCGTCATACGAGCCTGCGTAATAGTAGCCGTTGAAGTAAGCCAGGGTCGATATTATGTGCGCGCCGCCCATCTCTTCGGGCGTAAAGTGGCTCACCCGGCCGTTTTCCTCGTCGGTTATGTACAGGCCGTCGGTGGTCCCTATCACCTTGTGCCGCCCCCTTACGAGCACACTGCGCACGTCAAGCCCCTCGGTGGTGAAGCCCTTTGTGGAGTAGGTCTTGAACAAGTCGCCGCTGTGATAGGTGTAAGCCATGCCGTAACGGTAAAAACCGAACCAGTCAACGCCGTTCCTGTCTCGCATGAAACAGTACACCGCGTTGGTAGGCAGTCGGTGAGCCTTGTCGCCGCGCGTGCCGTAGCGGTCGATTACCTGCCCCGTCCTGCCGTCTATGAGGAAAGCCCCGGTGCCGTCGCAGCTGGCCGTGATGCGTCCTTGCGGCGCGTTGTAGAGCGACGTTACGATGTTGCCTACGCCTTCTACCTTCGTCATCTCGTTTGTCTTCGGGGTGAAAATGTACAGTCCGTTGTTCTTTGTTCCAATGAAAAACCTGTCTCCGCTGACGGCCAAGTGCGACAGTGCGGCGCGCGGCGGCAGCATGGGTTGCAGGTTGTAGCTTTTCACCTTGGCCGTCTTCACGTCGTAACGGTTGAGTGCGTAGCGGCTTATGAACCATATTCCGCCGTCTCCGCCCTGCCTGATGTCACGCACTCCGTTCTCTATTCCGAGCGGAGTCGAGCCTACGGTAACAGTCCTTACCTGGCCGCCACGGCTGATGTGGAGGCCGTCGCGGTTGCCTACGAAGAGCACGCCTCCGGCCGAGAGCACCGCCTCGGCGCGCTTTATTGACGGCAGCACACGGATAAACCCGTTGTCTTCGGGTCTCATCCTGAACACGCCTTGCCCCGTAGCGGCGTATATTGCCTTGCTTCCATGTATGGTAAGGTCGTATGTATAATTGTGGTTCTCGCCGTCGCCTGGTATGGGGAAAGCGGTGATTTTCATGCCGTTATACAGGCAAACACCGTCGTCGGTGGCAATCCACACACGCCCGGAGGCATCGGCCATGATTTTCGACACCGACTCGCCCAGCAGCCCTTTCTCCTTGTTGACATACTCCATCACCTCTCCGCTGTATATGTCGGCCCACATACGCGGCAGGGGCAAGAGGAAGAATGAAAGCAGCATGACGGCTAACCGCAATGAAACATTTACTCTCTTCATACGTAGCAAATATACAAAAAAATGTAAAAAGCGGCATTTCGTATAAAAAAAAGAATAAAATGCAGATTTGGTAGTACTGAGTTGGGTAATAGATTTTACTTATTGGCTGAATAGGGCAGACAAGACTGATAAGACAAATAAGGCCAATTGGCAAAAGCACATCAAGCTCCCACCCTTCGGGAGGGCTGGGGTGGGCCTGTTTTTAATTAAAAATGAACAATGAAAAATGAAAAATTATGATTTCCTTCAAGGCAGTCTGCCAACAAGGCAAATCATAATTATCAATTCCCCATTATCAATTCTCAATTCAAAACACGGCAAATTGGAAGGTAAAAGGCCATCTTTTACACGCTAAAAGGCCACCTTTTGCAATGCAAAAGGTGGCCTTTTGTAACTCGTTGGATATCAGTCTGTTGGAACAAAGCGCAGCGCAGCCCCACCCGAAGGCAGCAAACTAAGCTTCATCGGCTTGCCGCCCTTCACGGTCTTGACCGTTGAACGGACGTTGGTGCGCGTCTTCAGCGACGGGTCGTCAGTGTAAATCTCTACCTTGTATTTCTTTCCTTTTTCAGTAAACGCCGACGTGTCAAGCACAATGTCGCGGCCTTCCGTGCCGTTCATCGCGCCCACATACCACTCCGTTCCGCTCCTGCGCGCCTGCACGATGTATTCTCCCGGCGCGCCGTCGAGGGCTATGCTCTCGTCCCACACTGTGGGGCAGTGCTTCCAGAAGTCGAGTTCCGCCTCGCCGCGGTAGGCGTCGGGCTTGTCATACCAGAACAAGAACTGCAACGGACTGTAGTAAACCACGGCCATGGCAAGCTGGTGTGCCTTGGTGTTTTTCACCCTCGTGTTGAAGTAACACAGCGTATAGTCGGCCGGGCCGGCCACGTACCGCGTGAAGGGCAGCACGGTGTTGCTCCGTGCGTCGGGCATTTCCTCGTTGCCGCGCACACCCTCCTGTGTCATAAGGTTGGGGTAAGTGCGGCTCCATCCCGTCGGACGATACTCGTCGTGGATGTCAACCATCAGTCCGTAGGCGGCGCATTTCTCCACCGCGCGGTGCAGCCAGTCAGTCCACTTCTGGCCGCCCACCTGCACAAAGCCGAACTTCAGTCCCTTGACTCCCCACTTTTTATACAGCGGCAGGATGCTGTCGAGCTGGTTGTACAGCGCGCGCTGGTTTACATACACCCATATCCCGACGCCCTTCGACGCCGCATAGCTGCACAAGTCGGGCATGGAGAAGTCGCGGTTGGCCGCCACTTCGAGCGCAGACGAGCTTACTTTCATCTCCGGGCCGTACCATCCGGCGTCCAGCTCGACGTATTCAATGCCGAAATCGGCGGCGAAATCTATGCTCGCACGTATGCTCTTGTCGTCAAGCTGACCAGAACGGAAAGCCTTGCCGGGCTTGATGAAGCTTGTGTCCGTTATCCGGCAAGGCTCGTTGAGGTTGAGTATTAACTGCTTGTTGTTGATTAAGTCAACAGCCTTTTCGCCCACCATGACGACACGCCACGGCATGTCGTAGGGCGTTATGATGTCGGCGCTGCCGTACATCGCCATCTGCAACACGTTGTCACGCTGCAACTTGAGCTTTCCGCGCACAAAATCGTGAAGCCCGGCTTCGGCCAACACCACCTTCAGTCCGTTCTCCAACTCCACGTAAAGCGGCCTTTCGCTCTCCTCGCCCCATGCCTCCGGCTCAAGGTTCACCCACGAACAAGGCCCTTGCGCCCATGCGGAGTGCAGGGCTTTTGCGCCCGGCGCAAATGCGAACGACGTCAAATCGTCGGTTATGTGCATGAAGAGTCCGTTGCTTGCTTCGGGGAAATGGTAGCGCAGGGCGATGCCTTCGTCGTAAGCTCTCACCACAATGTCGAACAGATATTGCCGCCTCTTGTTGTATCCTCCGGTGTCTTCTCCCTCGTTGCCGCCCTTTATGAAGTGGTACGTACACTGGCGGTAACGGTCGCGTATGCGGCCGTTCTCGCCGTAGACGGGCGTCCACGTCGTGTCAACCGACAAGGTGTCGATGCCGGTAAGCCGCAAATGCTCTGTCCACAGGGCTGCGGTGTCGGTGGGAATGCCCATCGCCGACTCCACCAGATGGTTGTCAATGCTCACTCCGAGCTGGCCTCCAGTCACCACGGTCTTGCACTTATATGTTATGTTGTAAAGTAGTTTGCCGCCCCGTTGTTCCATGCTGAAGGCCAGATTGCCGCCGGGCGATGTAACAACTCCGCCCAAACCGGCCGCCCATGCGCCTGCCACTACCGCCAAGGCTAACGCCAAAAGAAGGTTTCTTTTCATCATACCGCTTGTTTACTTGTCTCTTGTTACTTGTCAACTCGTCCCTTGTTACTTGTCAACTCGTCTCTTGTCAACTCCTCACTCGTCCCTTGTCAACTTATAAACTCCGTTCTCGAAGGTGAAATTGTCGCTCACAATGGCGTACCGTCCGCTTACGGTCATGCCCTGATAGGTCATCTCCGCGCCGCCGACACATGAGAAGATATAGTCCTTGCGGCCACTTTTCAGCGTAACGACGATGCCCACCGCCGTGCTGTCGGCACTCTCCGGCTTGAAATATCCGACGCTTTCTATCTCGGAAGGCTCGTCCTTCGATGACGGTTCAAGCACCGCGACGAAGGGCCGTGTCCATGCTTCGCCGTACTGTCTGGCGATGTACGTCAACACGGGTTGCCCGTCGATGTCATACGGTTGGTTGGGCATGCGCTCGTATTCGAGGTTCACGGGCGACAACGCCTGTATCACCTTGCGCTCCGGCTGGCCCTGCATCCACATCGTCATGCGTATGTCTTTGTTGACGGTGAACGTCGCCTTAACATCTCCGCCATAGTCGGCGCACATCTGGTCGTATATGTACGAGTAGGCGTAGAGATGCCCTCCGGCAAAGGCTATTTCGTTGGTCGGGCGCAGGTTGAGGGACGATCCGTCGGCACGGGTCAGCGTCATGTCCTGTCCGAGGTTGTGGTAGAAGTAGTCGTGGGTCTTGTCTCCGCCCTCCATCTTGCGGCTTCTGAATATGTCAACGTAGTAACCGCCGGTGTCGGAGGTCTTCACTATGCCGTTGACACGCACCTGCCGGCTGTACGACTCCGGTTCGATGAACGACACCTGGGAGAATGTCACGGGGCTGAACTCCGTGCGGTCGTTGGTTGAAGGATAGCGTTCGTCCACCTTGAAAGCGTGCGACGACATCATGACTGGATAGCTCGAAATGCCGTCTACGCAGACGGTGTTGTGCGCTGGGAACTGCGAATAATACTCCAGGTAGTCCAGTCCGCTGTACAGGTACTTGCCTATGCCGGCATCGGGAGCCAGCACATACCCCTTGCCATACAGCTCCATTGATATTCCGTTGGCGTGTTGGTGGTTGCCAAGACTGCCGTTGAGCGACACCATAAGGTCGTGCCTGGGATTCATGCCGGTGCGTTGTACAAGCCACGACACGTTCGGAGCGTAGAACGAGGGCGACACGTAACGTCCTATAACATCGTCAGCCGCGCCTGGAGCCACGGCCTCCTTCAGTGCGTTGAACTGCGCTTCAAGTGCGCGGTCGCCGTGCCTGCGGGCATAGTTCAGCACACTTTCCATGGCCGAAGTGCTGAGATATGTGGGATGTGTGTCGCCAAATCCCGCGAACATACGGTTGGGAAAGAGGTACTGCGGCGATGCAAGTATTGCCTTATAAAGCACCGGCAGCTGCTTGAAAAGGTCGATGCCGGTACGCTGTTCGAGGTCGTCGGCGAAGGCGGCAAACTCGTTCAGCACGGTAATGCTGTATCCGGGCGACTCGTACCAGATGCCCGTCTGCGCGTCGAAGCCGAAGTCTGCCAGTTTCTTCATGCTCCACTGGCGCACGCTGTTGCGGTCGGTCACGCAACTAAGGTAGTACTCCCGGCCCTTCTTGTCGGCATAGTCGGCATCGTGTTGCAGCACAAGTGCTATTTCAGTGATGAACCTCGCCTGGAACAAGTCCCAGTTGTTGTGGGGCACTCCGTTGTCAACGATGTTGTCGGCCCACTTCTTGAAAGCCGCCTCATACATGTCGCGGCCATCCTTTATATAGTCTCCGAGCAGGGTGTAAATCTCCGTAAGCTCGTATATTATGTCCTCGTGGATTACCTCGAACGTCTGCATGCCGACGATTGTCAGTCCGTGTCCGCGGTTCACGTCTTGGGGGACGTTGCGGTAATATATGCCCTTCATGTACACGTCGAACACGCCGAAGGCCGTCCTTGCATAGCGTTCGTCGCCAGTGGCCTTGTACAGCCGGGCGGCATCGCGCGCAATAGTGACAATGCGGCGGTTTACGCTGGAGATATTGCAGCCCGTCTTCGAGGGGTGCGTCTTTTCCATCTTGCCGGTCAACTTGCTTATATATGTCACGCTGCCGGTCTCGTCGTCATCGTAAGGCACAAGGTCTTCGGTAGCCGGAGCGTTGTATGCCGACTCCGTTCCGCGCGTGCCGGTGAACTTGACGGTGGGCACAGGCGCCTTGCTTCCGCCCGGACGGCTGAACTTCTCGCCGTCAACGAACACATCGGTGGCATGCGTCGCCCAGTACATCTGCAGGCGCGAGTAGAGCCAGTCGGGCTGTTTCTCCACACGTTCCACGTACTTGTCAACCTTGGCTTTCAGCTTTTCGGTCTCGCTTGGAGCCGCATTTGCGCCAACGAACACCGCCAGCATGAAAAACATCAATATCAGTTTCCGTTTCATCGTTATGTTTTTTATAGTAATACGGACGAACGACGGAAAACACGCAAACGACATACGGAAAAAATGACATTGCCCCACGATTTGACGTTTTGACAACACCGACGCGGCACAATATAACAAAACGTCAAACGAAAAATGCAAGGCTGTTTTGCCGAACCAGAATGGCGGCACGGCGGCCAACCATCCTTTTCGCCCCCATTAACGGCCGTTTCCATTCCGTTTCACGGCCTTTCGTTCTGCAAAAGGTGTCCTTTTGGAGTGCAAAAAGCCGTCAACCGCAATGCAAAAGACCGTCTTCAACGTTGCAAAAGGCGGTCTTTTGCATCACTTTCCACCGTTTTTTCATTGCTTTTCAGTTGTATTTCATGCACACATTTATGTCGAAACGCCGTAAAATCCGTTATTAACGGCAGTTACGTTTGCACACGGACAACAGGCGTATGTCCGTCCGGCGGCGCGTTTTTGCAGAGCAACGGCCTTCTCATGCGCCAACGGAAATCAAAAAGAAAGAGTTTTTTAGTAAGGAGTTACAGGGAGTTAACGGGAGTTATCGTTCGCCACGCTCACTCCGGGAGTTAAAGGACATTACCCCACAAGGCATTTGTCCTTTAACTCCCGGCGACCGTAAGGGAGCCTAACTCCTGTTAACTCCTTTAACTTCCCATCGTCACTTCTCCAATAAAAAACATCCTTTCAAATTTTGCAGGGAACCAAATTATTTGTACTTTTGTAGCCGTAAAATATACATTTACAGATATTCCTCCTTTCATTGGCCCTGTCCGTCTTGTACGGCAGGGTTTTCTTTTAATCAATCTTATTATAGAATTATTATATGGAAGTTATAGGGAGTTAACAGGAGTTATCGCCCGCTGTGCTCACTCTGTGAGTTAAAGGACAAATGCTTTGCAGGGTAATGTCCTTTAACTCCCGGCAACCGGCAGGAAGCCTAACTCCCATTAACTCCTTTAACTCCTTCCAAATAAAAAATTTTCGATGCCGATGTCACGTTTCACCGTTTGAAACGTCTTCTGTATGAAAAGGCATGAAACCAGAAGAGTTCAACCATATCATAATACCGATGCGCGCCTCGCTCGAACAGCTTGCACGCAAGATGACCGGCGACGACAGCCGTGCCGAGGACTTGGTGCAGGAAGTCATGCTCAAGATGTGGAGCATACGCGACACCCTGGAGCGCTATGACAGCAAGGAGGCACTGGCCGTAGCCATACTGAAAAACAAGGCCCGGGACTTATGGAGGCACGACAAGATGGAACATGGAACGGCTGCCGAAGGCGGCGAAGCGGCCATTGAAGACCTTGAAACGGAGCATGCCGACGAGGTTGAACTGATAAGGCGCATCGTGGAACACCTGCCTCCGTTGCAGCAAAAGCTGTTCAGGATGAAGGAAATTGAGGGCTACGACAGCCGCGAAATAATGCAGATAACAGGCTGCACGGCTGAAAGCCTGCGGCAAAACCTGTCGAGGGCGAGGCGGAAAATAGTAGCCGACTACGCCAAACTGACACGGGAAAGGATGAAAAGAAACAAATGAAACAAGATGAATGTCCGCAAAGCTCCCATTCATCGGGAGTTAAAGAAGTTAAAGGAGTTAACGCTCCCTGCGGTCGCTAAGAAGTTAAAGACAAATGCCAACTATGCAGGGCGGTTGCGAACATTCATATAAAATAATATAAGGAGAACTTGGCTATGGACAAGGAGAAACGTGCAAAGGCTTTGGCCGACAAGTATCTTGACGGCCTTACGACCGCCGACGAGGAACGCTGGCTGATGGACTATCTGGCCGACGACGGCAACCCGGTGCCTCAAGAGCTTGCTCCGCTGAAGGCGTTGGCCGCATATATAGGGGAAGAAAGGCAAGCCGCTGCCGCCCCGGAAGCACCGAGACGCAGCACAAAGGCGCGCCTGCGGTTCTTCATAACGTCGGCTGCCGCAGCGGCTGCGGTGGTGTTCGCCGTGGTGACTTACATCAACCGGCAGGACAACAGCTACGCCGTTATAGACGGAAAGGTGTACACCGACCGCCAGACTGTCAACGAAGAGGCGCTCGACGCGCTGCAAATAGTGGCCTCGGACTGCGACGACACCTTCGACGCACTTGAACTAATGCAATGAAAGGAGAACGATATTATGACGACAAAAACAACTATACACGGCATGAGACACAACCTGCTGAAGCGCATCGCGCTGGCTTTCGCGGCGGCATTGACGCTCGCCCTGCCTGCAGCAGGACAGGAAGGGCTGCACGTGGCCGACGTGTTCAGGCTGTACGGGCACGCCAAAGGCTGCAAGATGGTGGAGATGCACGACGCCAAACTGCACGGCTACGAGATGAAACTGTACAAGAGCCTGACGTACAAGAACCTGCAACCGGCCATCGCCCCGTACCTGAAAGCCGACCGAAAGACGGCCAGGAAGATACGCGAAGTGGTGGAAAACGGCCGCATTGTGAGCGGATACTACATGATGCCGACGCTCAGCAAGGGCACCAACCGCTACATACTGTTCGGCAACCCGAGGGGAAACGCCGGCGCGGTAATCTACATCGAGGGCGCGCTTTCGCCCGAAGACATCATGAAACTGTGCTATTCAAGCATGTAAAAACAAACATACAAAGATATGAAACACCTTATTTTATTATTGGCGGCACTGCTGCCTGCCCTGGCGTTTGCCGCAGAAAAGAACGACACTACGTTCACTGTGAAGGACAAGAAGATTGTGGTTGACGTGGACAGCGGCAAGACCGTGGTGAAGGTTTACAACAAAGACGGCTACCAGCTGTCGAAAACGCGCGAGATGGAGTTTGTCGACGGGCAGGAGGTTGAGCGCGTATTCGTAGGCTCTCCGCTCATTCCGTCGGAGAACTTGCAGAACATGAGCTTCCGTCCGCACTTCCCCATGGTGTGGTTCGGCATGAACTTCCTGACCAAGGGCGTGTCCAGCAACTCATCAGACGGCCTGCACAGCCGCCGCACAGGGTCGTTCGAACTTGGCATAACGCCGTATTCCATAGCCGTGCCGTTCAACAAGGCACGCACGTTCGGTCTCACTGCGGCGGTTCAGCTGGCATGGGTTCACCAGTGTTTCAGGCGCAACTACGCCATGTATAACGACGGAGGGCGCATCGCCTACACGAAACTTGGCGGCGACGCAGGCGGCAACAACATCAACTACGGTGCGCTGCGAATACCCGTAATGCTATCGTTGCAGCGTGACTACGAGGACCTTCACATGGCATTGGGTCTCTCGGCGGAGGTCAGGACGAACGCCGAATACCGCTTCAAGGCGACCGACGCTACCGGCAATGTAGACACTCCCGACGGCCTTAAGCTGCGCCGCTTCGGCCTGAACCTGGAGTATTCATTGGGCTTCGGACCCATTGTGCTGTCCGCCACGGCAGGACTTACGCCCATATTCAAGACCGCCGACGGCACAAAGGCATTCTCGTCGTCAGTGAAAATAGGTCTCGACGTGCTCGAACTTGTGCGCTTCATCAAAGGCAAGAACAAGCGGGAATAAGCCGTATTTTAACCAACGATGTAACACCTTGGCATCCAACGAGTTACAAAAGGCCGTCTTTTGCAGTGCAAAAGACGGCCTTTTAGAGGGTAAAAGATGGCCTTTTGCATTCCAATTTGCCGTGTTTTGAATTGAGAATTGATAATGGGGATTTGATAATTGTGATTTGCCTTGTTGGCAGACAGCCTTGAAGGTAATCATAATTGTTCATTTTTAATTGTTCATTTTTAATTAAAAAACAGACCCACCCCAGCCCTCCCGAAGGGAGGGAGCTTGATTACCATTGTTTGCTTAACAACATTATGTATGCCAATTGACCACTATCGAGGCTCCCGGCAACCGTCATGCCGCGCTCCGACGCGGCATCCAGAATACACCAAGAATGCCGAATGAGAATGATTGCATACAATGGATGCCGCGTCGGAGCGCGGCATGACAGTTACCGAGAGCCTCGATTGAAATAGCCCGTGGACATGTAGCAAATCATATTTTCTCAATTCTTAACTCTTAATTCTTAATTTCCCGGCCCTTAATTTTCAATTTTTCCGTATTTTTGCAGATGCCGCTGCGCAGTGCGGCGGCGTGAAAATACGCTTTGGGATATGAAGATAACAGTTATAGGCGGCGGCGCGATGGGCGGCGCTTTGGCCGAGGGCTTTGTGAAAAGCGGTGCGTTCAGCGCCACAGACATTACGGTTACGGCCTGTCACGAGGCAACGCTCGACAGGTTCAGGCAGCTCGGCTGCAACGCCACTACTGACAATGCGGAGGCCGTAAAGGGTGCCGACGTGGTTATACTGGCCGTGAAACCGTGGCTCGTAAAGCAGGTTGTTGACGGCATTATGCCATCGCTCGACTATGCGGCGCAGGCCGTAGTGTCAGTGGCGGCAGGCGTTTCGGGCAAAGATTTGGAGGCAATGTTCGTGCGCGAGGACGGCACTTGCCCCTCAATCTTCATCGCAATGCCGAACATCGCGGCGGCTTTGGGCTGCTCGATGACATTCATTGTCAGCGTAAACGGCGACAAGGAAAGCACTGAAAGCATAGAAAACCTGTTTTCACATGTAGGCAGCACAATGCTCATCGAGGAGCGGCTGCTGCCGGCCGGCACCGCCTTAGCCTCTTGCGGCATAGCTTACGCCATGCGTTACGTAAGGGCTTCGACGGAAGGCGGCGTGCAGTTAGGCTTCAAGGCAGCCGCGGCGCGCGACATAGTGCTGCAAACGGTCAAGGGAGCGGTGGCCTTGTTGCAGGAAAGCGGCGGCCACCCCGAGGTCGAAATAGACAAAGTGACTACGCCCGGCGGCATCACCATACGCGGACTTAACGCCATGGAACGCGCCGGATTTACCAATGCCGTGATTAGGGGGTTGGTTGATTAGAAAGCAGTTAAAGATATTCAGGAGTTAAAGGAGTTGTTATTAGGAGTTAAAGAAGTTAAGGGAGTTATCGCTCGCTGCGCTCGCTAAGGAGTTAAAGACATTACCTTCGTTAGCAGACAAGTAACGAGGGACAAGCAGACAAGGCATTTGCCTTTAACTCCTAATAACAACTTCTTTAATTCCTAAACAACAATCAACATCCAATCTTTTTCTTATAAAAATTTCGTTTATTGGCATTTTCTTTGTACTTTTGTCGCAATTATAACTAAAACAGTTACTAAATGGAAGATGCAATAAAGCAAATAGGCGAACGGTTGAAGGGGTTACGCGACGTGCTTGACATACCGGCGCAAGACGTTGCCGACCTGTGCGGCGTCTCTCTTGAGGCATATCTGAAAGCTGAAGACGGCGAAGCAGAGCTTTCTATCAGCTCAATGCAGAAGATTTCAAGGAAATACGGCATAGCGTTGGACGTGCTCCTGTTCGGCGAAGAGCCTCACATGAGCATGTATTTCCTTACCCGCAAGGGGCAGGGAAAGAGCGTTGAAAGGCGCAAGGCGTACAAGTATCAGAGCCTGGCAAGCGGCTTCCGCGGCCGCACGGCAGAGCCTTTCATGGTGCTCGTAGAACCTAAGCCCGACGGCACTCCTCTCGAAAAGAACTCACATCAGGGACAAGAGTTCGACATGGTGACCGAAGGCCGACTCGAAATAACTATCGGCAAGAAGACCCTTCAGCTGTCAGAAGGCGACAGCATATACTTCGATGCCTCGCAGCCTCACTGCATGCGCGCCCTCGACGGCAAGGCAGTGAAGTTCCTGGCGGTGATATTCTGAGTTTTTGAAGCCCCCTCCCTACCTCCCCGAGGGGAGGAGTTTGGCTGGCAATAGTCTGCTTGACATTCGCAATATCAGCAAGAAAGACATTCTGTCCCCTCCCCTCGGGGAGGTTGGGAGGGGGCTTATAATATAGGTAATAGTAACATGATAGAAAGATTTTTGACACAAACACACTTCACGTCTGTCGAGGATTACAAGGAAAACCTGCACTTCATAGTGCCTGACAACTTCAACTTCGCCTACGACGTGATGGACGTTTGGGCGGAGGAAAAGCCCGACAAACTCGCCCTTTTATGGACTGACGACGAAGACAACTGCATACGTTTCACTTTCAAAGACCTCAAGGAGCAGAGCGACCGCGCCGCTTCTTACTTCCAGACGCTGGGCATCGGCCGCGGCGACGTTGTAATGCTGATACTCAAACGCAGGTATGAGTTCTGGCTGTCGATGCTCGCCCTGCACAAGATTGGCGCCGTGGCGGTGCCCGCAACGCACATGCTTACCACCCACGACATTGTTTACCGCAACAACAGGGCTGACGTGAAGGCCATCATCTGCGTGGGAGAAGACTATGTGATGACGCAGGTTGAAGGCTCGCTGAAGGACAGTCCGACGCTAAAGACGCTTGTAAGCATAGGGCCGGAGACGCGCGACGGCTTCCACGACTGGCACAAGGAGTGGACTGACGCGCCGCAGTTTGTGCGCCCGGAGCACGTCAACAGCAACGACGACACCATGCTGATGTACTTCACCAGCGGTACAAGCGGCGAGCCGAAGATGGTAGCCCACGATTATCTTTACGCCCTCGGGCACATAACAACGGGCGCTTTCTGGCACAACCTGGCTGAAGACAGCATCCATCTGACCGTCGCCGACACGGGCTGGGGCAAGGCCGCGTGGGGCAAACTGTACGGACAGTGGTTCGCGGGAGCGGTGGTTTTCGTGTTCGAACACCAGAAGTTTACCGCCGAAAAGATAATGCGCAAGATAGAGGAATACCGCATAACGTCGTTCTGCGCGCCGCCAACGGTTTACCGCTTCATGATACACGAGGACTTCGCAAAATATGACCTGTCATCCCTGCGCTACTGTTGTACGGCAGGAGAGGCACTCAACCCGGCGGTGTATGACAAGTTCCTGAAGCTCACGGGCATACGTCTGATGGAGGGCTTCGGCCAGACCGAGACGACGATGACGCTCGGAACGATGCCTTGGATGACGCCGAAGCCGGGCAGCATGGGCATGCCCAATCCGCAGTATGACATCGACCTGGTGCGCCCGGACGGCTCTCCATGCGAGGACGGAGAGAAAGGTGAGATTGTGATACATACCGACAAGGGCAAGCCCATAGGACTTTTCAAGGGGTATTACCGCGACGAGGAGAAGAACAAACAGGTATGGCACGACGGCGTTTACCACACCGGCGACATGGCGTGGCGCGACGAAGACGGCTACTACTGGTTTGAAGGGCGCATCGACGACGTAATCAAGAGCAGCGGCTACCGCATCGGGCCGTTCGAGGTCGAGAGTGCGCTGATGACCCATCCGGCTGTCGTAGAGTGTGCCATAACAGGCGTTCCCGACGACATCCGCGGCATGGTTGTCAAGGCTACGGTGGTGCTCCACAAGGACTGGAAGGACAAGGCTGGCGACGAACTGGTAAAAGAACTGCAAAACCACGTGAAGCACGAGACCGCGCCCTACAAGTATCCGCGCATCATCGAGTTTGTTGACGAACTGCCGAAAACCATCAGCGGCAAGATTCGCCGCGTGGAAATACGCGACAAGGACAACAAGAAAGAGAAGTGAAGAACTGAAAGTCAGCGGTAAGCTAACGAAGAGTGAAGAGTGAAGAATTAATATGTCGTGCTGGCGGCGCATACGGCTTATCCGGCCAATTCGACCTATCCAATAATGAATAATTGGCCTGCCGCTTTGCAAAAGGCCGTCTTTCAGACTGTAAAAGGCGGTCTTTTAGCCTGTAAAAGACCGTCTTTTGCAAGCCAAAAGGGCATCTTTTGCAAAGCAGCATGTAATGCATTGATTTTCAATCACATATAAGCAGTGTTACAATTGTTCATCATCCAACAAGGCATTTGGCTTTAACTCCTATAAATTCTTTAACTTCTATAACTTCCAAACAAGAAGACATGCCTGAAAAAATAGTAGTGAAGGTGGGCAGCAACGTGCTCACCCGTGACGACGGCAAGCTCGACACAACGCGCATCTCCGCGCTTGTTGACCAGACAGCGTGGCTCCGCAGGCAGGGGCACGAGGTCATTTTGGTGTCGAGCGGAGCCGTTGCGTCAGGCCGTGGAGAGCTTGGAGCCGAGCCGCATCTTGACAGTGTGGAGCAGCGGCAGCTGTATTCCGCCGTGGGACAGGTGAAGCTCGTGAACATGTATTACACCCTTTTCCGCGAATACGGCATAAAGGTGGGGCAGGTTCTCACGATGAAAGAGAACTTCACTTCGCCCCTGGAATACTCCAACCTGCGCGCCTGCATGGCGGTGATGCTTGAGAACGGCGTGCTGCCCGTTGTCAACGAGAACGACACCGTGAGCGTTACCGAACTGATGTTCACCGACAACGACGAGCTGTCGGGACTGATGGCGCAGATGCTTCAGGCCGACATGCTCATACTGCTAACCAACGTTGACGGCATATATGACGGCAAACCCGACGACCCCTCGTCGCGGCTTATCGCCCAAGTGGAGCCGGGACGCGACGTTAGCGGCTACGCAGGCAGCGAGAAAAGCAGCTTCGGACGCGGCGGAATGGCGGCAAAATGCGGCATAGCCATGCGTGCGGCCGACAGCGGAATACGTGTAATCATTGCCAACGGACGGCGCGACGACATTCTGAAAGAGCTGATACTGTACCCCGAGGGCACGCCGCACACTGAGTTCCTGCCGGCCAACAACCTCGGAATCAACCAACAATAACAATCAGGACAATGGCATACGAAGACATATTCAGCCGTGTAAAGGCCGCCGGACGCGAGCTTGCCCTCGTACCGGACGAGGCGAGGAACGCCGTATTGTGCGCCTTGGCAGATGCCATAATGGCAAACAAGGACGCCCTGCTGGCAGCCAACGGCGATGACCTGAAGCACATGGAACGCGCCAATCCGCTGTATGACCGCCTGCAACTTACCGGGAAACGGCTCGCCGACATTGCCCAGGACATGCGCCATGTGGCGTCGCTGCCGTCGCCGTTAGGCAAAACCAGCAGCGCAAGAACGCTGCCTAACGGTCTCCGACTGCGGCGCGTCAGCGTGCCGTTCGGCGTTGTCGGCGTGATATACGAAGCCCGTCCGAACGTCAGCTTCGACGTGTTCTCCCTCTGTTTCAAGTCGGGCAACGCCTGCATCCTTAAGGGAGGACACGACGCCGACTGCTCCAACCGCGCCATAGTGGAGCTTATCCACAGCGTGCTTGAGCGTTGCGGAGTGTGCGGAAGGTCGGTAGTGGAACTGCTGCCGGCCACCCACGAGGCCACGGGAGCACTGCTCTCGGCCGTGGGTTACGTCGACCTGTGCATCCCGAGGGGCGGAAAAAGGCTCATTGAGTTTGTCCGCGACACGGCCAAAGTGCCCGTGATAGAGACCGGCGCAGGCGTAGTGAACACTTACTTCGACGAGTTTGGCGACACGGAGATGGGCGCACGCATCATAAACAACGCCAAGACGCGGCGCGTAAGCGTATGCAACGCCTTGGACTGCCTCGTCATCCACCATGCAAGACTGGCCGACCTGCCCGTCCTGTGCTCACAGTTAGCCGGGAGCAACGTCGTGATTTACGCCGACGAAGACGCCTACACGGCCTTGGACGGCCACTATCCGCAGGCTCTCTTGCGCCATGCCACCGCCGAAAGTTACGGCACCGAGTTCATGGATTATGCCATGTCGGTGAAGACAGTGCCGTCAATCAGCGCGGCATTGGAGCACATCGCACGCTTCGGTTCAGGCCACAGCGAGTGCATAATAACACAGGACGAAGGCCGGGCGCACACATTCCAGGCTCAGGTTGACGCCGCCTGCGTGTACTGGAACGCGCCGACGAGCTTCACAGACGGCGCCCAGTTCGGCCTCGGAGCAGAGATAGGAATAAGCACACAGAAGCTCGGGCCGCGCGGTCCGATGGGCCTTGAAGAACTGACTACTTACAAGTGGCTCGTAGAAGGAGAAGGACAAGTGAGGGAATAACATATTAATGCAGCCCCTCCCGACCGCCCCACGGGGAAGCCGGGAGGAGGCTTTAACCATCAAACGACAATGAGGACATTCATCAACGTTGAAGACCTTGGCGGCCTCAGTGGGGCTTTGGCCGAGGCAAAAGAGATAAAACAGGACAGATACAAGTACCAGCAGCTTGGCAAGAACAAGACTCTGCTGATGATATTCTTCAACAACAGCCTGCGCACACGCCTCAGCACGCAGAAAGCCGCGACAAACCTTAGCATGAACGTAATCGTGCTTGACGTGAACGCCGGTGCGTGGAAGTTAGAGACGGAGCGCGGAGTAATCATGGACGGGGACAAGAGCGAGCACCTGCTCGAGGCCATTCCGGTGATGGGTTGCTACTGCGACATCATAGGAGTGCGCTCGTTCGCCGGGCTGACCGACCGCGAATATGACTATGCGGAGACGGTGCTCCAGCAGTTCATCAGGTACAGCGGACGACCCGTTTTCGCAATGGAGACGGCCACGGTACACCCCCTTCAGGCGTTCGCCGACCTGATTACGATAGAGGAACACAAGACTAAGGCGCGCCCGAAGGTCGTCCTTACTTGGGCACCCCACTGCCGCGCACTGCCGCAGGCCGTGCCAAACTCGTTCGCACAGTGGATGAACGCCGCCGACGTTGACTTCGTAATAACCCACCCCGAGGGCTACGAGCTTGACCCGAAGTTCACCGCCGGGGCGCACATCGAGTACAACCAGATGAAAGCTCTTGAGGGAGCAGACTTCGTTTATGCGAAGAACTGGAGCTGTCCGGGCGTAACCAATCCGGCTGACTACGGCAAGATACTGTCCAAAGACATGTCATGGACCATCGACAAGGCACACATGGACGTGACCGATAACGGCAAATTCATGCACTGCCTGCCCGTGCGCCGCGGACTTATCGTTACCGACGACGTGATAGAAAGCCCCGACTCATTAGTCATTCCCGAAGCCGCCAACCGCGAAATTTCCGCCGAAGTGGTGATAAAGAGGATGTTAGAGAGTATGTAACTTACCTTCAAAAGTTAAAGGAGTTAAGGAATCTAACGGAGTTTAAGACAATAGATTTGCCAGTTGTAAACTCTATTTTATGGGCGACAGTCTTTAAGGAAGCAGCATAGGAAACACATTCCGACAGTCTTTAACACCCCTGACTGAAAAGGCATTTGTCTTTAACCCCTTTAACTTCCTTAACTCCTTTAACTTCCTAAAAAGAAATGGACAACATCATTACGCAGATGCTCATCCTGCTGCTGCTCGTCGTAGCGGGATTCATATCAAACAAATGCGGCCTTACAGGAGGAGACTTCGACCGCAAACTGTCAAACTTCATCATCAACGTCTCATGCCCGTGCCTCATCCTTTCATCGGTGATGGGCGACACGATACCCGACAGCAGCCTCATCGTTCCGCTGCTCCTGGTCGGCTTCGTGACTTATGCGGTGCTGTTTGCAGTGTCGTGGCTGCTGCCGCGGTACTTCGTAAGGCAGGCCGACATCAGGGGAATGTACAGCTTCATGCTGATGTTCGGCAACGTGGGTTTCATCGGCTATCCCGTCGTTGCGTCAATATTCGGCCACGAGGCGGTGTTCTACGCCAGCCTGCTCAACGTCCCCAACACGCTCTTCATCTTTGTTGTGGGCACGGTGTTCGTGCTCGGCGACGGGCAGAAAATGCGCTTCAATCCGCGCACGCTGTACTGCCCAGCCATGATAGCGTCATACCTGTCAATCGCCATAGTGGCGTTAGGCTGGGAGGCTGTGCCGCGCGTCGTGGCCGAGCCTCTGCACCTGTTAGGCAACATCACCGTGCCGGGCGCGCTCTTGGTTATAGGCTCTTCGATGGCGCAGATTGGCCGCCACCACATCCTCGGCTCGCCGCGCACGTATGCAATGGCGGCGTTGCGCCTGCTCGTCATTCCCATAGCGGTGTACGCGCTGTCACGGGCTGTGGGCGTTGACGAGACCGTAAACCGGATAAACACCGTGCTGATAGGCATGCCCGTGGCGTCATACGGCACCATGTTCTGCCTGAAATACGGGCGCGACGAGGGCGAAATGGTGCGCGGCACGCTCATAACGACAATACTTTCCGTAGTCACCATCCCCCTGCTTACGTTCCTCTTGTTCTGAAAAAAGCCGCAGAGGCGGCACAACTTAGATAAAAGGTGAAAAGGTAAAAAGGTAAAAAAGTAGAAAGTAAGGCGGCGTTTATCATGCCATTAGCAACACATTGATAATCAACATGTTACCACCGGCTTTGCAAAAGGCCGTGTTTTGCGTTGCAAAACACGGCAAATTGGAAGCCAAAAAGCCACCTTTTACGCGGTAAAAGGTGGCCTTTTGCATAGTGGCTGTTGTCAGTCCTGCTTATGGTTGATGTTTCGCGGATGATGCTCAAGTATCTCCTGACGCAGCGTGTGGCTGTCGATGTGGGTGTAAATCTCGGTCGTGCCGATGCTCTCGTGCCCCAGCATGGCCTGTATTGCGCGCAGGTCGGCGCCGCCTTCGAGCAGCGCCGTGGCGAAGCTGTGGCGCAGGGTGTGGGGGCTGATGGTCTTCTTTATGCCGGCTTCGGTGCCGAGACGCTTGACAATGATTAGTATCATGGTGCGCGTAAGGTGCGCTCCGCGGCGGTTGAGGAATACGTAATCCTCCTCGCCGGGCTTTATGTCCATGCGGCAGCGGTCGTCAAACCACAGCCGGAGCTGGTTCACCGCGCTCTCGGATATGGGCACAAGGCGCTCCTTCCGCCCCTTGCCGGTAACGCGGATGAAGCGTTCGTCAAGGTAAAGGTCTGAAAGGCGCAGCGTAACAAGCTCGCTCACACGCAGTCCGCAGCTGAAAAGCACCTCTATGATGGCCTTGTTCCTTTGCCCTTCCCACTTTGAAAGGTCGATGGCCTGCTCCATCATGTCAACCTCTTCGGTGGTGAGCACCTCGGGCAGGTGGCCGTCAATCTGCGGCGACTCAAGCAGCTCCGTTGGGTCTTCGGCAACGTAGCCGTCAATCAGGAGGAAGCGGTAAAACGTCCTAACGCCGCTAAGTATGCGGCACTGGGTGCGCGGACTCACGCCGACATCGTGCAGCGAAGCGGCGAAGGCGCGCAAGTCGTCGAGCTTGGCGGCCTGCGGCTCGATGCACGCGGACGCGAGGAAACGCAGCAGCTTGTCAATGTCGTGCATGTAAGCGTCGAGCGTATTCTGCGTGAAATTGCGCTCCAGTTTCATGTACCGGCGGTAAGCGTCGGCGATATTAGCCGTTTTTTTGTTCGTAGTTACCATATATTTTTGTACTTTTGCAATACGATGCGCCGCCTGGTTTACAGTTTGGCGGCGCTTCGGTGCAAAGTTAAGAAAAAATGACTGATTATGAAAATACTCGTACTTAACGGCCCCAACCTCAACCTTTTAGGCCGCCGTGAACCCGGCGTGTACGGCTCAGTGTCGTTCGACGACTACCTGCCGCAGCTGCGCAAAGCCTTTCCCGGCGTGGAGATAGACTATTTCCAGAGCAACGTGGAGGGCGTGATGATTGACAAGATGCAGGAAGTGGGCTTCACGTATGACGGCATCGTGCTCAACGCCGGCGCCTACACGCACACCAGCGTCGCGCTGCACGACTGCATACGCGCCATCAAGTGCCCCGTCGTCGAGGTTCACATATCCAATGTACACACGCGAGAGGACTTCCGCCACAAGTCTATGCTCTCCGCCGCCTGCCTCGGCGTAATATGCGGTTTCGGGCTTGACTCGTACAGGCTGGCGGTAAACGCGTTATTAGGACCTGCCACAACCCCCTCCCGAAGGGAAGGGCTTTAACAGCCTTGTGCGCTGTTCCGGTATGCCGTTTTATAATACCCCATCCGCCTTATCTGCCATATTCCGCCGGCAAAGCACATCAGGCACCCTCCCTTCGGGAGGATTAGGGTGGGTATTTGATTTATAATACTTTTTTTATATGACACCTGAATTAGAGAATTATGTCCTTGCCCATTCCGACCCGGAGGGCGACTACCTCTACCGCCTGTGGCGCGCCACCAACATACACCTGCTGCACGGGCGCATGGCCAGCGGCCACCTGCAAGGCCGGTTGCTGAAGATGCTCGTGCGCATGATACGCCCCAAGAACATACTTGAGGTGGGGACGTTCAGCGGATACAGCGCAATATGCCTGGCTGAGGGCCTTGACCGTGGCGGAATGGTGTACACCTACGAGATAAACGACGAGCTGGAGGACTTCACCCGGCCGTGGATTGAAGGCTCGCCCGTGGCCGACCGCATACGCTTCATCATCGGCGACGCACTGACGGAAGCCCCGAAACTCGGCGTGGAGTTCGACATGGCGTTCATAGACGGCGACAAGCGCACTTACATCGACACTTACGAGATGGCTCTCAACCTGCTGCGCCCCGGCGGTTTCATCCTCGCCGACAACACGCTTTGGGACGGCCACGTGCTTGAAAAGCCGCGCCCCTCCGACCGCCAGACAGCCGGCATAGAGGCGTTTAACGACTATGTGGCCGCCGACAGCCGCGTAGAGAAAGTCATTCTGCCGCTAAGGGACGGGCTGACTTTGATTAGGAAGAAATAAACGACTCACTACGACCCACTAACGACCCACCCCAACCACACCTAACACCCACCCCAGCCCTCCCGAAGGGAGGGAGCTTGATTACCTTTTGCTTATTGTCCTCAGGCAAGGCACACCAGCCTTATCAGCCAAATTAGCCCTATCCGGCATATAAGCCCCATAAGAGCGATAAGCCGGATAAGCCCAATACAAAGCCATTTGGCTACAGCATACCAAGCTCCCTCCCTTCGGGAGGGCTGGGGTGGATCGTAGGTGTCTGCTTGTTTGCTCGTCACTCGTCTGCTTGTTTACTTTAACATAACGGTTTCCCGGTATTGTCTGCAAAGACTTTATCAAACATTTTGTTATTTAAACCTTTTTCACTATATTTGCTTCGCAATGCCTTTGCGAAGCCATGAAAACGCTCTTCACCATAATAACTGCAACCATCATGCTCGCGTCTTGCGGCGAGAAGGAGCAGCGGAGCATACTGCCCGAGGGGTGTGAGCTGCGTGCCGGTGACGTGGTTTTCCGCCGTGGCAGCGGCCTTACGAGCCGTGCCGTACTGGCAGCGGACAGGTATGGGGCGTATTCTCATATAGGGATAGTGGTTGACTCGTGCGGAGTAATGATGGTGGTGCACGCCGTTCCGGGCGAGCCTGACTACGAGGGCGACCCCGACCGCGTGAAGATGGACACGCCGAGGAGGTTTTTCTCGTCGATGAACGCAAGGATTGGCGAGGTGAAACGCCTCCGCGGAGATTCCGCCACGGCAGCACGCGCTGCGCGTTTCGCCATGGATGTGTACCGCCGCGGCACACTGTTCGACCATGACTACGACGACAGCGACACCACGAAGATGTACTGCTGCGAGCTGGTTGACTTCGCCTACCGCAAGGCTGGACGGCCTCTCGCCGGACGGAAGAGGCACCGTTTCCACCTGCCGGGACTCGACCCGATATGCTGCATACTGCCGTCGGACATCTGCAACAACACCGCGCTGGCTACGATTGTGACTTTTTAACCCTATATTAACTTAAAACATTAACGACATGAAGAAACTATTTGGATTTGTGGTGGCCGTCGTTGCCATCATGGCAATGGCCTCATGCGGAGGCGGCGGCAATACTCCCAAGGGCGTAACCGAGCAGTTTATCAAGGCAATCCAGAAGCAGGACGGCAAGAAAATGGCCGAACTCGTGTACTTCAAGGAGGACAAAGCCCCGAAGACCGATGCCGAGAAAGAGCAGCTTGCAGCAATGATGCAGAGCAAGGTGAGCACCACTTACGCGAACAACGGCGAACTGAAGTCATACGAAATCCTGTCAGAGGAAATATCAGAGGACGGCACCGAGGCCGTGGTAAAGGCCAAGATGGAGTTCGAGAAGAAGACTTCAGACGACGACATCAAGCTCAAGAAAGACGCCGAAGGCAACTGGAAAATAGACATGAGCAAGTAAACCAGGAGCCAGGAGCCAAGAAACGAATGTCAGCGTTAAGCCAATCAAGGCAATCCGCATTCATAACCGGGCGCTAATGAAAATACCGTTTGCAGACGTGTTCTCTGCAAACGGTATTTTCATTAATCAGCTTAACGCCGACATCAGGTTATTTGCTCCTGGTCATTAATTCTTCACCACCTTCTTTCCTCCTACTATATAGATGCCCTTTTCGAGTCCGTCAAGCGCCTCGCTTGTGGTGACATCCGTGCCGAGGGAGCGCACAAGGCGGCCGTCAATGGTATATACGTTCATGTTGTCAGGCCGCTCCTGCGTGCCGGCATACACGCCGCCGATGCCCGCAGGGTATTGGTCGGTGACGTCGTTGACGAGGTTCTTGCCGCCCGACTGTTCCGTTGAGATTTCAAAATACTTGTCGGTGTTGACGTTGACAACGTCTACCGTCTGCGGAGAACCTGTGCCCGTGCTGAACACGAAGTTAACCATGTCGCTGGAAGAGCTTATGCGGTAGGTGTTGTAATACCACGTCTTGCCGCCTATTTCGGTTGTTGTCTCAATCTTCTTGCCGGGCCAATCCGTGCTGTATTCTGCCTGCGTGCCCCATGAGTGGTAGTTCATGTCAGCCCATCCAACGTTGTCAGCGTTGACGTAAACCGTTATGTCGTATGGCTGGAAGTGGGTTACGGCATACTGGCGTGTGACTGTTCCGCTTACCACACCGTCCTTCAGAAGGGCCACCTTGAGCGTCATGCCGTCGCTGACGGTCACCGTAGCGCCGTCGGCCACGGTCGTTCCGTTGCTTGCCGAAGGCTCGCTGCCGTCGGTGGTGTAGACAAGCTGCACTCCGTCGGCCGCGCTTACGGCGTTGAGGGTCACGGTGAAGGCGTTGTCATACGTGCCCGACGGCACGCTGGCCCATGCCGTCTCGGCGTTGCGCGAGAGGTAGTAGGCGAAGTTGTCGCCCGTCTGTACGAGGAAGTAGTCGGCCTCGTCAGCCGTAGACCTCGGCCAGGACGTGCCGCCCATGAGCACCACTACCGACTTGCCTCCGTCTCCATTCACCTGCATTGCGTACTGCGAAGCCGAGTTGTTGAGCGCCTTGAAGGTGCTCTCGTTGCTTATTCCGGCCATGTTGCGCGCGTAAATCATCTGCTTAATCTGCTCCTTGTACTCCTTCCAGTGGGTCAGGAACACGCACGGTGTGCCAGGAGCGGCAAGTATGAAGGCGTTGGCCGCCAGCACGTTGCCCGTCAGTGCGTTGTTGTCGCGGTAAGTGTCGTGGTTGTCAACGAACGTGACGGAATAGCGCCTGTAGTTCAAGTCAGACATAAGGCTGCTGCCCGAAAGCTGGTTCCAGTTGGAACTACCGTTGCAGCAGTTGTTGAGCAGGTATTTGAGGGGGAAGTCGAACGCCGCCGACTGTATTGCGCCGCCAGACGCGGTGCCGTCGAGCCAGCCCTTTACCGCCGACGTATTGCCGTCCCAGTACTCGCCTACGGAGAACTGCGGATTGGCCGCAACGTTGTATATTCCGGTGTACATTGGGGCATAGCCCTTCACCATGTCGTAGCGGAAGCCCGTGTAGCCGAGTTCGTTGAGCAGGAAGTCGAGGTAGGCCTTGACAACCGTCTGCACGTTCTGGCTTGAATGGTCGAGGTCGCGTCCGCCGCCGAAATCGTCGCCGCTGTCGGCCGCGCCGAGGCTCACACCAAGCCTGTCGGCCTCTGCCTGCGCGCCCCCGTTATCGTCGGTTGAGCACACGTCGGTTGACGACATGGTGTATGTCACGCCCTTGTACGTCTCCTCCGGGAAGCCGAACCAGCCTTCCATGGAAAAGCGGTGGTTGATTACCACGTCGGCAATCGTGCCCAGCCCCTTGTCCTTGAACGTGCTAATCATCGAGCGAAGCTCCTGCTCGTTGCCGAAAGAGCTGTTATAGTCGTTGAACCACCACATGTCGTCGTAGCCCATCGAGTTGGCTGTGTTGTTGGACTTGCCGCTCTGCGGTATCCAGATAAGGTTGAAAAACTCGGCCAGTTCGTCGGCCTGCGATTCGAGATTGGTCCACTGCGTGTCAGAGTAAGAGTCCCAGTAAAACCCTTGCAGCATAACGCCCTGATACTTTGACGGCCATCCTTGGGCCATCAACACCGCCGTTGCCAGCAGTGACAATGCAAAAGTAAAAAATCTTTTCATGATTATTCAAAAAGTTTTTGGCCTTACGAAGTTACACATTACGCGCCTTTCGCGGCTACCATCGGCGACACAAAACGCACAAAGTTCCGCGCAAACGATTGTCATAAAAACAAGGAAAATCACTGAAAAACATGCGTGGCAACCAGCAAGAACACGCATAGCTCCACCCCGCTCCTTCCCGAAGGCAGGAAGCTTGAACAAGTTTGCCAGCACAGCCGCAGCACAGGCTGTAATACGTTGAGTGTCAACACGTTTGCAATATGCCACCTTTTAGCCTGCAAAAGGTGGCATATTGACGTGCAAAAGGAGGCCTTTTAGCGTGCAAAAGGAGGCAAACGTATCGGCGGATTGTAAATACGCCAATATATGAACAACCCTAAACCCCTATTAACCTCATAACCGTATACCCCATAACCCTATACCGTAAAAACATAAAGGGCGCGCCCCGGATTGGAGCGCGCCCTCGAATTGACTTTCAGTTTACAATTACATGCTTATTCTACAGGTATGAATATGTACTGGCCGGTGATGTCGTTGAAGAAGATGCGATATGTACCGTCAGATACTTGCATGTCTCCTGCATTGTAAACGGCTGTGCCGTAACGTTCGTCAGGACTGCCTTCGCCCTGTCCCCAGCTGTCGGCCCAATCGTCGTCGGCACGGAACTTGAACGCACCTGCGGTAAGCGTCGTCTCGACAAACCAGTTGTGAGGCACTACCTCCGTCATGTTGACATCGTCACCCCAGCTGTTGAAGTCGCCGAGAATGCCGATTGTGCTGTAAGACGCCGGCGCGTCAAGCCTTGTCCATGTGTAAGACATTGCCGTGGGGTTGAGGTCTACGGTGAGAGTATAGTAGTCACCGGTAGTCGGCTGCTGGAGGTTGCCTGCTCCGCCGTCATCGCTCAATACACCGTAGTCACCATTGCCATAGGCTCCGTCCCAACCTCCGAGGTTGTAATCGGCGGTGAACTTTATGCCGTATGGAGACACTTCACTCGTCCACTGCGTCGTGTAAGAGTAAACGCCTTCGGCATCACGGTACATCGGCACGTCTGTTGAAGATGTGTCCCAGTTGTTCAATAAGCCTATGATGTAATAGTAATCTGCGAACACCAGTTCCGGTATTGCCTGCACGCTGACTGTTCCCGCATCAACAAGGAACGTCTGTCCGCCGATTATTACGTTGGCGTACACATGGCCGTTGAGCGTGCGCGTTTCGACAGCCTTGCCGTACAAAGTCTCGATGAGGCTCTGGATGTCGGCCTTGCTTGCCTTGCCTTCGTTATCAAGGTCAACCGTCATGCTCGTCGCTCCTTCCGTGAACTCTACGCGGATGTTGCCCAAAGTTGCGCCTTCAGGCAGTTGCGCGCTTGACAAGGAGATAATCTGCACGCTGTCATCGGTTATTGTTTCAAGGTCGATTACAGTAGCAACGCCCGTCGCCGTATAGCCGGGTAGTGCAGCCGCCGTCTCTTCCTGCGGATTGCTTTGCGGCTCGGCCCAGTCGTCATACTCGTCGGTACAAGCGACGAAAGTCATCGCCGACAGCAGCAAGCCGCCTAAAAACATTATCTTTTTCATGATTGTTCTTTTTTAATTATGTTTTTTGACCTTATCTCACTTCTCCCTTGTCATAGTCGAAGTCAATGTAGAGCTTCTGCCCTGCGGAGCACTGTACGGAGTAAGCCGAGCCTACATTCTCTGCCCAGTTGGCAGGTATATCGTAGGTAGCACGCCAGAAAATCGCGTCGTTGTAAAGCGTGAACTCCGTCTGATACCATCCAAGCGTACCTACCAAGATGTAAGCGCGAAGCTCGCCGCTGCCTGCAAACGCAGGTGAAACCCATTCGCCGCTTGCATCGGCAGGTGCGGTCAAAGCCCAAGCCGGGTCGGCTGTAGGCCAGTCGCCTTCATATGAAGCAACAGCGCCTGTTACGTAAGCTTCACCCGGATAAACCGACAATGTGGAGAGCAATATGTTGTTAGCCGCGTCAACTTCAAACTTCATCAAGATAGAGTACCAGCCTGCGTTAGCGAAGGCAATGCCGCCGTCGGCAGCCTCTGTCAAGCCTGCTCCGGCCTGGTCGTCCTTAGTCGTAGTGAGCGCGAAGCCGTTGGTCTGCGACGAAGCGTCGCCCCACATCAGCGATGAGCCTGCCTCCATGTAGACCATTCCACAGAACTGGCCTTCCGTTCCGCTGACAACGCCGAGAGGCTTGGCCTCCTCGCCCTTGCGGATTGACGGGCCTGAAACGTAAACTTCGGTAGGAATGGTTGCGATATAAGATACCGTCACCTTGGGCAGCGTAATTACGTTGGACGCGCACCAGCCAGCGTCAGTGCCGCTGATGTGTGCCGTAAGGCGTATGTATGCCGGCATTACGATGCCCGAGGGGTCTTCGCCGTTATGGGCGGCTTGGTACAATGCCACGATGGCGTTGTTGAGTTCTACGCCGTCAACGTCCATGTTGGCCTGGTTGTAAACAGTGCCCAGAGTCCTGTAAGATATGCCTTCAGGCACTTCGAGCGTAGTTACCGACGTGAAGTTCTGGTCGAGCGACACCTCCACTTGGTACTCCGTGGCGGCCGGGAAGCCGTAGTCGGGCTGCGAAGTCGTGAGGTTCACGCTCTCCGCCTTGGACAGGTCGTATGTGTTGTTCTGCGCGTATGCCGGCGTGTTGAGCACGAAGCTTTCCGGCGTATGCAGCGTAGGATTGCTGTCGTCGTCGTTGTCGCACGATGTCATGAGCGGCATTGCCGCCAACGCCAACGCTCCGACGAACAGGCTTTTTATAATGTCCTTCATAATGATTGTCGTTTTAATTGATTATAATTCACCGTCTTTTTAATAACCTTCGTTCTGCTTCAGGTTCTTGTTGTTCCTGATGTCGTCCGCCGGGATGGGGTAAACGTTAAAGTGAGAGTCGACGGTTGTACCATCGGCTACGCCGCCCTTCCAGTCCCAAATGTACTTGCTGCCTGCGAAACAGCCGAAGCGCACGAGGTCGCTACGACGGCGTCCTTCCATGTAGAACTCGCGGCACCACTCGTCGAGGATGTCCATCTCCGATGTGATTGACGGCAAGGTACGTGTGTTGGCACGCCTGCGCAGCTCGTTGATGTCGCCCAAAGCGTCGTCAAGACGACCGCTCTTGCGCCACTTTGCCTCGGCGCGTGTCAGGTAAGCCTCGGCGAAACGTAACAGAGGAATGTCCGTATCGGCCCATGACGGGTCACTGCCTGCGGTATTGTCGCTGTTGAGGTTGGTCCACTTAACAGGCGAGAGTCCGTCAGTGAAACCGCTGATTTCATCGGTTCCCGTCTTGCGCACGCCGTTGGCACATCCGCTGTAAAGCAACGCACGGTCGTCTCCTGCACGGCTGATGACGTCAGCCACGGTTGTACCGTACTGTTCGTCGAGCTGTGCCACTTCCGCCTGAGAAAGACTGTCATCGGCAGCTTCAGTTGCGAGGGGCACGTCAGAGAGTGACGGGAAGAACTTTTTGGTCAACGCCTCACGTGCGAAAAGACAAGTCCAGGTCTCCTTCATTCCGTAAACCGGCATCTGGCTGCTGCGCGCACCGGCAACAAGCATGACCGAACCGCCGTACTGGCGCGTCCTAAGACCGTCCTGACGTATGGGCAGGATGATTTCCTGCATGGCCTCTGAGTTCCTGTCGTTGTCGGCCATGAACAGCTGTGCGTAGCCTGAGTTGCCGCTCTTCTCGTTGCGTGCAAGGTCGTAAGCACCGCTGTTTATCAGCAAGTCGCAGTAGTCGATGGCCTTCTGGTAATCCCTCACTGCACCCTTCGTGTACACCTCGGAGTTGAGGGCGAGGCGCGCATGGAGCATGTATGCCGCACCACGGTCAGCGCGTCCGAAGTTCTCAGAGTTGTTATATTCGCCCACTTCGGCCATGAGCGGCTCTATCTCTGTAAGCTCCTTGTCAAGCCAGTCGTAGAGTTCAGCTCCGCTGTATTCCACCGGAAGCTCGGTGATGTTGAACTCGGTCTTGAACGGCGACTTGCCGAACAGGTCGAGCATGTACCAGTAATGCAGGGCGCGGAGGAAGCGGACTTCCGCACGGTTGCGGCTGTTCTCCTCGTTGTCGGCCACGGTTGTAAGGTAGTTGTTGAACAGCGTGATGTCGTAAGTCAGACGGGTATATGCCCACTGCACACGGATTGAGCTGGAATTCCAGTTCATCATCGTGATTTGCGGAATATCCGTATCGGTCTGCCAAGCCCACATCAGTTCGTCGGTAGGCAGCTCCTGGAGGTTGAACGTGGTACGGTAGAAGCCCGATTCGCCCTCGTCGTCGCTCAAGTCACCGTTTCCTGCGCCTCCGTCCTGGCCGGTAAGGCCGAGTGTGGCGTAGCATTTTGCCAGCAGGCCCATCGGGTCAGCATCGGGAGACGACTGCGGGTCGATTGAACTTATGTCCAAATCGTTGACACAGCCGGTAAGGCCTACTGTCAATACGGCTGCCGCTATAGTCTTTATGAATGTCTTTTTCATTGTTGTTTCCTTTTATTTCGTTATGTAAAACATTAACGCAGACCTTAGAAATTAAGGTTAAGTCCGAGCTGGAAGCTCAAAGGACGCGGATACGGGTTGCTGTCGATACCGCTTGAAACCTCCGGGTCAAGTCCTTTGTACTTCGTTATTATGAACGGGTTTTGTACCGTAAAGAACACACGTCCGGAGAAGTAATCCTGGTTGTTGTACTTCAACAGGGCCGGGAACGAGTATCCGAGAGTTATGTTCTGGCACTTCAGGTAAGAAGCGTTGCGCACGAAGTAGTCGCTAAGATAGTACTCCGAACCGCCCGTGCCGGTAAATCCGAGGTCGATGGCGGCCTGTGTCGTGTTGCTGTAAGCGCTGTTCGAGTAAAGTCCGCTTGAGCTTACTGCCGCCTTGTTTGACAGGAAGTCGTAGTAAACGTAGTTGCCGAGAGAAGCGCGGAGCGCGAAGCTCAAGTCCCAACGCTTGTAGAGGAACTTCATGGTGAGGCCCATGTAAACGTCGGCTGCCGGGCTGTGGTAGAAGTAACGGTCGTCGCTGTTGATGATACCGTTGCCGTCGCGGTCGACGAAAGCTCCCTCGATGGGCTTGCCGTTCTCGTCGTAAACCTGCTGGTAAACCCAGAACGAGTTGGCCGGCTGGCCTACGGTGTGCGCCTGTACGTGGGTAACGTTACCCCTTGATATTGTTCCGCCAGACTGAACGATATAGCCGTCGTCGCCACCGATGAGTTCGGTTATCTCGTTGTGGTTCCAAGAAACGTTGTACTGTACGTCCCAAGTGAAGTCCTTGGTAACGATTGGTTTCGCGCCGATAGAGAATTCAACACCGTAGTTCTTGAGCGAACCGATGTTCTGCGCCATGCGCTGCGCGAAGTTCATCAGCGCCGGGATGGTTACTTCCTGGATAAGGTCTGTCGTCTCACGGTAGTATCCGTCGATGTTGGCGGTGATGCGGTTGTTGAGGAACGCGAAGTCAAGTCCGGCGTTCCATGTCGTCGTTGTCTCCCAGGTAAGCTCGGGGCTGAACCTGTCCGGGCGCACTGTATAATAATAGGTGTCGCCGAAGGGGTACTGAGCGTACGAGTTGCTGGTGGTGTAAAGCGTCGAGTAAAGGAAGTCGTAGCCGATGTCCTGCTGACCGGTCTGTCCCCAGCCGAGGCGGAGCTTAAACTCGTTCCACCACTTGAGGTTCTTCATGAACTTCTCGTCGTTGATGCGCCATGCCAACGCTACAGAGGGGAAGTAGCCCCACTTGTGGCCTTTGGCGAAGCGTGAAGAACCGTCGGCACGGAACGTTGCGGTGAGCATGTAGCGGTCGAGCAGCGTATAGTTCACGCGGCCGAAGTAAGACACGAGCGAGTTGTGCGTAGCCCACTCCTGCTCATCCTTCGACGAAACGTTGTAAGCCACGTCGTTGTAGCTGTCCCAGCCGCTGCCGGCGTCCCATCCGTTGCGGTGGTAGTGTGACTCCTCGCCGCCCACCATTACGTCAATGTTGTGAGCGCCGAATGTGTGCTGGTACTGTGCGTAGGCGTTGGCCGTGATGCTGTACTTGTAGTACTTCGTCACGCCGTTCCAGCCGTAGTAGTTGTTGTCGTAAGAATACGGCGATGTCCAGTCGTCCTGCGTACTTGAAGTGTACTGTCCGCCGAAGCTTGCGTGCAGGTGCAGGTCCTCGAAGCCGTGAATCTTGTAATCCATCTCGATGTTACCCGTGAAGTCGCTCGAATGGGCGATGCAGCTCTTTTGGTTGAGGTATGCCACGGGGTTCTGCGGAGTGTTAGTATTTGACGTGTAAGTCCAGTTCGGGTCAGGATAAGCGTCAGTTCCCTGGTAGTTCTGGTAGTATCCGCCGAAGAACGCGTCGCCTATTGCGCTGTGGTCGTAGACGGGACGTGTGGGGTCCATTGCGAGTGCGCCGCCGACAACTGCACCTGCGTCGACATAGCTGTCTTTCTCTGCCATGAACTTTGCCGTCACGTTGAAGTTGAGGTGGTCGTCGAAGAACGACGGTGCGAGGTTTACCGACGCGTTAAAACGCTTCATGTAAGAGTTCTTTATGATACCGCTGTCGCTCTGGTAGCCGGCCGACACACGGTAAGGCATGTTCTTCAGTCCGCCGGTGATTGAGAGGTTGTGGCTTGTGCTTACCGCCGTGCGGAAGATTTCGTCCTGCCAGTCGGTGTTGGCCGTGCCGAGTGCTGCGGCTCCTTCGCCGATTACGTCAGCCACGAGCGCGCGGTACTGGTCGCCGTTCAACACGTTGTAACGCTTCTGCGTGGTTGAGATTGTCACGTCGCCGTTGTACGAGAACTTGGGTCCCGTGCCCTTGCGTCCCTTCTTCGTGGTGATGATGATGACACCGTTCGACGCGCGCGAACCGTAGATGGCTGTTGCCGAAGCGTCCTTCAGCACGGTGAAGGTCTCGATGTCGTTCGGGTTAATCATCGCCATCACGTTGCTCATGCCTTTAGCCGTATTATTGTCGATGGTCAGACCGTCGACAACGAGCAACGGGTCGTTGCTCGCGTTCAGCGACGAGCCACCACGGATTCGGATTTGCGCTCCGGCACCCGGCGAACCTCCGGCTGTGATAACATCGACACCGGCCACCTTGCCCACGAGCATGTCAGAGGCGCTGCTGGTGATACCCTTGCTCATCTCGTCGGGCTTGATAGCCGTCACGGAGCCGGTCAGGTCTTCCTTCTTGGCGCGGCCGTAACCGATAACCACAACGTCGGTGAGCAGCTGGGTGTCGTCCTGCAACGTTACGACCATGTTGGCCGAAACGGGCAGTTCCACCGTCTTGTAGCCGATGTAAGACACTTGTATTTTCGCTCCTGGCGCGGCCTTGATTGTAAAGTTGCCGTCAAAGTCGGTTATGGCTCCGCCGTCCTGCCCTATGACACGGATGGTGGCACCGATAATCGGTTCGCCGGAAGCATCTTTCACGATACCTTTGACGTCATTCTGCGCAAAGGCTCCTACTGATAGGAACAGTCCAATCAACAAGGACATGAGCCTAACAGGGGTCTTGAATTTTACCTGCTTCATCATTCTGTACTTTTAAAGTTAACATTAAATACAAACATATACTATTTAAATTGGTTTTCACGGTCACATTCCCTAATGCAGTCGTAAAGGTAAGTTTTCAAGTTTCGGTAATGCAAAATTAAGCCTAATTATGATGTGTAGTTCTTTATTTAACAGAAAAGAACAATCTGTGTTGCGCAAACGGTTGCACCCTCCGGCGGCCGCCCGTTTTGCGAAAGACGGCCTTTTGCAAGACGAAAGGTGGCCTTTTACACGACAAAAGACGGCCTTTTGCAGGCCAATATGCCACCTTTTGCAAAGCCGCTGACATGCAACCGTTTGCGCATCTGTTTCCTTAAATAATATAAGGTGTAAAAGACTGCATTGTAAGCCTTTGAGTAATTTTGCAGCGGTAGTGGCAGACAGGAATTGCAGTGACGACGCTCCACATTCCGCGCGTTTGCATTATCTTTGCAAAAAGATAAGGAGCGCACGGGATATTGCGGCAAGCTCACATCCGACTCGTCTGCATTATCCTTGCAAAATAAACCACAAGTATGCCAAAGGAAAACACAGTCCTGACGATGAAAGACATAGCCCGAGAACTCGGGGTGTCGGTAGCCACGGTGTCACGCGCCTTGAAAGGCAGCACGCGCATAAGCCGCGAAAAGCGCGAGGCAATAGTAGCCTACGCCAGGGAACACAAGTTCAGCCCCAACCCTATGGCCGAATCGCTGCGCAACAGGCGCACGATGAAAATAATAGGGGTCATCATACCGCAGTTCACGCACTTCTATTTCTCGTCAATCCTTGCCGGGATAGAGGACGAGGCGCTGAAATACGGCTACCGCCTGCTCGTGGCGCAAAGCGACGAAGACTACGAGCGCGAGGTGGAAACATGCCGCGCGTTCTACGAGAACAAGGTGTGCGGCATCATAGTATCGCAGTCGAAGAACACATACAGGTACGACCACTTCCAGGAACTGATGGACAAGGGCGTGCCGCTCGTATTCTACGACCGCATCTGCACGGGCGTGAACGCCAGCCGCGTCACCGTAGACGACTACATGGGGGCTTACTCCGCCGTGGAGTACATGATACAGACGGGCTGCCGCCGCATAGCCTTCTACGGCTCGTCAATGAAGATGGAAATATCCAAGAACCGCTATAACGGCTGGCACGACGCCCTGCGCAAGCACGGGCTTGACCCCGAGGGATGCGTCCGCATGGAGTGCGACAACCGCGAGGACGCCGAGCGCGTCACCCCTGCCGTGCTCGAGTCAGACAACCGCCCCGACGCTTTCTTCGCCATAAACGACGACACCGCCATCGGCATAATGTACACCGCAAAGCGCATGGGGCTGCGAGTGCCCGACGACATTTCCGTATGCGGCTTCACCAACGGCCAGCGCGCGGTGGCCTGCGACCCGATGCTCACCACCGTGGAGCAGAACGGATACGAGGTGGGACGGCTTGCGGCCGACATCCTTATAGGCAAAGCCGAGGGGCGGATACCCGTGGACAAGGTGGAGAAACGCGTGGTGAGGACACGCCTGATAGTAAGGGGAACAACGAAAACAATGTGACACCCACCCCTACCCTCCCCAAGGGAGGGGGTTGGATTACAATCTCTTGCCACACCCTTGAATGCATATCAAGCTCCCTCCCTTGGGGAGGGCTGGGGTGGGTATTGGTCGATAAACTTAATTACCTTAAACAATGAATAACGGATTAAAAAGGAAACCCGACTTGAGTTTCGCAAAGCTATGGAATCTTAGCTTCGGTTTTTTCGGCGTACAGATAGCCTACGCCCTTCAGAGCGCCAACATCAGCCGCATCTTCGCGACGCTTGGCGCCGACCCTCACAGCCTTAGTTACTTCTGGATTTTGCCTCCGCTGATGGGCATCGTGGTGCAGCCCATCGTGGGAACATTGAGCGACAAGACATGGTGCCGCTTCGGACGGCGCATCCCTTACCTGTTCGTGGGCGCCCTGGCGGCCGTCATCGTGATGTGCCTTCTGCCCAATGCAGGCTCGCTGGGCATGGCGGTGTCAACGGCGATGGTGTTCGGCCTCGTGTCGCTTATGTTCCTCGACACAAGCATCAACATGGCTATGCAGCCGTTCAAGATGCTCGTAGGCGACATGGTAAACGAAAAGCAGAAGGCCCTGGCCTACTCCATACAGAGCTTCCTGTGCAACGCCGGCTCGCTCGTGGGCTACGTGTTCCCGTTCTTCTTCACGTTCATCGGCATCAGCAACGTGGCCGCAGAGGGTGTGATACCCGACTCCGTAATCTACTCTTTCTACATTGGCGCGGCCATACTCATACTCTGCGTCATCTACACTTCGGTCAAGGTAAAGGAGATGCCGCCGAAGGAATACGCCGAATACCACGGCCTCGACAAGCCGCTCAACGAGGAGAAGGCCAACTGGTTCAAGCTGCTGCGCAACGCTCCGACGGCATTCTGGACGGTAGGACTTGTGCAGTTCTTCTGCTGGGCGGCGTTCCTCTATATGTGGAACTACACCAACGGCGCAATAGCCGAGACCTGCTGGAACACTACCAACACCGCTTCAAAGGAGTTCCAGGCGGCAGGCAACTGGGTGGGAATACTCTTCGCCGTGCAGGCCATCGGCAGTGTGTGCTGGGCGATGGTGCTTCCGCGCTTCAAGGCGCGCAAAGTTGCATACGCGCTTAGCCTCCTGCTGGGCGGCGCGGGCTTCATGATGGTGCCTTACATCACTGACCAGTACCTGCTCTTCGTGCCCTACCTGCTTATCGGATGCGCATGGGCGGCCATGCTGGCTATGCCCTTCACCATTGTGACCAACGCCCTCAACGGCAGCCACATGGGCACATACCTCGGCCTGTTCAACGGCACTATATGCATACCTCAAATCATAGCGGCGGCTCTCGGCGGCGTTGTGCTGAGCCTTGTGGGCAGCCATCAGAGCAGCATGATGCTCGTTTCGGGCGTACTCCTCGTGCTCGGCGCGCTGAGCGTTGGCATCATCAAGGAGACATCAGGCGAGAAGTAACACAGCAACACATAACATCTTGATGTTCAGGATGTTACAAACACCATTCCAAAAGGCCGTCTTTTACACGCTAAAAGGTGGCCTTTTGGCTTGCAAAAGACGGCCTTTTGCATTGCAATTTGCCGTGTTTTAAATTGAGAATGGACAATTGATAATTGAGAATTATGATTACCTTCAAGGCTGTCTGCCAACAAGGCAAATCATAATCATCAATCCTCCATTCTCAATTTTCAATTAAATAAATACCCAATCACAGCCATCCCGAAGGGAAGGAGTTTGATTACCTGTTTTTATTTTACAAAAAGTGGGGCTGCGGTTAAGTGGCACGGGCCTCTCAATCGTATTAATAATAAGGTGGCGGCATTCGCCGTCGCCGCAGCGGATTATGTTCTGAAGGGAAAAGAAAAACATTAAACAACATAGCATGAAAGCAAAACAACTATTCTGCGCGAGCGCTGTGCTGTTCGCGTTTTTCATCCAAGGCTTCTGCGACATCGTGGGCATCTCGTCCGAATACGCCCGCGAAGCGTTCGGCTGGAGCCACACCATGGCCGGCTTCCTGCCGTCGATGGTGTTCGTATGGTTCCTGTTCGTAAGCATTCCCGTGGGTATAAAGATGAACAAGTGGGGACGCAAGAACACGGTACTAATAGGCATGGCCGTCACCGTCGTCGGCATGCTCGTGCCCCTTGTAGGCTCGGCGTGGGCGTGCCTCGTGGGCTACGCCGCACTCGGCATAGGCAACACGATGCTGCAAGTGTCGCAGAACGCGCTTGTGCGCAACGTGTTCACCGACGAAAAGCTGCTTACCAGCAGCCTCACCGCAGGCCAGGTGGTAAAGGCAGTGTCGTCGTTCTGCGGCCCGTTCCTTATGCTTTTCGCCGTCAACGTATTGGGCGGAGGCGACAAGGCGTCGTGGTATCTCGTGTTTCCGGTGCTCGGTGCGCTGACGCTTCTCAGCGCCCTGTGGCTCTGGCTGTCGCCCATCGAGCGCGAACCGGCGGAGAACTGCGACGTGTCGGTAGGCAAAACGCTCTCGCTCTTGGGCGACAAGACCATACTGCCGCTCTTCCTCGGCATCTTCTTCGCTGTGGCGATAGACGTCGGCACGAACTTCGTCAGCTCCAAGGTGATGATTGACCGCTTCGGCTGGGATGTCACCGAGGCCGGCATCGCGCCGCAAGTCTACTTCATCTGCCGCACCATTGGAGCGTTCCTCGGCGTGTTCGTGATGACACGTGTGCCGTCGGTCACTTACTTCCGGTGGAACATCGTGGCGTGCATAGCCGTCATTCTTGGCCTCGCCTTCTGCCCTCTCGGCTCTGCGGCGACGCTCGCCCTCATCGGCGCGGTGGGCTTCCTGTGCAGCTGTGTGTTCCCCACAATCTACTCGGCAGCCGTTCAGCAGGCGCCAGAAAAGGCCAACCTGATTTCCGGCCTGATGATTACCGCCGTGGCAGGAGGCGGCGCGGCCACTCCTCTCATAGGCTGGGCGACCGACAGCTTCGGCTCAATCACCGCCGGAGTGTGCGTCCTCCTGCTCTGCGCCGGCTACCTTACATACTGCGCTTTCCTGTGCAAGAACAAGTGATAAGTTGACAAGGGACGAGAGACAAGTCAACAAGGAACGAGAGACGAGTCAACAAGGAACGAGAGACGAGTCAACAAGTATTTGTTGGCAAGGCACATATCCTTGTCTGCTCGTCTGCTTGTCTACTCGTCAACTAAACAAAACAATATGAAGAAACTTATATTTTCAATCGCCATCACGCTGCTGCCTGCCGCCATGCAGGCGCAGTATGTATCAGAGGTTTGGTGTCCCGACAACGGCGACGGGACATATACCAACCCAGTGCTTTACGCCGACTACAGCGACCCCGACGCCTGCGCGGTGGGTGAAGACTACTATCTTACGGCAAGTTCGTTCAACTGTATGCCCGGACTTCCTATCCTACACTCCAAGGATTTGGTAAATTGGGAAATCATAGGGCACGCCCTTCAGGAGCAGACTCCTCGCGAGGTGTTCGACCAAGCGGCGCATGGCAAGGGCGTGTGGGCGCCCGCAATACGCCATCATGACGGTGAGTTCTACATCTATTGGGGCGACCCCGACCACGGAATAATGATGGTTAAGACCACCGACCCTCGCGGACAGTGGAGCCAGCCGGTATGCGTAATCGAGGGGAAGGGCATGATTGACCCCTGCCCCCTTTGGGATGATGACGGCCGTTGCTACATTGTCTACGCCTACGCAGGCAGCCGCGCCGGACTGAACAGCGTGCTGACAATGCGCGAACTGTCGGCCGACGGCACACGGGCTATCAGCTCTCCGCGCATAGTATTTGACGGAGGACAGGTTAACCACACGACGGAAGGGCCTAAACTGTACAAGCGTGACGGCTGGTATTGGATTATGTGCCCGGCCGGCGGAGTGCAACACGGCTGGCAGCTGGCCATGCGCAGCAAGAACATCTACGGCCCATACGAGTGGAAAGTGGTGATGGCGCAAGGCTCGACCGGCGTCAACGGCCCCCATCAGGGCGCGTGGGTACACACCGCAAAGGGTGAAGACTGGTTCCTGCACTTCAACGACAAGTATGAATATGGCCGCGTTGTGTACCTTCAACCGGTAACATGGAAGGACAATTGGCCCGTCATGGGGCGCGTGCCCGGCAAGGGTTACTGCGGCGAACCGTACACAACCTACCGCAAGCCGGCGTCCTCATCTACAACGATAGTCAATCCGCAGGAGAGCGACGAGTTCAATTCAACCGAGTTAGGGAAGCAATGGCAGTGGCACGCCAACTACTCGCAGATGTTCGGAATGCCTACCAACACTGGTTGCCTGCGCCTTTACACGCATTATCTCGGCGGCGAGGCGAAGAGCCTGTGGGAAGCTCCGAACCTGCTGTTGCAGAAACTTCCGGCGCCGACTTTCACCGCAACGGCCAAGCTGCGCTTTGCTTCCAAGGAGCAGGGGCAATATGGCGGCATCGTCATCATGGGCATGAACTATCAGGCTTTGGTAGTAAACCGCACGGGCGACGGCTTCTCTCTGGAACTGAGACACTGCAAGGGGGCTGACACCGGCGGTGTAGAGACGGTTGAAACGCTGGCCCAGCTCAAGCCGACAGAGCGTGACACAATACCCTATTCGCCTGCAATCTACATCGACATTTACATGCGCATGAACGTGAGCGGCGGCAAGTGCCAGATGGCCTACAGCCTCGACGGCAAGCGTTTCAAGAACGCAGGCGCGCCGTTCGCCATGCGGCAGGGCAAATGGATAGGAGCGAAAATGGGATTTGTAAGCGAAACCCGTCAGACAAGCGGCAACCGCGGATGGATTGATGCCGACTGGTTCAGGGTGGAAAAGTTTAAAGGTGAGAAGGTGAAAAGGTGAGAAGGTGAGACGTTTCAATCACATGTTGCTATATCGTTGATAATCAAGACGTTTCCAAAAGGCCATCTTTTACAATGCAAAAGGCCGTCTTTTACAAGCTAAAAGACGGCCTTTTATAATGCGGTTTACGGTCTTTTGAAAATGAGGCGATGTCAAGTCATCGCCTCATCACTTTCCAACCGCCATTTTATCGAGTTCTTTTCTCACCCTTTCACCTCCTCACCCTTTCACCTTTCCACCTTTTTTCTCACCTTCTCAACGTCTCACTTTCTCACCTTTTCTTCGCCCTCATCAGCGCCTCAAGGTAGTAATAGTCGGCATAGATGATGCTGGCGTCAATCTCGCTGCCGGCCGGATGGTGGCCTGTGCTGTGCATGAGGAAGGCCACGTTGCGGTCGCCGCTCTGGTATCTGTCCGTGCTCAGGCATTCGAGCGAGCGCATGGCGAAGTCGCGGTAGGCCGCGCCCTTCTCGCCGCCGACATATTCTGACAGTTCGAGCAGCGCGCTGGCAACCACGCAGGCGGCGCTTGCGTCCTTGGGAGCATTGGCCGACGGGTCGTCAAAGTCCCATTTCGGCACCATGTCATCGCTTGTTTCCTTCAGCCGTCGGATGTACACATCGGTCACTTTCTGCGCGAAGTCGAGGAACACCTTTTCACGCGTGTACCTGTAAACTAACGTGTATCCGTAGATTGCCCAGCTCTGTCCGCGCGCCCACATCGACGAGTCGGAATAGCCTTGGTGCGTTACACCCTTGACAAAATCGCCCGTCAGCGTGTCGTAAACGGCCACATGGTAGCAGCTTCCGTCAGCGCGGAAGTGGTGCTTCATGGTCGTCTTGGCATGCGCCACCGCCAAATCGTACAGCAGCGGATTGCCCCCGTTCCTCGCAGCCCAGAACATCATGTCGAGATTCATCATGTTGTCCATGATTGTGTTGTGGTCTCCGAACATGCCGACGTTGCGCGGCCACGACAGCATTGTGCCCACAAGGGGGTTGAACAGGGTGGCTATCGTGTCGGCTGAAGCCAGTATCGCCTCCTTGTAGTCAGCCCTTCCGGTGGCATCGTAGCCCTTGCCGAATGAGCAGAACATGAGGAAGCCGAGGTCATGGTCGAACGCCGGGCGGTAAGCCAGAGGTCTCAAAGACTCCGTGTAGCCCTCTGCGGCGCTGCGCACGGCCTCGTCGCGCGTGCATTCGTAGTCCATCCACAGTATGCCGGGCCAGAAGCCGGAGCACCACTCCTCGGCCGTTGCCTTGCGGCAGTTCCACCCTTGCTGCTTGTCGGTAGACAGGATGTTGCGCGGTTCCATTGTGAAGTCATAGCCGCCGTCGGCTTTCTTCAGTTCAGCCAACGCCTTCTTTATCTGCCCGTGGCAGTATTCCAACTGGCGGTCAACGTCCAGTCCCTGCGCCGACAGCGGCAACACAGCCGCCACGATGGCGCACATTATCGTTGAAAGTCTTTTCATATAGCTTGTTTTTTATTGTTTTTATTTGTCGAAAGTAACGTCTTCCACATGCTCGCCGATGAAGATGTTGGCGAAGTCCGCCGTCTTATACCACGCCGGTTTGCCGGGCATGGTGTCGTAGATGGCCTTTCCGTTGATTACAAGGTTTCTGAACCTGATGCCCCTCACCTTGCGTCCGCCGTCATATCCGGTGATTATCGACATGTTGGGTTGCGCCCCGTTGTATGTCAGTCCGTCAACGGTTATGTTCTCGATGCCGCGTCCCGGAGCCGAGCAATACTTCTTGTTGAAGCACACGCGGAAGTTGAACAGCATGCCGCAGCGCAGGCTTTCCACCCTGAAATTGCGGAAAGTGATGTCACGGACGAGTATGTTGTCGCCGTTGTTGATGCCGATGCAGCCCTGATAATCTATCTGTTTCTCGGCCTGGTCAAGTATGTCGATGTCCTCGTAGACAACGTTTTCAATCACTTCATTCCTGCTAATGTCGCCGTGAAGGCCAATCATTATCGGGTGGGCGACGTCCGCCCAATACACGGCATCAGTCACCTTGATGTTGCGGCAGCCGCCTTTGTAGTCCTTGCGGGTGCAGTATATGGTTGAGCAATCATCGCTTGTGCGGCAGAAAACGTGGTTGTACGTCACGTTGTTTGATGCAAACACGTTCATGCCGTCACCCCATCCGTACCAGCTTATGCACTTTGCGTTGCTCACACTGACGCTGTCGCTGCCACCAACGGGCAGCTGGGTGGTCACCGGGCCGTCAACAACTACGTTCTTTGAGTACCTCACCATGATGCCCTCTTTCTGCCTTCCGGGGTTCACTATGCCGTGACCTATGATGCGGACGTTGTCCGACCGGTACGTTGAAACCCAGCCCTTGATGTACGCTCCGCCGTCGATGAACAGCGTCTCGCCGGTCTTCAAGTGGATGGAGTCACCCTTCAGGTCGTAATATCCGGGGCCGTAATAACGCACGTTCCTGCCCTTCTTCACCTTGGGTTGCGGCGCGTTGGCGAACAGTTGCAGGTTATTGAAGATGTCGCCGTTCACCTCCACCGATATGTTTCGCGGCCTGTCGAGGCGGAAAGTCAGCCTGTCGCCGCTCACGGTGGCGGCTATTCCGTATGACAAAGGTCTCACACGGCAGCTGTCAATGCGGCCTTTCACGTTGGTAACTTCCACTTCCACCTCGCCGTCGAAGTCGAAATAAGCCACTGACGACGGCACAGGAGTATGCCGTCCGGACTCCACCCTATCGACATTCCACAAGTAAGTGTCAACCGTCTGCCACTCTCCGCCGGTGAGCCTCACCCTCACACGGAAGTCATCATTTAGCGGAGCGCCCTTCGGGGCAGGATAAGTCACGAGGCTTGCGGCCTGCACCAACACGGCGGCACACAGCGCAATACAGGATAAAAACAGTCTTTTCATCGTTATTCGGTCTTGTTCCAATATACTACATAACGCTCATGATGAACATCATAAAACGGCTTTACCTCAACGCCTTGCCGCGTCTTGAAGGTCAACGGACCGGTTTTTTCAAGCTCTGACGCGCCCTTTATCCGCGCCTTTTCCGCCGCAGAGGCAGGCACTTGATAGTCGAACGTATAATAATCGTTGTGCTTCGTGGGGCCGCTGAACGGACTGTCAACATGCCCGAGGCATCCGGCCATCACCACGGGGCCGTACATCAAGGCCACGCGCGACGGGTCGCCATTAACCGCTTCCTCGCGTAATTCCATGCCGTAGGTCACCTCCACGCGGTCGCCGCCGCGCCACTTGCGCTTCAACACGGCGTCTCCCTTGCCGAGCTTCACCTTCTTTCCGTTAACGCGGACGGCCATCGACACCGCCCACCACGGACGACGAAGGTGCATGGCGAACTCTTTTGCCTCGCCGCCTACGGTCAATGTCACCGCACCCGACCGCGGAAAGTCGGTCTCCTGGCGCACGGTTGTGCCGCCCCAAGTGACCTCCGAGGGTATAAATAGGTTTACATACAGGTCAGTATCGGTATGGAAATAAATATAGGAAGCATATCCGACGTGGCTCTCGAAGCCTGAACCCACGCAGCACCAAAAGCTGTTCATCGGCGTGGAATACAGGCGGTAAGCCCCCGTAAGCAGCGGAGTGAAGTAAGTAACCATGCCCGTCTGCGGGTCTTGCTGACCGAGAATATGGTTGAATATGGCACGCTCCATGTAGTCGGCGGCGGCCTTGTCGGCGTTCCATGAGAACACTTTTGAAGCCAACTTCAGCAGGTTGAACGTGCAACAGTTCTCCCCGTCATAGCCGGTAAGGTGCTTGTACTGCTCCGAAGGAGGGAAAAGGTGCTCCTTGTCCGACACTTCCCCCGTAACGAAAGCATGTTCTTGCGACAGCGTGCGGAACAAAAGCTCGGCCGCACGGCGGCTCTCTTCGCTGCCTGTCAGGTCGTAGTTGCGGCACTCGCCGAGCAGTTTCGGTATGAAAGTGTTGGCGTGCGCCGTGCCAAGGTCGGCGTTTCCGGCCTTCAACGGGTCAATTTTCTCGTTGTGATAGAAGAAGCGCGCCGTCTCAAGAAAGCGCCCGTCGCCGGTGATTTGGTACAGCTGGTACATCGCATCGTTAAAACCGCCGAACTCGTTGCGCAGCATACGGCGGCGCACATCGTCGCCAAGGGCGTGCGTCTTGCCGTAAGCCCACTCGCCCATGCGCTTCGCCACGGCCAGCGCAGTGTCGTTATGGCACAGCTTGTACTGGTCGATGAGTCCCTGAAGTATCTTGTGCAGCGTGTACCACGGCGCCCAAACGCTCTTTCCTTGTATGTTCCTGTCAATCAAACCCTGCCCGAACGCCGAGAGATAACCAGTGCCGTAGGCGCGCTGCACCTCGTCAAGTCCGGCCACGATGCTGTCGGCCTTGGCCTTGACGGCCGTGCTTCCTGTCTGTGCGTAGAGATTGGCAAGGGCCGACATGATATGCCCCGTGATGTGGCCTCGCAGGTCGCAGTCGAGCGACTCCCAGCCGCCGAGCTTTTCAACCGAGTCGTATCCGCCCTCAAGCCCCGAAAACACTCCGGCCGTATTGCGGAAACTGTGCAGCAGGCTCTTCGCCGGTATGGACATCATCCACGCCGAGTCGCGCTCGAAATTGTCATGAAAACGTGAGGGCAACAGCCTCACCTCGCCCGGCGCGAACGGCCTGACAGCCTCTCCGCCGTATGCCTTGACGGCAAGCGTCATGGCAGCCGCCACTACCGGCAGCAACATCTTTATCCTCATAATGTACGTATTTATTGTTTATTTTATATACGGATAAGGCACCTGTAACTACGTAAAAACAGCCCCGCAACGGCCTTTTTATGGCACGTCAACAAGCGGCTGCGTAACCGCCTGACTGCCAATGCGTTGCAAAAGGCCGTCTTTTGCATTGTAAAAGACGGCCTTTTACACGCTAAAAGACGGCCTTTTAGAATGCAAAACATGGCCTTTCACAAAACCGGCGACAATGTAGTGCACCCCGACAAACCGTTTCCGCATAACCAATACATTCGGAAAGTATCATCATCTGGCATGATTGTACAATGCGCAAAAAGGCTTTTTCAGTACCTTTGCATAAGATAAGCTGCACTCGGGAAAATGCAAGCGAGCTTGCTTTCCTCTCGTTTGCATTATCTTTGCAACTGATTAACCTAAACTATCAGGCAGTTGATGAAAAAGAAAATCTTACTTACAGCCGTGGCGGCGGCAATGTGTCTCGCGTGCTTCGGCGGCAACGTGGAAGGCGGCAAGGCACACCCGTTTGTCAAAGTGACCGACGGACAGCTGACACGTGGCGGCAAGCCTTACCGCTTCGTGGGTGCAAACATGTGGTATGGGGCGGTGCTCGGCTCGACAGGATGCGGCGGCGACCGTGCCCGGCTGTGCCGTGAGCTTGACAGCTTGGCGGCCGCCGGAGTGACAAACCTGCGCGTGTTGGCCGGCGCCGACGGGCCTGACGGCATCGCGGCAAAGGTGGAACCGGCGCTGCAGACTGCCCCGGGAGTGTACAACGACAGCGTGATGGCCGGTCTCGACTACCTCATCTCGGAGATGGGACGCCGCGGAATGACCGCCGTCATCTACCTTAACAACGCGTGGGAATGGAGCGGCGGATACGGCCAATACCTTGAATGGAGCGGCCACGGACGACGCCCCGTACCGGCGGTTGACGGCTGGCCGGCATTCATGGAGTATGTGGCACGCTTCGTAAAGTCTGCCGACGCACAGCGGCTGTTCGCCGCCCACGTGCGCAACATAATCTCACGCACCAACAGGTACACTGGAATAAGGTATGCCGACGACCCTACCATAATGTCATGGCAAATCTGCAACGAGCCTCGCGCGTTCTCGGCTGACGGCAAGGACGCCTTCGTCAGCTGGATAAGAAACACCGCGGCACTCATCGATTCGCTTGCTCCGCGCCAGCTTGTGTCTACCGGCAGCGAGGGCATGCACGGCTGCGAGGAGGACATGGAGCTGTTCGAGCGCATACATGCAGTGCCGCAAATAGACTACATCAACATACATATATGGCCTTACAACTGGGGATGGGCACGGAAAGACAGCATCGTAGAGTCGGTGGAACGCGCCAAGACGGAGACCGGGAAGTATATCGAGGCTCACGCGGAGGTGGCGCGCCGTTTGGGCAAGCCTATGGTTTTGGAGGAGTTTGGCTATCCGCGTGACGGCTTCAGCTTCTCAAAACAGTCTCCGACAACGGCCCGTGACAGTTATTACAAGTATGTTTTCAGCGTGGTACAGCGTCATGCAGAGACCAACGGGCCGCTTGCCGGCTGCAATTTCTGGGCATGGGGCGGCGACGCAGAACCTTCAACGGAACATGTCTACTGGCTTCCGGGCGACGATTACACGGGCGACCCGGCGCAGGAAGAACAGGGACTGAACTCTGTATTCACGTCAGACAAGTCAACAATGGCACTTGTACGCCAAGCCAATGACAATCTGTCACACACTGCCGGCAGGCGTTGACGCATGTCAAAAAAGTACGTCCGCAAGTGAATATAATACCTTTTGAATGGTGGAATTACACATTATGGCCTTAACTTTGCACCCGTAAAAATGACAGGCGGACACAAGTAATCCGCCAAGATGAAGGATAACATTTAGATTAGAGGTATTATGAGGAAGGTAAAAAGATTGTTTGGTTCATTGAAAAAGAACTTTGAGTGGGGTGCAAACATGATGTACGGTCTGCCGTTCGGCAAGTAACGCTCATCCACGCAACCCAAATCCGCGCCGCAACACGGCGGCGCATACAAAGACATCCGCCACGGTTCAAGTGCCGTAGCGGATGTCTTCGCGTTATGGAAGGCGGCAAATGCCGCCTTATTTTGTGTCGTATGTCAACGGTTCGGAGTGTCCCATACCTTGGTTTCGGTACACTCCACGCCTACAGTCTGTCCTCCGCAGGCCAGCGTGAAGCCGCCTTTCTCCAACCGCCAGCGGCCGTCATAGCCAACGAATGCAAGGTCGTCAGCCGGCAGTTTCAGCTCAACCGTCTTCGTTTCGCCGGCCTTCAGGCCAATCTTCGTAAACCCGCGGAGCCGCCTGTTGTCGGGAGATGACGAGGCAACAAGGTCTGACGAATACAAAAGTACGCTCTCCTTGCCGTCCACACTGCCGCTGTTGGTAACGTCGACGGTCACCGTCAGCGTGTCGCCGGAGGCAAACCGCGCCTTGTCAACACGCAGGTTGGAGTACGTGTAGCGTGTGTAGCTCAGGCCGAAGCCGAACGGCCACTGCACGTCCATCACCGCGTCATAATTGTAATTGCCGTCCATCTGCCCCACGTTCTCGCACGGCTTGTAGTCATAAGTAACCAAGGCGTTAATCCATTTGGGATAAGTGAAGGGCAGCTTGCCGCTGAAATTCACCTCGCCCGACAGAAGGTTGGCCAGCGCGTCGCCGCCGTAGTTGCCCGGAAGCATGGCGTTCACCACGGCGTCGGCCAGCGGTTCAATGTCGTTTATGATGCGCGGACGGCCCTCGTTGAGCACGAGAATGAGCGGCTTACCTGTCTTGGCAAGCGCCTTTACAAGGTCACGCTGGTTGGCGGAGAGCGTCAGGTCGTTGAGGTTTCCCGGCGTTTCGCAGTATGAGTTCTCGCCTATGCAGGCCACGATTACGTCCGCCCCGGCTGCGGCGGCTACCGCCTTGGCAGTCTCCGGGGCGTTTTCCTGCCACCAGTTGTCACCATCGTAGGGTGCGTAAGTAACTCCCGGCTCATACGTAACGTTGTCTTTCCCGAACTTGTTGCACATCGCTTCATATACCGTATTGTATGCTCCGGCGAACTCGTCGGCGCGGTGTCCCTGCCATGAATACGACCAGCCGCCGTTCAGACAGCGCATTGAGTTGGCGTTGGGACCGGTCAGCAGAATCTTGACTCCAGGCTTCAGGGGCAGCGTGTTGCCGTTGTTCTTCAGCAGGACTATCGACTCTTCGGCGGCGTGAAGGGCCTCGGCGGCATGCTTTTCAGAGCCGAAGTCAGTGTATTTGTCAACATCCCAGTATGGATTGTCGAACAATCCGAGGCGGTATTTCAGGCGCAGCACACGGGCAACGGCGTCGTCAATCCTGCTCATGGGCACTTCGCCTTCCTCCACAAGTTCCTTAAGGTAAGTGCAGAAGCTCACCTCGTATGGCACCATAGACATGTCTATGCCGGCGTTGATGGCTATTTTTATGGCCTCTTTCTTTGTCGCCGCGATGTGGTCGCGCGTGCAAAGGTTGTTTATGTCGGCCCAGTCGGTCACGATAAGTCCGTCCCAGTTAAGGTCTTCTTTCAGCCATTTGGTAAGCAGTTCGCGGTTTGCGTGGAACGGCATGCCGTTGTCAACGGCCGAGTTGACCATCACCGACAGCGCGCCTGCACGCACTGCGGCCAGGTAAGGGGCAAAATGCTTCTCGCGGAGGTCGCTCCGCGGTATGGCCGAGGGCGTGCGGTCTTTGCCTGATACGGGCACGCCGTAACCCATGTAGTGCTTCACGCAGGCGGCCACATTGTACCGTCCGACATGGTTGGGGTCGTCACCTTGGAAACCGCGCACGGCCTGTACGCCCATCTCCGCGTTCAGATAGCAGTCCTCTCCGTAGTTTTCCCACATGCGGGGCCACCTCGGGTCGCGCCCGAGGTCAACCACAGGAGCATACGTCCAAGGCACGCAGCTCGCCCGGGTCTCGTAAGCCGATACCTCGGCTCCGCGCCTCACGAGGTCGCGGTTAAACGTTGCGCCCATGTTGACGCCCTGCGGAAAGAGTGTGCCGTCAAGCGTATAGGTGGTGCCGTGGATTTCATCCACGCCGTAAATGCAGGGTATTCCTATCTCGCTCAACGACTTTTCCTGTATGCGGCGTATCATTTTCGCCCACGTAAACCTGTCCTGCGCCACGCTCAAAGGCACGTTGAGCAGCGAGCCGACCTTGTATTTGCCTATCACGGTGTCGAGCATCTGCTCGCTAAGGGCAAAGCCGTTCTTGCTCTTCTCAAAGTCGGTAACCACGTCGATGGTGATTTCGCACATCTGCCCTACTTTCTCTTCAAGGGTCATCTTGCCGAGCCATTCCTGTATGCGAGCCTCTATTTCCGGGTCGGAAGGTATCGCCGCAGGTGTCTGCGCCACGCCTGTGAGGCATGTTCCGGCGCACAACGCCGAAGCCAATGCAATGTTCTTAAATCCGTTCATATTTTCAATTGTGTAATTGCTTGATTTCCAATGGGTTGCGAAAAGCCGTCTTTTGCGCTGCAAAAGGTGGCCTTTTACATTGTAAAAGACGGCCTTTCGCAAGCCAATTGACGGCCTTTTGAAAAACAACCTTTATGTAAACACTCAAAAAACCATGGTCTCCATGTTTCCGCATGGCAGCCTGCGGCCATGCGGCAGTCAGTCGCCGAAGCGCTCGATTATCTCCATGCACATGCGTCCGTTGTGGTACGGGCACTTCCAGAAGCCGGCCTTGTCGTCGCAGCGGTTCACCGTGCCGTCGGGCATCAGGCTCCAGTGCCACTCGCCGTGCTCGCGGTCGACAAGGCAGTTCTTTATGAACTGCCAGCACTTGACAGCCGTGTCGAGAGCCGCCTCGTCGCCGAAATGCTGGTAAAGGTTGACGTGCCCCACCACGTTTTCGGCCTGAACCCACCAGTGGAGTTCCTTGTCAGTTGACGAGGTACAAGTGACAAGTTGACAAGGAGCTTCGCCTTGCCCTCCTGTCGGTTCGCCGTCCGTTCCTTGTCTGCTCGTCCGCTCGTCTGCTTGTCCACTCGTCTGCTCATAAATCAGGCTGCCGTCAGGGTTCAGTCCCTCGTCGGCGGCGCGTGCGATGTTCACTATTACAGGCTCAATCTCTTTGAGAAGGGCCTTGTCACCGAGCACCAACGCGGCCTCGTGGATTAGCCATGACGCCTCGATGTCGTGCCCGTAAGACACGATGTCGCCACGGGTGTGCCAGTCGTCGTCGAAGAACAGGTCGAGATGTGATGTCTCCCTGTTCATGATTTTGTCAGTGAACAGCCCAATCATGTTCCTCAACTGCCGCTCAAGCCGCGCGTCCTTCCACACGCGGTAGAGGTTGGCGTAAGGCTCGAGGATGTGCAGGTGGGTGTTCATCGTCTTGCTGGCGTTCTCGTCCTTGTCGCTGAGGCGCATGTCTCCGATTACGCTCCAGTCGCGCATGAACGCCTCAACGTAGCCGTTGCGCCCGCGGTCGAAGCTGTGCTCCTCTATCAGGCAGAACAGACGTATCGCATAGTCAAGCGCCTCGTCGTCGCCCGTCGCGCGGGCATATTCGCTAAGCCCGTATATGGCAAAGCCCTGGGCGTAGATTTGTTTCTTCGTGTCGAGCGGATTGCCGTCGGCGTCAAGCGACCAATATACACCCCCGAAGTCGTTGTCATAGAACCTGTCTATAATGTAACGCTTGGCCCGTGTGGCCGTATCAAGATACTCCGGCCTGCGCAATATGCGGTAAGCCGCCGAGAAAGTCCACAGGATGCGCGCGTTGAGTATCGCCCCCTTTGGTGCGTCGGCGTGCAAAGTGTCGCCGCCGTCAATGCGCCCGTAGAAGCCACCTCGCCCGCTGTCGGTCATCTTCTCCATCCAGAACGGCAGTATGTCGTCCGTAAGTTCCTGCCTCACTTCGTTGCGCAGGGTTGTCATTCTATTGTCCATCTGCTTGCTTGCGTTTAAGGTTCAACTGTTCTGTAATCTTCGTCACCTTCTCTTCTCCCAACGGATAGCACAGTATGAAGACAACCGACAGTACCGACGCGGCAGCCGGCAGCCAGCTGAGAAACATCTTGATGCCGTTTATCGTCTCCGCGCTCTGCACGGCGTTGGCGTGGAAGCCGAAGTAGGAAAGCAGCCATCCGGTGAGCGCCGTGCCGATGGCCCAGCCGAATTTCTGGCTCATTGACGATGCCGAGAATATCAGTCCGGTGGCGCGGTTGCCGGTGTTCAGCTCGGAATAGTCGGCACAGTCGGCGTACATCGACCACAACAGGGGGAATATGCTGCCGGCAAACATGCTGATAATGCACTGGAACACGAATACAAGAACAATGTCGTCTTTGTCAAACCAGTAAAACACCACGCTCAACACAGCCGTCATCAGCATCGAAAGGGCAAACGTGCGCTTCTTTCCGAGCTTGTTGCTTACAGGGGCGGCGAGCACCACTCCCACGATGTTTGCCATCTGGCCGAGGGCCAGGAACAGGCCGCTCAACACGAAAGACACGCCGAAGAGCGACACCGTCTTAAAGTTTTCCTCGACAATGTAATACTTGAAGTAGTACACGGCGGCGCCGTCACGTATTGAATTGAACACCAACGCGCCCACTCCTGCAACGAAGAGAATCCACCAAGGACGGTTGTGCAGCAGGTCGCGGATGTCAGTCTTCAGCGACGTTTTCTTGTCGTTGATGGGCTTCACGCGCTCTCTCGTCCACGAGAAGCAGCCGAAGAACAGCACAACGCACAGCGCCGCAATGACCGTTGCAGCCAGGAACCATCCCGTCTGCTGGTCGTCCACGGCCTTGCTGTGGCCGCTGAAGGCATTAGCCATCGGCATGAAGAGCAGCAATGCGATGAAACTGCCGATGTAGGCGAACATCATGCGGAACGTGGAAAGCGTGTTCCGCTCGCTCGGATTGGGACTCATCACACCCAGCAACGAGGCGTATGGCACGTTGATGCCCGAGTAAACCATCATCATCAGCGAATATGTGACGTAGGCGTAAACCAGCTTTCCCGTGTCGCCGAACGGCGGAGTGTAGAACGTAAGCGCGCCTATCAGGCCGAACGGGACGGCCAACACGAGGATGTAAGGCCGGAACTTGCCCCACCGGCTGTTGCTTCTGTCGGCGATAACTCCCACAATCGGGTCGAACACCGAGTCCCAAACACGGGTCACAAGGAACATCGTTCCCACCATGGCGGCAGGCAAACCGAACACGTCGGTGTAGAAAATCATCAGGTAAGCGCCAAACAATTTCCAGAACATCGACGACGCCATGTCGCCGAAACCGTAACCTATCTTTTCCCTTAACCTAATCATAAGTTTAATGAATAATGATTAATGAATAATGAACTATTATCCGTTTTGCGGATAAAGGCGCAGCCTGATTATTCATTTTTCATTATAAATTCTTCATCACAGTCATGTTTTTGTCAATCAAACGCTTGAGAGTCTCTACCGAAGCGGTGGTTGACAGGCCGTCTTCCGGCGTGTTCATGCAGTAGTCAACGAGCTTGTCGACGGTCGAAACGGCCACGTGCATGCGCGTGTCCGACGACGCATAGTAGATGTAAACGGTGCCGTCGTCGTCGGCAATCCAGCCGTTCGAGAAGAGCACATTCGACACATCGCCCACCCGTTCGATGCCTTCGGGAGCCATGAAGTGGCCTCCGGGACGCGCGATGACGCGCGTCGGGTCATCAAGTGCTGTCATATACATATATAATACATAGCGAAGCCCGGCTGCGCAGCCGCGTACTCCGTGGGCAAGGTGCAGCCATCCGCGCGGCGTCTTGATAGGAGCAGGACCCTCGCCGTTCTTCACTTCCTTGATGGTATGGTAGCTGCGTGCGTCTATTATCTTCTCTTCGGATATTTCAACATTGGTCATGTCGTCAACCAAAGCCCATCCGATGCCGCCTCCGCTGCCGGTGTCTATGAAGCCGTCCTGCGGCCTTGTGTAGAGCGCATATTTCCCGTTGACGAACTCCGGGTGCAGAACCACGTTGCGCTGCTGGCTCTTCGTCTTGATGTCGGGCAGCCTGTACCATGTCTTCAGGTCTTTTGTGCGCGCCACGGCGGCTGTTGCCGTGGCGGCGGAAAGGTCGCCGGCAGGGGCTGTGTCGTCATGTCTTTCAGCGCAGAATATGCCGTATATCCATCCGTCCTCATGTTTGGTAAGGCGCATGTCGTATATGTTCGTGGCCGGGATGACGTCGTCGGGCATGGTTACGGGATAGTCCCAGAAGCGGAAGTTGTCAACTCCGTTGGGGCTTTCGGCCACCGCAAAGAACGACTTTCGGTCAGCTCCCTCCACGCGGACGACCAAGAGATACTTGCCGTCAAGCTTGATTGCGCCCGAGTTGAGCGTGGCGTTTATGCCTATACGCTCCATCAGGTACGGGTTTGAACGCTCGTCAAGGTCGTACCGCCAGAACACAGGTGAGTGCGCTGCGGTGAGTATCGGGTACTTGTATCGCGTGAATACGCCGTTTGACTGTGCAACCGGCTCGTTTTTCCTTGTAATCAACGCCTCGTGCGTTGAAAACAAATCTTTCACTTTTTCATCAAAACTTTTCATCTGATATGTCGTTTTACTTTTTCATCTTTTTACCTTTTCACTTTTCCACCTTTCCCCATGTCGCCTGCAAACAGCGTGCGCCTGTCGTTGTAGAACGCCTTGAAGTCGGCCTCGGAGGCGTGTCCGGGGTATGGGGCGTAGAAGTGTCCGGACTTGTTGTGCGCGTTGCGCCACACGAGGACGTAGCTGATGGGGTATTTCCCTATGACGGGCATCAGCGTCTTTGTCCACCACACGGAGTCGGGTATGGACTCATAGCCGGTCTCGGTCACGGCTATCGCCTTGCCGTGAGCCTTGCTTACGTCGGTCATTATGCGCAGAAGGCGGTCAAGGCTGTTGATGTACGCCTGGCGGTCTTCATGCTGGTAAGCGTCCACGCCGATAACGTCAACGATGCCGTCGCCCGGCCAGCGGCGCATGTATTCAGCCGAATCCTTCGGCTCTATGCCGGGCGAATAAGCCCAAAGCAGCTGGTCTGCGCCTTTCTCGCGCATCCTCTTGTATGTCATCTGCCAAAGGGCGTCATACTCTTCGTCGGTGCACAGCGCCTGTCCCCACCAGAACCAGCTGCCCGTATGCTCGTGCCACGGACGGAAGAGCACGGGCACCTTCACGCCGTCTTGCGTCTTTATGGAATTGAAGAAGTCGGCCACGCGGTCAAGCCAGACGATGAACTTGTCATGGTTCTTGCCTCCGGGAAGCACCGAGCGCACCACGGTTGAGTCGCTGACGTCCCACGCGTCCTTGCCGGTAAGCGGATTGTCAGCGTGCCAGCTGAACGACACCATGCCACCCCTCATGTACTGCGCCACGCTCTCCTGCCTTATCCTGTCGAACGGCACGCCGTCAAGGTTATTGTCATTGCCCAGCTCAAGGTGGCCGAGGTCGAACGACATCACGGCCGGCCAGTCGCCGCAGACGCTCTTGACGTCGCTCCGCTGCGCGTCGCCGTTCCATCCGATGCCGTACATCGGGTCGTCATGATGGCCAAACATGAACACGCCCTGTTCCGGCAGAGCCTTCAGCGTGGCGAGCATCTGCTCAGCCTCGTGCGTGCGTGTGCGCGTTCCATTATCATCAGTGCCGCCGCAGACGCCCTGTCCGCTAACAGTTCCGGCAGCACATACAAGCGCCGCCGCAAGGCACAATCCCGGTAAAATAATAGTTTTCAGGTTCATTATAAATTGTTTGTCAGTAAATACTCACATTGTGTTCTCATTCGGATGCAAAGATACTTCCTTATCCTTTGACCCACAAATATAATTTTATCACAAGATAATACTTTACGACAAAACACGCCGGAAAGCCGCTTTTTGCAGACGTTTGAAGGCTTCCGGCACAGCGACTGACGACAGCCGTGTAACCCGTTGATAATCAATGGGGTTGCAAAAGGCCGTCTTTTAGCCTGCAAAAGGTGGCCTTTTAGAGGGTAAAAGACGGCCTTTTACCTTCCAATTTGCCGTGTTTTGAGGTTCATCCGCAAATCTGTTGGATGGTTTTTATTCTATTTTCAGTAAATAATCGTTTTCAAGTGAGGCACTCGGTAATTGTCATTCCGCGCTCCGACGCGGCATCCGGAAAACACAATAACGCTTATGTCCGTGCGGATTTGCAATCCGCACGATGTATTATACGGGATTGCAAATCCCGTAACAAATGTATGCCATGCTGCTGAATACCGTTAACCGCGTGCCCGACTTTGCGGCGGATTGCAAATCCGCAACGATTGATTACCATGTGCGGATTGCCAATCCGCACAAACGCCGGTATAGTCCTACAACATAACAACTATGCAAACGCACCACCGGCTGCGGCCAAACATACCATTATCGGATAACAAAGTATTTGCCCACGACTGTATTTTGCTATAAATTTGTAACCGAAAACTTTTCTGAAACAATAATCATTACCTAAACAAATAAACGACTATGAAACGAAAAATGCTATTCACCGTCCTGTCGTTGCTATGCGCGATGCTCGTAAGAGGTGCGACAGTTGACGTAAAAATCAACCTGTGGAGCGGCACGCTGACCGTCACTGACGGCTGGCAAGGCAGCCAATCAATCACAGCCGACGGCCTTCAGCAGGCTGTCGAGGGCGATATCATCGCCGTAACAGTAAGCGAAATATCGCAGACTGCAAGCTATCCGCAGGTTTCCTTGCGTAAAACTGCCGGATGGGCACAGTTCGACCCGGCTGTAGGCGTTAACCTCGAAAAGGACGCCGCGCTGCCTTACGAGGCGCGCATGACCCTCACCGCTGACGTGGTTGACGAAATCAAGGCCAACGGTTTCGTGCTGACCGGCTGCGGATTTACCGCCACAAGCATCGACCTTATACATAAGCAGGAGCTTGGAGAGGGCGAGAAGGGCGACCCGGTTCACACCGTATGGACGGGCGACAAGGCCATAGACTGGAGCGGAAGCGTGCCTGACGGATGGCAGCAAATAGGCGCCGACGCCTTCGCCGACGCGCAGGCAGGCTGGAAACTACGCTTCAACTATGCCGACCTGGCCATCGGGGCGCAGGGACACATATCCACCGGCAGCTGGGGAGACATGCCCGACGCCGCCGAATACGTGCAGCTTACGGCCTCATACTTCGAGTTTGCCATAACCGATGCTATGCTTGCAGAGCTTAAATCGGGCGGATGCATCGTCACGGGCATAGGCTTCAGCCTCACCGGAGTTGACCTGATAGACCCCACACAGATACCCTCGATGACATGCACGGTGAACAACGCCGACATAAAATGCTGGGAGGCAGGCGAACAACCGCAGGTAACCGTCACCCTGCAAAGCCTTGAAGGCAACGACATGAACACCACCGTGACCCTTAAACTGCGCACCGACGCATACGAAGACTACTTCACCAAGACCGAAAACGTTACCGTACAGGCTGGCGGAACGGCAACAGTCACCATACCGCTGACGCTCGAACCGGGCTTCTACCACGCCGTGGTGGAGGCGAACTACGGCCTGCTGCGCGACTTCAACATTGGCTTCAACCCCACGGCAATAACCGCACAGCCCGACATGCAGCCCGACTTCAACGAGTTTTGGGCAAAAGCCAAGGCTGATTTGGCCGCCGTTCCCATCGACGCGAAAGTCACCTTGGACGAAGAAAAGTCTACAGGCGCGCGCAACGTGTACTTTGTCGAGATGCAGTCGGTTGACAACGGCGACGGCAAACCCGTCACAATACGCGGCTACTACGCCGTTCCGAAGGCCGAAGGAACCTACCCCGTGGTGATAACACAGAACGGTTACGACAGCGGCGGAGCGTCGCAGATATACAGGCCCGACACCAACGGCAACCCTGAATGGATTGAGCTGAACATCAGCAACCGCGGACAGCTAATCAACAACCGCGACCCTTACAAGGAAGAGAACGCCTTTTACGGCGAGGATTACAAGGAGAACGAATGGTTTGCGTACAACTTCGGCGACAAAGACACCTACTATTACCGCGGCGCTTACATGGACGTGGTGCGCTCTATCGACTTTGTTATAGCCTCTAACGAACTCGACTGCGCCAAGGGAAAGGTGCAGGCTGACAACATCTTCATGACAGGCGGCTCGCAGGGCGGCGCGTTCGCCATTGCCGGAGCAGCCCTCGGCGACGGCCGCATCAACGCCATCGCGCCGAGCATACAGTTCATGGGCGACTTCCCCAACTACTTCAAGGTAGGCTCGTGGCCTGCTTCCACGGCGCGTGACATGCAGGAAAAGCTCGGAATGAGCGACGATGAGATGTACAAATTCCTGTCATACTTCGACACGAAGAACCTCGCCACGCTCGTAACATGCCCCGTGACAACCGCCATGGGACTGCAAGACCCGGTGTGTCCGCCGCGCACCAACTTCGCACCTTACATCAACTTCAAGTCTGAAGAAAAGCAATATGTGGTGAACCCGGAGTGCAAGCACGAGACACCTGCCGACTGGTATAACTCTTACATGGACTTTTTTCAAGGCGCACCTGAAAAGTAACGGCGAGCCTGAAGAGCCTTCAGAACCCACCATCGTGCCTATAACCTTGTGGCAAGGTGAGCAGGAATGCACCGACGACTGGCAGGGTTACCAGATTATCGACGCGTCGAAGTGCAGTCTGATTGCCGCAGGCGACGAGATTGCCGTTACCGTATCGGCGCTTTCCGGCACGTCAAGCTCGCCGCAACTCATGCTCAACGACAGGTCGTGGGCTACCCTCATTGACACCGAGAGCATTCAACTTGCCGGCGTGGAACTGCCCTACGAGGCCGTATTCAGCGTAACAACGGCCATGGCGGAAGAGATAAAAGCCAACGGATTTATCGTCAAAGGCGCCGGCTTTACGTTCACTTCGGTGGTTCTGAAGCACAAGGCTTACCCGTCAGACACGGAAAAAGGCAACGCCGCAACGACCGTATGGGAGGGCGAAGAGGCCATCAGCTGGGTGGAGGGAAGCAACAACTCCATACTCATTGACAAGGCTGACATGCCCGAAAACATCAAGGAAGGCGACAAGGTTCGCGTCTACATAACCGGTCTCGGAGTAGAATCCGCTACGGGAAGGCTGCTCGCCAACTGGACAGCTTTGGACGGATTTGAGAACATATCGCCGCTGAAAGGCAACTATTACGAATACACCTTGAGCGCGGCCAACGTCAACGCGCTGAAAGAAAGCGGCCTGCGCGTAAGCGGAAACAGGTACACCGCCACGCGCGTTGACATCATCGACCCTGACAAGGAGTACCTTATCATCTCTCAAATCGACGACAACGACATCAAGGCTTGGGAGAAAGACGAGACTCCTAACCTTACAATGACGATGACAAACGTGGAGGCCGAGGAGGTAACCGTGCCCTACACGATAACCATCTACCGTGACATGGTTGACGAAGAGACCGGCACTCACAGCGTCTACCGCACCTACACGACCGACGTTACGCTGCCTGCCGGCGGCACAACGACCGAGACCATCGACATGACAGAACTCAACGAGCCGGGCTTCTACCAGCTTATCGCGTCCGTTGACGGCAACGACGTGTGTACGTACAACATCGGTTACGACCCTACCGGCATAGTTTCGCCCGACGATTCGCAGCCCGACTTCTGGCAGTATTGGGACGAGGCGAAGGCCGAACTGGCAACTGTCGCCATGGACGTGACGATGACCGAGCAGACCGAATACAGCACGGAGGCGCGCAAAGTGTATCTGGTTGAGATGAAGAGCGTTGCCGACGAGGCCGGCGGAGAGCCTGTAACGATAAAAGGTTACTATGCCGAACCGACCTCAGAGGGCGTCTACCCCACCCTGATACAGTATCAGGGCACCGACAACGGCACTGGTTCCGTAGGCTCACCGATGAACGGAGACGACAGGAAAGGCTGGTGCGAGTTCATCCTTTCAACGCGCGGACAGAAGCTCTGCCGTGACGACAAGTACGGCTATGACTTCTATTCTTACGGATGGGGAGACATGCGCGAGCACTACTACCGCAACGCTTACCTTGACTGCGTGCGTGCGGTTGACTTCATAAAGAGCCGCGAAAAGGCCGACAAAAACGCCATCTTCGCCGCCGGAGGCTCGCAAGGCGGCTGCTTCACATACGTTGCCGCCGGGCTGACACAGGCTTTCCGCGCCATCGCCCCGAGCATAACGGGGCATGCCGACTTCACCGACGGCATGAGGATAGTCAACTGGCCGCGCCAGAAGTTCCTTGATGCGCAGGCGGCGTTGGGCTGGACCGACGAGGAGCGCGACGTGTTCAACTCTTACTATGACACAATGAACTTCGCCAGCCGGGTGAACTGTCCCGTCATCACTTGCTTCAGCCTGCAAGACACAACCGACCCGGCGCACACCAACATAGCGCCCTACAACCTGCTGGACAACGTTGAGAAAGCCGACAACCGATACATCATCAACCCCTTTCTCGGCCACTCCACGCCAAGCGACTGGACGCAGACATACATGGATTTTTTCGAGAATTACGTGGGAAAGGAAATCCCTCCCACAGGCATTAACAACCCCACAGCGGATGAAGGCCAAGCTGACGGCCCGGCATACAACATCGCCGGAATGCGCGTAGGCGACGACTACAAGGGCATAGTCATAGCAAACGGGAAAAAATATGTAAGGAAATAACAAAAAAACAGATACATAAATAATTAAGAATTAAGAGTTAAGAATTAAGAAAATATGCTCCGTCAAATAGCTTGCGAACATCAAGCAAAGCATATTTTCCTAATTCTTAACTCTTAATTCTTAATTTTCCACATTCCTGGCGGCTGTGAGTTGTCAGATGATAACCTTCTTCTTGAAGTACATCTCGCGGAACTCCGTAGGCGAACAGTTTTTCTTACGCTTGAAGATACGGTTGAAGTTTGACAGGTTGTTGAAGCCGCAGTCATAGCAAATCTCGGCCACCGACATGGTTGTGTCAATCAGCATGCGCGACGCGTGGCCGAGACGTATGTCGATAACGTAGTCGGACAGCCGCCGGCCCGTGCGCTGCCTGAAGAACCGGCTGAAGGCGGTAGGCGTCATGCCGACAAGGTCGGACAGCTTGCCGAGGTGTATCTCTTCCTGGTAATGCTCGTTGATGTACTGCTGCACCTTCTGCACACGGCGGCTGTTGGCCTGAAGGTTGACCTTGGCGAACGACGAGGTGGACAGCGCCCGTGCACTGTCGGTGAAGAACGACAGTTCATAGAGCATCGTGAGAAACTGCGTCACGGCGTTGAAGCCCTTGGCTTCAGGCAGGGTGTCGATTAGCGAATATACCTTCATTATGGCCGTTACGGGGAAGCACAGACCATAGCGCGCCTTCTCGAGCATGGCCTTCACCCGGGCGAACTGGTTGGTGTCAATCAGGCTGTCGAAGAAATGCGACGAGAACTGGATGGTGATTTCCCTTATATCCTCCGACGTGCAGTCGCCCTGTTCCCAAACATGCTCAAGGTCGGGGGTGGCAATCAGCACAAGGTCATATTCGCCGGTAGTCTCCACCGAGTCGCCAACAATGCGCCGAAGCCCCTTGCCGTGGGCAATGAAGTTTAGCTCGTACTCGCTATGGCAGTGAAGGGGATATGTGAAATCCATCTTGTGCCGGTCAACTACATAAAAGCAGTCCTTGTCTGACAGCGGCGTTATTTCGCGCTGGATATAGTGTCCGTTATTAATCTTTTCCATGGTTGTAAAAGGCTTTTGACTGATTATCTCAAACAGTTCGGATGCGAATATAATATTTTTTTGCGACATTCGGGCACATTGTCTGAAAAAGATTTGCAAATGGCTGAAAATCAACAGTTTTGCAAAAGGCGGCCTTTTGCATTGTAAAAGGTGGCCTTTTAGAGGGTAAAAGACGGCCTTTTGCCTTCCAATTTGCCGCCTTTTGCAACACGGCCGGCGTTTTTGTATTGTCTTTTGATAAGATAATGCAAAGCCGCACGGCTGCTTTTGCGTATCTTTGCAGCCAACAAATAATCTGAAAACACATTCTTACGGAAATGAAAAACAAGAAAAAACTACTGATGCTCGCCGGTGCGCTGGCACTATGCTGCGGCATGGCGGCGGAGACGGTGGAAATATCCACACCGCACACTTCGCTCGTATTGGACGCCACCAAGGGGCAGGAACTGAAACAACTGTATTACGGCGACAGGCTGACAGCCGCCGACCTGGCCGGCCTCAACGACGCAGGCGGCGCACAGTATGCCGCCTACCCCGTGTACGGAACCATCTGCCAGGGCGAGACCGCACTGGCTGTAAGGCACACGGACGGCAACCTGTCGCTGCAAATGGAAGTCACCGGAGTAAGCAAGAAAACCGAAGGCAACGCCACGGTGACAACCGTCAGCATGAAGGACAAGGTTTATCCGCTGCGCGTGGACGTATGTTACAAGACATACGCCGACGCCGACGTGATAGAGACTTGGACGGAAATAAGCCACGAAGAGAAAGGAACGGTCACGCTAAACCAGTTCGCCTCGGGCTATCTGCCCATACGCCGCGGCACGGTATGGCTCTCGTCGCTCTACGGCGCGTGGGCCAACGAGGCGCAGGTGGCGCAGGAACTGCTCGAACCGGGCATGAAGGTAATCAAGAACAAGGACGGACTGCGCAACTCGCACACGGCCCACGCCGAAGTGATGTTCAGCCTTGACGGCCGTCCGAGGGAAAACTCCGGGGCGGTAATAGGCGCGGCCCTGTGCTACGGCGGCAACTACAAGCTGCGCATTGACACCGACGAGAGCGAGTATCACCACTTCTTCGCCGGAATAAACGAGGAGAACTCGGCCTACAACCTGCCGAAAGGCGAGGTGTTCCGCACGCCCGCCCTCGCCCTTACCTACAGCCAAGAGGGACTGAGCGGAGCAAGCCGCAACTTCCACAAATGGGGCCGCAAACACCGCCTCATGCACGGAGACAAGGAGCGCATGATACTGCTCAACAGCTGGGAGGGTGTCTACTTCAACATCAACCAGGAAGGCATGGCGCAGATGATGCAGGACATCGCCCAGATGGGCGGCGAGCTTTTCGTGATGGACGACGGCTGGTTCGGCACCAAATACCAGCGAAACAGCGACAACGCGGCGCTGGGCGACTGGACGGTTGACAACCGCAAGCTGCCCAAAGGCATAGACGGCCTGCTGCGTGACGCCAAGAAGAACGGCGTGAAATTCGGCATCTGGATAGAGCCGGAGGCCACCAACACCACGAGCGAACTGTACGAGAAGCATCCCGAATGGATAATAAACGCGCCGAAGCGCGAGCCTGCCACGGGGCGCGGAGGCACGCAGCTGATGCTCGACCTGGGCAATCCCGAGGTGCAGGACTTCGTCTTCGGCATAGTGGACAACCTCATGACGAAATATCCCGAGATAGCCTACATCAAGTGGGACTCTAACATGGGCATACAGAGCGCAGGCTCGACATACCTCACCAAGGACAACCAGAGCCACCTGTACATAAACTACCACCGCGGATTTGAAGACGTATGCCGCCGCATCAGGGCCAAATATCCCGACCTTGTGATACAGGCATGCGCCAGCGGAGGCGCACGGGCTAACTGGGGAGTGCTGCCTTACTTCGACGAATTCTGGGTGAGCGACAACACCGACGCGCTGCAACGCATCTACATGCAGTGGGGAACGTCTTACTTCTTCCCGGCCATCGCCATGGGTTCGCACATCGGCTCGAACCCCAACCACCAGACTTTCCGCAACATTCCGATAAAATTCCGCATCGACGTGGCCATGAGCGGACGCCTCGGAATGGAGATACAGCCCAAGAACATGACCGAAGAGGAGAAGGCACTGTGCAAGAACGCCATTGCCGAATACAAGCAGATAAGGCCCGTGGTGCAGTTCGGCGACATCTACCGCCTCGTCTCCCCGTATGACAAACTCGGCGTTGCGTCGCTCATGTACGTGTCGGAAGCGAAGGACAAGGCCGTGTTCTACTGGTGGAAGACCGAGACTTTCGTCAACCAGCACCTGCCGCGCGTAAGGATGGCAGGCCTTGACCCGGCCAAGACTTACCGCATACACGAGCTTGACCGCATAGACAACAAGCCGCTGAAGTTTGAGGGAAAGGCGTTCACCGGGCAGTTCCTGATGGACAACGGACTTGAAATACCCTACACGCACGACGTTGACTACAACAAGCAGAACAGCTGGGCGAGCCGCGTGCTCTGCCTTGAAGAGGTGAAGTAAGTCATTTCTTTAGGAAGTTAAAGAAGTTAAATGAGTTATCGCTCACTTACGTTCGCTAAGAAGTTAAAGCCAAATGCTTTGCTGGGTGGATGTATGTTGTACGGTCAAAGACAAACGTTTTTCAGAATATATGTGTCTACATAACAAATGTAATGTCTTTAACTTCTTAGCGAACGTAAGTGAGCGATAACCCCTTTAACTTCTTTAACTCCCTATAAAAAGTAAGAGAGCCTTGCCGCCGGACGCCGGCGCAAGGCTCTCTTACTTTTTATATATATGCTGGCAACTTACTTTATCATAACTTTCTTGCCGTTGTGGATGTATATGCCGTGTGCCGGACGTGCTACGCGCATGCCCTGAAGATTGTACCAGGCACCGTCGCCGGTCACCGCACCGGCATCCGTCTCAACTTCATCTATGCCCGCAGAACCGCCGTCAGTGAAGTCAAGCACAATGTTGCCCGTGGCCGGAGTGATGTCAAGACTCGTTTCGAGATAAGCCTTACGGGCAGGAATTTCAGTGGCAACGGTGACGAGGCTGAATGTGGCAGCCGTCTCATCGAAAATATAGTCATAGGCATCGGCCGTTGAAGCCTGTACAGTCTGCGCCCAGTCGCCTATGGCCTTGAGGTAATTTGCGGCGTTGTTCTCGCCCTCGCCCGTGGGCACTTCGTATGTGCCCGGCTCTCCTTTCACCACTATGCCGGTATAAGCCGGAACGTAAGTGACGGGCGAAAGCGTAACCTTTCCCGTCTCGACAGCCGTAGCATAGTAAGCTTTTATTGCGGCGCCGGTGAAGTCAAGGTTCTTAGTAGAATTGCTGTATGTGGCCACTCCGGCCTCTCCTATGGTTATTGTGACGGCATCATAACTGTCAGGATAAGTGGTAAGCTCTACCTTGCTTACGGTAATATTCCGGCCTCTTACCAAGATACCGTTGAGCTGTATCAGCTCCAGTGTGGCGACATCGGGTATTTCGTATGAGAAGGTCTGTGCCATATCGGAAGCAGCGAGGTCAGTCGACGAATTAATGTCAAAAGCCACCCAGCCGTCAGGATTTGCTATCTGCAAGTGTCCGTCGTCACCGGTCGCGGTGCATGTGACGGTTATCAGGTCGCCGACCTTTGCCGAAGCGAGAGCGGCAGGTTTATCGTCATAGCTCAAATTCACGTAGTCGCTCCAATCGCCGGTTGCGACGGGCGTGCCTTCCCACAGCGTAACGGTTGTTCCTTCCTCCGTTTCAACGGACTCGACGGCTATGCCCGTTACCGTTACATAATGCCCGTTGACAATCATGCCGTAGTCTCTCAACAGGTCGGCCTGCTCTGCTGTCAACGTGATTGTCACGTCGCCGTCGGCCTCAAGGTCGCCGCTTGCTATGGCAGTGCGCTCCGGGTCGCGGCCTGCAACATAGTCGTTGGCGGTTATTTCGTATTGGAACCATTGCTCGTCGCCAGCGTCTTCGGTGTTGCGCGACATGGTTATGACCATCTGTCCGCCGTCAGCGATGTTTGCGAAGTAAGAAGAAGGAAGTTCGAGCCTTGTGTCCCAAGCCCAGTTGCCAATCTCATGAGAGCCTGTCCACACGGTAGTCATCTCAGCGCTGGCGGTTACTGCCGCAGCCATAAGCAGCAATAACGAGGTAAAAATCTTTTTCATTGCATGTCGATGTTAAATTGTAAGACTTGTGTTTTCATGCCTTCCACCTTAAGCCGGCGGGCCGGCGGGTGCAGGCAAGGTTTCCGTCCGTTTTGCAAAAGGCGGCCTTTCGGACGGTAAAAGGCCACCTTTCGGACTGCAATATGCGGCCTTTTGCAAGGCGAAAGGCCGCATATTGCAGAGCCGTTGAGTGTCAGCGCGTTATGCGCTTAGCGGTGTTCGATGCGCAGGTTGCCTATGCGGAAGTCGGCGGTATAGGCCGCCGTGGGCTGGAACGCTATGCGCAGCGACTGCCATGTGCCTGGAGCTGAAATGCCGGCGGTGGCCATCGGTGCAAGCGGCAGGGTGACGGTCTGCCACTGTCCGTGGGTGTTCAGGCCGAGTCCGTCGCCCGGCGTCCACGTATATGACTCGCCCCAGTTGAACGAGAATTGCAGCGGCGAAGCCTCGGTCAGCGGATAGTCGTTGGCCGTAAGCACCTCGAACTTCAGCACATAGTCGTCAAGGTTGTCAAGCGAGCCTGCGTCTATCATGTTGCGGCTTAAGTCGATGGTGTTCCACGCCCATGCGTCGAACGTTCCTGTGATGTGCATGTGCGGATTGCCTAATGCCGACACGTCCTCGCCGGCAGAGCCGTCAGCCTCGACATTCATCGTTATCGGGCCGTCGATTGCGAACTGCACGTCGCTGAAGTCGCCGTAAAGCAGGTGCTGCGTGGGGCGGAACGGCAGCGTGGCAGTCATGGCCTCGCCCGTGCTGCCATCGTTCCAGCTTATCTGGATTGTGCTGTTGTCAGGCGTCCCGGCAGGCACAAGGGCCTTCATCGACGTGTTGGTGATTGAGCCGAGGCCGAGGGCAGTGCCGCCAAGCGTAACCTGCGACGTTGTGCCGAAGTCATAATAGTCGAAGTTACGGCCGGTGATTACCACCGAGTCGCCGGCGTCGGTGAACTCGCATTCAAGCCCGTCTACCGACAATTGGGGGAACGGCACAGTGAAGTCGAACGTGGCCGTGCCTTCGGCCGTAGTGTATTCAATCTGGTTGCGGTGCTCCATCGACAGCTCCTGCGGTATCATGACGTTGGCGCTTGTCGAATAGGTGTACACTTCGGCGAGGTCGGCCTCAACGGTGTTGAACGTTATGCGCGTCGGCCTGTTGAGGTTCCGGCCGACGATGCGCACCATCTGGCCGGCCTGCGCCTCGGTTATCGGGCGTTCCAGCAGCGTGTCGCCCACTTCATATACGGCGGTTATCACGGGCGCGCCGGCGTTGGCCTGCTCTTCAAGCGGAGTGTATCCGTCGTTGTAGTCAACGATGTCGTTGCAGCTTGCGAACACCGCCAGCGTTATGGCGGCTGCCATGTATTTCAATATTTTCTTGTTCATGGTTGCTTTGTTTAATTCATAATTATGAATTGATTAGTTCCATCCGGGGTTGTTCTCGGTTATGGCCTTGTTGGTGTTAAGCTCGGCGTTGGGTATGGGGAACAGCAGGTTGCGCGCAGAACGCGTCTTGTTGATGCCCGAGTCGTCGCTTCCTCCCAGTGCGTTCATGGCGTCGAGGTATATGCCCCAGCGTATGAGGTCCCAGCGGCGGTCGCCCTCGCAGGCGAATTCCTTTGCACGTTCCTCCAAGATTGCGCTGCGCATCTTCTCCTGTGTGTCGAGCGCGCCGCTGCCTGTAAGGCTGCCTTCGGCGGCGTTTGAACGCCTGCGCACGTTGTTGAGGTAGATAAGCGCCTCGCCGGGATTGCCGAGTTCGTTCTCCGCTTCGGCGTAAATCAGCTGCACGTCGGCGTAGCGCAGGAATGGCCAGTTGGCGTCGGCGTTCTCCGTTGCGGCGTTTGTCACGTCAGAATACTTCGTGGTGAACGCCAGGCACTCGCTCGTCATGTTGTAGTAGTAGCTCACTCCGTCGTCGTAAGGCGCCACGGGGTCGCTCACCCAGTTGCCGTCAAGGTCGGTGCCGGTGGCCATTATGCTGTACTCTTCGGTCAGGGGATAGTAGAAACCGAGGTTTCCGTCCTCCTGTCCGTTTACGCGCCAGCGGTGTCTCACACCGTTTACGATGCGGTAGTCGTCGTGTTCGAACAGGTCATACCAGTGGCGTGTGCATCCCGTCCATCCGCCGCTGGCGATGAAGTCGGAACCGGCTGCTGTAAGATAGCCTGCATACTGCGTGTGCACCTGCGTGGAGTAAGTGTCGTTGCCGTCGGCGGAAGCGATGGAGAACATGAACTCCGACGCCGTTGCGGACGTCTTGCTCCAAAGCTCAGAATAAGGCAGCAGCTCGTAGTCGCCGAACTCTCCGTCGATGACATCCTTCGCCCACTCCGCCGCCAGCGTGTACAGTTCGTGCGAATCCATGTTTTCATACCCGTCAACGGCGGTCTTGTTGAACGTCATGCTTACTAAAGGAGCGTAAGCCCTGTCGTCGCCCTCGCCGTCGTAGGCGCGCCCGGTGCGCACCGTTACAGGCGTGCCTTCGGGCATTGCGGCCGCAGCCATTGTAGCGTAGACCTTGGCAAGCAGGCCGGCAGCACTTCCGGCGTTGACGTGTCCGGGTTCATAGTCGCTGTCGGTGTTCTTGTACATCATCGCCGCAGCCGATGTGAGGTTGTCTATAATGTAATTGTACACGGAGTCCACGCTCTGCCTCGGCTGGTTCTTGTCGGAGGTGTCATCCTCAGGCTGCACAGGCACCGGGCCGTAAGCGCGCACCAAAAGGAAATAGGCGAACGCCTTGTTGAACTTCACCTCGCCTATGGCGTTGAACTTGGCGGCGTCGGAAATGTTTGTCATCGACCTTATCTCTCGCTCCGCCATGTTGGCCCGGCCTATCAGGTTGTAGCATCCGTTCCACAGCGCGTCAGGCACTTCAGGCTCGCCCTGGAAGTTGCCGGCACCGAAAGTACCGAACAGCCAGTCGGGACCAGATATGTAGTCGGCGTCCTGCTCAAGCACCCTGGGGAAGTAACCCCAGCGGAACATGTCGTTAATCCACTTGCTGTAAACGCCCGTAACCCATTGTTTCGCGGCGTCCTCGCTGTCGCCCACCATGTCGTCGGTGATAAGGCTGTCGGGGTCTTCCTCTATCCAGCTTGTACATCCGGCAAGCGCACCGGCGCCGATAACCAGCATGCAGGCCGCAGCTATTGATAATATTGTCTTTTTCATGTCGTATCTTCGAACTTGGTTAGAATGTGAAGTTAAGGCCAAGGGTGAACGTGCGCGCACTCGGATACGAGTAACTGTCCACTCCTGGTGTGGCAGCGTTTGTACCGCCGGCGTTCACGTCGGGGTCAAACCAGCTGTAGTTGGTTATTGTGAACAGGTTGTTGGCCGTAAACGAGATGTTCAGCTTCTGTATTCCGGGGAACGGCTTGAACCAGTCGTAAGACAGGGTTATGTACTTCATCTTCAGGTAGCTGCCGTCCTCAACGTAGCGGTCGCTGAACAGCCATGTGCGGTTGTAGCCAGCAGTAGGCTTCGGCCACTTGGCGCTGGAGGCGTTCTCGGGCGTCCACCGCGTGTTGTACGCGTCCCATGTAATGTTGCCGTAGTTGCCCATCTCTATGTCCGTAAGGTTGTAGTTCAGGATGTCGTTGCCCTGCGAGCCTTGCAACATGAACGAGAGTGTAAAGTTCTTCCACGACAGGTTGCTTGTGAAGCCGTACACGAAGTCGGGGTTTGTGTCGCCGATGATGGTCTTGTCGGCAGCCGTGATTTGTCCGTCGCCGTTCATGTCACGGTACTTTATCTCGCCGATGTAACGCCTTGCCTCGGTGTCTGAAAGGTTGGCGTATGCCGGGAAAGAACGGACTTCGGCCAGATTGTCGTAGAACCCGTCCTCGACATATCCGAATATGGTACCTATCGGGCAGCCGTTGCGCTGGAGGAAAGCCTGGTCAGCCGCGCTCCACAGCGACGTTGCATACTGGTCGCCGTCAAGTCCGCCGATGCGGTTGCGGTTGAACGAGAGGTTGGCCGATATGTTCCACTTCACAGGAGTGTTGCGGAGCACGTCGTAGTTGAGCGTGAACTCAAGTCCTTCATTTGTCACATTGCCGCTGTTCACCATCATCTGCGTAAAGCCGGAGCTGCCCGGTATGGTGACGTTCTGCAACAAGTCGCGCGTTTTCTTGTAGTAATAGTCAACAGTGAACTGCAGCCTGTTGTCGAGAAATCCCATGTCGATACCGGCGTTGAACTGGTCGGTTGTTTCCCATTTCAGGTCGGGATTGGTCGGTCCTCGCCAGTCAATCATCGACATTCCGCTCTCAAGCGAGCCGTTGAACGGATAGTTTGCGGCGTTGAGAACGTTCAACGTGCGGTAAGCTCCTATGGCCTGGTTACCCGTCTGACCGAAACTCAAGCGGAATTTGAGGTTCGAGAAGATGTTGAGGTCTTGTATGAACTTCTCCTCACTGGCCCTCCATGCGAAGGCTCCCGAAAGGAACGTAGCCCATTTGTTGTTCTTTGCGAAGCTCGAACTGCCGTCAGTACGGACGCTGGCGGTGAAGATATACCTGTCGAGCAGCGTGTAGTTGACACGTCCGAGGAATGACTCGAGCGCCTGTTCGGTTGTGCTGCTGCTTATCGTAGCACGGTCGAGGGCAAGGCTCATGTCGTTGTCCTGGGTGTAGTCCGTGGGGAAGTTGGTGGCCGACATAGCCGTATTCTCACCCGTTCCCTTCTCGAACGTCATACCAGCCACAACGTTCAGCGCATGCACTCCCCAGCGTTTGTCGAACGTAAGGATGCTTTCCGCCGTCAGGCTCTTCCAGATGCTCGTGGACTTTCCGCCCAAGCCGTTGTTAGGAGTACGTCCTTCCTGCGTGTGGCGGTCATAATACGTGTTGCGGTGGCCGTCGTTGTAGCCGAGACCGAGGTTCTGGCGGAATGTCAGCCATGGTGCGAGTTTCACCTGGACATAGCTGCTTGAGAACCAGCTTATCTGCTTCAACTGGTCCTTTGCCCCGTTTATGTAGTTGACCGGGTTTGTAGCCAGCCAGTTAAGTTCGTCAAGTTGTTCTGTCTCTGTACGCACTCCGTATGTCGGAGGGAATATGAGTGCCGAGCGGATTACACCCGTATTCTCAGAGCCTGTACGCTGGAAGTCGGTCGTTGTGTTGGTAAAGAACGAGCTTGTACCTATTTCCAGCCACTTCGTTATATGCCGCCCGATGTTGATTGATATGCCGTACCGCTCGAAGCCGGTGTTCTTTATTATACCGTCCTGCTTCGTGAAGTTGCCCGAAAAATTGTACCAGCCGCGGTCGTTGCCGTTGCTTACGCTCACGTTGTAGTCCTGCTGGAATGCAGTCTGGTAGATTTCGTCCTGCCAGTCGGCCACAGCCACCTCGTCAACGTTGCCGTATTGGTCGGTACGCAGTCCCGGATTGCGGAAATCTTCAGGGCTTGGGTTGTACGTTCCGGCGTCATAGATAAAGTTGCCGTTCACGTATGGGTAGTCCCATTCGCCACGGTAGGGGAACGCAGCGGTGCTTCCCTCATAATAATGGCTGTTGGCATACTGCTCGTTCTGGTACAAGGCATAGGTGTACGGGTCAAGAACTTCGACGCGTTTGCCGATAGTCTGCAAGCCGAGCTTCACGTTAAGCTCGATTGTAGGCTTGCCGCCGTCGCTTTCCTTGCCTTTCTTCGTGGTGATGATGACAACGCCGTTGGCACCGCGCGAACCGTAGATGGCCGTCGCGGAAGCGTCCTTGAGCACCTCGATTTTCTCGATGTCGTTGGGGTTAATCATCGACAGAGGTGAAGAAAACTGGTTGTTGCCCTCGTTGGCGCTCGACGTAGGCGTGCCGTTGGGGCTTGTACCGTAAGGCACACCATCGACGATGTAAAGCGGCTGCGAGCTTGTAGTGAACGAGTTTGCACCGCGCACGGTGATGCTTACGCCCGCTCCCGGCGAGCCGTCGCTCTGGCTTACCTGCACTCCGGCAATCTTTCCTTGCAGTCCGTGGGCCACGTCGGTAGAGTTTCCGGCCAAGAGTTCGTCGCCCTTGATTTGCGTTATGGAGCCGCTAAGGTCACGTTTCTTCATCGTACCGTAGCCCACCACCACGACTTCGTCCATCTCGTTGGCTTCCGCCTCAAGGACAACTTGCACCGAGGTCTTGTCTTTAACGTTGATTACTTGTGTCTTGTAACCAATCATCGACACTTGTATCAGGGTTTTGCCCGCAGGCATCGTGATAGAGAAGTTGCCGTCAAAGTCGGCCACTGCCGCAGTCTTCGTGCCAGGCACTTGGATTGTAGCTCCTATCATCGGCTCATTGTTGCTTGCACCGTCCAGCACTTGTCCCTTGACAATCTGCTGCGCGTTCAAGCCGGTACACCATGCCACCAGCATGGCGCACCATAAAATCAATCTGTACATATTAAAAAGGTTATATAATTGTTTGTTAGTTGCCAATACGCAGGATGTAGGCTTTCGTTATGGTTGCGCCCACACCTGTTATCACCACTCCCCTGGTCTTGAGCTTGTCAAGCACACCGGCGTCGAGCGTAAGCACCACGTCGTTGCCGTCGAGCTTGTACCATACAGGCTCCGCCGACCCCGTTATGTCCTTCCAGTCGCCGCGGTTCTCGCGGAAAGATATTTGCGGCTGGCAGCCGGGCTGCATCTTTTCATAGCACACCACGATGCAATCGCTCTCGGTACAGTCCTGAAACGGCTCCGCCGTTATGCGTATGTTGCCGCTCCAGTCTTGCGGAAACAGCTTCTCGCCATGGAAGAGTTCGCCCGGCTTCAGCTCGTATTCGCGCGGCGCGCGCTGCGCCCCGTCAAGGCTTTCGTCGCGCGTGCCTATAAAGGATATTACCGAAATCTTGTCCAGACGGTAGCCCTTGCCGCCCACGCGCATGCTTACGCCGTCGCTGCCGGCCAGCTGCAGCTTGACGAGCTGCGACTGCTCGCTGACGGAATATGTGAAGCCGTCTTGCCCCACGGGCACTCCGTCGAGCGAAGGCTCCATTGCGTTCCACGTGAAATCCATCACCTTGCCGGCCGCACCTTCTTCAACGCGGCTTGCATGGAAATGCAGAACGTCGCCCACTTTCACGTCCTTGAAGCAGTCTTTCTGTATGCTTGCGCTCGCGCTCCAGTCGTCTTTCATAAGCACTGACGGGCCGCGGTAGATTGTTTTCTCCACAATCTCGGCGGCGAGAATGTGCGTCACGCGCAGTATGCGGTAGTCGTGTCCGCCCAGCGCCAGTCCGCGCTGCTTTATTTTTGCGAGCATGTCTTCGGTTATTTTCAAGCGGAAAGGCCCCGAGATGCCGAAGTACGCGTATTCGGGAGCTATGGCTTTCCAGTCGGCCGGGTCTTGGAACGCGCCCTGCGCGCCGGCCTTCACGTTGTCAACATATACGGTCAGCACGTCGCCCGGCTGCGCCGCGGCGAACTGCTGCGGCAGGATGACGATGTTGTCCTTCCATCCCGCGCCGATGGTTTTCGGCCCCAAGAGGATGGTGCGCTCCGCAGCCGCGAGCCGCGTGAAGGCGAACAGGCATGCGAGAAGCAACGGTATGATGGTAAAGCGTTTCATAATACTTGATTGTCTTTAACGAGAACATATTTGTGCGAGCCGCCGCGCAGCTGCCTGAAGGCGTCGCGGTCGAGCACCGTGCCGGAGTTGAAGGCGTCAGTCCACCAGTCTTTCCCGGCGTACTTGTGCTCCTGGCTCTGCCCGGCGTTGTAGTTATAGTCGTACCATGTCATGAACCAGCACCAGCGCGAGCCTTGCCGCCATATCTTGCTCCACGGCGACATCCTCACTTCGTCGCCGTTGCCGCATTCGGCCAGGGCCACGAGCTTGCCGGGGAACATCGACGAGAGGGCGTTGTACTCCTTCATCAGCGGATATTGCAGGGCGTAATAGCTGTCGCGGCCTACCACATCGACATATTCGTCGCCGGGATACCACGTGCTGTCGGCCACTCCGTCGTCGGCCGAAGTCTGCGAAGTCCACACCCAGATGAGGTTGTTCAGCTTGTGGTGGTTGACAAGCCGGTCGTACATCAGCCGCCAGAGCTTCTTGAAAGGCTCCGCCCCTTTGGCTCCCCACCAGAACCAAGCCTGGCCGCCTTCATACTCGTAGGTGTTGCCGGCGGCCTCGTGCAGCGGACGCCATATCACGGGTATTCCGGCCTGCTGCATCTTGCCGAGGTACTTGGCAATCTGGTCAATGTCGCTGATTACCTGCTTGTATTCGTCAGAAGCCGTGTCGTCAATCTTCGACACGTCGAAGCTTGTCTGCCCAGGCTCCGTGCCGGGGGTGCAGGTAAGCGTCTTTCCGTCATTGGCAAGCACGTTCCAGTGCCACATGCAGCCTACCAGCCCGCCTTCTTTCCACCAGCTTTCAGCCACGCCGATGTCGCTGTAGTCGAGCCAGCCTTTCGGGTCAACGTCCTTTGAGTTATGGAAGTTTATGAAGTCAAACACGTTCATCACCGGCCACTTGCCCGTCCACTCGTGCACGTTCTCGGCCTCCCTGATGTTCCAGTCTACATTTGCCACGGTGGCCGATACGGCTTTTTCACGGTACACGCTCCACAGTATGTCATACACATCCTGCGCCTCCGGCGTGGGCGACGGATTGCAAAGCGCATGCCGGGTGTTTGCAGCCGACGGCAAGGCAAGCAGGGCCGCCATGACGACATTCCGGATACGGCTGCCGGAAAAACGTCTCAAACTTAAACAGCGAATTAGTAAACAGTTTAACATTTTCTTTTCATTAAAATTACAGGTCTTTTAGATAGCAGCGCAAAAGTATGAAAAACGAAATAAACGCGGACGCATTTTTCCGGCTATTTTTCCGCATCAGGGCAAAAGTATCATCATCTGCTAAAATTTGCGAAACAGCCGCTTGGAGTAACAGTATTTTGACTTGAAACAGGCATGAGGATGACATCGCCGCACGCCATGCGGCAAGCCGTCTTGCAAAAGGCGGCCTTTTAAACGGCGAAAGGCCGTCTTCCGCATTGCAAAAGATGGCCTTTCAGCTTGTAAAAGGCGGCCTTTCAGCCAGCATGCGGCAGCCGTCAGCCGCGCGCGCCGCCGCCGTACTGCTCCAGCTGCCGCCTTATCCACTCCATAACCACGTCTACGGCGTAGCGTTGCTCGCTGTCCGTAAGCCTGCGTCCGCGCGGTATTCCGTGCCACTTCTCAAAACATCCGCGGCAGCAGCACGCCGTGGCGTGCTGCGCTATGAACACAGGATGGCCGCGCATGGGCGTCTGCCTGCCGTCGTTAGGCGGACTGGCCGGGGCGAGGCGGCTGCTTATGAAGCGTGCCGCATGGCTGCGTATCACGTCGCATCCCTTCTCTACGGCATAGGCCATGCTGTCAGCGTCAAGCCTGAAACGGCTCCTGAACGCCGAGCGCGAGAGCCTGTCGAACAGTGGGTCGAGGTCGTGGCGCGGCGCCGCCTGCCACATTCCGCCGCAGTGTCGGGTGTCGTCGGCAAAGAGTTCGCCCTCTACGGGCACGTTGTGTCTTTTCATATCGTCGGGTTGTATGCCTGCACAGCCAACCCGGCAGGCATGAAGCAGCGGACGGGGCGCAGCGGCAAGGCCGGACGCAGGCCGTTGCAGCCGTAGCGGCCACGGCTGCCATGAACGCTTTTTCAGCTCACGTCAGGCATTGATGCTTGGCCAAAGCGTCTTTCCACGGCATACACGCTGAAGCCGGCCAACCGCAGCCACGGCCGCTGAAGCCGGGTTGCAGTGATGCAAAAATAGCCTTTTTCCAGTGAAAGGCCAAAACTTCACACCGCAAAAACACCCTTCGCCGGAAGGCGCCGGGCACGCCACCGGCTGTGTGGCCGCCGCCACCGGCTTTGCAAAAGGCCGTCTTTCACGCTCCCGTTTGCCGTCTTTTACACTGCAAAAGGCAGTCTTTTACAGTGCGAAAGACGGCCTTTCGCAACGGCTGCTGCAACCGTCTGTCTTTTCCTGAAATAGGTTGACAGTTTTTGTTTAAATAAACTACATTATTTTACACACTCTGGATAGAGGTACTGGAATGGTTGACATCGCATCGGGAAATGTGCCGCTTTACTTTACATTCCC
>OJKW01000056.1_pt1 | contig 108485 bp, 101 predicted proteins | sample 1596591 | NCBI WGS metagenome assembly OJKW01 (sample SAMEA4350166, study PRJEB24818) | metagenome | biome: human; feature: gut; material: faeces | place: Denmark | collected 2013-09 | reverse complement strand
TGGTGGTGTTCGGCGGCCATGTCATCGCGGGCACCCGCGCCAAGAAGAACAAGACCATCAGCTACGATGCCTTTGCGTCGGTCAACTTCCCGGAGCTGGCGCTGGTGCAGGGCGACCGGCTGGTGCGCTATGTCCCCTCGCCGTGGCCCACCGGCCCGGTGGAGTTTGGCCGCGCCCTGAACCCGAAGGTCTTCCTGCTCAAGCTGACGCCCGGCCTCGGCCCGGAACTCATCCCGGCCATCTTTGAACAATACGACTGCGTTATTGTGGAAAGCTTTGGCGTCGGCGGCATCCCCCAGCGGCTGATGGACGCCTTTGCCGAGGGTCTGGGCGACTACGACAAGACCCACAAAATTCTGATCTTGACCACCCAAGTCACCTACGAGGGCAGCGACGTGGGCATTTACGAGGTCGGCAAACGGGTCAAGAACCGCTTCCGCTTCCTCGAAGCCCACGATATGACCATTGAAGCCGTCGTCACCAAGGTGATGTGGCTGCTGGCCCAGAACTGCGACAGCTTCGACCAGCTTCAGCAGCGGTTCTATCGGCAGATCAACTTTGATACATTTTATCACTAAATAATACGATTTTTCCACGAAATCTTCCTCATGGAAGGTTCGGGGGCTGTGCTATTCTGGATTCAGAAAAAATGAAAAGGAGAATCACTATGGCACAATTCGTGAAGCTGGACCCCGAAGCCCTGCGTGAGCTGTACGTTGGCAATGAGCGGCTGGTATCTTACAACGTCGAGATGGCGGAAGTCACTGGCGGCACCTTCTGGAAAGCCTACACCCCGGAACAGATCGCAGGCACGGCGCCCTTTGAAATGAAGGGCGGCCTCAACGCCAATATCTTCGCCGAGGGCGGGCTGATGCAGTATTATGACCCCATCGACCTCTACGATGAGAAGCTGCGGACGCTGGCCAAAGAGATCGGCCCCTCGTGGGTCCGGGTCTCCGGCAGCTGGGCCACCAAGACCTACTACGATTTCGACGGCCATACCGGCGGCAAGGTGCCGGAGGGCTACGGCGCTGTCCTGAACCGCCAGCAGTGGGTGGGAGTGCTGGATTTCTGCAAGGCGATGGGCGCAAAGCTGCTGATCTCCGTGGCCGACTGCGAGGGCCTACACCACGCGGACGAGCCGTGGAAGCCCAGTCAGGCCCAGCAGATCTTTGCCCTGAGCAAAGAGTACGGCAAGCCCATTGACGCGGTGGAGTTCGTCAACGAGCCCAACCTGCTGGAAATGTCCGGCTGCCCCAAGGGCTACACCCCGGAGCTGTATGCCAAAAATCAGGATATCTTTGCCCGCTGGCTGCGGAAAAATTACCCCGACTGCCTTTTCGTGGGTACCAGCACTTCGGAGGGCCCCTCCAACAGCGACCCCGCTTACGAGTCGGCCGGGGACAGCAACAGCTTTTTGAAGAATGTGCCGCTGGAAGTTCTGCTGAAGGGGATGCAGGAAAAGCTGGACGTGTACAGCTACCATTATTACAACGGCGTAGCCGAGCGGCTGAGAGCCATGATGCCCAACTCCTACTGGCTGCCGGACCGGGCCACCAGCGAGGATTATTTGGACGTTGCCCGAAGCATGATCCAGTACCACACCGAGAAGCGGGACATCTACTGCCCCGGCGGTGAAATCTGGGTCACGGAATCCGGCGATGCAGGGGGCGGCGGCACCACATGGGCTTCCACCTATCTGGATGTTTTCCGTACCCTCAACGAGCTGGGGGCATTCTGCACCGTGACCAAGGGCATCATCTTCCACAACACGCTGGCATCCAGCGATTATGGTTTCCTGAGCCACGGCAGCTTCGACCCCCGCCCCAATTACTTTGCCGTGCTGCTGTGGCACCGCCTGATGGGCAACACTGCTTACGACACCGCCGAACCCATCCGGGAGGGTGCCCACGTCTACGCCCATTCCCGCGCCGACGGCAAGCCCGGCAAGGCGTATCTCGTCATCAACAACAGCCGGACCGATGCCACCACCGTCGCCCTGCCCAAGGACGCCGAGGTGTATCAGCTCTCCGCCGAGACCCTCCGTGCCGAGACCATGCTCTGCAACGGCAAGGCTCTGGTGCTGGGCGAGGGCAACGCTCTGCCGGAGATGGCTCCCGTGGCGGCCAAGGCTGGGGAACTGACCCTGCCCGCAGCCACCTGCACCTTCATCGTGCTGTAATCACAACATAAAAAGGGGCTGTTGCAACAGCCCCTCTTTGCGTATCAGAACACCAGCTGCACCAGCAGCACATAGCAGACCGTGCCCCCCGCAATGGAGACGAGGGTTTGGTGTTTCCACTTGTGGAGCGCGATGGTCGCCGCAATGGCGATGGCCTCCGGGATGCCATGGCTCCCCGCGAAGGGGGTCACGCCCTTCAGGCAGTAGACGATGAGCATCCCGAAGATGGCGGCGGGCAGGACGCGGCCCAGATACCGCACCACCTCCGGCGGCTGCTGGTCCTTGGACGAGAAGATCAGAAAGGGCAGAAAGCGGGTGAGCATGGTCGCCGCCGTGCACATCGCCATGGTGATGCCCATTTGCAGTGTGGTCATGAGTGCACCTCCGTTTTGCTGTGGGCGGCTTCAGCCTTCTCAATGGGCTTGCGCAGCGCCAGCAGAAGCACCAAAATGCACGCCATAGCGGGCAGAAGGAAGCTGCCGGAGCCGAACACAACAAGGCAGACCAGCGGCACCAGAATGCCGATGAGGGCGCTGATGTGCTGCTTTTCCTTCTCCCACTGGTTCAGGAAGATGACGACGAACATGGCTGTCATCACAAAGTCCACACCCTCGGTGCTGAAGGGCAGGACCGAGCCCACCACCGCGCCGAGACCCGCGCTGGCGACCCAGTAGATCTGGTCCAGCAGGGTGATGAAGAACATGAACCAGCCCCGGTCCACCCCTTCCGGCGGTTCGGCGGAGCAGGTGATGGAGAAGGTCTCGTCGCTCATGGCGTAGATCATATAAAAGCTGCGCAGCCCGTAGCCTTTGTACCGCTCCAGCATGGCAAGGCCGTAGAACAGATGCCGCGCTTGGATCATCAGCGCCATCAGGAAGGCCGACAGCGGCGAAAAAGCCCCCAGCAAAAGGCTTGCCAGCACGAACTCCAGCGAGCCTCCGTAGACGACGGTGCCCATCAGCATGGGCATCCAGACCGGCAGCCCCAGCGACTGCACGTAAATGCCGTACCCTATGCCCAGCACGAGGTACCCGGCAAACACCGGCACCGTCTGGGGGGCGGCTGCTTTCAGCGCCCGGAGCACGGTGCCGGTGGGCTGCGATGCGATCTCGGAATCTTTCATATACACTAACCCCCTAGTTTGGTAGTAGTATAGCAGAATCTGCGGACATTGCAAGATTTTTCCGAAAAAAGATTCTTTGCCGCAAAAACGCCCTAGGACAGCCGCCGAAGCGGGGAAGTCCTAGGGCGTTTGAATGGTTACGGGGTCATCGCTCGTTCTTGCGGGCGAGGTCCTTGGTGTAGAGGGCGCGGGTGGCGTTGAGGACGGCCAGCACCATGACGCCGACATCGGCGAAGATGGCAGTCCACATGCTTGCCAGACCCAGTGCGCCGAGGACGAGGCACGCGAACTTGATGGCCAGCGCAAAGACGATGTTCTCGTATACGATGCGGAGGGTGCGGCGGGCGATGCTCATAGCGAGGGCGATCTTGGCCGGGTCGTCGTCCATCAGAACGATGTCGGCGGCCTCGATGGCGGCGTCCGAGCCGAGGGCACCCATTGCGATGCCGATGTCGGCACGGGACAGAACGGGCGCATCGTTGATGCCGTCGCCCACGAAGGCGAGGTTTTCCTTCGGACCCTTGGCGGCGAGGAGCTTTTCGATCTGGTCCACCTTGTCGCCGGGCAGCAGACCGGCGTGGTACTCGTCCAGACCGAGGTCGGAAGCAACGGCCTTGGCCACCGGCTCGGCGTCGCCGGTCAGCATGACCGTCTTGCGGACGCCCGCCGCCTTCAGGCCCTTGATGGCCTGTGCGCTGTGGGGCTTGACCACGTCGGCGATGAGGAGGTAACCGGCGTACTTGCCCTCAATGGCAACATGGACGATGGTGCCCGGCTCGGTGACTTCGGGGGCGGAGAGGTTCAGCTTTGCCATCAGGCGGGCGTTGCCGGCGGCGACGGTCCTGCCGTCCACCTTCGCGGTCACGCCGTGGCCGCCCAGCTCCTGCACATCGGTGACGCGGTTGGCGTCGATCTCCTTGCCGTAAGCGTTCTTGATGCTCAGGGAGATGGGGTGCTTGGACCAGCTCTCGGCCAGTGCGGCGGCTTCCACCAGCTCGGCTTCGGTCACGCCGTTTTCGGGGTGGACGCCCACCACTTTGAAGGTGCCCTGCGTCAGGGTGCCGGTCTTATCAAAGACCACGACACCGGTGCGGGCCAGCTCTTCCAGATAGGTGGAACCCTTGACGAGGATGCCGCAGGCGGAAGCGCCGCCGATGCCGCCGAAGAAGCTCAGCGGGATGGAGATGACCAGCGCGCAGGGGCAGGAGATGACGAGGAAGGTCAGGGCGCGGTAGATCCAGTCGCCGAAGCGGGCGGGCTGGCCCATCAGCAGCAGGACCACCGGCGGGAGGAAGGCCAGCGCCAGTGCGCTGTAGCAGACAGCGGGGGTGTAGACGCGGGCAAAGCGGGTGATGAAGTTCTCGGTACGAGCCTTTTTCATGCTGGAGTTTTCCACGAGGTCGAGGATCTTGGAGACGGTGGATTCGCCGAACTCCTTGGTGGTGCGGACCTTCAGCAGACCGGTCATGTTGACGCAGCCGCTGATGACCTCGTCGCCGCTCTGGACGTCGCGGGGAAGGCTCTCGCCGGTGAGGGCAGCGGTGTTCAGGGCCGAGGTGCCCTCCACGATGACACCGTCGATGGGGACGCGCTCGCCGGGCTGGATCACGATCACGGTGCCGACTTCCACATCATCGGGGTCCACCTGCTCCAGCTTGCCGTCCTCGTCCTCGATGTTGGCGTAGTCGGGGCGGATGTCCATTAGGCTGGAAATGCTCTGGCGGCTCTTGCCCACGGCGACGCTCTGGAACAGCTCGCCGATCTGGTAGAAGAGGATAACGGCGCAGCCCTCAACGTAATCGCCCAGCGCGAAGGCGCCCACGGTGGCTACGGCCATCAGGAAGCACTCGTCAAAGGGCTGGCGGTTTTTGATGCCGAGAAGTGCCTTGCGCAGGACGTCCCAGCCGACTACGAGGTATGGGATCAGGTAGAGCACCAGCTCCACCGGCGTGGGGAAAGCGGGCAGGAGCCGCAGGATCACGATCAGGACGACCGATGCGATGATCTGGTACAGCACCTTTTTCTGTTTTTTGGTCATAGGGATTCTCCTTTTGTCGGGTAGGGGTGGGAGCGGTTTCAACAGGTTTTCCCCGGAAAAGAACTTTTTCCACGTTTTCCCCCGTGTTTTCCACGAGGTTTTCCCGGAGAAATCTGACTTTTTCCCGTTTGTTTTTGAGATTTTCCGCAAAACGTGTTGAAAACCCGGTGGAAACTGTTGAAAACTGCACTTTCTTTCCACAAGAGAAATGCTCTGGGATGGAAACGGCTCCCCCGCAGGGGAGCCGTTTCCATCCGGTTTTTAGTTTCAGATATCAAAGATCTCGCAGTCGTCCTCGACCTTCTTGCAGGCGGCCAGAACGTTGACCATGGTATCGTGGGGGTCCGCACCCTCAGCGAACTCGACCTTCATCTTCTGGGTCATAAAGCTGACGGTAGCGCTTGCCACACCGGCAACGGTGTTGGCGGCATCTTCCATCTTCTGAGCGCAGTTTGCGCAATCGACTTCGATCTTGTAGTTCTTCTTCATAAGTAGTACCTGCCTTTCAACGATTCCTCGATATGTTCCATCCCCAAGGAGAGGATGCTGCGCACATGGTCATCGTCCAGTGCGTAGTAAACGGTTTTTCCGTCCCGGCGGAACCGCACGAGCTTGGTATCCTTGAGGACCCGGAGCTGGTGGCTCACCGCGGACTGGCTCAACTGCACCGCGTTCGCGATGTCCTGCACACAGAGTTCATTGTCGTGCAGGGCATACAGGATCTTGATGCGGGTGGAGTCGCCGAACACCCGGAACAGGTCGGCCAGCTCGTACAGCACCTCGTCGTCCGGCAGTGCGACCTCCTGCGGCTGCGCTGCGGGCAGGGCATCTTTTGCTTCGGCCATCTCGGCATCTCCCTTCGCTGTGGATTCATATGAATGTCTGTTCATGTGTTCATAGTATCACGCAGAACAGCCCCTGTCAAGGGCTTTTGCAAAGATTTTTGCCCCAAAATCAAAAATCTTGAATTTTACCGCAATACGCAAGAAAACTGCATTTTTAATCTGCAAATGGGGTGCGTTTTGGGGAACAAAAACGCCGCGTCTCAAAGCGGGGAGAGATTTGGAACACGCGTGTTCCAAATCTGGATATATCACTTCCGGCGGGCGGCCGCCACCCACGGCAGATACATCAGCGCCAGCGCCGCCGCAATGGCGGGCAGGAAGCCGAGAATATAGTATTTTTCCCCCAGCAGGTTGGTGAAAGCCGTGGTGATGACGTTGCCGTAGGGGTTATTAAGGAAGTAGAAGTTCGTGCACAAGGGTTTGTTCAGAAAGTAGATGGGCAGGGCGGAGCCGAAGAGAAAGGCCAGCACCTGCGGCACCCGGCGGACGCTGGGGCGGTAGCCGCCCACGACGAGGAGAACCGGGTAGAGTACCAGCAGGGCGTGGATGGAGATGGAGTGCAGATTGATGAGCGTCCACCACGAGGGCACATCGAGCCAGCTTGGACAGAGCAGCGCCAGCGCCGCGCCGGGGATGCAGAGGGCATACAGCTCCTCTTTGCACCAATTCTGGTCGAAGAGGGTGTTGTAAAGGCAGACAAAGACGTTGATGCTGCACAGATGGAGCGGCAGATAGCTCCAGTTCCACTGGCCGGTCAAAGCCATGCCCAGCAGCAGAGCAGCTTCGTCCAGTAAAAGCAGACCTGTGACACCGACCAAGATCTTCCGGCGCAGCTTCGCCCCGCTGCGCTTGTACCAGAGCGCGACCCCTACTATAAAGAGCAGCGAAAGGGCCAGCTCAATTCGATGGATCTTGCCGTAAAGAGGATAGCATTGGTAGCCTTCGCCGTATTCCAGCGCGGTGATATCATAGGATTTCCAGAAGTCGCTCATAGAGGACACCGCCTTTCGGCCCTATCATAGCGCGTTTTGGGCAAAAGCGGAAGAGGAAAATTGCAGAAATCCCTCCAAAACAGGTGCATCGGCGCGGAAAGTGTGGTATCCTATCAAGGTACTGGAAAGTATTTGCCGGTGCGGCGATTGAAGAAAGGAAGTATTTTTTATGTTGACTGTTGGCATCAAGGGCGAGCAGAGCCAGCTCGTGACGAACGAAAACACTGCAAAGACCATGGGCAGCGGCACGCTGGACGTCTTCGCGACGCCCGCGCTGGTGGCGCTGGCCGAGAAGACCTGCTGGATGAGCGTGGCGGGTGAGCTGGACGAGGGCTGCGGTTCCGTGGGCACCAAGCTGGAGCTGGAGCACACCGCCCCCACCCCCGTAGGCATGACCGTGACCTGCGAGAGCGAGCTGACCGCCGTGGAAGGCCGCAAGCTGGTGTTTAAGGTATCCCTGCATGATGAAAAAGGCCCCGTGGGCGGCGGCGTGCACGAGCGCTTCATCGTGAACGACGCGAAGTTCGCGGCGAAGGCTCAGGCGAAGAAGGGCTGAGCCGCATCGGCGGCTGGTCGTCCTCCATAATCTGCTCCTCCGCTTTCTGCTGGGCTTCCAGCAGGATGCGGGCGGCCTGTTCGCTGGCGCGGAACAGCTCAAAGTACAGCGCTTTATAATCCGGCGCGTCGGCCACCCCCTTTGTGTTTCTTGGGGATAGTCTGCCCCGCGCCGAGGCAAAAAATCAGAAGAGGAATCGTTTTATGAAAAAAGTGAATCTATCGTGGGCCGGCGTGGTGCTGGTGTTCGGGCTGCTGCTGTGGTGCACGGCGGCAACGCCCGGCACCATCACGGACCCGGCGAACTACACTTGCGCGGTGTACAGCACGGCGCTGAGTCTGCTGCCGCCGGTGGTGGCCATCGTGCTGGCGCTGAACACCAAGGAGGTCTACACCTCGCTGCTGGTGGGCATCGCCACGGGCGCGCTGCTCTACGCCAACGGCAACTTGGAGCTGGCGCTGAACACTCTGTTCTTTAATGAAGAGGGCGGTATGGTGGCGAAGCTGGCCGACTCCAGCAACGTGGGCATCCTCGTCTTCCTCGTGATGCTGGGCATCCTCGTGGCCCTGATGAACAAGGCGGGCGGCAGCGCGGCCTTCGGGCGGTGGGCGTCCACCCACATCCACACCCGCGCCGGGGCGCAGTTGGCGACCTTCGTGCTGGGCGTGGTCATCTTCGTGGACGACTACTTCAACTGCCTGACCGTCGGCTCGGTCATGCGCCCGGTCACCGACCGGCAGAAGGTCTCCCGCGCCAAGCTGGCCTACCTCATCGACGCCACGGCGGCCCCGGTCTGCATCATCGCGCCGGTGTCCAGTTGGGCGGCGGCGGTCACCTCCTCGGTGCCGGAAGGCTCCGGGATCAACGGCTTTACGATGTTTCTGCGCACCATCCCGTACAATTATTACGCTCTGCTGACGTTGGTGATGATCTTCTTCCTCGTGCTCACGGGCGCCGACTACGGCCCCATGAAGCTCAATGAAGACAACGCCCTGAACGGCGACCTCTTCACCACCGACGACCGCCCCTACGGCGACGATGTGGACGACGGCACCGACACCCGTGGCCATGTCATCGACCTGATCCTGCCGGTGGTGGTGCTGATCGCGGCCTGTATCTTCGGCCTGATCTACACCGGCGGCTTCTTCTCCGGCGTGGACTTCATCACCGCCTTCTCGGACTGCAACGCCTCGGCGGGCCTCGTGATGGGCAGCAGCATTGCCCTGCTGTTCACCTTCGTCTTCTACCGCGTGCGCGAGGTGATGACCTTCCAAGATTTCGCGGCCTGCATCCCGGAGGGCTTCAAGGCCATGGTCAGCCCCATGCTGATCCTCACGCTGGCATGGACCCTTTCCGGCATGACCAACCTGCTGGGCGCAAAATACTACGTCGCGAACCTGCTGAACGGCTCGGCGGCGGCCCTGCAGTACCTGCTGCCCGCCATCATCTTCCTCGTGGCGGTCTTCCTCGCCTTTGCCACCGGTACTTCGTGGGGCACCTTCTCCATCCTGATCCCCATCGTCTGCCACGCCTTCCCGCAGGGCGAGATGCTGGTCATCTCCATCGCGGCGTGCCTGTCCGGCGCGGTCTGCGGCGACCACTGCTCCCCCATCTCCGATACCTCCATCATGGCCTCGGCGGGCGCCCATTGCAGCCATGTGAACCATGTGTCCACCCAGCTGCCCTATGCCGTCACCGTGGCCGCCATCTCGGCGGTCTGCTACGTCATCACCGGCCTGAGCCAGATCGTCCTCGGCGCCAGCGCCAGCCTTTTCACCTCGCTGGTCCTGCTGGCTGTGGCCATTGCGCTGGAGCTGATCGCCCTCAGCGTCATCCGCGCCAAGTTTGCGGCCCGCAAGCGCTGATCCCGGAAAATCTGCGATAAAAAGAAAAGATTGAAATATACAAGGCTGAGAATGCACGCCTCCTCTATCGAAATGCGTCAAAATGTGTTATATTGATAGCAGAATGATAAAATTTCGGAAAACGAGGAGGTACTTTTATGAAAAAGCGCATTCTCAGCCTTGTTCTTGCGCTGAGCATGATGATCTCGCTGTTCCCCGTCAGCGCCCTTGCGCAGACCCCCGGCGGAGGGACTGCGGCGTTGGCGGAGGAGAATGGGGAGGACATCGACGCCGCCAATGGGGCTGATGTGACCACGATTCAAATCGACAGCAACGGTGAGCCGGTTGGCGACGACGGCGCGAAGGGCGAAAATTGGGAGTACGACTCAAACCTGATGCTGAAAAAGGGTATTTATACTTTTTCGGCTCCGGTCACTTGCGGCGTTATTATCAATGGTGCAACAGTGGTTGGCGGTACGTTTGAGGATACGGTCTGGAATGAAGCAGACGGTAAAATTTCTGGCGGAACCTTTAAGAAAGCTGTTTCGAATAAAGGCACCATTACCGGTGGCATTTTTGTCGGCGTTGATTCGGGAAGCACGAGCGTAATCAATTATGACACTGGAAAAATCACTGGCGGTGTGTTTGAGAATAATGTGACGAATGGCGATTCCGGCGATGAAGGAATATCTGCAAGCATTACGGGTGGCTTGTTTAAGGCAGAAGTCCAAAACAAGGCCGCTAGTGCAGCGATCACCGGTGGTGTGTTTGTAACAATACCTACCGGTAGTGGAACGATTGCGAATGGTTATACGTTGACGACCAGAGGTAGGACTTCGAAGTTTCTTTATGCCGCCGATGGAAAAGAAATCGACTTGGGCCAGTCTGTGTATGTGATACCCAATAACACGGATGCACTCAAAGTGGTGGGCGATGGCGTTTCCAACTGGGATGTTGCAGACAGCAGTGGCACCCATGCGCTTACAAATTGGGATGGTGTAACGCTGAAGCAGGATGGAAGCTTTGCCCTGAACCCAGACAAAATCAGCGAGACAACATTGACGTTTACGGTATCCACAACGCCTGTGACACCTGACCCAGAACTGATTCTTGCGGGTGGTGTGCCGGATACAAGTACGGAACACGCAAAGCAGAAGACCGCTGATGGCAAGACCATTTACTATGGCAACGGCTGGGAATATGACGGCAAGACGCTGACGCTGACCAGTGGTGAGTGGAATTTTTTGAACGGTCCTGAAATTCGGTGCAATGTTGGCATCAACAAAGATGCTGTTTTGAAAGACGGCACGATCAATGCGACGGTTAAAAACTACGGCACCATCGAGGGCGGTACGATTCGATTCTGTGATAACTATGGCACGATTGTAAATGGTACATTCGATAATCCGAACAAGCTCTATTGCATCTGGAATTATAATCTGATTTCCGACGGTGTATTTGAACAGGGCATTCAGGCATGTGTAGGGGACGGAATGGCCAGTAAAATTACTGGAGGTACATTTAAGAGCGGTTTCTACACGAGCGGTTCTGGCGAGGGCACGACTGTTACAGGCGGTACGTTTGCATCGCCTCCCACAAATGCAACCGGTAAAATGTACAGTGTGTCGATTGGGAGCTGGTCCGGCAAGTGCAGCATTGCCATCAATGGCGTTGATTTTGGCGAAAACAAGTCGGTCTATGTGGTTGGTCAGGATTACAATGATGTGAAGATCACGGCCACTGCATTTGATACCTATGTCGATGCCGACACAAATAAGACTAAGAAGTTTAAGGAATGGCAGATTTCCCCCACCGGTGCGACCCTGAACGCAGTATATGGCGGTACGGCTGACCTGACCCAGAAGGAAATTGAATTTTTTATGCCGGACAGCTACAAAGATATCACGCTGGCGGCAAAGTATGAGACGGTGAGCACGCCGACCTTTGACGAAAATTTGGAAATCGGCGCAGATGGTAAACCTGTGACTGAGAACCGCAAGCCCTATGGCAACAGCGGCGTGCAGGGCGACGGCTGGGCGTATGACGGAACGACCTTGACCCTGAGCGGCAGCAGTTGGATCTTCTCGAAGTACCCTGCGGTCACATGCCCGGTTGTGCTCAGTAGTGGTACGGTTTTGTACGGCGGAGTGTTTGAAAACACGGTTTCGGGTTTGGGCTATATCACGGGCGGTATTTTTCTGAATACGGTCACTGTCAGTGCAGAGAACATCAATACCGGTATCTTCAAAACCGCACCGAACGGAACGACCTGCTATACGGTCAAAGCGGGTGATTTCAACAAGTTGGGTGTGAAAGTCAACGGCACAGAATTTGTTGATTTTGGCACGGACGAAGCGCAGGTTGTGAACCACATTGGCAATTTTGAATTTTCCGTCCAGCTCCGTAATGCAAATGGTGATGTTGTCAAAATTACCAACATCAATGGCAAAGAAATCGGTTCCGCCTACGGCAGCCACTATATGAACGGTGGCCCGGCAGTCGAGTTCACGATGCCCAGTGAGAATGTGGTGCTGAACCAAGAGCCGACGACCAAGACCTACACCCTGACCTTGACCGATGCCACTGCAAACCCGGCAAAGACCAAGTATAATGATGGCGACGAAATCACGCTGACGGCTAAGGATGCCGCAGAGGGCGAGCAGTTCGAAAAGTGGGAGCTGACCGGCCTGACGCTGAAGAATGGCTATCAGGAGACCAATGCGACCATTGAGGTGACGATCACCGGCAATGCCACCGCAAAAGCAACCTACAAGGACAAGGCACCGACGACCTACACCCTGACCGTTGAAGATGGCTACATTGGCACTGATGAAAACCAAACCAGCGGCAATTACGAAGCTGGTGCAACAATCAAGCTGACGGCCAAGGATGCCGCAGAGGGTGAGCAGTTCGAAAAGTGGGAGCTGACCGGCCTGACGCTGAAGAATGGCTATCAGGAGACCAATGCGACCATTGAGGTGACGATCAACGGTAATGCTACCGCAAAGGCAACCTACAAGGCCAAGACCGTTACCCCCACCCCGAACCCCGACGACCAGCCCAAGACCTACACCGTTACCGTCAAGGGCGGCAAGATCAACGGCGAGACGAAGGTGGAAGGTATCGCGAAGGGCGCCGAGCTGACGGTGGACGTGGACGAGTCGGAAGTGCCGGAGGGCATGACCTTTGACGTGTGGAGCATCAGTTTCCCGAAGGGCATCGAGGACACGCTGACGGGTGACCCCAGCGTGAAGCTGCACGACCCCCACATGAGCTTTGCGATGCCGCAAGCGGACATCACCATTGAGGCGCAATACCGCTCCTCCGAGCTGCCGGGCGAGGACGATGGGCCTTCGACGCTGGGCACCATGGCAACGGTGGCCGTGGGCGGCGCAGCGGCTGGCATTTTGGTGTGGCAGGGCGTGAGCCTTGGCGTGGACAGCTACTTGCAGCTGAACCTGCCGAAGGGTGTGGCGGTGCCCGCCAACCGGCGTGAGCTGGTGGTGCTGCTGTGGGAGACGGCGGGCAAGCCCGAAGCGGCTCTGCCGAGCCTGTACAGCGATGTGCCCGCAGAGGAGATCGAGCTGCAGAAGGCGACCCGCTGGGCCATCGACAATGGCCTTGTGAAGCCCGCCGACGACAGCGACGCTTCCCGCTTTGACCCCGACCGTTACGTTACCAAGTATGACGTGTTCGGCGCATGGCTCAAGCTCAAGAAGCTGATGAAGTAACTTCCCCAGTCCTCTCCGTGGCCAGCCCCCTCTGGGAGCTGGCGCGAAGAAGTCCCCCATAAACGGCAAGGCCGCACAGCGCAAAAAACTGTGCGGCCTTTTTGCGCGGCGGGCACTTTTTCGCTTGCGTTCGGGCAAAAATATGATATACTAAAAGAAATTGAGGGAATCGAAGGGAGCCGCACCATGCTGGAAAAAGCATTCAATGACGTCTATACTAAATTTAAGCTGCACTTCTACCAGAACGTGTTTCAGCGCTTCGCCACCCGCGAGGCCACGCTGACCACGGTAGAGTCCTTCTGCATGGAGGGGATCATGGCGATGGGCGAGCCGACCATCGCGGAGTTTTCCCGCATGATGCAGATCTCCACCCCGAACGCGGCGTATAAGATCGGCAGTCTGGTTCGGAAGGGCTATGTGGAGAAGATCCAGTCCACCAAGGATCGGCGCGAATACCACCTCCGCCCCACCAAGAAGTATATCGAATATTACAACATCAGCTACTCTTATCTGCACACCGTGGTGGAGCGCGTGCGGAACCGTTTCCCCGCCGAGGATGTGGACAAGCTGGAGCAAATGCTGACGGTCATCAGCGACGAGCTGATGCCGGAGCTGGATATGGAGCAGAAAACGGACGATTGAGCCCGCCGAAAGCCCCGCCGGATGGCGGGGCTTTTTCTCTTGTTTCTCCATGCCCAAAACGCCCGCCGGGACGAACCCGGCGGGCGTTTTGGCGTTTTGGAAGGACCTGATTTCACTCCGTTTTCACGGAAATGCTCCCGTTTTTTCACAGCTTTCCCGTGAAGTTTCCATAGTTGCGGTGTAGAATGAGCACACTTAAATCGCGTTGCATTTTTGAGGGAGGCTTGGTTATGAAGACCTGTTTGACAGAGAGCACGAAAATTTCCCGGCGAAGCTTTTTGCAGGCGCTTGGCGCGCTGACCCTTTCGGGCAGTCTGGCGGCGTGCGGCGGCGCGGGAAAGGCAAAATCGGACCGCCTTGCGGCGGGGAGCCTCGCCTACACGCCGGATGAAGTGGTGACAGTGGAATTCTCGGACGGCGGCATCACGGTCAGCCCGGAGGACGCGGCGGGCCTTGCCGTGGAGGAAACCGCTCTCTCGGTGAGCAGTGCGGGCGTCTATGCCCTGTCCGGCCGCTGTGCGGACGGCTCGGTGAAGGTGGAAGCCCAAACGGAGGACGTCGTGCTGCTGCTGGACGGCCTGACCCTGACCAGCGCCGACACCGCCCCCATCGTCTGCGGCAAATCCACCGGGGTGACCATCGCGGTGGTGGACGGGACGGAAAACACTCTGACCGACAGCGAGGCCAACGACCCGGACAATGCCGCCGACAACAAGAACGCCGAAAAGGCAGTGGTCAAGTGCAAGGACGGCTCGCAGGTCGTCCTCTGCGGCGGCGGTGCGCTGACCGTGAACGCACTGGGCAAGAACGGTATCAAATCCGGCACCGCGCTGGATGACCGGGACGCCAGCCTGACCATCCGGGAGCTGACGCTGAACATTGAGGCGCTGGTGAACGATGCCATCAACGCGGAGCAACGGCTCAAGGTGGAAAGCGGAAACCTGACCATCGCGGCGGGGGAAGATGCCATCCACTGCGACATGGAGCTAAACATCGGTGCGGAGGGCACCACCGGCCCCGCCATCACCGTTTCCACCTGCGGCGAGGGCTTGGAGGGGGCCGTCCTGAACATACACTCCGGCAATATGGACATCACCTCCACCGACGACTGCCTGAACGCCGCCAACTCCGACCTTGGCGACTATGCCTTCGAGATGAACATCTCCGGCGGCACCATCAAAGCCCATTCCTCCGAGGGCGACGGCTTTGACTCCAACGGCACCCTGACCATCACGGGCGGCGACATCTCGGTCTGGACCGCCAACGCCGCCGACAATCAGCCGCTGGATGCCGATGGGCGCATCACGATTTCGGGCGGCACGGTGCTGGCCGCAGGCGGCAGCGCGGGCATGGGCTTTTCCATCAGCGCGTCTCAGCCCTGCGTCACCTTCGGCGGCGGGCGGGACAGCAGCCTTTCCCTCACCGGGGGCGAGGCGTTCTCCATTGCGGACGAAAGCGGCAAGAGCGTGCTGGACAGCACCGCCCTCTGCGACGCGGCCTTCCTCTTCTATTCCAGCCCAGCCCTGACGGCGGAGGGACGCTACAGCGTCCAGTCCACCGTCACCGCCACGGCCAAGACCGGTGAAGCTGATACCCGGTTCGGCGGCAATGGAGGCCCCGGCGGCAGCGGTGGGCAGAGACCGGACGGCATGACGCCGCCGGATGGGACACCTTCGGACGGGCAGCTGCCGCAGGGCCAGCTGCCCCAGAGTGACGGCACCACCCCGCCGGAACTGCCGGCCGCCAGCAGCAACTGAGAAAAACCGCGCAGCAATTGCAATCCGCGCGCCGGAATGATACAATAAGAAGCAGCAAATCACCGCCGCCGGACGTTTTTCCGGCAGATGTAAGAAAGAAGGCTTTTTATTATGAGCATGAACACGGTTCCTGAGCGTCTGGCTGCCCTGCGCGCCGCCATGGACGCCAACGGCGTTGACCTTTATCTCATTCCGGTGGGCGACCCGCATTCCAGCGAGTACCTGCCCGATCACTACACCTCCTTGACCTATTTCTCCGGCTTCCATGGCGAGAACTCCAACTTCGTCGTTACGAAGGACAAGAGCGCCATCTGGGCCGATGGCCGCTATTTCGTGCAGGCGGAAAAGGAGATCGCGGGCACCGAGATCGAGCTGGAGCGGATGGGGGAGCCGGGTGTGCCCACCGTGGAGCAGTACTGCGCCGATGCTCTGCCCGAAGGCGGGGTGCTGGGCCTGTGTGGTCTGACCGCTTCCTGCCATCTGGTGCGCAGCGTCCAGAAGGCGCTGGACGCCAAGCACGGCACCATCAAGACCCTGAATCTGGAAGATGAGCTCTGGACCGAGGGCCGCCCCGCCCTGCCGGAGACTCCCGCTTGGATCCTGAGCAAGGAGTACGCAGGGTTCTCCCCCGTCGAGAAGCTGGGCCAGCTCCGCGCAAAGCTCAAGGAGCTGGGCTGCACCGCACAACTGGTGGGCAAGCTGGACAATCTGGCATGGCTGCTGAACCTGCGCGCCATGGACATCCAGTGCACCCCGTATGCCATGGCCTACTGCTACGTCACGGAGGATCGCGCTGTCCTCTTTATCAACACCAAGCGTCTGGGCGCAGAGGCTGCAGCTGAGCTGAAGGAGAACGGCGTCGAGATCGCCGAATACGACGATGTGCTGGGCTTCCTCGCCGCCGAGACTGAGCCGCAGACCGTGCTGGCCGACCCGGCTTCCGTCAACTACGCCGTCTACGAGACCTTGAGCAACAATGGGGCTCTGACCGTCAAGGATGAGGCCGATCCCCTGCTGCCGATGAAGGGCGTCAAGAACGAGACGGAGCTGACCCATGACCGCGAGGCCCATCTGCGGGATGCCGTGGCCATGGTGCGATTCCAGAAAGAGCTGGAAGAGCGCCTTGCCGCCGGTGAAGAGCTGACGGAGCTGACCGTGGACGAGATCCTCCACAAGTACCGCTCCGCACAGGACAAGTTCATCGTGGAGAGCTTCGGCACCATTGCAGCCTACGGCGGCAATGCGGCCATGATGCACTACCACGCCACCGAAGCCGACCACGCCAAGCTGGAAAAGAAGGGCTTTTTGCTGGTGGACAGCGGTGCTACCTACATGGACGGCACCACCGACATCACCCGCACCTACCCGCTGGGCGAGCTGACCGAGGACGAAAAGCTGTTTTATACTTGGACTTTGCAGTGCCACATTGACATCGCAAAGGCCGTCTGGCTGAACTACTGCGATGGTCACATGCTGGACACCATCGCCCGCGAGCCGCTGTGGCAACACCTCATCAACTACCGCTGCGGCACCGGCCACAGTGTCAGCTTTGTGGGCAATGTCCATGAGGGCCCCCACGCGCTGAACGGCCGCAACACCACCGTCTTCCAGCCGGGCATGGTCGTCACCGACGAGCCGGGCGTCTACGAAAGCGGTGTGGTCGGTATCCGCATTGAGAACGAGCTGGAGTGCTACCACAAGGCCGACAACCAGTACGGCACCTTCCTCGCCTTCCGTCCGCTGACCTTCGTGCCCATCGCCACCTCGCCCGTGGTGCCCGGTGTGCTGAACAAGGACGAGATCGCATGGCTGAACGCCTACCATCGGGAGGTCTTCACCAAGCTCGCCCCCCGCCTGACCGAGGAAGAGCGCGATTGGTTGGCCAAGAAGTGCGCAGCCATTGGGGACTGATTGAACTTCTAACAAAAATGAGGCTGTTGCAAAGAACTCCCTCAATCACGGCTTTGCCGTGCCAGCTCCCTCTCGGAGGGAGCCTTGGCGTAACGGCAAGCTGTGAAATCCTCCCTCTCAGAGAAAGACTCCCTCCGGCCGGAGGGAGATGTCGCGTAAGCGACAAAGGGAGGACAGGTGGCATCGCGTCAGCGATGACGGAAGGAGTTGTGCAACAGCCTCTTTTTCTATTTCTTATTTCTCCGATTGATGTTCTTTCCAGTAAGCCTTTGCTTCGTCGATGGCCTTTTTGAATGGGCCGGAGGGGTAGGTGCTCTCGGCGATGTCCACAAGGAACTTGTAGAGCTGGGGCCGCACCTCCTCGTATATCCCAAGGCGGGTGTAGAGGTCTTTGTAGTAGCGGAACACTTGTAATTTGTTCTGCACGATGGTGGCTGCGTTGATCTGGGTGTGGCAGATGCTCTGGGGGTTCTGGACGTAGTAATAACCGGGTTTGTCGATGGCGACGAACCGCTCGGCGTACTGGATGTACCGCAGGTTGAACACGAGGTCCTCGGCCCAGCGCATCTCGCTGACGAACTGGATGTCGTTGCCGGTCAGGATATCGCGGCGGTAGAGCTTGTTCCAAAGCACGCTGTAAAAATAGGAGGCGGGCTTGTCCATCAGGCGGAGGGCGAAGGTATCCTTGTCGTAGACCCCGGCAGGCAGGAAGCCATACTCCCGCACTTCCGGCGGGCGGGCAACGCTCATGACGCCCAGCTCGTCTTGGATCTTATCCAGCACCTGTTCCGGCTTGGAGGCTCCTGCCGGGATGACCATCTTGTAGGGGGCGATGACGAAATCGGCTTCGTTCTCCTCGGCAGCGGCCACAAGGCGCTCGGTGAAGTCCGGGTCAAGGTAATCGTCGCTGTCCACAAACTCTACGTATTTGCCGGAAGCAAGCTTCAGGCCGAGGTTGCGGGTGTCCGATACGCCGGAATTGGCCTTGTCCACCAGCAGGATGCGGGGATCCTTTTGACGGAACTCCTCGCAGACGGGAAGGCTCTGATCCTTGGAGCCGTCGTTCAGGATGATGATCTCGATGTTCCGGTAGGTCTGGGCACAGATGCTCCCCACGCACCGGGCCAGATGGTTCTGGGCATTGTAAACGGGCAGAATGATGCTGACGAGAGGCTGATTCATAGAGGAGTCTCCTTTCATCGTTTTTGTTGTAACTATACTCCCCCGCGGCGCAAAATGCAAGCGCCGGGGGCCGCTCGCCGAAGGAGGGCTTGGAAAATGATCTTTCATATCGCGATTTGCAGCCCGGACCCGGTGCTGCGGGGGCGGGTGCAGCGGCACTGCCTTGAATATTATGCCCGCCGCGCCGATGCGTGCATCGTGGAGCAGTTGGAAAGCGCTGCCGACTTGCTGCGTCAGGAAGCCGGCGGCACCCGGTACGAGCTGTATCTCATCGAGCTGACGGCTTCCAGCCCGGCGGCGGGCTTACAGGCGGCGGCCCAGCTGCGCCAGCACGGGGTGCGCGCTCCGCTGGCCTTTTTCGCCCGCACCCCGGCCTACGCTTACGAGGCGTTCCGGGTGGACGCGATGCAGTATCTGCAAATTTCCTTCCGGCCCGAACAGCTCACCGCCCTGCTTGACCGCGCCACCGAGCCGGAGTATGGCCCGGTCATCCCGGTCACGACGGCGGCGGGGCTGCGGGCCCTGCCCTTCGCGGACATCGAATATCTGGAGTGCACCCACCACATCGTCCACTTCCACCTTGCCAGCGGCGAGGATGTGGCCTCCCTTTCGCTGCGGGTGCCCTTTTCCGAGGTGGCAAAGCCTCTGCTGGCCGACGAACGCTTTTTGCAGCCCCACCGTTCCTATGTGGTGAACCTCGCCGCCGCGTCCCAGCTCTCCGCCGGTGAACTGTGGATGCGCAGCGGCGCCCGCGTGCCCATCCCCCGCAGCCGTGAGGCCGCCGTAAGGGCCGCGTTCCGGAAGTTTCTGGAACGGTAGAAGGAAAGAGAACAGGCCCTGCCGTACAGTTTGAAATGCTGCATGGCGGGGCCTGTTTTAGACGTGCTGTCAAGGGTTTTGAAATGCCCTTATAATTTCAGCTCCCCCCACTCCTGCAGGAACTGGTCGCTGACTTGGCGGAGGGCGGGCTCGTCGGCGGCGCTGGCGGCGTCGGCGATGCCGATGACGTAGAAGCCCGCGTCGTGGGCGGTGCGGGCGGCGTAGAGGGAATCCTCGCAGACGGCGCAGGTACGGGGGTCGGTGCCGCCAAGGCGGTGGAGCGCCTCGAAGAAGACGTCCGGGCGGCTCTTGTGGAGCGGGCCCTGCGCCTCGACGTAGAACTCAAAATGATCGTCCAGCCCCAGCCGGGTGAGTACGGCCTTGCACTGGTCGCTCCATGTGTTTGAGCAGATGCACATCCGGGCTCCTTCGGCCTTGAGCCGGGCCAGCAGCTCCCGCACGCCGGGCTTGAGCTCTACGCTCTCGTACAGCTCCGCAATGACCGACCGCATCACGCCGAAGTAATCCTCCGGCTTTAGGGGCAGCGCATACTCCCGGATGAGGTACTGCGCGCCGTCGGCCATCCCCATGCTCAGCAGGGTGGTGCGCAGGTCGGCCTTCGGCTCGCGGCCATACCGGCGCAGCAGCGCCAGCGGGGCGTTCTCCCACACGGCGGTCATGCTGTCGGTCAGGGTGCCGTCCATATCAAAGATCCATTGCTTGCAGTTCATGTTGCCATCCTCACAGTCAGATTTTACTAAATTATACCACGCTTTTTGTTCCAAAAACAGAGAGAAATTTTCCCGAAAATATGTTATACTTTGTGCAGATTTGATTCGGAGCACAAAGGAGGCGGTTGGGATGGCGCAGAACGAGACCCCCAAAAAGGCGCTGGTGCTGGCCGGCGGCGGAGCCCGCGGCAGCTATCAGGTGGGCGTCTGGCGGGCATTGACAGAACTGGGCTGGCACCCGCAGATCATCACCGGCACCAGTGTCGGCAGCCTGAACGGCGCAATGTTCGCGCTGGACCTGTACGAGACGGCGCGGGATATGTGGACGAGCATCCGCAGTCAGGACGTGATGGAACTGCCGGAAGAAACAAATCTGACGGAGCTGCATCAGTTCCTGCGGGACATCGTGCGGGAGGGCGGCATGGACGTCACCCCGCTGGAAGAGATCGTGGAGCGGGTGTTGGACGAAGACGCCCTCCGCGCGTCGCCCATCCGGTTCGGCCTCGTCACCGTGGAAAAGCGGGGCCTGAAACCCCGCGAGCTGCCGTTGGAAGAGATCCCGGAAGGGAAAGTGAAGGATTACCTGCTGGCCTCGGCGGCTTGTTTTCCAGCGCTGCGGGCCAAGCAGATCGATGGGGTGCAGTTCCTCGACGGCGGCTACCGGGACAACATGCCCACCGCGCTGGCACAAAAAATGGGCGCGGAGGAGCTGGTCTGTGTGGATTTGGAGGGAGTGGGCATCACCCTGCCCAACCGCACCGGTCTGCCCACCACCATGGTGCGCAGCTACTGGGAGCTGGGCGATATCCTCCACTTTGACCCCGACACCGCCAAGCGAAACATTGAGCTGGGCTATTACGACACCCTTCGGGCCTTCGGGCGGCTGCGGGGCTGTGCCTACGCCATCGCGAAGAGCGGCGCTTCCGACGCGGACGCAGCTGCGTTCCGGAAACGCTTCGACGCGGTGCAGAAGGCCGTCAAGGCGAAGTACCCGGTCACTCTGACGGCAGACCTCGCCCTCCGGCTGGCCAACATGAAAGATGCCGAGACCGCCCCGCTGGAAGCTGCCGCCGAGGACGTGGGGGTGGACCCCGCCCATTACTACACGGTGGAGCAGCTCGGCAGGGCCTTTCTGGAACAATGCGACCGCAGCCGCATCGAGAGTTTTGCGCCCCTGTTTGACGGCAGCGGCAATGCGGCACAGGCCGCGTGGGCGGCGCTGCTGCCCAATACATTCTTACAGGCGCTGGTCTACCGCACCCTGACCGCGCCGGTGGAGGAGGGAGTGGAACCATGAAAGTCTATCAGGGACATTCCGCTTCCCCCGGCCTCGTGCTGGGGCAGGTGAGCCGGGTGGAGCGCCGGACGGAGAGTTTCCGCCCCGGCCCCTTCAGCCCGGAGCGGGAGCAGCGGCTGCTGGACAACGCCGTGAAAACGGCCCAGACCGAACTGGACTCCATGGCGGAGCGCAGCGGCCCTACCGAACAGGCCATCTTTCTGTTCCAGAGCATGATGCTGGAGGACGAGGGCTTCATGAATGAGGTCCGCTTCCAGATCAAGGCGGGCATCGGTGCCGCCGAAGCCATGGACCGCGTGGGCCACCGCTATGCCGACCAGCTGGCCAACATGGAGGACAACGCCTATATGCAGCTGCGCAGCGTGGATATCCTCGACGCGGCCAGCCGGGTGGTGAATATCCTTGCCAACCGGCCCCGCGTCTGGCTGGCGCTGGATCATCCGGTGATCCTCGCGGCGGAGATGCTGATGCCCAGCGACCTGTTCAGCGTCCCGGCGGGGATGATCTTGGGCATCATCACGTCCGAGGGCAACAAGCAGAGCCACGCCGCCATCATCGCGCGGGCCATGCACATCCCCTGCATCGTGCAGGTGGGCAGCGATTTTCTGGACGACTGCGACGGCCGCATCGTCGTCCTCGACGCCGACAACGGCGAGTGCATCCTTGACCCGGATGCCGTCACCCGCCAACAGGCCATGGCCCACATCTGCGAAAAACAGTGGGAAAACGAGGAGATGAACCGCATCTGTGCCCTGCCGAACCGCACCAAGGACGGCGAGGCCTTTGAGCTGCTGGCCAACTGCTTCGGGCAGGAGGACATCGAAACGGCCCTCCAAACCGGTGCCAGCGGCGTGGGTCTGCTGCGCAGCGGCTACATGATGCTGCCGGGCCGCCCGGTGGACGAGCAGGAGCAGTATGTGTTCTATCACTCCTGCCTTGCTGCGGCAAAGGGCGGCGTCGTCACGGTCCGCACCTTCGACTTTGGCGCAGATCGCACCATGGCCGATGCGCATCAAGGGCCGGAATCCTCCAAGCTGGGGCTGCGCGGCATCCGCAACAGTCTGCGCCGCCCCCACCAGTTCGAGACCCAGATCTGTGCGCTGCTCCGCGCGGCGGCGGATGGCCCGCTGCGGATCATGTTCCCGATGGTGACCAACCTTGAAGATTGGGACGAAGCCATGAAGCGGGTGGAGCACTGCCGCCAGCAATTGCGGGAGCGGGGCGAGCGGTTCAACGAGAAGACCCCCTTCGGCGTCATGTTCAGCGTGCCCTCCGCCTGCCTGACGGCGGAAGAATTCGTGGCTCGCGGGTGCGATTTCTTCGTCATCGAGACCAACGACCTGACCCAGTACACCCACGCCGTTGACCGGGACCTCTCCATTGCGGAGCGCTACTACCGCCCCGCCAGCCATGCGATGAAAAAGCTCATCGCCATGGTCATGGAAGCCGCCGACGCGGGGCAGATCCCCGTGACCATCTGCGGCATGGCCGTCGGCAACCCGGCCAATACGATCCAGTACCTGAAACTCGGCCTCCGCAGCTTCTCCATGAGCCCCCAGAGCCTCATCGGCGTGAAGCGCGCACTGCTGGAAGCAGACAGCCGGGATTGACAGAAAGAATATGTACTACTGAAGCACAAAAAAAGGGCTGCTGCACATCGTTTTAGACGAACGTGCAGCAGCCCCTTTTTGCTTGAAAGAGCGTTATTCCAGATTCCCCGTCAGAGTCATGACGGCGGAGAGGACGGCCAGCGGAGCCGTCTCACAGCGGAGAATGCGGGGGCCGAGGCCGACGGTCTTGGCACCGGCTTTGGCGGCCATCTCGGCCTCCTCGGCGGCAAAACCGCCCTCTGCGCCGGTGATGACGGCGATCTTCCGCTTCCGGCCGTCGGCGGGCTGGGGGTCTGCCAGCAGCTCCCGGAGGGGAGCACCGCCGCACTCGTAGCAGAAGAGCACGAGGTCGTACCCTTCCAGACTGCGGCAGAGCGCGCCGAAGTTGGGCAGCGGGAGGGCCACATCCGGCAAAACGCCCCGGCCGCACTGCTTGGCGGCTTCAAAGGCGATGCGGTTGTAGCGCTCGTTTTTCTGCTCCTCTTTCTTGGGGGCTGCCACGCAATAGCGGCTGAAGAAGGGGACAAAATGGGCGCAGCCCAGCTCGACGCCGTGGCGGATGACCTGCTCCAGCTTGTCCTGCTTGGGATAGCCCACAAAGAGGGTGACTTCTACGCTGGGTTCGGCGGCGCTGGGGTAGCCCGGCTCCACGCTGAACTCCACCGTCTCCGGGCCGAAGCCGGTGATGGTGGCGGTGTACTCCACGGCGTTGCCGTCGCAGAGGATGACGGTATCGCCCAGCTTGCCCCGCATCACGCGGGCGAGATGATGGGCGTCGGCACCCCGCAGCGTTGCGGTGCCGTCGGCGATCTCGGTAGTAAAATAACGGTGCGGCATTTTTTTGATCCTTTTCAACTGGAGCTCCCCCTCCGGGGGAGCTGGCGAGCGTCAGTGAGACTGAGAGGGCTTTCTGGCCTTACTTGCAGTAGCTCCCCCTCTGGGCAAGCGTCAGCGAGACTGAGAGGGCGCTCTGGCCTTACTTGCATTTTTTGCAGACAATGCACTCCCAGCCGCGCTTTTCCTTAACTTCCTGTACAGTAAGTCCGGCTTTTTCCAGCCCGGCGATGACCTCATCCTTCCGGCTGTCGATGATGCCGCTGGCGATGAAGACGGCATCCTCGGCCATCAGGCCGGGCACGGCGGGGGCCAGCGACAGGATGGCGTTGGCAACGATGTTGGCGGTGATGATGTCGTAGGTGCCGCTGGCCTTGTCGGACAGATCGCCCACAAGGACGGTCAGCTTGTCGGCTGTGCCGTTCAGGGCGGCGTTCTCCCCAGCGGTGCGGACGGCCACGGGGTCGATGTCCACGCCCTCGGCGGAGGCAGCGCCCAGCTTGAGAGCTGCGATGGCAAGGATGCCGGAGCCGGTGCCGATGTCCAGCACCCGTTCGCCGCCCTTGACCCGCTCGTCCAGCGCCTCCAAGCAGAGGCTGGTGGTCTCGTGGCCGCCGGTGCCAAAGGCGAGGCCGGGGTCGAGGATGAGCTTGACGCGGTCGGTGTCGTACTCCTGCCAAGAGGGCACCACGGCAAGGCGCTGGCCGATCTCCATCGGGTGATAATACTTGCGCCAGCCGTTCTGCCAGTCCTCCTGTTCCACGCCTTCGGTCTCGACGGTGTAGGCGATGCCCGCCGCCTCCATCCGGGCCGCGATGAGGGCCAGCGTCTCCACGGGGGAAGCGCCCGGCTCCAGATACAGGTGGATGATGACCTGATCGCGGGGCTTGTCCAGCAGTTCCTGCTCGATGAGGTCCACATGCGCGATCTCGGCCACCTGCTGTTCGATGTCGCTGTAGTCTTCGATATAGATGCCGCCTTCGGCAATCATGGTGGCGACGGCTTCGGCGTTGTCGGCGTCGGCCTTGGCCACGGTCAGGCGGATATCAGTCCATTCCATTGATAAAACCTCCTTCGGGATGTTGTACACGGTTCGGGAATACCTATATAGTAACATAGACGCCGCCACGGCGCAAGAAGCGCGCGGCAGAGGCGGCAGAACATAGAAAATTCACAAATAGGAAAATTCTTTTCAGAGCAAAAACTTGTATCCCATCAAAAACCCCAAAAACTTTTGACTAAAAAATGCAAAATCAAGGATTTTTGTATCAATTGTGGCGAAAAGAGCGGAAACCCCCTTTCCTTTTTTCTTAACATGTGTTAAGATATTGTTACGCAATTATGGACAGTCTGCAACCAGAGGCTGCCATAACAACAACATTCTTTAAGGAGGAATGTGTCTTATGATGAAGTATCTCCAGAAACTGGGCAAGGCACTGATGCTTCCCGTCGCGGTCCTGCCGATCTGCGGCATCCTGATGGGTCTTGGTTATGCCTTTGCTCCGGGCGTTATGGGTGTGCCCGGTGCAGCAACTTCCGGCGCGGCTTATACCGTTGGCTTCCTGCTGGTCAAGGCAGGCGGCGCTCTGATCGACAACATGGCATGGCTGTTTGCAATTGGTGCAGCAGTCGGTCTGGCGGATGACCACGACGGTACCGCTGGTCTGGCTGGCCTCGTCAGCTTCCTGATGATGCAGCAGCTGCTGAGCCCCGCCGTCGTCGGTGCAGTCCGCACCCTCGAAGAGGGCACTGCTACCTACATCGCTTTCCAGAAGGTCGCTGGCAACTCGTTCATCGGCATTCTGGCCGCTGTGGTGGGCGCGACCTGCTACAACAAGTTCAAGAACACCCAGATGCCTGACTGGCTGGCATTCTTCTCCGGCAAGCGCTTCGTCGCAATTGCTACCGGCCTGATCTCCATCGTGGTCTCCGTTGTCCTGCTGTTCGTCTGGCCTCTGATCTTCGGTGCACTGGTCGCTCTGGGCGAGGCCATCGCAAGCATGGGCGGCATCGGCGCTGGTATCTATGCGTTCCTGAACCGTCTGCTGATCCCCACCGGCCTGCATCACGCTCTGAACAACGTGTTCTGGTTCGACACCATCGGTCTGGGCGACCTGTCCCACTTCTGGGCTGGCGAGACCTCTGCGGATGTGGGCTGGAGCCTCGGCATGTACATGTCCGGCTTCTTCCCCTGCATGATGTTCGGTATCGCCGGTGCTGCGCTGGCCATGGTCCGCACCGCTAAGAACAAGAAGGCTGCCATCGGTCTGGTCCTGTCCGCTGCCATCTGCGCTTTCGTCTGCGGCGTCACCGAGCCGTTCGAGTTCGGCTTCATGTTCCTGTGCTTCCCGCTGTACATTGTCTACTCTGCTCTGTACGGCATCTTCACCATCATCACCTACTACTCCGGCTTCCGTGCTGGCTTCTGCTTCTCTGCCGGTGCCACCGACCTCGTGTTCTCCGCTTCCCTGCCCGCAGCTGCTAAGACTTGGATGATCATTCCTCTGGGCATCGCTGCTTTCCTCGTGTTCTACTTCGTGTTCTACTTCGCCATCACCAAGTTCGACCTGAAGACCCCCGGCCGTGAGGACGAGGACGCCGAAGAGGCCGAGAAGAAGGTGACGCTGGCCAACAACAACTACACCGAAGTTGCTTCTGGTGTGCTGAAGGCCATCGGCGGCAAGGCAAACGTCTCCAGCGTGGACTACTGCGCTACCCGTCTGCGCTTCACCATCAAGGACTACACGCAGGTCGATGAAAAGGCTGTCAAGGCTGCTGGCGCTGCCGGCGTCATCCGCCCCGACAAGAACACCTGTCAGGTCATCATCGGCACCAAGGTCCAGTTCGTGTACGACGAGCTGAAGAAGATGCTGTAAGTGCATTTCTGAATTGTAATCTGCGGAAGTCTGGTTGATTCCGCATCTGTTCCCATGGGCCGCTGAGGGCGGGCGTTTACGCCCATCCCCGGCGGCCCTCTTTTTTGTTCACACAAAAGCGTTTTCTGGAAACCGAAAGCGTGTTATACTAGGGTCAATGAAAAAATCAGGAGGTTCCCATTATGAAGATCATTCGTGCAAAGGATTATAAGGATATGTCCCGCAAGGCTGCCAACATCATCTCCGCGCAGGTCATTATGAAGCCCAACTGCGTGCTGGGTCTGGCCACCGGCGGCACCCCGGTGGGCGCGTATGCACAGCTGGTGGAGTGGTACAACAAGGGCGACATCGACTTCTCCGAAGTCACCACCGTCAACCTCGACGAGTACCGCGGGCTGCCCAAGGAGCACCCGGAAAGCTACTGGAGCTTCATGCACAAGAATCTGTTCGACCATGTGAACATCCGCCCCGAAGCGATCCACCTGCCCGACGGCACCAACCCCGACGCGGCAGACGCTTGCGCCAAGTACAACGAGATCATCCACAGCGTCGGCGGCATCGACCTGCAGCTGCTGGGCCTTGGCCCCAACGGCCACATCGGCTTCAACGAGCCGGGCGAAGCCTTTGAGCTGGAAACCCACTGCGTTGACCTGACCACCGCCACCATCGAGGCCAACAAGCGCTTCTTTGACGGCAACGAGGACCTTGTGCCCAAACAGGCCTACACCATGGGCATCAAGACCATCATGCAGGCCCGCAAGGTGCTGGTGGTGGCCAACGGTCTGGCCAAGGCCAAGGCCGTCAAGGCCGTTGTGTCCGGCCCCGTCACCCCGGAGTGCCCGGGTTCCATCCTCCAGATGCACCCCGACTGCATTCTGGTCGCCGATGAAGAGGCACTGAGCCTGTTGTAATGAAACTCCTTCCGGCGCTGTCGCGCCACCTCCCTCCCGGAGGGAGGCTTCACAGCTGCCCGCTGCGTCAAGGCTCCCTCACCGAGGGAGCTGGCACGGCAAAGCCGTGACTGAGGGAGTTGTTTCTTAGAGGAACGAGCATATGATCATCAAGAACGCAAAAATCTATACCCCCCGCCACACCTTTGAGGAGGGGGACCTCTTCATCCGCGATGGCCGCATCGTGCCGTTCGCCCAGCCCGAAGAGGGCGAGGGGGTCGTGGACGCGGCCGGGGCCTATGCCCTGCCGGGTCTGGTGGATATCCACTTCCACGGGGCTATGGGCAAGGACTTCTGCGACGGCAGCGAAGAAGCCATCCAGACCCTCGCTGACTTCGAGGCCAGCAAAGGCGTGCTGGCCATCTGCCCCGCGACTATGACCTTCTCGGAAGAGATCCTGAACAACGTCATGGATGCCGCCGCCGCCCACAAAAACGGCAAGGGCGCGGACCTTGTGGGTATCAACATGGAAGGCCCCTTCATCAGCCCGAAAAAGGTGGGCGCCCAGAACCCGGAGTACCTCCACCCCGCCGATGTGGGGATGTTCCGCCGCTTGCAGGAGCGGTCTGGCGGCCTGATCAAGCTGGTGGATGTTGCCCCGGAGGAGCCGGGCGCGCTGGACTTCATCAAGGAGTGCCACGAGGAAGTGCGCATCTCCATCGCCCACACCTGCACCAGCTACGATACCGCCCTCGCGGCCTTTGACGCCGGTGCCACCCACATGACCCACCTGTACAACGCCATGCCCGGCATCACCCACCGGGAGCCCGGCCCCATCATTGCGGCGCTGGAGCGGGGCGCGGAAGTGGAGCTTATCACCGATCACGTCCACATCCACCCGGCCATGGTCCGCTTCACCTTCAACACCTTCGGCGATGACCACGTGATCCTGATCGCCGACAGCATGATGGCCTGCGGTCTGCCCGACGGCCAGTACAGCTTGGGCGGACAGGCGGTCACCGTCTGCGGCCCCCGTGCCACCCTGACCGAACAGCCCGGCACCATCGCCGGAAGCGCCACCTGCCTGTACGACTGCATGAAGCGCGCCGTGCTGGAAATGGGCGTCCCGCTGGAAAGCGCTGTCCGCGCCGCCAGCGAAAACCCCGCCAAGAGCATTGGCATCGACAACGACTATGGCAGCCTGAGCGCCGGACGGTACGGCAACGTGATTCTGGCTGACGAAGCGCTCAACATCAAGGCTGTCATCCAGAAAGGAATCCGCATCCTATGAACCCCGTGACCCTGACATGGCGGCTGCTGACCGCTGACGAACTGACCCGCGTATACCTCGACGAGATGTGCCGGGATTTTCCCCAGAGCGAGCGGAAGCCGCTGAGTATGATCCTGACCAGCGAAGCCGCCGGAACTGCCCACACATGGGGCGTTTTTGACGGCGAGGCGCTGGCGGCGTATCTGCTGATGGTGCGGCCCGTGGGCTGTGCCATGAGCCAGTTGGACTATTTCGCCGTTCTGCCCCAATACCGGGCCGCAGGGCTCGGCGCGGCCCTGCTGGCCGAGCTGCCCAGCCACGAAAACGGTGCGTCCGCCATCCTCATTGAGGCTGAGTGTCCCGAAAAGGCTGAGGACGAAGCCATGGCCGTCCGCCGCTTGGGCTTCTACGCCCGCTGCGGCGCACAGGACGTCGGCTGGACCGAACACCTCTTCGACGCATGGTTCCGGGTGCTGGTGCTGCCCTGCGGCTCCCGCACTCCGGACGCCGAAACCACCGTGCAGGGCCTCGTGGACTGCTACCGCCGCACCATGGGAGAACCCCAGTGGAGAAAGTACGTCACCTTCTACCGCCCCGATGGGTCTACGGCGCAGTTCTGACCCCGAAATCCTAAATCCCCCGCCGCCCGCCTGTACGCTGTGTACGGACGGGCGGTTTTTGCTGAAAAAAAGAGGCTTGACAGAACGAAAGAATATGGGTATTCTTGACAGAGAGATCATTTGCGGAGTGCCCGCTGGGGCACGAATCAACAGGAGGAAAAAACAATGGAAATGATGACTCGGCGTTCGTTCTTGAAAATCACCGGCGCGATGGCGCTGGCTGTGGGTGCAGCGGGTGCACTGAGCGGTTGCGATGCGGTCGATAATGCGGTCGGCTCGTTCTTCCAGCAGTACGGTGACCAGAAGGGCCATGCGGCAGACAGCGCAGGCTCTTTTATGTATGCCCTGAGCAATCAGTACCAGCCGTGGTCGTATGGGGAAGAGCTGGTGCTGCTGGCTGTCGAATTCCAAGTCAAGAATCTGACCGAGGATACGGTCACCTTCAAGGCAAGCGACATCACCAGCGCAAAGATCGACGGCCACAAGGCAAAGGTCGTTCTGGACCCGAAAAAGGCAGCAAATGTGAGCGGTTTGGGCGATTATACCCCGCTGTTCGATGCAAACGGCACCAAGACCTATGGGCCGGGCAAGGATCTGAATAAGGCAGAGGCGGGTTATATCTGTTTCCAGCCCGTCTATGACGAGGGCGAAGCCCCTGTCAACAAAAACTGGGGCAGCTTGGAGTTCACCTTCAACCTGAAAGGCAATACTTCCACCTTTGTGATGAACCGGAATGCAGACGGAAGCGTTACCTCTGCCCGGAAATAATAGAACCAAAACCTAGGAGAGCGATTTTATGGAACTGAAATTTTCCCGCCGTGTATTTCTGAAGAGTGCTGCGGCCGCGGCGCTGGCTGTTTCGGCGGCGGGGCTGACGGCTTGTGGCAGTGGGGATCTGGTTGCAAATGCAAAGGGGTTGAATGATACTGCCGAACTGAGAGAGATCAAAATGACGGTTCGTTCGCTCTCCTATGGGTATGCTTCGGACGGTACGTTCTATTTGGTTCCGGAAGTGCTTATCAATAATGGCAGCGCTGCGGGCATTCCCATCGACCCGGCCAATGGCAGCTTTAAGCTGCGGGTGAATGGCTCGAAAGATCTGACGATCGATTCGGGGACGATGGCGTTCTTGAAGAAAAACAAGAGCTGGAATGCGATGGAAAAGCGCACGCTGAATCGCGGCCAGCAGGAGAAGGGGCATCTGTGCGGAACGGGCAAGGATATCTCGTTTGATTATGTGCAGATCTTGTTCTTCCCGAATCCGCAGGATAACAAAACTTATCTGAGCTGCAAGGTCTATCGGAAAGAGGCCAATACCATTATTATCACCCAGTAAAAACAGAAAATTTCGACGCCGGAGTTGTGCGGTTTGCACAGCTCCGGCGCTTTTTCTTTGCCGATCTGCACAAAGATTTTACTTTGATTTTGCTCCATCATGGTCGCAGCCGGAATGGCGGGGCGCTATAATCAAGGCGTTCCAAGGAAAAACACAAAAAAGGGAAATCGAGACCGGGCAAAAGCTCCGGCGTTATTTTGGAGGAAAACATCATGAAAAAGATCACGCGTCGTTCGTTCCTTGCCGTTTGTGGTGCAGCCGCTGCTGCCGCTGCCCTGACCGCCTGCGGCGGTTCCGCTTCTTCCGCCGCTGCCTCTTCCGTGGCATCCACCGCTTCTTCTGCGGCGGCTTCCACGGCTTCCGGCAGCCTGTCCGGCAATGTGGCCACCGGCGGTTCCACTTCCATGAAGAACGTCATCGCTGCCCTGACCGAAGGCTTTGCGGAAGTGGAGCCGGGCGTCACCGTCAGCTATGACCCCACCGGTTCCGGCGCCGGCATCACCGGTGCCACCGATAAGACGCTGGACATCGGCCTGTCCTCCCGTGGCCTGAAGGACGAGGAGAAGAACGATGTGGACGGCACCGTCATCGCACTGGACGGCATCGCCATCATCGTGAACAAGGCCAGCAAGGTCGAGGACCTGACCGTGGACAAGCTCAAGCAGATGTTCACCGGCGAAATCACCAACTGGGCCGATGTGGGCGGCGACGACGGCGAGATCGTTCTGATCGGCCGTGAGGCCGGTTCCGGCACCCGCGACGGCTTCGAGAGCATCGTGGACGTGAAGGATTCCTGCAAGTATGCGCAGGAGCTGACCGCCACCGGCGCCGTCATCAGCGCGGTGGAGGCCAACCCCCTCGCCATCGGCTACGCTTCCCTCTCCGCTGTGGGCGACACCGTGAAGATGGTCACGGTCGGCGGCGTGGAGTGCAGCGAAGAGACCGTCAAGGACGGCAGCTATGAGGTCCAGCGCCCCTTCGTCTTCGTCACCAACAAGTCCGTCACCCTGTCCGAACAGGCACAGGCCTTCTTCGACTTTGCCACCAGCGCCGACGCCGCCGATCTCATCCGTACCGCCGGTGCCGTCCCTGTGAATGAGTGATGACCTGAATCTATGAAACAGAACAAATCGTTTCTGAAAAAGATCGAGCTGCCCCGCACCCCCGCCGAAGGGCTGGAGGCCGTGATGAACTTCCTGTTCTTCCTGTGCGGAATGCTGGCGGTGGGCTGCGTGATCCTCATTTCGGTGTACATGATCGCGTCGGGCGTGCCCGCCATCCGCAAGATCGGCCTGTTCCGCTTCCTGTTCGGCACCGAGTGGGCCTCCACCGCCGCCGACCCGAAGTACGGCATCCTGCCCTTCATCCTCTCCAGCGTGTACGGCACGCTGGGGGCCACCCTCATCGGTGTGCCGGTGGGGCTGTTGACGGCGGTATTTCTCTCAAAGGCAGCCGGGCCCCGCGTGCGCACCGTGGTGGTCACCGCCATTGAGCTGCTGAGCGGCATCCCCAGCGTCGTGTTCGGCCTGCTGGGTATGCAGGTGCTGGTGCCCGCCGTGGCCAAGGCCTTCGGCAAGGCGTCGGGCGCGTGCCTGTTGAGCGCCATCGTCGTGTTGGCCATCATGATCCTGCCCAGCATCGTCTCCGTGTCGGTAACGGCCCTGAACGCCGTGCCGCCGGAGTATGAGCAGGGCAGCCTCGCGCTGGGGGCCACCGACACCGAAACGTGGTTCAAGATCAGCGTCCCCGCCGCGAAAAGCGGCATCGCTGCCGGTATCGTGCTGGGCATCGGTCGCGCCATCGGCGAGGCCATGGCCGTCATGATGGTGGCGGGCAACAGCCCCAATATGCCGGACAGCCTGTTCCGCAGCGTCACCTTCCTGACCACAGCCATTGCCAAGGAAATGAGCTACGCCAGCGGCTTGCAGAAACAGGCGCTGTTCAGCATTGCGCTGGTCCTGTTCGTCTTCATCATGGGCATCAATGTGGTGCTGAACGTGATCCTGAAGGGAGGCGACCGCGATGCACGCTGATCTCTCCCCGGCCCGCCGGGCATGGAACCGCTTCTTCACCGCCGCCGTCTGGGCCGCCGCCATCCTCGTGATGGTTCTGGTGGCGGGCATTATCGGGATGGTTCTGGTGCGGGGCATCCCCCACATCAGCTGGAAGTTCCTGACCACCACCGCCAGCGTGCTGAAGGGCACCGACGGCATCCTGCCCGCCATCCTGAACACCCTGTACGTCATCCTGCTCACCCTGCTGATCGTGCTGCCGCTGGGGGTGGGGGCGGCGGTCTACCTGACCGAATACGCCTCCAACCGCCGCCTGATCGCGGTGATCGAGTTCACCAACGAGACGCTGGCGGGCATCCCCAGCATCATTTACGGCTTGGTGGGTATGCTGGTCTTCGCGCAGACGCTGGGCTTCCAGACCTGTCTGCTCTCCGGCAGCCTGACACTGGTCATCATGAACCTGCCCACCATCATCCGCACCACGCAGGAATCGCTGAAAACGGTGCCGCAGGGCTACCGCGAAGGCGCACTGGGGCTGGGCGCGGGCAAATGGCACATCATCCGCACCATCGTGCTGCCCTGCAGCATCGACGGCATCGTGACCGGCTGCATCTTGGCTGTGGGCCGTATCGTGGGCGAGAGCGCCGCGCTGCTCTTCACCGCCGGTGCTGCCGAGGTCATCGCCAAGAGCGTGGCCAAAGCCTACACCTCCAACGGCGCGACCCTCTCCGTCCTGCTCTATCTGCGGGCCTTTGAGGACGGCGATTTTGACTCCGCGTGGGCCATCGGTGCCGTGCTGCTGGTGCTGGTGCTGGCCATCAACCTTGCCGCCCGGCTGGCCAAGAATAAGCTGAAACAAAAACAATAAGAGGATTATTATGGAGAATGCTCCGATCATCACCGCCCAAAACTTAAACCTATGGTACGGCGATTTCAAAGCTCTGAAAAACATTTCGCTGGATGTCGGCGAGCGGGAGATCACCGCGCTGATCGGCCCGTCCGGCTGCGGCAAGTCCACCTTCCTCAAGACGCTGAACCGGATGAATGACCTCGTGCCCGGCGTGCGGATCGAGGGTGACGTGCGGCTGCGCGGGCAGGACATCTTTGCCCGCGAGATGCAGCCCACCGAGCTGCGCCGCCGCGTGGGCATGGTGTTCCAGAAGGCCAACCCCTTCCCCATGAGCATCTACGACAATATCACCTACGGCCCCAAGCTCCACGGCGTGCGGAACAAAGCCGAGCTGGACGAGCTGGTGGAGCGCTCGCTGAAGGGCGCGGCGCTCTGGAACGAGGTGAAGGATCGCTTAAAAAAGAGCGCGCTGGGCCTTTCCGGCGGCCAGCAGCAGCGGCTGTGCATCGCCCGTGCGCTGGCGGTTCAGCCCGAAGTGCTGCTGATGGACGAACCCACCAGCGCCCTTGACCCCGGCTCCACCATGAAGGTGGAAGAGCTGATGAGCGAGCTGAAAGAGAACTACACCGTCGTCATCGTCACCCACAATATGCAGCAAGCGGCCCGCATCAGCGACAAAACGGCCTTCTTCCTGCTGGGTGAGCTGGTGGAGGCGGGCCCCACGGCGCAGATCTTCAGCACGCCGCAGGACAAACGCACAGAGGATTATATTTCCGGCCGGTTCGGCTGAGAGGGAGGTTTTCACATGACCATTCGCGCACAATATGATGCAGACCTCGCCGCGCTGAAAACGGCCGTGGCCGAGATGGGCGGGTGCGCCGCCGACGCCGTGGAGGCCGCACTGGAAGCGCTCTGCACCGCCGACGCCGACGCGGCCGCGGCGGTCATCAAGGGGGACGGCCGCATCAACAGTATGCAGCGGGATATCGAGCACCGCTGCATGACCCTGCTGCTCCGCCAGCAGCCCGTGGCGGGCGACCTGCGCCGCATCTCGACGGCGATGAAGACCGTCACCGATATTGAGCGCATCGGCGACCATGCTGCCGACATCGCCGAGATCATCCCCCACCTTGCGGCCTCCCGCAAGGCGGGCGACCCTGCCGTAAGCGACGCCATTCGGATGGGCCAGAAGGCCCACAAAATGCTCCTTGACGCCCTCGACGCCCTGACCGGCGAAGACGAGCCCGCCGCCCAGAAGGTGATCGCCGCCGACGATGAAGTGGACTACGACTTCAACGCCATCAAGCGCACCCTCGCCGCCGAGATCGCCGCCGACCCCGCCAAGGTGGATGCCGCCCTTGACCTGCTCATGGTCATCAAGTATCTGGAGCGGATCGGCGACCACGCCGTGAACCTTGCCGAGTGGGTCGAGTTCGTCCGCACCGGCCGCTACCAAAACGAAGCCATGTTCTGAGTTTCCCCGGAAAGTTTGTGTTTTCCTCACTTTTTCCGGAAAAGCTGTCCTCCCAGCCGAGGGCGGCTTTTTTTGCGCGGCGCTGTACCGCCCCAATTGTGAAATTTCATTTTGCTCGAAAATTTAAGTTTCCCCTGCAATGTTTCGGGGCACTGGACCGTATTATAGTCAGAAAGGCTGAATACGGAGGATCGGAGTCTTATGAAACAGATGCAGAATTTTCCGCTGGAATCCCGCGGCGAAACGGTCAGCCGGGAAGCGCTGGTCCAAGCGGCTTTACAGGAGATCACCCAGAACTATCGCGAAGCAAGCCTCTCCAATGTGGCGCGTACTTACGGCGTTTCGCTGGCCTATGTCAGCGAATGCGTCCGCGCCCAGACCGGCAAGACCTATAAGGAGCTGCTCCAGAAGCACCGGATGGAGACGGCGGCGCGGTTGCTGCGCCGCAGCGATTTGAATATCCAGCAGATCATCACGCAGGTAGGGTACGAAAATACGAGCTATTTTTACCGCCTGTTCCATGAGCGCTACGGCCAGAGCCCCCGCGAGTACCGCAATACCCGCGCGAGCCGCACCCGCGCGTGAAGCTGACGCTTGCGGCCCTTTCCGCTTTCGGGCGGAGAGGGCCGTTTTTGTGTGCGGCAAAAACTGGAATTTCGGTGCGGATTGTGATAAAATGAGACCAATAGACTGGATGTGTCGGTTTTCGCGCATCTGAAGAGAGGGTGGATGAACATGTTTCGTGGAGCAAGACGCTCTGATCTGGACGCTATCATGCAAATTTATGCCCGCGCCCGGCAAACCATGGCCGACAGCGGCAACCCGACCCAATGGGGCCGGAACTTCCCCCCGCAGGAGCTGATCGAAGAGGACATCGACACCAACCGCCTGTTCGTGTATCTGCACAACGGCGCGCTGGAGGGTGTGTTCGCCTTCATCCTTGGCCCGGACCCGACCTATGCCAAGATCGAGGACGGCCAGTGGCTGAACGACACCCTGCCTTACGGCACCATTCACCGCTTGGCCTCGGCGGGCAAGCGCCCCGGTGTGGCGTCGGACATCATCAACTGGTGCTTGGAGCACTGCGAGAGTCTGCGGGCCGACACCCACGCCGATAACAAGATCATGCAGCACATTTTGGAGAAGAACGGCTTCATGAAGTGCGGCATCATCCATGTGGCCGACGGTACGCCCCGCATCGCTTACCAGCGCCTTTCGCGGGAAGGAGCGGCACGATGAGCAAATGGAACAAGGAGCTGGATGATGCCGTTGCCGCCCTGCGGCCGGAGATGATCGCAGCATTGCAGCGGCTGATCCGCAAGCCCAGCGTGGAGGCTTCTCCCCTGCCCGGCAAACCCTTTGGCGCGGATGTGGACGCCTGTTTCACCGAGGCGCTGACCCTCTGCCGTGAACTCGGCTTTGAGACCACCGACCTTGACCGCTACATCGGCTGGTGCGAGATCGGCTCCGGCGACGAGATGGTGGCGGTGCTGGGCCATCTGGACGTGGTGCCCGAAGGTGAGGGCTGGCATCACCCGCCCTACGGCGCGGAGATCGTGGGCAGCAAACTCTTTGGCCGCGGCGCCATCGACGACAAGGGCCCGGTGGTGGCCAGCCTCTTTGCGCTGAAGGCCATCCGGGATCTCGGCATCCCGCTGGACCGCCGGGTGCGCCTCCTCTTCGGCCTGAACGAGGAGACGAACGACCGCGACGTCTTCTATTACCGCGAGCACGGCGGGGAGCTGCCGGTGCTGGGCTTCACGCCCGACGGCGAGTACCCGCTGATCAACGGAGAAAAGGGCATCCTGAACGAGTGGTATGGCATCTCGCTCCGGCAGGACGGCAAACTGCAGATCAAGTCGGTGCGCGGCGGCGTGGCGGGCAATGTGGTGCCCGCCCATGCGGAGGCGGAGCTGACCGGCCCGGCGTGCATTTCCATGCCCGAAGCTGAGGGCATCACCGTCACCCGGACGGAGGACGGCTGGAAGGTCGAGGCCGAGGGCATTTCGGCCCACGGCAGCCATCCGGAACAGGGCAAAAACGCCATCGGGCTGCTGATGCTCTACCTGAACCAGCTCCCGCTGACGGGTAGCACCCGGCGGGTGGTGAGCTTCCTTGCCGAAAAGTTCGGCTTGGATGCCTACGGCGCACGGCTGTTGGGGAAGCGGCTGGAAGATGACCTCTCCGGCCCTATGAGCTGCAACCTCGGCCTGATCGAGGGCGACAGCGGCAGCATCCGGGTCAAGCTGAACTACCGCTACCCCGTCACCAAGACCGTGGAGGACTGCCAGCCCGCCGTGAAGGCCGCGTTTGAGAATGCGGGCTGGAAGCTGGAACAGTCCGTCCACAAGAAAAAGCTCTACTACCCGGAGACGGCCCCGCTGGTGAAGGCTCTGCTGGAGACCTACCGCACGGCCACCGCCGACCACGCCCCGCCCAAGTGCATCGGCGGCGGTACGTATGCGAAAGTGCTGCCCAACACGGTGGCCTTCGGCCCTCTGTTCGAGGGCGACCCCGTGACGGAGCACCAGCCGGATGAGTTCATCGATCTGGATCGTCTGGTGCAGAACGCCCAGATCATCGCACAGGCAATGGTCAAGCTGGCCAATCTGCCGTTGGAATAAGAGGAGGCTGCGAACTATGAAGATCACGCAGGTGCGGCTGGGCCGCATTTCCACCCCGCTGCGGGTGCCGTTCAAGACGGCGCTGCGCACGGTGAACAGCGTCGAAGATGTCATCGTGGAGCTCCACACCGATACCGGTGCTGTGGGCTACGGCGAAGCACCTCCTACCGGCGTCATCACCGGCGACACCGCCGGGGCCATCATCGGGGCCATCCAAGACCACATCGCCCCGGCGATTCTGGGCCGCGACCTCGACGAGTTCGAGGACCTGACCGCCGCCGTGCAGAAGGCCCTCGTCCACAACACCAGCGCCAAGGCGGCGGTGGATATGGCCCTGTGGGACCTGCTGGGCCAGAAGTACAACGCCCCCGTCTACCGGATGCTGGGCGGGGCCCGGAAGAACATCGTCACCGACATCACCATCAGTGTGAACCCGCCGGAGGAGATGGCGCGGGATGCCCGCACTGCCATCGCCCGCGGCTACGACTGCCTGAAGGTCAAGGTGGGCATCGACCCGGAGCTGGATGTGGCCCGGCTGGCCGCCGTCCGCGAGGCCGTGGGAAAGGATGTCTGCATCCGCATCGACGCCAATCAGGCATGGAACGCGAAACAGGCCGTCCGTATCCTGAACCAGATGCAGGATAAGGGGCTGGACATCGAGTTCGTGGAACAGCCCGTCCCCGCCGCCGACCTTGAGGGGATGCAGTACGTCACCCGCCACGCCGACGTCCCCGTTCTGGCGGACGAGAGCGTGTTCAGCCCGGCGGATGCCCTCAAGATCATGCAGACCGGCGCGGCCGACCTCGTGAACATCAAGCTGATGAAGTGCGGCGGCATCACCAACGCCCTGCGCATCGCGGCGGCGGCGGAGGTCTACGGCGTCGAGTGCATGATCGGCTGTATGCTGGAAGCGAAGATCTCGGTCAACGCCGCCGTGGAGCTGGCGTGCGCCAAGAAGATCATCACCAAGATCGACCTCGACGGCCCGGTGCTGTGCAGCGAGGACCACATCCTCGGCGGTGCCGTTTTCAACGAAAAGAACATCACCGTCTCCGATGCCCCCGGTATGGGCATTGAGGGATTCGTGCCCGGTAAGGTGAACTATCTGGCCTGATTGAAAATCGGCCCTGTCCGAAAATCGGAAAAGCGTTTGCGCCGCATGGCGCACCGCCCGATTTTCGGACAGGGCCTTTTTTCTTGACATACTACAGCGATTTTTTGGAATCTGTGCTTTGTATGCGGACAGTGAAACATCCTCGCGTTTCCCCATTGTTAGATGAAAAGCCAGAAAAATCGGCTAAAGTCTTTGACTTTTTGAAGGATAAGGGCTATAATCTACATGTTCCGTGTAGAGGGATAGGAAAATGTGTACGCAATGGGCGTACAACTTAGGTAGAGGAGTGTTTTGATATGAAAACGCTGAAGGCAATCGTGGCAAAGTACAATGCCACCAGCCTGATCCTGCGGATCTTGGTGGGCCTCATCGTCGGCGCAGTGCTGGCGGTTCTGGTCCCCGGTGCAGGCTGGCTGGAAGAATTCGGCAACCTGTTCGTGGGTGCCCTGAAAGGCATTGCGCCGGTTCTGGTCTTCGTCATCGTGGCCAGCGCATTGGCACAGGGCACCTCCAAGCTGGACCGCCGGTTCGGCACCGTCATCTGGCTGTATATGCTCACCACCTTCTTGGCGGCAGCCATTGCGGTCGTTACGAGCTTTCTGTTCCCCCAGACCATCGTTCTGGCAGAGGCTGCGGAGTCGGAAGTGGTGCCGCAGGGCCTCGGTGAGGTGCTGAACACCCTGCTGACCAACTTTGTGGCCAACCCCGTGAGCGCGCTGCTCAACGGCAACTACATCGGCATCCTGTTCTGGGCGTGCCTGTTCGGTCTGGCTATGAAGAAGTACGGTGCGGAGAGCACCAAGGTCTTCCTTGCTAACACGGCAGACGCGGTGTCCCAGATCGTACGCTGGATCATCAATCTGGCGCCCTTCGGCATCATGGGTCTGGTCTATACCAATGTGGTCAGCAACGGCCTGTCCATCTTCACCCAGTACGGCAGGCTGCTGGCACTGCTTGTCGGTACCATGCTGTTCATGGCGCTGATCGTCTCCCCGCTGATCATCTTCATCTATCTGCACTGCAACCCCTATCCGCTGGTGTTCCGCTGCCTGAAGGAGTCCGGCCTGACCGCCTTCTTCACCCGCAGTTCGGCGGCGAATATCCCTGTGAATATGACCCTGTGCGAAAAGCTGGGGCTGGATAAGGATATGTACTCCGTCTCCATCCCGCTGGGCGCGACCATCAATATGGACGGCGCGGCCATCACCATCACCATCATGACGCTGGCCGCAGCCAACACGCTGGGCTTGCAGGTCTCCCTGCCCGCCGCCATCCTGCTGTCGGTCATGTCGGCGCTGGGCGCATGCGGTGCTTCGGGTGTGGCGGGCGGCTCCCTGCTGCTGATCCCCATGGCCTGTTCCCTGTTCGGTATCTCCAATGATATCGCAATGCAGGTCGTTGGCGTCGGCTTCATCATCGGCGTGGTGCAGGACTCTGTGGAAACGGCCCTGAACTCCGCCGGCGACGTGGAGTTCGCCGCCACCGCCGAGTATCACCAGTGGCTCAAGGAGGGCAAGTCCCTGCCGGAGTTCTTGGGTGGTAAAAAGTAAACCGAAGATTGAACCATTGGGGCTTCCGCAAAAGGCGATTTTGCGGGAGCCCTTTTTGCGAAAAAGACCGGACAGGAAGGCGATTCGTCCTCAGAATAATGGAATGCCCATGTACCTGTTCATGTATACAAGAACTTTGCTGACGAGGAAAAACCTTTTGTGCGAGCTGAACAATCGACGCGAGAACGTCAAAAATATAACGCTGAATTCATGAAATGTTCATAATCTATTTGCTTCTTCTTCATAAATAAATGGCATAATATGGCCATCCCAAGAGGGAAGGAGATAAAAATTATGAAGATTCTGAAGAAGATCGCGAAGATCGTGGGTGAGATTTGCTCTGTCAACGCTGGTGTCGATTTCTACGCTGGCTAATGAAAAAATCCCAGTTCCTGTGGGAAAGTGGAACGGATTTTTCTGAGCAAATAAAAAGCAAATCGCTTTGATGATAGAAAAAAGGAGCCGCTGCAAGCGAAAACTTGCAGCGGCCCCTTTTTGTTTCGGGGAAAACGGCTCAGTCCATGAACTTTGCCTTCTGCAAAGCAGTCAGGATGAGCGGGATGAGGATGAGCTGGGCGATGATGCCGGGCACAGCGGTGAGCAGCGCACCGGACAGGAAGGCCGAGAAGGGGAAGGCCGAGCCGGACAGGCCCGCCAGCACGAACCGCACCGCGCCCCAGACAAGGCGGCCCGCCACCATGGCGGTGGCGAGGGCGGCATACATCATGGGCAGAGTGTGCCGGACCTTTTTGTACATCCAGCCGCTGACGGCGCCGTAGGTGGCCAGCTCAAAGGCCATGGAGATGGCGATGGGGTACAGAGGGGGCATCCCGAACAGCACCGAGCGGAGCAGCGGCGCGATAAAGCCGAGGACAAGGCCCCACGGCCCGCCCAGCACAAAGCCCGCCAGCAGCACCGGGAAGTGCATGGGGCAGAGCATGTTGCCGATCTGGGGCACATGGCCGGTGATCATGGGCAGGACAAAGGCCAGCGCCAGAAACAGCGCGGCCAGCACGATGTTCCGTGCGGGAGAGTTGGGTTTGGTCTTCATCAATGGTTCCTCCTTCTGGTGACAGAACACAACAAAAAAGAGGCCCGCCCTTGGCATGGTACGCCAAAGGCAGACCCCTTCATGGTGTCTGTTTCAAAAAAGCGATGGAAAAAATGGGCTTCAGCCCCTCTGCCCGGCTTCCTGCCGGAATTGTGAAAATTATAGCAGATGGTAAGGGGGATGTCAAGCCTCAGCGGATCAGAGTTGCATCGGTGCGGTTGGACTCCGCAATGATGAAATGCGGGCGGTGTTTGGTTTCCAGATAAATTTTTGCGATGTATTGACCGATGATGCCGAGGAAAAACAACTGCAATCCACCGATCAGGATGATAACGCAGATGGTAGAGGCCCATCCGGCAACAGGATCGCCGAAGACAAGCCGCCGCACAATGATAAACAGGATCGTGAGAATGGAGCACAGGGTCATACCGATGCCGCACCACGAGGCCATGCTGAGCGGTGCCTGTGAAAAGTCGATGATGCCGTCGATGGCATATTTACAAAGCTTCCAGAAATTCCACTTTGTCTGCCCGGCAACACGCTCGATATTTTCATAAGGGAGCCAATAGGTACGGAAACCGACCCAGCCGAAGATCCCCTTGGAAAAGCGATTGTACTCGCTCATGGAAAGGATCGCATCCACCATGCTTCTGCGCATCAGCCGGAAGTCGCGCGCACCATCCACGATGTCGGCGTCGGAAATATGGTTGATCAGCTGATAAAACCGGCGGGCAAACCAACTGCGGATAGGAGGCTCGCCGGAGCGTGTTACGCGCCGGGTAGCAACGCTGTCATAATCTCCGCTTTCCAACAGTTCCAGCATTTTTGGAAGCAAAGACGGCGGGTCCTGCAAATCGGCGTCCATGACCGCAACATAATCGCCTCTTGCGTTGCAGAATCCGGCATACATGGCCGCTTCTTTTCCGAAATTGCGGGAGAAAGAGTAGTACACCACATGGGGATCCTGCTCGGCCAGCGCACGCATTTCGGTCAAAGTGTTGTCTTTGGAACCGTCGTTGATGAACAAAATTTCGTAGTCCTGCCCGATGCCCTGCAAAACACGAGTGGCCTCTTTGTGGAACAGCGGCAGGGATTCCTGCTCGTTATAGCAGGGTACGATGATAGAAATCATGAGAGGGCCTCCGTTTTTTGAACACGATACAGGTGGAACACGGCCTTGACGGGATTGGTAACAAACTTTCCGCTGAAAAAGTCGTGGTAGGCGCAGCCAGAGTAAACTTCCTCGGCAGTAAAACCAGAACGGGCAAGTTGTTCCTTCTGTGCGTTATTGAGCTCGCTAGACCAGAAAATCCAGATATCCTTGTGAGAGTCATCGAGCGAATCCAGAGCGTTGCTGTCATTTACATACGGAACGTTCGGGAAAAGCGTTTCTACTACAAAAGGAAAACTCCAACCATTGTCATTGGCATAAATAATCGGATCTCCCGAAGACGTAATATATTCAGTGCAGATCTGCGTGCCACGCTCCACATCCTGTTCGTGCTGGTACAGTTCTCGATAGGCGGGAAATCCTAGAGCAAAGATTTCGCAAAAAAAGAGTAGGGCTAGGATTTTTGTGCGGTCAAACTTCGGAAACAGAAGCCCAAGCATAAGGTATGCGACCGGTGCTAGTGGAAACAAATAACGCGGTACAATAAACGGGCTGAAAACGTAAGAAACGCTGATGCCGAAAAAAATTGTACCGAAGATTGAGATGAGTCCGGCAAAAAAGAAAATCGCTTCGGCAGAAAAAGAATGCTGCTGCTGGAATTGACGCAAAAACTGTACCACCGCCAGAGCAAACAGAACGAATGCGGCAATGGCAAGCCACTTGTAGCCCCAGATGAAGTCAAAGCAATCGGAGAATGTTGCAATAGACTGTAGCCACCAGTTGCCATTTGTCCGTTTGAACGTTTTTAGCAGGACATAGAGCCAGAAAATATAAGAGAGAACGGTGAGTCCATAGAGGAGAAGGATTCGCTTGGTGTATTCTTTCCCCCGACGCAGCAGCGGCAGCAGCATCAGATAGAAAAAGGCGACGGAGATCAACGCATAATAATGCGTATAAGCTGCACAAAGAGAAGCAAAACCAAAAATGAACCAGTCCACCAGACGATTTTTTTGGTAAATTTGGTAGAAGGCAAGGTAAGCGGTAAATACAAACAGAGCTGCCAGCGAATACATGCGGGCTTCTACATTGTAGATCAAAGCTGCGTCTGTCAGAGAAGAAAGCGTAACGACAACTGCGGCCGGGAGGACGCCGAACCATTTACGGACAACGGTACAGCACAATACAAGGATTAACCCGTAAGGAATGACCGCAGTGAGATGGTAGGTGTAACCATGAAAACCGAAAATGTGGCACAGAATCTGTGTAAAAAAGTAATATAGCGGCGGATGAACATCCTTGGCTGTGGCACTGACCATGTCCACAAAGCCCATTTTAGCCAACCGAATGGTGAAGCCCTCATCACCCCAGAACGAGTTGTCGAAGATGCGGATGAAGTGCATCAGAAAGAACAAAAAAGAGTAGAGCGCTAGAAGAAACGAAGCAGCTTTTTGAACACGCTGCTTCGCGGGTGTGATCGTTGATGTCATGAATTCCTCCAAAATATGAAGCAAAAAGATTTCGCAGTTGTGAAAAACACTCTCCTTATTATAACATGCAAGCATTTTTTTGCAAAGAAAAACCAGTAAAGAAAGAGCACGTTTGCAATTTCCACAAAAACCGGTGAATTTGAAAGCGGTTTTGCCAAGTGATGTACATTTTCACGAAAGAAGCTTGACGTTTTTGCACAGAATAGATAATATAGAATTGAAAAATAGCGCATCGGGGCGCAACGGCCTCCCTGCGCACACACTCCGATGCAAACGCTGAGGTTCATACGGGAGGACCATCATGACAAATGCAGAAAAACTCACCCTAGCAAAGCACGCCTGTCACATCCGCATGGGCGTGATCGAGGGCACTCACAGCGCCAAGTGCGGCCATCCGGGCGGCAGTCTGGATATCGCGGAAGTGCTGTCCTACCTCTATTTCGTGGAGATGAACGTCGATCCGAAGGCTCCGAAGGCTCCGGATCGGGACCGTCTGGTGCTCTCCAAGGGCCACGCAGCCCCCGGCCTGTACGCAGCACTGGCTGAGCGCGGCTTCTTCCCGGTGGAGGACCTCAAGACCCTGCGCAAGATCGGCAGCTATCTGCAGGGCCACCCCAACATGAACAGCGTGCCGGGCGTGGATATGTCCACCGGCAGTCTGGGTCAGGGCATTAGCGCCGCCGCTGGTATGGCGCTGGGCGCCAAGCACGCGGGCAAGGGCCTGAGCGTTTACGCCATCGTCGGCGACGGCGAGGTGGAAGAGGGCGAGTGCTGGGAGGCTTTCATGTTCGCTGCCCACTACGGCCTGTCGAACCTCTGCGTCTTCCTTGACCGCAACCACCTGCAGATCGACGGCACCACCGAGACGGTCATGAACAGCGCACCGCTGGAGGAAAAGCTGAAGGCGTTCAACTTCAACGTCATCACCATCAACGGCCACGACTACGACCAGATCGAAGCCGCCATCAAGGCCTTCCACGCAGAGACCGAAAAGCCCACCTGCATCGTGATGGATACCCTCAAGGGCAAGGGCGTTTCCTTTATGGAGAACGCCGTTGACTGGCACGGCAAGGGCCCCAATGACGAGGAATATGAGATCGCCATGAAGGAACTGAACGCAGCCTATGCCGCGCTGGAAGAGGAGGACAAGTAAGATGGCAGATGTGAAGAAGATCGCAACCCGTGACAGCTACGGCAACACGCTGAAGGAACTGGCCGCCGAGGGTCACGACGACATCGTGGTGCTGGATGCAGACCTTGCAGCCGCCACCAAGACCGGCATGTTCCGCAAGGCTTACCCGGACCGCCACTTTGACTGCGGCATTGCCGAGGGCAACATGATGGGCGTGGCCGCCGGCCTGTCCACCATGGGCTTTACCCCCTTCGTTTCCAGCTTTGCCATGTTTGCTGCGGGCCGTGCCTTTGAGCAGATCCGCAACTCCATCGCCTACCCCCACCTGAACGTCAAGATCGGTGCGACCCACGGCGGCATCTCCGTCGGCGAGGACGGCGCTTCCCACCAGTGCTGCGAGGACTTCGCGCTGATGCGCAGCCTACCCGGCATGACCGTCATCTGCCCCGCCGATGACGTGGAGGCCCGCGCTGCGGTTCGCGCCGCTTACGCGATGCAGGGCCCGGTCTATCTGCGGTTTGGCCGTCTGGCGGTTCCCGTTTTCCACGACGAAGCCAACTACCACTTTGAGATCGGCAAGGGCGAGCAGCTCACCGAGGGCGACGATATCGCCATCATCGCCACCGGCCTGATGGTCAACGAAGCCCGTTTGGCCGCCGAACAGCTGGCCGCCGAGGGCATCCACGTCCGCGTCATCAACATCCACACCATCAAGCCCTTGGACGAGGAGATCATCCTCAAGGCTGCCAAGGAATGCGGCAAGGTCATCACCGCCGAGGAGCACAGCGTCATCGGCGGTCTGGGCGAGGCCGTCTGCGCCCTGCTCAGCGAGAAGCAGCCCACCCCCGTCCGCCGCATCGGCGTGCAGGACAAGTTCGGCTGCTCCGGCCCCGCGTGGGATCTGCTGAAGCTGTACGGTCTCGATGCAGCCACCATCTGCAAGACCGTCCACGAGATGCTGTAACAGATAGAAAGTTCGATTGAGAAGAAAACGACTCTTTTCGTGAAAGAAAAGGGTCGTTTTCTTTTTACAAAAATCCGGTATAGGAATTTCTTATACTGCCTAAAAAAGAACGATTTTACAAGAACCTTACCGCATGTTATCATTTTGTCAATGAATCCGGACGACTGAAAGCGACTGAAAGACCGAACTGCTTTACGAAAAGTCGAGACTCCACAAGGCGCATGTGGACGTGGCAGTGAATAGGAGGAAAAAGATGAAAATTACGGGAATTGAACCGATCCTTGCAGGTGGACGATATCTGTTTTTGCAAGTGACGACAGATGAGGGACTTGTCGGCTGGGGCGAATGTGGTGCATGGGGCTATCAGGAAGCAACCGCACAGGTGCTGAAGCAGGTGGAAAAATTGATCGTAGGAATGGATCCTCTGCGGACGGAGTTTATCTGGAATGCACTGGTTCGAAATCTGCATTTCCGTGGCTCGGTAACACAGGCAGCCGTTTCGGGTATTGATATTGCTCTGTGGGATCTGAAGGGCAAATATTTTGGTGTACCCTGCTATCAGCTGATGGGCGGGATGCTGCGGGAAAAAATCCGAATTTATGTCAATGCACGAGGCAAAAATGGCGACGAGATCGCGGCTGCGGCTAAAGACCTGAAGGCACAGGGCTTTACCGCGATACGCTTCTCCATCGGCCACCCGAAAAATGAAGATGGCCGATGCGGTGAGAATTTCTCTGCACTGGTTGCCCGCGTAGAAGATACGATGAGAAAAGTGCGTGAAGCGGTTGGTGTAGAGGTGGATGTCGCCATCGAGTGCCACCGCGGAATGCGTCCCGCAGAGGCCATTGAACTGGGTCGTGCAGTTGCGAAGTATAATCCATATTTCTATGAGGACCCGATTCCGGATAATCTGGAAGCGATGCAGGGTGTGATCCGGAATTGTACGGTGCCTGTGGCAACCGGCGAACGGTTCATCAATCCGGCAGAGTTTGATTCTTTGATGACACATACCGATGTACGTTACATCCGCCCGGATATGTGTGTGGCGGGCGGCCTGACCGCAGGCAAGAAAATTGCCGCAGAGGCTGAAGCAAAAGGCGTGTATGTAATCCCCCACAATCCGCTTGGCCCAATCTCGACCGCCGCATGTCTCCAGTTGGATGCTTGCATCCCGAACTTCGAGATTCAGGAGTATCCGATGATGAATGGCCGCTGCCGTCTGGATCGCGAGATGAAAAAGCCGTTCCAAGTGGAAAATGGATATATCGTTCTGCCGGACGCGCCGGGTCTTGGCATTGAACTGATCGATGACATTGCCGAAAAATTCCCCTTCAAGGGCGAATACGGCGGGATCAATCTGCATGAAGATGGCTCCATTGTGGATCGCTGATCCTATGGCAAAAGAAAGGATATACTAAAATGACAACTCAAATTGCGATCGTTCTGGTCGTATTTCTTGCCTTTGTTGCGCTGATTTTGAGCGGTAAAGCAAAAATCCATGTTGCGGCAATGATGATACCGATCGTTTTGGAGATCACGCAGGTCTTGACATTCAAAGAAGCGTGGAGCGGCCTGACCAATAGCTCGGTGATTATGATGGCATCTATGTTTGTGGTCGGTGCGGCAGTTGGAAAGACCAGCCTGATCAGCCGGTTCAGCAAGGCTGTGATCAAACCGGGCTCTTCCGATTTTAAGATCATGCTTGGCATTGCGCTGCCCATCCTGTTCCTTGGCTGCTTTGTGAATGCGACGGCGACCATGGCTATTATGATCCCGATGATCACTGGCATCTGCGCAGAGCAGAAGCGGCCCTTGAGCAAGTTTATGTATCCCGCAGCGATCTTGGCACAGGTTTGGGTCGGCTGGCTTCCTACCGGCGGTAATGCCGGTGGCTATCTAGCAAATAATACCATCATTGAAGAACTGGGCGGTGCTGGTACATGGACCTACTTCACCAGCTTTATCTCCAAGATCCCTGTGGTTTTGATCTTGATCCCGGTGATCCTCTTCTTTACCGTTAAGATGGCACCGGACCTTGGCAATGTGCCGACGTTGGAAGAGGCTTCTGCCAGTGCAAAAGGCAGAAAAGGTACGGCAAAGGATCCGGAGTTGACTCCGGGTATGGAAAAATTTGCAATCGCTGTATTTTCTCTGACCATCATTGGCATCGTGGCCTGTGCCCTGACGGGCACCAGCACTTGGTATCCTTCTCTGGTGGGTGCACTGATTCTGGTGGTCAGCGGCGTTTTGTCGGATCGTGAAGCGATCAAAGCAATGGGCAACCCAGTCATCTATATCACGGTTGGCACTCTTCCGTTGGCAACCGCTCTGGCAAAGACCGGCGGCGACAAGTTGATCGCGGACACCTTCAACAAATTTACCGGCAATATGAGCCCGTTCTGGATCATGGTTACCATGTACATCGTCTGCATGATCCTGACGCAGTTCATCACGAACTCCGCAGTCAACAACGCATTTAAGACCCTTGCGGCGCTGATCAGTGTTCAGAATGGCTTTGATGCCCGCGCACTGATGCTCTGCACCATTGAAGGCTCTTCCAACTGCTATCTGAGCCCGTTGGCCGCACCTGCCATGACGATGGGCTACGAAGCGGGTGGCTACTCGATGAAAGACCATTTCAAGATGGGTCTGCCTTTGGCAATCCTCAGAATGATCATCTTTGTGATCTATATTCCGCTGGTCTTCCCCCTGAAGTGATATTCTTCAAGCATATTTCTCCTTAAATGTAAATCCCCTGTCATGCGCAAAAGAGCAGCCGCGATGCGGCTGCTCTTTTGCGTTGCCGTGTCAACCGGCAGGATACATCTTTTTTGCCATTCGGATAAAATTCTTGACGGAAGAAAATTGAGGCTTGTCTTTCAGCCATGTCAGGTAAAGCGGCTTCATCCGCTGCTCCGGGTAACTGAGAGGAACGAGGTTGGGATTGTTCTCTGCAACATTTTGCGGAAGAAAACCACAAGCAGCATTTTCTTCAATAAAACGCTCCACGGTATAAAGCTGGCTGGTGCACTGTACGGTATTCTGCGGCTGATATCCGGCTTCTGCCATAGAACGTAAAATGCGCTTGCTGACAGAGAAGGTGTCGTCAAGAACAATCAAAGGCTCGCGGACGATTTCTTCATAAGTGACCGATGTCTTACAGGCCAAAGGGTGCTGAATGCTGACACAGAACATCAGAGGCGAGTCGTTTTCAATCTTGATATGTGCATACCGATCATTCCAGACTTCATCAGAAATCGTACCCATCCGGCTGGTCAGGATCAAGTCAACGTGTCCGAGTTCCAGTTCCTGATAATGCTTTTCTGTGCTTGCCTCAACACTTAAAACCTGAACATCCGGATAGAGAGCGTGATAACGGCTGCATAGGCGTGGGCAAGCCTGACCACCTGCGATGGTGGAAAAGCTAAGGCGGACAAATTTTCGGTCGAGCATATGCCCGTCGATCACATGCTGGATACGATCATAGGATTTCAGAAGCGGCGTGATCTCTTCCAATAAGACGAGGCCTTCGTCGGTCAAGGCGAGAGAATTGGCACGGTGGTGAAAGAGCTCGACACCGCATTCGGTTTCCATGGCTCGGATTGCAGCAGAAAGGGTAGGCTGTGATAGGTGAAGTTCTTTTGCGGCATGTGTCACATTGAGGGTACGGCAGACTGCGGAGAAATATTGCATCTGTGTAAGTGTCATAGCAGTTGTTTCCTTTTTAGGTCCGGGTGAAGGGCTCCATGCCGTGCTCCTCCGGCGCGTAATATTCCATCAGAGCCAAGTAGTTCTCGCCCTCGTGGCAGTAGGCGGCGCGGAGGACGCTGTCCGGCTCGCCCCGCATGGAGACGAGCTTCACGATGTACTGGGCCACTACCTTGACGATGTCGGTCTCGATGCCGTAGCACAGGCCGACCGCCAGCACCGGGACGATGATCTGCTGGGCCATCAGCGGCACGTTCTGGCCGTACCGCTCCAAAATGGGGCGGCTCATCTTGGACGCCGCGAAAACGCAGGTGGTGATCCGCCAGAAGTCAAACTGGTGCATGTTGGACAGGCTCTCCAGCCGGGTGATGATCTCCTCGTCCGAGAGGATCTTCCCGGCCAGCACCTCGTCCTCGGTGCGGATAAAGGCGCACTGCACCATGTCCATCAAGGCGGCTTCGTATTTCTCGTGGAAGTTCTCCTTGGTGCCGCAGAACTTCTCCACCGCCGCGATGACGGCGCTGGTGTCCTCGGCGGTGGCAAGCTCGCTGATCTGGAGCGGCACCGGCCCGTAGGACGCGCCCAGCGCGTCAAGGTCGGCCAGCTCGTCCTTGTTTTTGGAAGCGGGCAGGAAGCGGTCGTTGCCGTTGCGGTAATAGCCCCAGTCGGCGGGGAGGACGCGGGGCACGAGGTCGCCGCTGGAGATCAGGTTGAAGATGTTGCTCTCGGCCCACGTCGTGCGCAGGGAGCCGTCAGCAGCGTGGTTGTTGTCGAAGTCCTGCTGCAAGTCGGGCTGGTCGGCGGCGGTCAGCGCAGCCGGGGTGGCGAAGGTGTAGACAAAACAGTTCTCCTTCTGGAGCAGCGGCAGAGTCCGGAGCGCTTTGGCGGCGGTCATGTTGGCCACAATGGCACCGCGGCTGTACCCGCCGACCCAGAGTTTGACTTCGCCCGGCTCCCCCTCCGCCTCAATCTTGGCGAGGTAGGCTTTCAGGGAGGCGTACACCGCCGCCACGGGGGTGGTGAAGCCGTAGTGGGCGTTGGTGGCACCGGTGTGCAGATTGCTGGTCCACTCGCCGCCGTAGCCGCCGCCCCGCAGCATCAGCGCCACGAGGGTGCGCTTCTGGCCGTTGTAGTCGAAGCTCTTGCGGGCCAGCGAGTAGCCGACGAAATCCCCCGCCTTGCCGGTGTCGATGTCGTAGTTGTAATAGACCACATCCCCAAAGCCCAGCAGTTCGTAGGAGGCGGCAAGATTCAGCTCCCGGCCCGCCTCGCCGTTGACCCAGTAGCGGTAGGCGCTGACGGCGGAGTTGAAGGCCGCCATGACCATACCCAGCGTCACCAAGGCGAGTTTGTGGTCATACTCGGTGGCGGGGTGGTCGAAGAAGCTCTCCGAATAATAGAAATCGTGGCTGACGTCCACATTGCTCAGGATGCTGAGGAACGGCAGGGTGTAGTTCCCGTCCGGAACGGCGCGGCCCACCGGCTGCGCCGCTGCGCGGGCAGTCAGCTGCGGCCAGAGCGCCCCGCACGCCGCCGAAAGCCCCAGTGCTTTGCAAAAATCCCGTCGTTTCATGGTCGTTCCCTCCTTATTGCACCCTTAGTATACCGTATCTCCGGGTGGGATACAATCCGCAAAAAGAAAAAAGCCGATGTTGTAAACACCGGCTCATTATGTTATGATAAAATTCAGTCGAGGTGCTGACAGTACTCGACAATGTGGTGGAACATCTGCTCCACAGCCGGTGCCATCGCGGTGGGGCGCTGGACAGCCAAGCCGACCACGCGGTCTTCCTCCGGCTGGATGGGGTAGATCTTGACGGCGGCAGTGCACTTGCGCAGCAGCATCCGGGGCATGATGGAGATGCCGAGGCCGGCCTCCACCATGGCGATGTTGGACTGGTCGTCGATGACGTGGCAGCGACGCTCGGTGGCGATGGAGTATTTCTTGAGGAACTGGCGCATCTCGGCGTCGGTGGCGTCCCACTGGACGACAAAGTTCTGGCCGTTCATCAGCTCCGGCGTCATCACGCCGCGGGGCGGTTCGGGCCAGTCCATCGGGGTGATGCAGAGCAGAGGCTCACGGAACAGCTCGGTCAGGGTGAATTCATCCCGGCAGTTGTTGGACAGGAAGGCCATATCCACCTGCCCAGTGCGCAGCCACTCCTTCACGTCGTCGTAAGTACCCTGATAGACCTCGATCTCGATCTGGGGGAACTGGGCGGAAAAGCCCTTGAGGATATCCGGCAGCAGCCCGGCACAGACGGAGTTGAACACGCCCAGCTTGACCTTGCCCTTCTCCAGACCGTTCAGCCGCGCGATGCTCTGCTGCAGTGCCTCGTCGCTGTTCAGGACGGCGCGGATGGACGGGTAGATGGACGAGCCGTAGCTGGTCATGGTGACGCCGTTTTTGCCGCGGTTGAATAAGGTGAAGCCGAGTTCTGCCTCCATCACCGCAATGGCGTGGCTGATGGCAGACGGGGTCAGGTGCAGCTGCTGGGCGGCCTTGTTGAAACTGCCCTGCCGCGCAACTGCGTCAAAAATTTCATAGGAAAACAGCGTCATATCCCATGCCTCCTTCCGTTTTCTCGTTCGGAGACGCTTCATTCTCTGTGAATCTTTTTCATCTTTCGTTTGAGATAGTTCAATTATCTTCTTGATTTTACTATTCTGCGTCCGTTCTGTCAAGCGTTTTCGGCCTGATTTCGGGGCAGTGGGAGGGATTTTGAATGGAAACACTTCCAGTACAGAAACGACAGGGCCTGAGCGGGACCGCGCTCAAGCTCGTGGCCTGCATCACCATGCTCATCGACCACATCGGGGCTTCCTGCCTTGAAGCAGGGCTTCTGGTGCCGCTGATCGCGTCCGGTACGTTTTCGACCGACCCCGCTGCAGCATCGCTGCTCCAGATGGACCGTGTCCTGCGCTACATCGGGCGGCTGGCTTTTCCCATCTTCTGCTTCCTGCTGGTGGAGGGCTTCCTCCACACCCACGATGTGAAGCGTTATGTGGAGCGGCTGTTCCTGTTTGGACTTCTCAGCGAGGTCCCCTTTGACATGGCCTTTTTCCGGACGCCCTTCCACTGGGGCGACCAGAATGTTTACTGGACGCTGGCGCTGGGCGTGCTGGCCATGGCGCTGATGCAGAAGTTTCAGGACGCCGAGGGGAACATTGCATGGAAGGGCCGCCTTGCTGCGCTGGGCTGCGTCGTCCTTGCCCAGCTTCTGCAAACGGACTACGGAGCCATCGGCGTGGCGCTCATCGTGGCGCTCTACCTGACCCGGAACAACCGGAAGTACCAGTGCATCATCGGCGCGGTGATGATGCTGTTCGAGCTGACCGCCCCGCTGGCCTTTGTGCTCATCTGGTTCTACAACGGCCAGCGGGGCCGCTGCCCCCAGTGGGTCAAGTGGGCGTTTTATGGGTTCTACCCCGTCCATCTGAGCATTCTGGCGGTGGTGACGAATTGGGTGCTATAAATGGAAAAAGCCCGGTGATTTCAAAGAATCATCGAGCTTTTTCTTGGCGGAGTAGGAGGGATTTGAACCCTCGCGCCGTTGTTTAGACGACCTACGCCCTTAGCAGGGGCGCCTCTTCGGCCTCTTGAGTACTACTCCAGAGCAAAGTGTGTTACACTTATTCAAAAAATGGCGGAGAGAGTGGGATTCGAACCCACGGTGCGTTGCCGCACGGCAGTTTTCAAGACTGCTTCCTTAAACCACTCGGACATCTCTCCTCGTGGGCACTCGCACACGCCGTACCGAATGCCTATTTAATTTACCAGATTTCCGGCGTGCTGTCAACCCTAAATTGAAAATTTCTCCATGGGACGAGGGGCTTTTTGTGAGGCGACAACTTTTTTTCGAAGAAAAACGAAAATTTCTCTTTACTTACACATCCTTTTGTTGTATAATAAAAACACCAAGAAACCAACCCAACGGACGAAAGCAGAGGAGTGTTGAACGATGTCGTTTCCGGAACTGTTACGGCAATGCCGCAAGCAAAAGCATATGAGTCAGGCGGAACTTGCATCCCTTTTGGGCGTTACCCAGCAGGCAGTGGGCAAGTGGGAGAGCGGAAAAAGCTCGCCGGACCCCACCACAGTGGCGAAGCTGGCCGAGATCCTTGACACCACTGCAGATTATCTGCTGGGCCTGTTCGACCCGGCCGACGAGGGCCAGACCGAAGAGCGCTTCTTCGGCAGCTATGTGTACAGCCTGATCCCCGTCATCGGCACGGTGAAGGCCGGCTACGGTGCACTGGCCTTTGAAGAGGATTACGGCAGGGAGTATGCCCGCGTCAAGGATCCGTCCAACTACTTTTACCTCGTGGTGCGCGGCGACAGCATGGAGCCCCGCATCCACGACGGCGATCTGGCGCTGGTGCACAAGCAGGATACGCTGGAAAACGGCGATCTGGGCGTGCTGATCTACGGTGACGAGGGAGAGGGCACCCTCAAGCGGTATTTGCAGCGGGGCAACTGCGTCGTGCTGCAGCCCTTCAACCCCACCTATAAGGAAATGGTCATCAAGGGTGAGGACCTGAACAATCTTCACATTGCGGGCCGTGTGGTCGAGACAAAGGCCAAGTGGTAAACGATCAGACTGCTGTATAACTCCCTCAGTCACGGCTTTGCCGTGCCAGCTCCCTCTCAGAGGGAGCCTTGGCGTAACGGCAAGCTGTGAAAGCCTCCCTCATTGAGGGAGGTGGCATCGCGTCAGCGATGACGGAAGGAGTTGTGCGGCAGTCTGATTTTTTGGAACGGAGGTGCGGTATGGAACAGTCGCTGATGGAGAAGCTGACCATTTTAGCGGACAGTGCAAAATATGATGTGGCCTGTACGTCCAGCGGCGCTTCCCACACGGCGAAGGCGGGAAGTCTCGGCAGCTGCTACGCGCCGGGCTGCTGCCACGCCTTTACCGCCGATGGCCGGTGTGTCAGTCTGCTGAAGGTGCTGATGACCAACTGCTGCGCCTTTGATTGCAGCTACTGCGTCAACCGCAAATCGAATGATGTCCCCCGCGCGACCTTTTCGCCGCGGGAGCTGGCCGAGCTGACCATCGAATTCTACCGCCGCAACTACATCGAGGGGCTGTTTTTGTCCAGTGCGGTGCTGGTAACCCCGGACTACACCACCGAGCGGATGCTCAAGACCCTGCGGCTGCTGCGGAATGAGTACCACTTCGGCGGGTACATCCACGCCAAGGCCATCCCCGGCACCAGTCCGGAGCTGCTGGAACAATTGGGCTTTCTGGCCGACCGGTTGAGCGTCAATGTCGAGCTGCCCAGCGAGAACAGCCTGAAGCTGCTGGCCCCGGACAAGGGGCGGCACTCCATTTTCCGCCCCATGAAGCAGATCGCGGCGGAGGGGGCCGCCAACCGGGAGGAGCTGACCCTCTACCGCAAAGCGCCCAAGTTTGCCCCCGCCGGGCAGAGCACCCAGATGATCGTGGGAGCCTCGCCGGAGACGGATTACCATATCCTGAAGCTGACCGAGGGGATGTACCAGAAGTACAGCCTCAAGCGGGTGTTTTACTCTGCCTACATCCCCGTCACCGAGGATACCCGCCTCCCTGCGCTGGACACCAAGCCCCCGCTGCTGCGGGAGCACCGGCTTTATCAGGCGGACTGGCTGCTGCGGTTCTACCAGTTCAAGGCGGACGAGATTCTGGACGAGCATAACCAGAACTTCAACCCCTACCTTGACCCCAAGTGCAACTGGGCCGTGCAGCATTACGGGCTGTTCCCGGTGGATGTGAACAAGGCTTCCTTCGAGATGCTGCTGCGGGTGCCGGGCATCGGCCCCAAGAGCGCCCGGCGGATCTGGCACGCCCGCAAACAGGCGTCGCTGGGGCTGGACGAGCTGAAACGGATGGGCGTGGTGCTCAAGCGGGCCCAGTATTTCATCACCTGCCGGGGCTTTGCGGGGGCGCATCCGGGGCGCGGCAGCGCGGGCCGGGAGCGGATCACCAACGCCCTCATCGACCCAAACGTATTCAGCGGCGGGGTCGAGCAGTTGAGCATGTTCTCCCCGCCCGCCGTGGACAAGCTGGTGGCGCAGGGTGTGCCGCCCCGCACGGCACAGAAATTGGTGCGGGAGGAGGCAGTGCAATGTCTGGCGAAAGCACTGTGACCCCCGCCCGCAAGCTTCACGATGCCGATGTGGTCTACCTCTACGACGGCAGCTTCGAGGGCTTCCTCTGCTGCGTCTTCGAGAGCTTTGCCCAGCACGAGATCCCCTTCGCGGTCTGGACGCCGGAGCGGGAGACGGCCACCCTCTACCCGTTCAAAGACATTGCCACCGACCACGAAAAGGCCCGGCGTGTCTTTGCGAGCTTTGGCCGGAAGTTGGGGGCGGAGACGGAGTACCTTGTCACGCGGGACTTCCTCTCCGGCTGGGAGGACAAGGAACTGCTCCTCATCCGGTTTCTGCATCTGGCCTTTGCGCTGGGGCCGGGCACCGTCAAGCGGGCGGGCCACCCGGACGTGGCCCCGCTCTACGAGATGAAAAAGAGCCTCGACTGGGAGGTGGACAAGTTTCAGGGCTTTGTCCGCTTTGAGGAACACGACGGGATGCTGGGGGCGGTCATCCACCCGAAAAACTACATCCTGCCGCTGCTGCGAGGGCATTTCTGCGGCCGATTCCCGGAGGAGAACTTCATGATCTACGATGCAGTGCACCAAGCGGTGCTGCTGTATCAGGGCCATAAGCCGCAGCTTCTGGAACTGGCTGAGCCGCTGGTGCTTCCCCCGCCCAGCGCGCGGGAACAGCAGTTCCAAGCCCTTTGGAAGCAGTTTTACAAGACGCTGGAGATCAAGGCCCGCCACAATGAGCGCGGCCGCATGACCCACTGCCCCAAACGCTTCTGGGCCGATATGACGGAGCTGCGGGAAGAATTGTAACGGGGCGGGATTTGTCAACAAAAGTTTACAGCAAGACGTAAAGGAAGGATAAAAATGAACCAGACAACGGAAAAGGAAAAACCGAAGAGGTGGAAACTCGTTTTGTTAGGCCTCCTCATGATTTTACTGGCCGGGATGACTGTGGCCAACATTCAAAGAGGGCTGACAAGCCAGATCTATCTGTATGGTGAAGAACACAGCCAGCAGCGCATCCTCGACGAGGAGCTTGAAATCTGGGGTGGTTATTACGCGCGGGGAATGCGGGACCTGTTTGTGGAGTTTCCCTACTTCGATGCGCAGTTTTTAAACCTTTGGATGAAAGCGGATGATGACGAGCTGCTGAACCTGCAATTTCAAGATTGGCAGGGAACGCAGGGCGGCACGGAGGTCATGAAAAACTTTCTGAAGCAGATCAAGGAACGGTATCCTGAAACGGTGTTCCATGGTACGGATGTCGGACATACATGGAAAAGCACCGGTGCGCGGTATCTAGCCTATCTGGAAGCCAATGGGCAGAACGATACGGCAGAGTATCAGCGTGTGCTGGAAAATATCGAACAAGGCAAAACCTACTATGCAACCAAACAAACCGATTCGGATGCCGCAGACGCTTACCGGGAAAACAAGATGGTTGAAAATTTTGAGCGCAGCTATCAGGAACTGGAAGCCGAACGCAGGGCCGACATCATGGGGATCTATGGCTCGGCACATATTGCGTCGTCGTACAGCCGACCCGATTATATGGCCGGGCAGCTCAGCGAAACCTACGGAGGCCGGGTGCATACGGAAGATTTGTCAATGCTGACAGAGCCGCTTGCGACGGAAACAATCACTGTGAACGGAAAACGCTATACGGCCTCTTACTTTGGGGAGGAGGATATCTCCAAGATATCGGGTTACAAGACCCGGAAGTTTTGGCGGCTGGAAAATGCGTATCAGGACTTCAAGGACTTGCCGACCACAGGAGAGGTCATGGGCTGTAACAATTATCCGATGGCCGTCGAAACGGGACAGGTTTTTATGGTAGAGCTGTTGAACCGGGCCGGTACGACCGAGACCCGGTATTACCGTGCCGACGGCAATCAGTTGGAGGGCCAGCCTGTCACGGAGTGGGTCGAGGTGGATTGAATGATCCTTTTTGACGGGAACTTGTAAAAATCCGGCCCGAATTTACAAAAACGTTGCAACTATGCCGTTGCACAAGGCAAAAGGTATGGTATACTATAAGGGAACTCTGGCAGAACTTCTGCCGCAAACACCCCGGAACGGGGCATGATTTAAAGGAGCATTGGAACATTATGGTTCGCATTACTATGGAAGACGGCGGCATCATCGATATTGAGCTGAATGAGGAAGTCGCCCCCATCACCTGTGAGAATTTCAAGAAGCTGGTCGGTCAGGGCTTCTACAACGGCCTGACCTTCCACCGCGTCATCCCCGGCTTTATGATCCAAGGCGGCTGCCCGCTGGGCAACGGCACCGGCGGCCCCGGCTGGAACATCAAGGGTGAGTTTACCGCCAACGGCGTGAACAACCCGCTCAAGCACACCCGCGGCGTCATCAGCATGGCCCGCAGCATGAACCCCAACAGCGCGGGCAGCCAGTTCTTCATCATGCACCAAGACGCCCCCCATCTGGACGGCCAGTATGCCGCGTTCGGCAAGGTCGTCGCCGGTATGGACGTGGTGGACAAGATCGCTGCTGTCCCGACTGACTGGAACGATAAGCCCAAGACCCCGGTCAAGATGAAGACCGTCGAGATCATCGAGGGCTGAACCTGCTTTGCAAAAGAGCTTTCCGCCGCTGGGTGGAAAGCTCTTTTTTATCGTAAAAATTCGTGATTTTTCCGCACGATTTTTTCGACTTTGCGGCGAGCGGTTGCATGGGGCGCAAAAATATGTTAAGGTGAAGACGAACGATTTTTTGAGAAGGAGCGCACTTATGAAATACGATTTCACTTCGATCATTGACCGCCGCGGCAGGGACGCCATTGCGGTGGACGGCCTGAAGGGCGACGGCTTTTCTCCCGCTCCCCCGAAGGAAGGCTTCGATGCCATCCCTATGTGGGTGGCGGACATGAACTTCCCCACCGTGCCCACCGTTCAGGAAGCCATCATCGAGCGCGCCAAGCACCCGGCCTTCGGCTATTTTCAGGCCCCGGCGGAGTACTTTGACAGCATTATCCGCTGGCACGAGACCCGCAACGGCGTCACCGGCCTGAAGCCGGAGCACATCGGCTACGAGAACGGTGTGCTGGGCGGCGTCATCAGTGCGCTGAACTGTGTCTGCTCCCGGGGCGACAAAGTGCTGATCCACAGCCCCACCTACATCGGCTTTACCAAGAGCCTGAAGAACAACGGCTACGAGGCCGTCCACTCCCCGCTGGTGAAGGATGAGAACGGCGTCTGGCGGATGGATTTCGCCGATATGGAAAAGCACCTGAAGGAAGAGCACATCCATGCCGCCATCCTGTGCAACCCCCACAACCCCTGCGGCCGCGTCTGGGAGCGCTGGGAGCTGGAAAAGGTCATGGAACTGTACAAAAAGTACGATGTCTATGTGATCTCCGACGAGATCTGGTCCGATATCATCCTTTCCGGCCACAAGCACACCCCCACCCAGTCGGTGAGCGAGGATGCCCGGATGCGGACGGCGGCGTTCTATGCCCCCTCCAAGACCTTCAATCTGGCGGGCCTCGTGGGCAGCTACCACATCGTGTACAACGACTGGTGGCGGGACCGCATCCTGAAGGAGTCCAGCCTGAACCACTACAACATGATGAACGTGCTGTCTATGCACGCCCTCATGGGCGCATACAAGCCGGAAGGCTACGAGTGGACCGATGAACTGTGCGAGGTGCTGACCGGCAACATCGATTTCGCCTGTGACTACATCGCCAACCACTTCGAGGGCGTCAAGGTGGCAAAGCCGGAGGGCACCTATATGCTCTTCGTGGACTGCACCGACTGGTGCGCCGCCCACGGCAAGACCATCGAGGACGTCGAACAAGCTTGCTGGGACGTCGGCGTCGCCATTCAGGATGGCAGGATGTTCCACGGTCCCTGCCATCTGCGGATGAATCTGGCGTCGCCCCGCTCCCGCATCGAGGAAGCGTTCCGCCGGATGGATCAATGCGTTTTCAACGCCTGATCGCATAAAAAACAGCTCGTCTCCGAAGGGGGACGGGCTGTTTTTGCTGTTAGGAAAGGTCTTCCCCGGTCAGGAGCAGGTAGTACAGAACTTCGACCAGCAGGGCCGACGAGAGGAGTGAGGGGGCCGGATCGGTATCCACGATGCGCTGGGCGCGGTTGGAGGCCAGCAGCAGGTAGTCGGCCTGTGCGGCCAGCGGGGAGCGGCGGTCGCAGGTGATGAGCAGGATCGCAGCCCCATGCTCGCGGGCGGTGCGGGCCGTTTCCAGCAGCCGCTCGCTGCGGCTGTCGCAGGAGATGAGCAGCAGCGCATCCCGCTCGGTGAGGGTGGCGGCAAAGGCTTTGGCCTTTGCCGCCACGGCGCTGGTCATGCAGCGCTTGCCGAGTCCGCCCAGCTTGAGCGAAGCGTCCATGGCCACGGGCAGACTGTTGTCCGTGGCTTCGATCTCGATGATCTCCGCGCTGCGCAGCACGCTCATGGCCTTCCGCAATTGGCGCAGATTGAGTGCCTGAATGGTGGCGCGGATCTCTTCCTGCCGGTTGGACTGGACGGACTGCAGCGTCTGCCGCAGGGGGTCTGGGCTGGAGGAATGCAGGACCTCCACCTCCTGCTGCTCCATCACGTCCCGCGCAAGGGCGAGCTGGAACTTGCGGTAGTTCTCGAAGCCGAGCTTGTGGCACAGCCGGGTCACGGTGGCCTCCGACGACTGGCTGGCATGGGCAAGCTGGGCCGAGGTGACCACCGACGCCCACTTGACATCTTTGAGGATGCAGTCTGCAATGCGCCGCTCCGCACTGTAAAGCTGGATGCCCGAACATAGCAGCGTGACGACGCTTCCCGGAGAATCGCGCATAGAAAATAACCTCCTCACGTTTCTGTAGCGATCTCATTTTTCCTTAGTGTAGCAGTTTTTTCAGGAAAAATCAATTATTTGCGCAAGGAAAACGGAACAAGACCGGGAAAACGCCGTGTTGTAAAAATCGTCGGAAACAGGCATGAAAAAATCCCCGTGCCGGAGGACACGGGGAAAGGTAGAACGTTCGATCAGCAGCCTTCTTTTTCGGCCAGCTTCCGGCCCATGAGCACGCCCATGACGGAAGCCATCATCAGGCCACGGGTCCAGCCGGAAGAGTCGCCGAGGCAGTGCAGACCCTTGATGTTGGTGTCGAGGTTCTCGTCCATCTTGACCTTGTTGGAGTAGAACTTCAGCTCCGGGCTGTACAGCAGCGTCTCGTTGGCGGCAAAGCCGGGCACGACCATATCCAGCATCTTGATGAACTCGATGATGTTGGTCATGGCGCGGTAGGGCATGGCAGCGGTGATGTCACCAGCGACGGCATCCTTCAGGGTGGGCTTCACGTTGGACTGGGCCAGCTCCTTGGCCCAAGTGCGCTTGCCGTCCAGAATGTCGCCATAGCGCTGGACCATGATGTGCCCCGCGCCCAGCATGTTGGTCAGCTCGCCGACCTTCTGAGCGTAGGCGATGGGCTGGTTGAAGGGCTCGGTGAAGTTGTGGGAGACGAGGATGGCGAGGTTGGTGTTTTCGCTCTTCTTCTCCTTGAAGCTGTGGCCGTTGACCACGGCGAGGTCGTTGTCGTAGTTTTCCTGCGCCACGAAGCCGCCGGGGTTCTGGCAGAAGGTGCGGACCTTGTTCTTCCAAGGCTTCGGGTAGCCGATGAGCTTGGACTCGTACAGCACCTTGTTGACCTTCTCCATGACCTCATTGCGGCACTCGACGCGGACGCCGATGTCCACGGTGCCGGGCTTGTGGGCGATGTGGTGCTCCGCGCAGATCTTCTCCAGCCAGTCCGCGCCGCGGCGGCCGGTGCCGATGACGACGGTATCCGCGTAGACGGCGCGGGGCTCCTCGCTGCCATTGCGGAGATATACGCCCTTGCAGACCTCGTTTTCGAGGATGATGTTCTCACACTCGGTGGAGAAGAGCATCTCCACGCCGTTGTCGGCCAGATAGTTCTGGATGGCCAGATACAGCTGCTGGGCCTTCTCGGTGCCGAGGTGGCGGATGGGGCAGTCCACCAGCTTCAGGCCCGCGTGGATGGCGTTCTTGCGGATCTCCTTGATGTCCTCGCCGGTGTAGATGCCCTCCACATGGGGGTCGGCACCGAATTCGAGGTAGATCTTATCCGTGTAGTTGATGAGCTCCTGCGCGAACTCCTCGCCGATGAGGCTGGGCAGGTCGCCGCCGACCTCATAGGAGAGGCTCAGCTTGCCGTCCGAGAAAGCGCCCGCACCGGAGAAGCCGGTGGTGATGGCGCAGGTGGGGCGGCAGTTGACGCAGTGGCCCAGCTCCGCCTTGGGGCAGTGGCGCTTTTCCACCGGCTTGCCCTTTTCCACCAGCAGGATCTTCTTCTTGCTGCCGTGGCGCAGCAGCTCCACAGCGGTAAAGATGCCGGCCGGGCCGGCACCGACGATGATCAGGTCGTAGTTGTTCATAATGTTTTCCTTTACTATTGATTTCAGTTACTCTCTTTTGTCAGCGGCCTGAGAGGGCGAGCCCGTTAATCGTTTTCCTGCTCCACCTCTGCACTCTCGTCCACATGGTCCAGTTCCACGGCGGAAGCTTCCACGTCTGCGCGGGCAACATCCGGCGCAATGACGCCGTCGCCGTTCAGGTCCTCGCCCGTCACGGCCTCCAACATGGACTGAGTCTCCGGGTGCAGCTTCAGAAACCGCTTCACCGCGATGACCGTGTACAGCGCACTCAGCAAGTTGAGCGAACCCTCCACGATCAGGATGACGCCGATGGCCATGACCAGCGTTTCCATGGTGCCGAAGGGGTCCACGATCATGATGACACCCAGCGCGATGCTGAGCACCGCCAGCAGCAAAAAGCCCTTCCAGCTCGGATACTCACACCGGCGCAGCTCCAAGGCGTTCTGGATGCGGCCAAGGCTGTCAAAAATGACGAACAGGCCGAACACGATGGGCAGGATGCGCATCACGATGTCGCTGCGGATGATGAGGAACGCGCCCAGCCCCAGACACACAAGGCCGGAGATCAGGGTCAGTTGGCTCTGGAACACCCCGCGCTCCACCGCAAAATAGCGGATGAGCTGCACGGCCGCACAGGCCAGCACCACGCCGCCCAGCGCGTAGCAGACGATGTTGAGCGCTGTGCCGGGGACCAGCAGCAAGAAGATGCCCAGCCCCAGATACAGGATGCTCATCAGCACGAGGTTCCATTTTAACTTCTTTCCCATAAGGCTCACGTTCCTTTCAGTTTTGTTAGTTGTACAGGGGAGCGATGATCTTCTTGTTGAGCTGCGCGAAGAGGGCAAAGCTCATCACCACGCTGACCAGCTCTGCGATGACGAAGGACCACCACACCATGTTCACGTTGCCGGTCTGGCTCAACAGCCATGCGGCAGGGATCAGCACCACCAGCTGACGGCAGATGGAGACGATCAGGCTGAACATGCCGTTGCCCAGCGCCTGAAACGACGAGGACAGGATGATGCTCATGCCGGCCAGCAGGAAGTGGAGGCAGATGATGCGCAGCGCCGGGATGCCGATGGCCAGCATGGCGTCGCTGGCGGCGAAGAAGCCCAGCAGCTTATCCGGTGCGAACTGGAACAGCAGGAAGCCGATCAGCATGATGCCCTCGGCATAGCACATGGCCAGCTTGATGGTCTTCTTCACGCGGTCAGGTCTGCGGGCACCGTAGTTGTAGCTGATGATGGGGACCATGCCGTTGTTCATGCCGAAGATGGGCATAAAGACGAAGCTCTGCAGCTTGAAGTAGACGCCGAAGACGGCGACGGCCGTGGCCGAGAAGGCCATCAGGATCTTGTTCATCAGGAAGGTCATCACGCTGCCGACGCACTGCATCGCAATGCTGGGCAGACCAACGATGTAGATCCGCTTGATGGCATCGGCGCTGGGGCGGAAGCCGTGCCAGTCGAGCTGGATGTCGGGGTTCTTCTTCAGGTTGAAGAAGATGGCCGCGCCCGCGCCGCAGAACTGGCCGATGACGGTGGCCACGGCTGCGCCGGTGGTGCCGGAAAGGGCTTCACCGCAGTAGCCGAAGATGAAGATGGGGTCCAGCACGATGTTGACGATAGCACCGATGAGTTGGCTGCACATGCTCAGGTTGGTGCGGCCCGTTGCGGCCAGCAGCTTTTCGCTCATGGTCTGCATAAACAGGCCAAGGCTGAACACCGAGCAGACGGTCAGGTAGCGGATGCCCTGCTGGGCGATCTCCGCATCGTTGGTCTGTGCATAGAAGTAGGGCTTCATGCAGGTCAGGCCAATGACAAAAAATACCGCAAAGCTGCAAAAGGCGAGGAAGATTCCGTTTTCGGCGGTCTTGTTGGCGCGGTACTGATCCTTTTCGCCGAGGCTCTTGGACAGCAGCGCGTTGACGCCGACACCGGTGCCGACGCCGACCGCGATCATGACGTTCTGCAAGGAAAAGGCCAGCGAAACGGCGGTCAGGGCGCTCTCGCTGACGTGGGACACGAAGATGGAGTCCACGACGTTGTACAGCGCCTGTACCAGCATCGAGACCATCATCGGGACGCTCAGTTTGATGAGCAGGGGGTTGATGGACATGGTGCCCATGATGTTTTCCTGCGCAGCAGGGGAGGTTGTTTGCTTTGTTTCCACGATTGCTCCTTATTGACGAATTTTCTCTATGCCTGAAACATGGGCAGGGTGCAAACGCACCCTACCCACGCAGCATCATTGTTTTTTGAGCGTTTCGGCTCAAATGGCTTGGCCGCTTACGCTTCAGCGGTTTCCATCGTCTTTTCCTTGGCAGCCACAGCGTCAAGGATCATCTTGACGCAGGTTTCGCGGCCAAGGGCAGCGTTGATGGCCAGATCGTAGTTGTGGGCATCGCCCCAGCGGTTCTGGGTGTAGTAGTTGTAGTAGGCAGCGCGGTTGCGGTCGGTCTTCTCGATCTCTTCCTTGATGCCCTTCTCATCGGGTGCCTTGACCAGCGGATCGGTCTTGGCCAGCTCACGGCGCCACTCCACCGGCGCGTAGATGAAGACGCGCAGCACATCCTTGCGCTCCCGCAGCACGTAGTCACCGCAGCGGCCCAGAATGACGCAGGGGCCTTCCTCGGCCAGCTGCTTGATGATGCGGCTCTGCAGGATGAACACCTGATCGCCCAGCGGCAGCTCGTTGCCCATGGTGTACAGGCTGTACAGCAGACTGTGGGTGTGGCGCTTCTCGCTGGCTGCAACCGCCTCCTCGGACAGACCGGAGTGCTTGGCTGCCATAGTGATCAGCTCCTTGTCGTAGAGCTTGATGCCCAGAGCGTTCGCAACATCCTCTGCGATGTAGTTGCCGCCGGTGCAGTACTCACGGCCAATGGTGATGATCGTCTTTGCCATAATGCGTTCCTCCTATTGTTTGGTGTATCTTCCAAAAAGCGCTTGGCGGAGCGGGGCCTTACGGACCCGGCTGCACGGTGCTTTGGTGATCCTGCGGGGGTGCGGGCGGAGCCGCCGGTTTCGGGGGCGCGGGGAGGCGGACTTCCGCCACCCGCATCCGGCCGGTCTGATCCACAGCGTAAACGCTGCAGCGGCCTCCTGCGGCCAGTTGGTCCGCCGGGAAGAGGATGCAGCCCTCCGGCGTGCGCTCCATCCGGCGGAAGGTGCGGTGGGCGGTGGTGGCGTGGGCCACACCGTCGTGCAGGGTGTAGGCTACCCAGCCGGAAAAATCCTCCGGCAGGGGGTCGGGCTGGCCCCGCTGCTCGAACGAGTAGCTGCCGTCCTCTTTGCGGGCGAGGTCGCACCGCACCCGGTTGGGCAGGTCGGCGGCAATATCCCGCGGCTTGCGCCGCAGAGCGATGGCCCGGCCCGTGAAGTAGCGCAGGAAATCGGCCAGCGCCATGGTGCAGTTCACGGAGCCGTCGCCGTCTGCAGTGGGGTCATTCAGTAAGACGAAATCGGCCATCACGGCGTCGTCGTGGCCGAAGCCCCGCAGCCCCATCCAGATGCCTACGGGGTCGCGCTGGCCCCGCACCCGGCGCTCGACCCGGACGGCGACGGAACAGTCGTCGTGGATCTGGGCGCGGAGGTCTTCAAGGTCCATCCACGCCTGCCAGCAGGGGAAGCCGCAGCAGCCCGCCGCCGCGGCCGCAAAGGCGGCGTTGCCGGTGCTGCTGGTGGCGTTGTCCTCCATGGCGTAGGCCACTTCTTCGGGCAGGATGTCCTCGCCCCAGCGGTTCATCAGAGCCGCCATGACAAGGGGCAGGTCCATCTCCCGGCCGAAGCTGGGGTCGTGGGCGGAGAGGCAGTATTCCGGCAGATAGAGCCGCCGGTTCAGCGGATGGCCGCTGTGCTTTTCCCACGTCAGAGGGCGGACCGCTGCGGCCAGCAGCCGGACGGCGGGGGTGGCTTTATCATCGTTGGTGGAAAGGTTGACTTGGAGCTGGATGCCGGTGCCGCCCCCCGGCGTGGCGACCGTGACCGTGTCTCCCATCAGGAAGATCATGCCGTCGTCGCTCTGGGCGTTGATGCTGCGGCGGGGGTAATCCGGGGCCCATTTGCCAAAGCTCATCCAGCCGGTCCAACTGTTCCCGGCGTAGACCCGGCAACGCACCTCCACCATGGTGTTGTGGGGGGCGCTGGCGTTCCAACTGACGTTCAGGTTGCAGAAGGGCGGCATCGCGAACTCCGGGGTGGTGTAGCTGCCGTAGGGCAGATACCGCCCGGCGGAGCTGTCCAGCACCAGCGCACCGCTCTCCAGCGCCACATTGTCCAGCGCGCCGCGGGAGAAGGTCTCGGTGCCCTGCAACACGAGGTTATTTCGTTGTTCCATCGCACGTTTCTCCTTTGCGGCCAGCGTTCGGCGTAAAAATCAGAAAATCAGGCTTCGGGGGTGCTGTCGTCGTCCGGACCCTCGCCGTACTCCTCTTTGAGGGCCGCGTCCAGCTCGGCGTCCCGCAGCTTCTGGATGTTCTCCTCAATGTGGAACACCCGGTCGATGTCGCCGTAGACGATCTGGCAGCAGACCTCGGTCTGGAACCAGAAGCCGAAGATCAGTATCAGGAAGATGCCCAGCGGCATACACAGGATCACGACGCCCCAGAACAAGATGGCCACGATGGAAGACGCCAGTGCGTGCGGCAGGAAGGCGATCATGCAGTTCAGGCTGTTTTTCAGCGTCAGGGTGAAGGGCTGATCCAGCAGGACGACCTGCGGCCACATGTACGAGAACAGCATGTGCAGCAGCACCAGATTCAGCACGGTGGCCACCCACATGGGCAGCCCGACGTTGGTGCCATGGTACAGCATGTTGAAGCAGAAGTAGACGAGGAAAATTTGAATGGTGACGACGGTGCAGTAGACGATGCCGGGCAGGATGGCGGACTTGAAGTTCCGCTTGAAGGCCTTGCGGTAGGTCGTCCACCAGTAACCGGCTTCGTCCCGCAAAGCGCGGAGCACGGTGTCGTACATGCCGGCCAGTGCGGGCCCGGCCAAGATGCCGCCCACCATGGCGCTGAGCACCATGACCGTGAGGTTGTTCATCAGAAAGCCCACATACACCAGACAGATCACCGGCAGAAAGCCGAGGCAGGTGAGCAGGTTTGCGAGGAACATGCCGGACATATCGCGGCCCACCAGCTCGAAGAAGCGGCCTACGCCCGTTTTGCGGGGCGCGTCCTTTTCAACGCCCGGCCCGGCCTTGCGGAAGTCATTTGCAGAAGGAAAAAGACCCATATTGTTACGAACCCTTTCTTGTTTGGTCCCGGCCGGCAGCACCGAGGCGGAAGAAATGCCCATTGTGCTACCTTTCTGCTTATAAATATACCCGGATTTTGTGAATTTTGCAAGCCATCCGGCCCCTCATTTGTAAAAAAAATGTGTTCACTCCCATTTTTGTGGAAAGTGTGGTACAATGACAATGGCTTTTTAGGCCAGAAGGAGGAAAAGTATCGTGAGCATTCTTCGCACGATTGCGTTATTTGCGTACCTGTTCGGGTACATGATCGTACATTACGGTGTGCTCCGCCGGGCCGAGCGTGCACTCGCCGCCGGGGACATGGACACCGTGGAGCAGATCGTTCGCAAGCACATCCCCCATTGGAGTCAGGGCATCCTGAACGTGACCGGCGCACAACTGGTCGTGGAGGGAAAAGAGAATATCCCGCAGGGGGTCCCCTGCGTCTTCGTCGGCAACCACCGCAGCTATTTTGACATCCCGCTGCTTTTGGTGGCGCTGGATGCGCCCCACGGCATCCTTGCGAAGGAGGAGCTGGAAAAGATCCCCCTGCTCAACCGCTGGATGAAGCTGCTGGGCTGCGTCTTTGTCAAGCGGGACGACATCCGCGCCTCCGTCAAGGCGCTGAACGATGCCACTGCCATCGTGGAAAGCGGCAGGAGCTTCGTCATCTTCCCGGAGGGCACCCGCTACAAGGGCGAAGAGGGCGGCGCCGGGGAGTTCAAGGCCGGTGCCTTCCGCATTGCCATCAAGACCGGAGCCCCGGTGGTGCCGGTGGCCATCTCCGGTGCCCGCGGCCTGTTCGAGGGCCACGGCAACCGTGCCACCCCCGGCTCCATCTACATCCGCATCCTGCCGCCCATTCAGACCGTGGGCATGAGCAAGGCTGAGCAGAAGCAGCTGCCCGAAGCCGTCCGCCAGACCATTCTGGCTGAGTTGTAAGAGGAAGCTATGGCAAGTTACCGTTATGAGCGCGATATTACCCCCGGCGATCTTGCTCCCCGCCGCGAAAAGCAGTACACCCGCCGCGAGCGCTGGGCGAACTGGTGGGACTATAACCTGAAGTGGGTCCTTATCATCGGCATCGCCGTGGCGTTCGTGGCCTACAATTTCATCGGGCAGTATTTCTTTACCACCAAGGCTGACTATAATGTGGCTGTGGTGGCCCCCTACTACCTGCCGGAGGACACCGTGAACGCCCTGCAGACCCGGCTCGCCCCGCTCGGCGAAGACCTGAACGGCGACGGCAAGGTGGTCGTGACCCTGAACGTCTACACGCTGGATTATTCGGACGAGGATACCCAGACCGAGAGCGCGGCCTACCTGACCATGGCGGGCACGACGAAGCTTGCCGCCGATGTGCAGGGGGGCTTGAGCTCAGTCTTCCTGCTTTATGACCCGGCGGGTTTTGAGGAGAGCACCGGCACCCTGCGCTACCTCGACGGCGGTCTGCCGGGACCCGGCAGCGACGGCGACTGGTGGAACATGGTCTACAAATGGACCGACTGCCCTGTGCTGACGGGGCTGGATCTCGGCGGCTATCAGGCTGACACCACCCATGCACAGGGCGGCGACAGTCAGGAGTACATGGCGCAGTTCTATGTGGGGATGCGCGGGGCGTGGAATTCCGGCACCGCCGATAACCTCAAGGGCGGCGAGGAACTGTGGCAGAAGCTGACCGCCGGGGCCGTCTCGACGGCAAGCGCGGAGGAATGAGCCATGCGGTTCCGTTTGGTTGAACGCAAGGCGGGGGCACCCCGGCGGCTGCCGGCGGCATCTGCCCCGGAAAAAACGCCCCCTGCCCCGCCCCGCGCCGCCGACCTCGACAACCCCTATGGGCGGTATTACGGGAAGGCGCGGAGCCTTGAAGAACTGCGAAAATAAAGCGCGAAAAAGAGTCTCATCTGCCGGAAGGCAGATGAGACTCTTTTGTTTTTCCCAGCCGACAACTGAAAAAAACTCCGCTCTGAAAGGCGGCGGGGCTTGTTGTGTCCGTGTCCGGGTTATGGTATACTGATTCAGTATCATCAAAATCTTGACCCAAAGGATGTGGAACCATGGACGCACTGGACAAAGCCCGCCGCGAGATCGATGCGGTGGATGCCGAGCTGGCCGCGCTGTTTGAGCGGCGGATGGCGGCGGTGCTGGCCGTTGCCCAATACAAACAGGCCCACGGTCTGCCGATCTTCGACGCCGCGCGGGAAAAGGTGGTGCTGGACAAGGCCGAGGCCCGCATTCAGGACCCGGCCCTGCGCCCCTATTACCGCGATCATGTCCAGAACATGATGGATGTAGCAAAGCACTACGAGGCCGAGGTGCTGGGCCAAAACCGTGCCGCCTATCAGGGCGTGGAGGGCGCCTTTGCCCACATTGCCCTGAAGGCCCTTTTCCCCCACGCCGAGGCCGTGAGCTTCCCGACGTGGGACGAAGTGTTCGATGCGGTGGAGCGCGGGGATGCGGCCCACGGCGTCGTGCCCTTCGAGAACAGCCACGCGGGCGATGTTTCGGCGGTGCTGGATCTGTGCTATAACCACCCCGACCTCTGGGTCGTGGATGTCTACGACCTGCCCATCTCCCAGAACCTGCTGGTCCTGCCCGGCACCCAGCTGGGGGAGCTGACCCATGTGTACAGCCACCAGCAGGCCATCGCCCAGAGCGAGACCTTCTTGAAGCAGTTCCGTCTGCCCGCTACGGCGATGCCCAACACGGCCATGGCCGCGAAATTCGTGGCCGAAAGCGGCGATAAGACCAAGGCGGCCATCGCCAGCGTGGAGACGGCGGCCCTCTACGGGCTGGAGGTTCTGGTGCCCAGCATCAACACGGATGGCGACAACACCACCCGCTTCATCGTCCTCAGCCGGGAAAAGCCCACGGCGGGCAACCGGTTCTCGCTGCTGTTCACGGTGGACAACAAGCCCGGCAAGCTGGCGGAGGTCATCCAGATCATCGGTGCCAGCGGCTACGATATGGAGTCCATCAAGAGCCGCCCGCTGCCCCACGTCCCCTTTGATTACTACTTTTACGTCGAGCTGGTGGGCGACCCCACCGCCGACGAGACCGCCGCGCTGTTGCGCGAGCTGAACCATACCTGCCGCACGGTACGGCTGTTAGGAGTGTACAACAAATGAGCGACTTTATCGGAACCAAGCTCACCATGAATCTGGGCGAGCGCAGCTATGATATCATCCTGAAGAACGGCGCGCTGGAAAATCTGTATCAGTTCGCCCGGCTGGACCGCAAGGTGGCCGTCGTGACCGACAGCGGCGTTCCGGCCCAGTACGCCCAGCGTGTCGCGGATCAGTGCCGCGATGCCGTCATCATCACCGTGCCGCAGGGCGAAGCCAGCAAGAGCTTCAAAATTTTGGAAACGGTGCTGAAACAGATGCTCGACTTTCACATGGGCCGGGGCGACCTTGTGGTGGCCGTGGGCGGCGGCGTGGTCGGCGACTTGGCCGGATTTGCCGCTTCCATCTATATGCGCGGCATCGACTTCATCAACTGCCCCACCACCACCCTTTCCATGATCGACTCCTCCATCGGCGGCAAAACGGCTGTGGATCTGGGGGATACCAAGAACATCGTGGGCACATTCTGGCAGCCGAAGCTGGTCATCGTGGACCCGGACACCCTCGCCACCCTGCCCCGCCGCCATTACATCAACGGTCTGGCCGAGGCGGTCAAGGCCAGCCTTCTGGCCGACCCGGAGCTGTTTGCCATTTTTGAGAAGGGTGATATCGACGGCCAGATCAACGAGATCATCTACCGCAGCCTCCGGTTCAAGAAGAACATCGTCGAGCAGGACGAGACGGAGCACGGGATGCGCAAGGCGCTGAACTTCGGCCACACCATCGGCCACGGCATCGAGGCCGTCAAGGGCATCAAGGGCCGCCGCACCGTGGGCCTGTTCCACGGCGAGTGCGTGGCGCTGGGGATGCTGCCGATGATCGAGTCGAAGGCGCTGCAAAAGCGGGTGCGGGCGGTCTACCGCCGCTTGGGGCTGCCCCTGCGCACCACCTACAATAAGGAAAAAGTGCTGGCCGAGATGCTCCACGATAAAAAGGCGCAGGGCGGCCAGATCACCATCATCAAGGTGCCGGGCCTCGGCTGCTGGCGGGCCGAGACCATCCCGGTGGAGGGGCTGCGCCCCCTGCTGGGCATGGAGGAATGACCATGAAGAACACCTTTGGATCCAACCTCTCCCTGACCATCTTCGGCGAGAGCCATGGCCGCGCCATCGGGGCCGTGCTGGATGGAATGGCGGCGGGCGTGCCGGTGGACGAGGAATTCCTCGCCCTCTGCATGGACAAGCGCCGGGCGCGGGGCGATGGGCTTTCCACCCCCCGCGTGGAAGCGGACAAGATCCAGTTCCTTTCCGGCGTGCTGAACGGCCGGACCACCGGCACCGCCATCGCCCTGATGATCGAAAACCAGAACACCCGCAGCGGCGATTACGCCAAGACCGCCGACCTGCTCCGCCCCGGCCACGCGGATTATACGGCCTATGCCAAATACCACGGCTTTCAGGACGCACGGGGCGGCGGGCACTTTTCCGGCCGGATCACGGCGGCCCTCGTGGCGGGCGGCGGCATCGTGCTGGAGGCGCTGAAACGAGCGGGCATCGAGATCGTGACCCACATCGGCCGGTGCGCCGGGGTGGCCGACACCCCCTTCGCCCTGAACGACCCGGCGGCGCTGGCCGCACAGGCTGAGGCCCTGCTGAATCAAAGCGGCGGCTTCGCGCTGCTGGATGCGGACGCCGAGGAGCCCATGAAGAACGCCATCCGCGCGGCGGGCAGCGAGGGCGACAGTGTGGGCGGCATCCTTGAGACCGCCATCCTCGGCCTCCCGGCGGGCGTCGGCGAACCCTATTTCGACAGCGTGGAAAGCGAGATCGCCCACATGGCCTTCTCGGTCCCCGCCGTCAAGGGCATCGAGTTCGGCACCGGCTTCGGTTTCGCCGACCAGAAGGGCAGCGAAGCCAATGACCCCTTTCGGATGAAGGGGAGCAACGTCGTGACGGCCACCAACCACAACGCGGGGCTGAACGGCGGCATCTCCAACGGGATGCCCGTGGTGTTCCGTACCGTGGTCAAGCCGACGCCCAGCATCTATAAACAGCAGGACACCGTGGATTATATTGCAAAACAGAATGCGGAACTCTCCATTCAGGGCCGTCACGACCCCTGCATCGTGCCCCGCGCCGCCATCGTGCAGACCTGTGCGGCGGCGCTGGCCGTCGGCGACCTGCTGACTGCCAAGTACGGCATGGCGTGGATGGAGCACCCCACAAGCTATCGCAAGGAGGAGCTGTAAATGGAATACGGACTCATCGGCGCAAAGCTCGGTCACTCGTACTCGAAGATCATCCACGAGATGCTCTGCGGCTACCGGTATGACCTGTGCCCCCTGCCCACTGAGGCCGAGGCACGGACCTTTTTGCAGAAGCGGCAGTTCAAGGCCATCAATGTGACCATCCCCTATAAGCGGCTGGTCATGGAATACTGCTCCTATATCGACCCCCGCGCCAAGGCCATCGGGGCCGTGAACACCGTGGTGAACAAAAACGGTCTGCTCTGCGGCTACAACACCGATTGCCTCGGCTTCGCCTACCTCGCCGATGCGCATGGAGTGGATTTTGCGGGCAAGACCGTGCTGATCCTCGGCACCGGCGGCACCCACAACACCACCAGCGCGGTGGCGAAGGACAAGGGCGCGGCCAAGGTGCTGACCGTCAGCCGGAACCCCGACCCCGCAAAGGGGGAGCTTTCCTATGCGGAAGCGGTGCACAGCGGGGCGCAGATCGTCATCAACACCACCCCGGCGGGCATGTACCCGAACGTCGGCGTCTGCAATCTGGACGTGGCGGCCATGCCGGGGCTGGAAGCCGTCCTCGATGTGGTTTACAACCCGGATAAGACCGAGCTCATCCTCCGTGCCGAGGAAGCCGAGGTGCCGGTGGCCGTGGGCGGCCTCGAAATGCTGGTGGCACAGGCCGTGTATGCGGCGGAATGCTTCCTCGACCGCAAGTTCGATGATGCCCCCGGCGAGATCCGCACCATCACGGCGGCGCTCCGCAAAGAGCAGCTGAACGTGGCTCTCATCGGGATGCCCTCCTCCGGCAAGACCACCATCGGCCGCGCACTGGCCGAGAAACTGGGCAAGCGGTTCGTGGACCTCGACGAGGAGATCGTCAAGGCCGAGGGCCGCAGCATCCCGGACATCTTCGCCGCCGAGGGCGAGGACGGATTCCGCGCCAAGGAAACGGAGCAGACCGCCCGCTTTGCCAAGGAGGGCCGTCAGGTGCTCTCCTGCGGGGGCGGCGTCATCAAGCGGCCCGAAAATCTGCGGGCTCTGCGCCAGAACGGCGTGGTGCTCTTCATCGACCGCCCTCTGGAAGACCTTGCGGTGGGCGGCGGGCGTCCGCTCTCCAGCAGCACCGACGCGCTGAAGAAAATGGAAGCCCAGCGCCGCCCGCTCTATCTTGCGGCGGCGGATGCGGTCATCCCGAACAAGACCACCGCTGCGGATGCCGTGGCGGCGGCACTGGAGGCACTGGATGCGATTTTTATTCATTAACGGCCCCAACGTCAACATGGCCCGGTTCACCGAACCCGGCGTGGAGGGCGAGATCGATTACAACGCCCTGCTGGATTATCTGGACGTCTGCTGTCAGCAGATGGGCATCGAGCCGGACTTCTTCCAGTCGAACCACGAGGGCGACATCATCGACGAGATCCAGTCGGCGGCGGGCCGCGCCGACGGCATCATCATCAATCCGGGCGGCTACGCCTATTACAGTGTGGCCATCCTTGAAGCATTGCAGCTGTGCGGCGTGCCCGCCGTGGAAGTGATGCTCCATGACCCCAGCGGCCGTGAATCCTTCCGGAACACGGACGTCGTCTCCTTCGGCTGTCAGGGCCGGTTCGCGGGCGAGGGCATCAGCGGCTATCTTCATGCGTGCAGCTATCTTGTGCAGCTGCTCCGGCTGGACGGCAGCGCACAATCGCATATGGTACAATAGCCCTCTCAGGCGCTCCGCGCCAGCTCCCCCAGAGTGGGAGCTTTTAGAGGAAAAAAGATCAAAAAGGGAAAGGGACGAACGAAGATGATCATCTCCACCAAAAAAGGCACCCCCAAGGAAGAACTGGAAAAGATCGTGGACCGCTTCGAGAAGCAGGGCCTCGATGTCACCCTCATCACCGGCAAGGATTACAACGTCTTCGGCCTTGTGGGCGACACCACCAAGATCGACGAGCGCGATGTCCTCGCGAACCCGTGGATCGACAACGTGACCCGCGTTTCCGCGCCCTATAAGCGCGCGAACCGCCTGTTCCACCCGGCCGATTCCGTCATCGACTGCGGCGGCGTCAAGATCGGCGGCAAGGAGAAGATCGCCGTCATGGCGGGTCCCTGCAGCATCGAGGGCGAGGAACAGGCCCTGCGCATCGCCCAGAGCGTCAAGGCGGGCGGCGCAGCCCTCTTCCGCGGCGGTGCTTACAAGCCCCGCACCTCTCCCTACTCCTTCCAAGGCCTTGAGACCGAGGGCATCCTCGACATGGTCAAGGCCCGCGAGGCCACCGGTCTGCCCATCGTTTCCGAGCTGATGAGCGAGGACCGCATCCCCGAATTTGAAGAGTACGTGGATGTGGTGCAGATCGGTGCCCGCAACATGCAGAACTTCCAGCTGCTGAAGGCCGTCGGCAAGATGCACAAGCCGGTGCTGCTCAAGCGCGGCCTGTGCAACACCATCGAAGAGTGGATCATGAGCGCCGAGTATATCATGGCGGGCGGCAACGAGCAGGTCATCCTCTGCGAGCGCGGCATCCGCACGTTCGAGAAGTACACCCGCAACACCCTCGACCTCTCCGCTGTGCCCATCATCCACGAAAAGACCCATCTGCCCGTCATCGTGGACCCCAGCCACGCCACCGGCAAGTCGAACCTCGTGGAGCCGATGATGATCGCTGCCGTGGCCGCCGGTGCCGACGGTCTGGAAGTGGAAGTCCACTACGACCCCCGCCACGCATGGAGCGACGGTGCCCAGTGCCTGACCCCGGATGCCTTTGCACAGGCCATGGCAAAGTGCCGTCAGGTCGCATGGGCCATCGGGCGGGATATGTAAGATGATCGTAACAGTAGAACGCGCGCGGCAGATCGGGGGAGCCATTGCCGCGCCCCCCAGCAAGAGTATGGCCCACCGGGCGGTGCTCTGTGCGGCGCTGGCAAAGGGCACGTCCCACATCCGCAACCTCGAATTCAGCAAGGACATTGCGGCGACCCTCGCGGCGGCGGGCCAGCTCTGCGCCCGCGTCACCACCGGCGAAAACGACACCGTGGTGGAGGGGCTGGGGCAGTTTCGGCCCGTTTCGGCCCCGGTGGACTGCTGCGAGAGCGGCAGCACCCTGCGCTTTTTGATCCCGCTGGCCAGCCTGACCGGCCAAGAAATCACCTTTGTGGGCCGGGGGCGGCTGATGGAGCGGCCCCAGTCAGTGTATGAAGAACTTTACCGGGCCAAGGGCCTGCGGTTTGAGCAGACGCCTTCCGGCCTGACCGTGGAAGGACTCCTTTCCAGCGGGGATTACACGCTGGCGGGCAATGTGTCCAGCCAGTTCATCAGCGGGCTGCTGTTCGCGCTGCCGCTTCTGGCGGGGACCAGCACCCTCCGTCTGCTGCCGCCGGTGGAGAGCCGCAGCTACATCGACATGACCCGCGCGGTCCAAGCCGCCTTCGGCGTGGAGAGCCGCTGGCTGGACGAAACGACGCTGGAGATCTCCGGCGGGCAGGAATACCGCCCCTGCGATTACACCGTGGAGGGGGATTACAGTCAGGCTGCGTTCCCGGCGGTGCTGGGGGCCGTGGCCGGCGGGGTGACCCTGACCGGCCTTGCCGAGAAGACATTGCAGGGCGACGCCGCCATTCTGGATATCCTGCGCCGCTGCGGGGCAAAGTTCACCCCCACGGCGGCGGGCATCGTCTTTGAACAAGCGCCGCTCCACGGCACCGACATCGACCTTGCCGACTGCCCGGACCTCGGCCCCGTGCTGATGGTGCTGGGGCTGCTGTGCGAGGGGACGACGGTCATCCGGAACGCGGAGCGCCTCCGCATCAAGGAGAGCGACCGCATCGAGGCCATGGAGATGGAACTGCGCAAGTGCGGCGGGGTGCTGTCCAGCGAGGGCGGCACCATCACCATCACAGGCTGCGCCGGGGCGCTCCATGCGCCGGGCGAAGTCCTTTCCGGCCACAACGACCACCGGGTCGTCATGAGCCTTGCGGTGCTGGCGCTGGCAGCGGGGCTGAAACTGCCCATCGCGGAAGCCGAGGCCGTCACGAAGAGCTGGCCGAATTTCTTTACAGCCATCAAGCCATTGGGCGCGGAGGTACAGGATGTTGGATAAAACAAAGCGTTATCTCGTTGTGGGTCTGGGTCTGCTGGGCGGCAAGTACGCGCTGGAGCTGACCAAGGCCGGGTTCCATGTGGACGGCATCAACCGCAGCGAGGGCCATTTGCAGTATGCGCTGGATCAGGGCTACATCGCCAGCGGCAAGACCCACGATTTTGAGGATCTTGTGCGGGAGGCCGACCATATCATCTTCGGCCTGTACCCCACGGCCCTGATCCAGTGGTTCAAGACCTACGGCGCCCTCCTCAAGCCCGGCTGCATCTTCACGGATGTGTCCGGCGTCAAGACCGGCCTTGTGGAGCCGGTGCAGGCCCTCTGCCCGGACGGTGTGGAGTTCATCGCCAGTCACCCCATGGCGGGGCGGGAGACTTCCAGCGTGGAGCACGCGGCGGAGGTGAACTTCGCCCCGGCGAACTTCATCATCACCCCCACGGAGAAGAACACCCCGGCGGGCATTGCGTGGGCGAAGGAGCTGGCCGAGGTGCTGGGATTCAAGCACATCTGCACCCTGACCGTGGAAGAGCACGATAAGATGATCGGCTACGTCAGCCAGCTGTGCCACGCCATCGCCGTCAGCCTGATGTGCGCCAACGACAATACCTCCCTGTGTGAATATACGGGCGACTCCTTCCGTGACCTGACCCGCATCGCACGCATCAACGATAAAATGTGGGCGGAGCTGTTCCTCTGGAACAGGGAAAACCTCATCTCCGAGATCGACCAGTTCGATGCGGCGCTCGGCGCACTGCGCAACGCGCTGGTGGCGGGCGACCGCGAAAAGCTCGAAGAGATGTTCCGCCTGTCCACCCGGCGCCGCGCGGCGTTCGACAAAAAGCTCCCCGAATGAGGTGTTTGTATGCCCAAGCAGGAAGGCCAGAAATCCAAGCTGCTCGCGCTTTTGCGCATCTTTGAGACCCAGACCGACGAAAACCATCTGCTGAACGTGCCCCAGCTGGTCAGGCTGCTGGAACAGCAGGGCATCCTCTGCGAGCGCAAGAGCGTGTACAGCGACATCGACGCCCTCAACGCGCTGGGGTATGAGATCTGGCTGCGGCGGGGGCGCGGCGGCGGCTACTACATGGCCAGCCGGATGTTCGACCTCGCGGAGCTCAAGCTGCTGGTGGACGCTGTACAGGCCAGCCGGGTGGTATCCAGCGCCACGAGCCGCCGCTTGATCCGAAAGCTGGAAAAGCTCTGCTCCAACTACGAGGGCAGCCAGCTCCAGCGGCAGGTCTATGTGGACGGCCGCCCCAAGACCGACAGCAAGAGTCTGCTCTACAGCGTGGACGCGCTGCACGAGGCCATCAACGCCGGGAAAATGGTGGAGTTCCACTACAAAAAGGTGGGCCGCCCCGAAAAGCGGGCCATCAGCCCATGGCAGATGGCGTGGGAGAACGGCTGCTACTACCTCATCGCCTATCAGGACGAAAAGGAGCCGGTGGGCATCCGCCACTACCGGGTGGACAAGATGTCCGGCGTCCGGGTGCTGGACGAACCCCGCCGGGGCAAGGCGGAGTTTGCGGACTTCGACCTGCCCGCCTACCTGAAAAAGCATTTCAGCATGTACGGCGGCCCCGAAGCCCGCGTCACCCTGCGGTGCGCGGCGGGCTTGGAGGACGCCATGCGGGAGCGCTTCGGCGCGTCGCCCCTCTTCCTGCCCGAAGAGGACGGCCATTTCCACTTCGACGTCCCCATCTGCGTCAGCGAACCCTTCTACGGCTGGGTGGCGGGCTTTGGCGGCAAAGTGGAGATCACCGCCCCGGAACAAGTCCGGGCCGGGATGAAGCGGCTGGCCGAACAATTGGCAAAAGAACATACCTGAAACAAAAAATGGACCGCGTTTGCGGTCCATTTTTTGTTTCTCACTCTTCCAATTCCAGATCGCTCGGCAGGAGCACATCCAGCGCGGCGGCGGGTTCGGCGACGAGGCGGCGGCTCTGGTGGAAGATGGCCTTTTCCAGCGTGTTGCGGGCCAAGCGGCCATTGCCGGCGGTGCGGGCATCGGCGGTCTGCCGGCGAGCATAATAACTGCGCAGGGGTTCGTTGCAGCTCTCGGCGAGGGTGTAGCCCTTGCTCTTGGCGAGGACGTGGGTGATCTGCAGCAATTCGTCGGCAGTATAGTCCGGGAACTCGATTTTATTCGGGAAACGGCTGGCAAGGCCGCTGTTGGCGGTGAGGAAGGTCTCCATCTCCTTGGTGTATCCGGCAAGGATGACCACCAGCTCGTCCCGGTGATCCTCCATCCCCTTCACGAGGGTGTCGATGGCTTCGAGGCCGAAGCTGTCCTGCTCGCCGCGGTAAAGGCTGTAAGCTTCGTCAATGAAGAGGACGCCGCCGAGGGCGCTCTCGATGACGCTGCTCGTCAGCGGGGCGGTGTGGCCGGTGTAGCGGCCCACGAGGTCGCCGCGGCTCACCTCCACGAGCTGCCCGCCCTTGAGCGCCCCGATGGCCTTGAGGTACTTGGCCACCAAGCGGGCGATGGTGGTCTTTCCGGTACCGGGGTTGCCGGTGAAGATCATGTGCATCGAAAGGCTGGTCGTCTTCATCCCGGCGGCGGCGCGGCGCTGCTGGACTTGGAGATTATCGGCCAGACCGAAGACGTATTCCTTGACCGGGGCAAGGCCCACCAGCTCCGAGATCTCGGCCTTGATCTCGTCCAGCGCGCCGGTGTAGGCGGCGGGCAGCAGGTCGAACAGGGGGGCGGGGGCGGCATCGTTCAGGCGGAAGAAAAGCCCCTCCGGCGCGGCAGTCAGGGTGACGGTGCCGGTCAGCTTTTTGTCGGTCTGGAGGCAGTATTCGCTCAGAGCCCGGAAGATGCGGTCACAGCAGCCGGAAAGCCCGGCGGCCCCCTTCTGGGGTGTGCACTGGGCGGCGACGTGATCCCGCACATCGACTCCGGCGGCGAGGGTCAGGCCCAGCCGGGCGGTGACCTTCTGGGCCAGCGCGTTCAACTGCTGGGCCGCGAGGGCGGCAAGATCCTCCCGCGCGTAGGCGGTGGTCTCGCAGACATCGCCCAGCGCCGCGACCATGCCCGCGCCGAACTTGTCCGCCAGCGCGGCGCGGCCCTTGTTCGAGAAGAAGATGAGATACTTGCCGCAGGGGTCAAGGCGGCTCACCGCGCCGGGAGCCAGCGCGGTCCCGGCGTCCACAAGGATGCCCTCCCGGTTGACGAGATACCGGCTGGACAGCGGGGCGCTACCCTTGACCGCAAGGTCGGAAAGGGTCTTCAGAAAGCCGGGATAGCAGCTTTCGTAGTGCTCAAAGACCAGAATCTCGCCGGGGGCGTGGAGGGCGGCGTACAGGTCCTGCAAAAACAGCTTCTCCGCGCCGGGGTTCGCGTAGAGCGAAAGGTCGAGGGCGGCGATGCTGTCGTTTTTCAGCAGCCCGCGGGCGGCCATGCAGCGGGCCGTTTCCTCAAGGGCGAAGTGCCGCCCGGTGCCGGTGCCGCCCCACAGCAGGATGACGTTCCGGGCCGCCGGTGCCTCGGTGCCCAGCACGAAGGGGCGGCGCATGGCCCGGACGACGCTCTCCACAAAGGCGTCCTGCCCCAGCACGGTCTGCTTGACCTCGTCGGCCAGCCCCTCGAAGCTGCCCAGATGTTCGGGCTTTGTGTCCACAGTGCCCTTGGCCAGCAGCCCCTCGTTCTCCATATCCCGCAGCATCTGGCGGCTGTCGGCGAGGGCAGCTTCGGTGGCGGTGTCCTGCGTCTTGATCTGGGCGGACTGGGCTTTCAGCATCGCGTCCAGCTTTTTCTGCTGCTCCAGCAGAGCCGCGTTCAGATCGTTCAGGCCGCCGGGCTGCTTCGGCTTCGGGGCGGGTGCGGTGGGCGTCGTCTTGAACTTGCCGCCCGGCCCGAAGACGCCGTTCATCAAAGATTCCCAATCGTCAGTGTATGCCATGTCGTCCCCTCCGTACATCGTTTTGCTCCAGTATAGTGTACCGCGCGCCCTTTTGCAAGGAAACTCTTGCAAACCGCACAAAAGTTCGTTACACTTAAATCAAATCGGTAAGAGTGAGGATGACGTTATGACTTCAGCACAGTGGAAGACGGTCTTTGAAAGCGAGGACTTTGCGCGGCAGAACGGCTATCAGGGGCCGCTGGGGGCCCAATATGCCCCGGCGGGCACCCATCTGCGGCTGTGGGCCCCCACGGCTCAATCGGTCAGCGTAAACCTTTACCGAAAAGGCGGCGGCGGGGTCTGCATTGGCACACTGCCCCTCAGCCCGTGGGGGCAGGGGGTCTGGGGCGTCTATCTGCCCGGCGACCAGCACGGACGCTACTATAATTTCACGGTGACGACCGAGTGGGGCAGCTGCACCGCCGCCGACCCCTACGCCCGCGCGGCGGGGGTGAACGGGGAGCGGAGCATGATCCTCGACACCGCCCGCACCGACCCGCCCGGCTGGGAGCACGACCGCCGACCGGTCATCCCGGCGGCGAAGCGGAGCGTCTGGGAGATCAACGTCCGGGACTTTTCGCAGGACCCGGCCAGCGGCGTGCGCAACGCATGGCGGGGCAAATTTCTGGCCTTTACCCAGCAGGGCACGACCCTGAACGGCGACGGCATCCACCCCACCTGCCTGAACTATCTCAAGCGGCTGGGGGTGAGCTATGTCCAGCTCATGCCCATCTTTGACTTCGGCAGCGTGGACGAGAGCCGCCCGCTGACACGGCAGTACAACTGGGGCTACGACCCCGCCAACTTCAATGTGCCGGAGGGCAGCTACTCCACCGACCCCGCCCGCGGCGAAGTCCGGGTGCGGGAGTGCAAGCAGATGATCCAAGCCCTCCACGCGGCGGGCATCGGCGTGGTGATGGATGTGGTCTATAACCACATGTACCGCGCCGACAATGTGCTGAACCGGGTGGTGCCGCTCTATTATTTCCGCCAGAACGAGGACGGCAGCCTTTCCAACGGCAGCGGCTGCGGCAACGAGTTCGCCAGCGAGCGGCCCATGGCCCGGCGGTATATGATCGACTCGGTGCTCTACTGGGCGCAGGAATACCACATCGACGGCTTCCGGTTCGACCTGATGGGCCTGTACGACGTGGAGACCATGAACCTGCTGAGGGCCGAGCTGGACAAGCTCCCCGGCGGGCGGGATATCCTGATGTACGGCGAGCCGTGGCAGGGCGGCGGAAGTGCCCTGCGCCGGTACGAGGCCAACAAAAATAACCTCGCCATGCTGAACGACCGGATCGGCATCTTCTGCGACGACACCCGTGACGCCATCAAGGGCGGCTGCTTCAACGCGCGGGAACCGGGCTACGTGGAAGGCAGACCCGGCAGTTTCTGGGATATCGGCGGGGCGGTGGCGGCGTGGTGCCGCAGCGACAAGTTCCCGCCCCACACGCCGGGGCAGATCGTGAGCTACGTTTCCGCCCACGACAACTTCACCCTGTGGGACAAGCTGCTGATGGTGCGGTACGAGCGCCCGGAGTTTCGTGCGGTGGACAAGGCTGCGCTGGCCCAGAACCGCTTGGCGGCGGGCATCTACCTTACCAGCATGGGGCTGCCTTTCTGGCAGGCGGGCGAGGAGTTTGCCCGCACCAAAAAGGGGCAGGGCAACAGCTACCGCTCCTCCCCGGCGCTGAACCGGCTGGACTGGAAGCGGGCCGAGCAGTTCCACAGCCTTGTGGATTACTACCGGGGCCTCATCGGGCTGCGGGGAGCCTTCCCCCGGCTGGGGGCGGTGGACAAAGCCAGCCCCAGCGCCATTGAATTTTTCAACTTGGAGCAGCCGCTGGTGGGCTGGCGGCTGCCCGCAGCCCCCGGCGACGGTGCGTGGTGGGGGGCGCTCTGCGTCTACTATAACCCCACCGAGGAAGAGCAGCGCGTCTGGCTCCCCGGCGGGAACTGGAAGCTGCTGAGCGACGGCACCTCATCGAGCCTGTGGCGGGGCAGCAGCCGGGTGGTGCAGGGCCAAGCCGTGCTGGCCCCGGTCAGCGCCACCATCTTCGGCTTGGTGTGACAGAAAAAGCCCCTGACCGGCGTTCTGGGTGCCGGTCAGGGGCTTTTCCGAGAAGAAAGAAATCAAAACTTGATCCTGCCTTGCGGCGTGGAAAATGGTTTAGTCGTTGGTCGAGCGCTGAGCCGCCTGTGCATTGGTGGAGGTGTTCTTTTCGCCCAGCGTCAGGGAAACGGTCTGCATCTGGCCGTCACGGGCCACGGTGATGGACAACGTGTCGCCTGCAGTGTGCTGCTGGATCAGGGTGCCAAGGTCGTCCCTCTGGGCGATCTCGGTGCCGTCGATGCTCACGATGCGGTCGCCGGCCTTGAGGCCCGCCTTATCAGCGGGGCCGCCCTGCACGACGTCCACGACGTAGACGCCGTAAGCGCTGACGTTCAGCTGCGCGGCCGTCTGGGCATCGGTAACGGCAAGGTAGGTGATGCCCATGTAGGGCCGGCCGGAGACGTAGCCGTTCTCCAGCAGATCCTGCGCCACCTTGATGGCGTCATTGATGGGGATGGCGAAGCCCAGACCCTCGGCGTCGGAGCTGGAGGACTTGGCGTTGACCAGACCGATGAGCTCACCGTTCATGTTGAACAGGCCGCCGCCGGAGTTGCCGGGGCTGACGGAAGCATCCATCTGGACCAGAGACATGGTGTTGGTGGAGCTGGTGCCCTGAATGGTCACACTGCGGTTCAATGCACTGACGATGCCGCTGGTGACGGTGCCGCCCAGCTCACCCAGCGGGTTGCCCACGGCGAGGACATTGTCGCCCACGGCGAGGCCGTCGCTGTCGCCGACGGTGGCGGGGGTCAGGCCGGTGGCGTCGATCTTCAGCACGGCAACATCGCTGGTGTCGTCCTCACCCACGACGGTGGCGGTGTAATCGGTATCCCCGACGGTCACCGTGATCTGGGAAGCGCCGGAAACGACGTGGGCGCAGGTCAGGATGTAGCCATCCGAACTGATGATGACGCCGCTGCCCGCGCCGGACTCGACCTGACTCTGGCCGTACCACGACCACTGGGAGTAGACGACCTGCTCCGTGGTGATGACCACGACGCTGGGGCTGACCATTTCAGCCACCTGTGCGGTGGTCATGCCGTTGGAGGAGACGGTGGTGCCGGCGGCGGAACCGCTGGAGGAATCGGAGCTGCGTTCGACCTGCTGGATGACCACCTTGCTGCCCGCGTTGCCGAACCGTGCGCCCACGAAGCCGCCCGCAAAGCCCATGGCCGCGGCCAGCACCAGCGCAACGGCGCTGCGGGCGACCTTGGCCCCGTTCTTCTTGCGGGGCTTTTTGGCGGGTTTCGCGTTCTCCGGGCGGGGAGCCGGGTCTGCCGGAGGGGGCGTGGCCCCGCCATTGCCGCCCGCCGAAGCGGGTTCCGGGTCGGCGGCGGGGGAAGGCTCGCCGTAGCTGCCCGCCGTGTTGGCGGTGTTCATGCCGGAGGAGCCGACGTTGGGGTATCCGGTCTCCCCGGACGAACTATTTGCAGAGGAATAATCGTATTCCCATTTGTTTTCATTATCCATGGTGCAACATCCTTTCTAAAGGGAATCGGTTCGGGGATGGGTGCGGGAGCCGCACTTCCTTTGAACTGGCTTTATTGTAGCCGCTAATTGTGAAAACGAATCGCTGAGCGGGTGAAGAATGTGTGAAATAAGGTCGTAAAAAAACAGGAGGCTTTCGATGAAACTGGCTGAGATTCCGGGCGGGTTCGCCCTTTATAAGGAAAAGACCGCCGTGGGCCGGTGCGAAGTGACCGCAACGGCGCAGGGGGCCGCCCTCACGCTGCTTACCATTGTACCAGAATGGCGGCGAAAAGGCTACGGCTCCTACCTGTTAAAAGAAGTATTGCGCCGCTTTGGCGGTTATGACAAGGAGACGGCCACCGTCTTCACAGCCCCGCTGCCGGGGGACGAAGGGGAGCGGGCGTTCTGGGAGAAGTTCGGCTTCCGGGCGGAGGGGGCGCAGCTCTGCCGCCGCCGCACCCCGGACCTGACGGCGGTGAAATTCGTGCAGGACTTTCTGACTTCCCGCCTTGCAGAGCCGAAGCTGCTGGTGGACGCCACCTGCGGCAACGGCGGCGACACGGCCTTCCTCTGCCGACTGGCCGGGAAAGAGGGCCGGGTGCTGGGCTTTGACATCCAGCCGGAAGCCATTGCCTCCACCGAAAGGAACCTCACGGCCAAGGGCCTTTCGGCAGAACTCCACTGCGACAGCCACGCAAACCTCTTACAGTATGTCACGCCCGGCACGGCGGATGCGGTGATGTTCAACTTCGGCTGGCTGCCGGGGGCGGACCACAACGTGTTCTCCCATGCGTCCAGCAGCATCCCCGCGCTGGAAGCGGCCCTCGATGCGCTGCGGCCCGGCGGGGTGCTCAGTGCCATCCTGTACAGCGGGCGGGTCATCGGCTCGGACGAGAAAACCGAGATCCTGAATTGGATGCGCGCACTGCCCCTCAGCCGCTGCACCGTCCTCGTGTGCGGCTTCGCCAATTGGGCCGAAACCGCCCCGCTGCCCTGCTTTGTACTGAAAAAATGAGAAAAGTCTTGCATTATCACGCGTTTTCGGATAAAATAGAATGCGTATGTGCAAAAGCAAACTCCTTTCGTCATCGCTGCGCGATGCCACCTCCCTCAAGGAGGGAGGCTTTCGCTTTTCCGCAGCGTGAAAGGCTCCCTCTCAGAGGGAGCTGTCGAGCGAATGCGAGACTGAAGGAGTTTTATCCGTATAGGAGAATCTACTATCTATGACAAATCGTGAAGAAATCGAGCGCCGTCGGACGTTTGCAATCATCAGCCACCCCGACGCCGGTAAGACCACGCTCACCGAAAAGCTGCTGCTGTACGGTGGAGCCATCAATCAGGCAGGCTCCGTCAAGGGCAAGCAGAGCGCCAAGCACGCCGTGTCCGACTGGATGGACATCGAGAAGCAGCGCGGTATTTCCGTCACCTCCTCGGTGCTGCAGTTCAACTACGCGGGCAAGTGCGTCAACATTCTGGATACGCCGGGACATCAGGACTTCTCGGAGGATACCTACCGCACCCTGATGGCAGCGGACTCCGCTGTTATGGTCATCGACGCGGCCAAGGGCGTCGAGGCCCAGACCATCAAGCTGTTCAAGGTCTGCACCCTGCGCCACATCCCCATCTTCACCTTCATCAACAAGATGGACCGCGAAGCCCGCGACCCCTTCGAGCTGATGGAGAACATCGAAGAGATCCTTGGCATCAAGACCTACCCGATGAACTGGCCCATCGGCTGCGGCAAGGAGTTCAAGGGCGTGTTCGACCGCAATACCCGCAAGGTGCTGGCTTTCTCCAGCGACGGCCGCGCCAACGGCGTCAAGAAGGTCGATGAGACCGAGGCCGAGCTGGGAGATCCCGCACTGGACGAGCTGCTGACCCCCTATCTGCATCAGCAGCTGGTGGATGAGATCGAGCTGCTGGACGGTGCCGCCGAGGAATTTGATCTGGACAAGGTGCTGCGCGGCGAGCTCAGCCCCGTCTTCTTCGGTTCTGCGCTGACCAACTTCGGCGTCGAACCCTTCCTCGAAAACTTCCTCCGCCTGACCCCCACCCCGCTGGCCCGTGTGGACAGCCTGACCGGGGAGCAGGTGGACCCCTGCCGCGATGAATTCTCGGCCTTCATCTTCAAAATTCAGGCCAACATGAACAAGGCCCACCGGGACCGCATCGCCTTCATGCGCATCTGCTCCGGCAAGTTCGAGCGCGGCATGGAAGCTTACCATGTGCAGGAGGGCAAGAACATCAAGCTGGCCACCGGCACGCAGTTGATGGCGCAGGACCGCGCCATCGTCGATGAGGCCTATGCGGGCGATATCATCGGCCTGTTCGATCCGGGCATCTTCTCCATCGGCGATACCCTCTGCACCGGCAAAAAGAAGGTCGAGTTTGCGGGCATCCCCACTTTCTCGCCGGAGCACTTCGCCCGCATCGAGCAGAAGGACACCATGAAGCGCAAGCAGTTCGTGAAGGGCATGGAGCAGATCGCGCAGGAAGGTGCCATCCAGATCTTCCGCGAAGTCGGCGGCGGCATGGAGGAAGTCGTGGTCGGCGTGGTCGGCGTGCTGCAGCTGGAAGTGCTGGAGTACCGCCTGAACACCGAGTACAATGTCGAGATCCGGATGCAGCAGCTCCCCTTCGAGCAGCTGCGCTGGGTCCAGAACGACCCGGACACCTACAACCTGCGGGATCTCGACCTGACCAGCGACACCAAGGCCGTGGAGGACATGAAGGGCAACCGCCTGCTGCTGTTCACCTCTGATTGGGCCGTCCGCTGGGCCGAGACCCACAACGAAGAGCTGAAACTCAGCGAGTTCGGCAATATTTGAACCGATTCAGAAGAGCTGCTGTGCGGGGCGAGCCTTGCATGGCAGCTCTTTTTTGAATAAAAAACAAAAATACAACAAAGAATGCCGGAAACGGAATGACTCCGCCCCCAAGTGGGGAACACTTCTGGCATGGAGGACGATACTATGCAGAATATCAGCATCGGAAAGAGCGGCATCGAAGTGCCCTTCCTCGGCATGGGGACATGGGCCATCGGCGGCGGGAGCTGGTGGGGCGACAACGACGACGCCCTGTCGGTCAAGGCCATCGAGACCGCCGTGGAGCAGGGCATCCGCTGGATCGACACGGCCCCCATCTACGGCCTGTATCACAGCGAGAAGGTCGTGGGCGAGGCGCTCAAGCATATCGACCGGGACAAGGTGGTGCTCTCCACCAAGTGCGGGCTGGAGTGGCGGCATGAGACGCCAGTGCTCCACAAAGTCGTGGACGGCACCGCGGTCTACCGCGACCTGTCCGCCCAGAGCATCATCGAGGACGTGGAGGAAAGCCTGAAGCGGCTTGGCACCGACCACCTCGACGTGCTGTACACCCACTGGCAAAGCCCGGATTTCAGCGTTTATCCGCTGGAAGAGACGGTGGAAGCCATGATGAAGCTGAAAGAGCAGGGCAAGATCCGGGCCATCGGTGCTTCGAACGTAACGGCGGACATCATCCGCGGCTACTGCAAGTACGGCCAGTTGGATGTGATTCAGGAAAAGTACAGTCTGCTGACCCGCCGCATCGAAAAGCAGCTCCTGCCCACCTGCAAGGAGCTGGGCGTGTCCGTTCAGGCTTACTCGCCCTTGGAGCAGGGGCTGCTCACCGGCAAGGTGACCATGGACACCACCTACCCCGAAGGCAGCACCCGGAACTCGAACCCCTGCTTCCAGCCCGTCCGCCGGGCACAGGCCATTGAGATGCTGGCCAAGTGGGCCGACCTGACCGAAAAGTACCACTGCACCACCGCCCAGCTCGTCATCGCCCTGACCGCCCGGCTGATCCCCGGTCTGCATGTGCTCTGTGGTGCCCGCACCCCGGAGCAGGTGCTGGACAACGCTGGTGCCCTCCGCATCACCCTCGACGGCGCCGATGCCGTCCGCATGAAGTGGGATGTGGACGCGATCTCCTGAAAGGAAGAACCGCAGAATCAGTAAAACAGAAGGAGCAGATGCCATCATCCGGCGTCTGCTCCTTCGTTTTGTTATGCTTCGGCTTCTCGCAGCATTTTTTGTATCTTCTGTTTGGCGCGGTAGTAGGTCACGCAAGCCCAATTGGATGTGTGCCCGAAGATGGTGCCGATTTTTTCGAACGAGAGTTCACCGAATACGCGGAGACTGAATACCTCTTTGTAGGGTTCTTCCAGCCGGTGAAGGCACTGGTGAATGGTGAAAGCGGCGTCTTCATCAAGAAGCAGCTCTTCGACGTTGGATGGAGAGGAAAGCGTTTCCGACAAGGACTCTTCCAGCGGGACTGTCCGATGATTTTTACGGCAATAGGAATAATAGCAGTTCCGCGCGACCGTGAATAGCCACGCGCGGACATCCTGTTTGCCGTCGAAGCTCTTCAGACCGTCCAGTGCCTTGAAAAAGGTCTCCTGCGTCAGCTCCTCGGCCAGCGTTTCCGAATGAGTCAGCCCTTGTAAGAACAAAACCACATCCCGGAAGTAGAGACGGTAAAGTGTGCCAATGTCCATAGGCTAAGCCCTCGGATAAAGGTGCAATTGCTCCTCTGTGCCGTAGACGATGGAGCCGTTGACGCGGTAGGCATAAACGGGCTGACCCTGACGGTAGTGGAGCGTGGCGTCGGCGCAGACAACGGTGAGCAACTGGGTATTGGAGACAGTGATGCTGTTTGAAGATGCGGTGCTCCCGAATAGCCCTTCCAACGTAGCATGGAACTGCGGGAAACGGTAGCGTACCGCGCGGACAGTGATATTCTCTTCCCCCCAGTTGAAGGGGGTATCCATGGTCAGCCAGACGCCATCGCCCTGTACCTCCAGAATGCAGACGTTGGCTCCGTTTTCTTTGCGGTTATACGTCCACAGCCCGGACTGCTCGGCCGTGGCGGGGCTTTGAGCGGTGTACATCCATGCGGATAGCCCGAACAGACAGACGACTGCCAGAATGGAAAGCAATGCTGTCAGAATGCCTTTGCGCCGCAGTGCAGCGCGGATCTTTTTCAGCGGTGCATCAGGCTGCGGGTCAGGCTGTACCGGCATCGGAAGCTGAATGGCGTGCAACTCCTCCTGACAGGCAGGGCAGGTGCTGAGGTGTTCTTCGACCAATCGGTTCGTCTCTGGGCAGGTGAGGTGTTCGGCGTAGAGGGGGAGTAGATCACGGGTGATTTCACAGGGCAGTTTCATAGGTTCGACCTCCTTTTCGTGTCCGTTCACCTCAATAACGCACGAAATGCCAAAACCTTACAGATTTTTTGAAAATTCACCCATTTTCCCGCCAGAACAGCCCGCCGCTGGTCTGGAAAAGGAGCCACGGGTTCACGCTCTTGCTGCCGAGCTTGAAGTCTATGGTCAGCTCTTCGCCGAGGGCACCGACGGCCTGACCCTTTTCAACGGTCTGGCCGCGGGTGACGGAGAGGGTCTGCAAGCCGTAGAGGTAGCTGCGCATCCCGCAGCCGTGGTCGATGACGACGGTGTTGCCGGTGAGAGCGAGGTTCCCGGCGAAGGCCACCGTGCCGTTTGCGGGGGCGCGGGCCGGGTCGCCGGGGATGGTGTAGAGCTTGGTGGAGTTCGACTTGGAACCCTGCTGGCCGTTCGTGATCTTGATCTGGCCGAAATCGAGCAGAACGAGGTAATCTTCCGCCGGGCAGACGAAGCCGCCGGACCAGAGCTTTTCCTGCGCGGGCTGCTCGTAGAGGGGCCAGATGCTGTTCCGGAACTCAGTGTTGGCCGCCTCGGTGGGGGCGGGTTCGGCTTCCACTTCCGCCGTGCCGAAGTCCTTGGGCAGAACGGTCAGGGTCTTGGTGAGGACCTCGCCGTTGACGGTGAGGGTGACGTCATGGGCCCCGGCGGAGGCGTTGTAGGCCGCAGGGATGTAGGCCCGCCAGCCGGAGGGGCTGCGGGTGCACTGGACACTGCCGAGGTCGGTCTCCACCGTGGGGGCTGTTTCGCCCACCATGCCGGTGATGGCCACGCCCACGATGCCGCCCTGCTCCACCCGCTCGGCGGAAAGCTCCACATTGGCGCTGGCTTGGAGGGTGAACCGGAAGGAGAAGCTGTACCAGCCGGAGGGCTTGGCGGGGTGCTCCAGACCGGAATTTTTCCGGACGGCCCCGTTGCTGCCGCCCTCAAAGCGGGTGACGGTGCCGCCCGCCGGGAGCCGCCAGACGGTCATCTGGGCCTTGTACTCGCCGTTGGCGGGGAAGAGAAAGCTGTCGTATTCGGAGGCGGAGCCGGTGAAAAGGGGGGCTCCGTCGGCGGATTGGATGGTCAGGGTGGTATAGGTGGCCCAGTCGGGCGTGGTGAGGGCCGGGTGGGCATCGTAGAGGACGCCCAGCTTCTGCACGGACAGGGTCTCCGGTTCTGCGAAGACCTTATCCAGCACGCCGCCCACCAGCGGCACCTGCCAGCAGGAGCCGTTCACTTCCAGCTCCTGTCCGCCGAACTGCGCCGCCGCTTCCGGCCGGGAACCCTCGCCGGTGAACGAATAACTCACCGCCATCACGGCCCCCAGAAGCACCACAACGCCCAGAATGACGCCGATGATCCAGAGTAAAAAGCGTTTCATATGTAGTCCTCCACACAGCGCTCCTCTATTTGGCTCCCCTATTAGGGGAGCTGGACGCGCCAAAGCGCGGCCTGAGAGGTTTGGTTTGAAACCGCGCGCTGTGTTGTACAAAAAGGGCGCACTCGGCAGGTCAGGAACTGACGACCGGGTGCGCCCTTCAGCGTGTTTGTTTTATTCTGCGGCGTCCTCGGCAGGTGCGTCGGCAGGGGCCTCTGCGGGTTCTGCCTTGTCTTCACCAAACAGAAGGCGCTCGTACTCGTCCAGCTCCTTCTCGCGGCGGCGCAGGTAAACGGCCACAGCGGCCAGCGCACCAGCGATAGCGGCCAGCGTGGCGATCACAACGATCAAACAAGATTTCTTCATAGTTCAGCACACTCCTTTATTCGGGTCGGAACGATGTTCTGATGGCATCCTTCGTGTCGGGGTGGCCCTTTTCGCGGTGGGCCAATGAACCGCCCTTGCGGATATTATACCCGGAATGCAAAAAAATTACAACTGCAAATCCGGAAATTTTCATCAACCCGCACGAAATTTGTTACAATGCGGCGGCCAAAAGCTTCTTGTACGCCTTGAACGCGCCGGGCAGGGTGTACTCCGCCGCCAACTGCTCCGGGCTGGCCCAGACGCAGCCCGCCGGGGCCGGCTGCGTGTCCGCCGCAAAGAGATAGCCCTGCATCTGCCATTCGATGTGGCTGAAGATGTGCTTGGCCGGGCGGAGCGCTTTGGCGGCGTCGGGGGTGCAGGTGACGCCCAGCGCCGCCAGCCGGGCCCGTGCTTCGTCGGGGGTGAGGGTTTCGTTTTCCCACAGCACCGGCTGCCACAGCCCCGCCAGCAGTCCTTTTTCGGGCCGCTGCTGGAGCAGGACGCCCGCCGGGCTGCGGACGACGGCCAGCGTCACCGGCTCGATGCGGCGGGCCTTGGGGGCGGCTTTCCGGGGCAGGGAAAGGGCTGTCCCGGCGGCGCGGGCCTGACAGAGGTGGGCCAGCGGGCACTGCTCACACAGGGGCGCGCCGTTGGGCACGCAGACCAGCGCCCCCAGCTCCATCAGGGCCTGATTGTAGTCGCCGGGGGCGGCGGGGGGCTGGTGCTCCATGACGCGGGCCGTGAACGCCCGCTTCACCTTGGGGTCGGTGATGAGGCCGTCGTCGTTGTACAGCCGGGAGAAGACCCGGAGCACGTTGCCGTCCACAGCGGGCACCGGGAGTCCGAAGCTGATGGAAGCGATGGCCCCTGCCGTATAGTCCCCGATGCCGGGCAGGGCGCGGAGAGCGTCGTAGTCGGCGGGCAGCTCACCGCCGTACTGCTCACAGACGATCTTCGCGGCCTTTTGCAGGTTCCGCACCCGGCTGTAATAGCCCAGCCCCTCCCACAGCTTGTGGAGCTTTTCCTCCTCGCACGCGGCCAGCGCCGGGATGTCCGGCAGGGCGGCAAGGAAACGCTCATAATAGGGCAGTGCTGCCGAGACGCGGGTCTGCTGGAGCATGATCTCGCTCAGCCAGACATGGTAGGGCGTCGGGTCCGAGCGGAAGGGCAGGATGCGGTGGTTCGCGTAGAACCAATTGAGCAGCGCGGGGAAAATGTTTTCCACGGAAAGTTACCTCGTTGTTGAAAAAAGAGCTGCCGCATCCGGCGGCAGCTCTCCGAAAATTTTTTAGAACCCGTAAGCGGTGCGGGGGAAGGGCAGGACATCGCGGATGTTCTGGATGCCCGTGAGGTACATGATCATGCGCTCGAAGCCGAGGCCGTAACCGGCGTGCTCCACGCCGCCGAACTTGCGCAGGTTGAGGTACCAGTCGTAGCTGGACTTGTCCAGACCCAGCTCGTCCATGCGGGCCACCAGCTTGTCGTAGTCCTCCTCGCGCTGACTGCCGCCGATCAGTTCGCCGATGCCGGGCACCAGCATATCGGCTGCGGCCACGGTCTTGCCGTCCGCGTTCTGCTTCATGTAGAAGCTCTTGATCTCCTTCGGATAGTCGGTGACGAAGACGGGCTTCTTGAATACCACCTCGGTGAGGTAGCGCTCGTGCTCGGTCTGGATGTCCACGCCCCACTCCACGGGGAACTGGAACTTCTTGTTGTTCTTCTTCAGCACCTCAATGGCGTCGGTGTAGGTGATGCGGCCGAACTCGCTGTTTGCCACCAGCTCCAAGCGCTCGATCAGGCCCTTGTCGATGAACTGGTTGAAGAAGGCCATCTCATCGGGGCAGTTGTCCAGCACGTAGCGGATGACGTACTTGGTCATGGCCTCGGCGGTGTCCATGTAGCCGTTCAGGTCGCAGAAGGCCATCTCCGGCTCGATCATCCAGAACTCGGCGGCGTGGCGGGTAGTGAAGCTCTTCTCGGCGCGGAAGGTGGGGCCGAAGGTGTACACCTTGCCGAAGGCCATGGCCATGGCCTCGGCCTCCAGCTGGCCGGAAACGGTCAGGTTGACGGGCTTCTCAAAGAAGTCCTTGGTGTAATCCACGGTGCCGTCCTCGTTCTTGGGGACGTTTTCGAGGTCGAGGGTGGTCACGCGGAACATCTCACCGGCGCCCTCGCAGTCGGAGGCGGTCAGCAGGGGAGAGTGGGCGTAGACGAAGCCGTTCTCTTGGAAGAACTTGTGGATGGCGTAAGCGGCCACGCTGCGGACGCGGAAGGCGGCGTTGAAGGTGTTGGTGCGGGGGCGCAGGGTGGGCATGGTGCGCAGATACTCCATGCTCATCTTCTTTTTCTGCAGCGGATACTCGTCTGCCGGGCAGTCGCCGAGGATCTCGACGGAGTCGGCGTTCAGCTCAAAGGGCTGCTTTGCCTGCGGGGTCAGCACGATGCGGCCCACAACACGCAGACTGCTGTACAGGCCGGTGTGGATGACGGCATCGTAGTTTTCCAGCTTGCCGGCCTCCAAAACGACCTGCAGAGTCTTGAAGCAGCCGCCGTCGGACAGGGCGATGAAGCCGATGTTCTTGGAGTCGCGGATGTTCTTTGCCCAGCCGCAGACGGTCACGACCGTGCCGTCGGCGGGGGTGTTCTTGTACAGCGAAACGATCTCAGTACGTTCCATGATGTTCCCTCCGATAAAATAAAAAGACAGCTTTGCCCTGAATTTTCAGGGCGAACAAGCTGTCTTGTAATGTCCGCGGTGCCACCTGAATTACCGGAAGTGTCCGGTCGCTCACGCGCGCCCTTCAAAAAAGGAAGCGCTGCCCTTGTAACGCGGGGCGCAGCGGCGCACCTACTGGCGGCGGCCCTTGCGGCGCACCGTGTTCAGGTTGCAGCTCCCGGAGGTTCGTTCGCGCAGCGTCCGCCCACGGCTCGCAGCAAATGCCGTGTTCTCTGGAAGCGTCCGGGTTGCGTTACTTTTTCCGATCTGTGCTTTTCAGTAGTTATAAAAATAGCACAGGTGGGCGGGTTTGTCAATCGGAAATTGCGGGGTCTGCGTTCCGCAGCGCCTCCACCAGACCTTCGGCGGCGAGCTGCCCGGCGTAGAGGGCCTCGTTCAGGTTGTTGCCGTGGCCGCCGATCTCGATGAGGAGGCTGCCGATGGTGAGGTCCTGATTATAAAAGCGGTAGCTGAACAGCACCGGGCGGGTGAAGCCGGGGAACGCGCTTTCCATGGCCCGCTCCCACGCGGCGGCGAAGCGGAGGTTCTGGCGGTAGTTCGGCAGACAGACGCTGCCGCCGTTGTCGCACCCGCAGATGATCATGATCTGCGCGGCCTGTTGGCCGTTGACGGTGCAGACCGGGGCCATCCGGGAGCCGTTCTCCGTCTCGATGGCGTCGCGGTGGACGTCCAGCACGATCTTGATGCTGGGGTACTGGGCTAAGTACTGCTGCACTACGGCGCGGCTGTTGGCGTAGCTGCCGGTGTAGCTGGGGTAGTCGTTCAGGGTCTCATCGTGGAGGGTGTTCAGCCCGGCAGCGTTGAGGGTGTCGGCCATGACCCGGCCCACGGCGCACATATTATAGCTGCGGTCGGTGGTGCGGGAGCCGTCGCCGGAGCGGAACCAGAGCCCCGCCGACAGGCGGTAATCCTCGGTGGCGTGGGTGTGCATAATGAGGATCTGCGGCTCCGGGCTGTTCCACTCCACCGAGAAGGGAAGCGGGCCCTCGATCTCCGCCGCGATTTCGGCTGCCGGGACACGGGTGTTGTTTTTGATCGTGCCCGTGCCGCAGGGGATGTACTTTTCCCCGCTGCCCTGCGGGTAGTTCTTTTCCAGAATGATCCCTGCATCGGCGGGGCGGGCATCGTCCCCTTCCAAGGCGACGAAATAGGACGTGTCGGCAGGGGCGGAAGCGTCCGGCTGGGCTTGGGCCGGGGCATCCGGCTCGATGGCGTCGGCAGACGCGGCGGGCTGGGAGGACGCCGACGCTTGCTTCCGGCTGAGGGAAAGAGCAGTCTTGGCGGCGGGCAGCGGCCCGATGACAAGGGCCGAAAGGCCGAGCAGAAGCCCGTGGGCAAAGAAAGTCAGGGCCAGCATCAGCGCCGCCGCCCCGGCCAAGGCGGCGAGCTGCCCGGCCCCGGAACTTGTCTGCCTGTGGCGCATGGCGCGCACCTCCTTCCCTCTTACAAACATATGAAAAATGCAAAGGGATAGAACTCCCTCTGCCATCGCAGACGCGGCGGAAGGAGCCGTCAATTCGTCAGCCAGCCCAGCTGCGCAATGCTGAGCCGGGGCTGCAACGCCCGGTTGATGGCCGCCGCCAGCAGGGCCGCCCCGTGGGCGATGACGCTGTCCAGCTCGCGGGGGGTCACCACGAGGTCACGGCCCTCCTCCGACTGCATCAGGGTGGGAATGCCCGCCGCCAGCACCGGCACGCCCAGCCGCGCTGCGTCCAGATGGCGGGAATGGTCGGGCTGGGCGGGGAAGAGCCCGGTGTCCGAAAATTGCAGGGTGCGGCCCAGCCGCTCCGGCTCAGAGGAGCACAGGCTGTCCACGCAGAGCAGGGCCGCAGGGCGGACCTGACGCACCAGCGCCGCCGCCAGCTGCTGCAAGCTCAGCCCGGTGGAGGCCGATACCCCCGGTGCCACCGCCGCCACGGGCCGGATGCCCTGCACCGGAATGCTGCGCTGCCCCATGGTGACGAAGATCTTCTGCACCGTGCGGGGGCCGAGGGCGTCTGCGGTGACCCGGCGGTTCCCCGCCCCCAGCACCAGCACCGGCCCCGCCGCCGGGAGCAGGGCCCGCAGCTCTGCTGCTGCCGGTTCGATGACGCTTTCGTCCCGCTCGTCGAGCAGGTTGACGCAGGGCACTTCCAGCGTCACATACCGCCCGCGGGGCCGCTCCAGACCTTCCCGCGCGATCTCCACCCGCGTTACGGTCACGCCGCCGCGTTTGGCCGTGGCCACCCGCACACCGGCAGGCAGGGCGTCCTCCGGGGCGTGGTAGAGCTCGTCCGCAAGGTCGGTATAACGCATTTTCATCCCACTTTTCTGTCTGAAGTCCGCTTTCGGGGCCGTTTTGGCCCGATCGCACAGCTTCAGTATGGGATTTTGAAAACTTTTCTAAACAAAAATCGAAAAAAGGCTTGCGCTGGTACGGTAAATATGGTATCATAAGGTGCGCTGTTATAGGTAGCCAAGGAGGTGGAACGAATGCCTAACATCAAATCTCAGAAGGACCGCGTCGTGCAGAATGCCGCAGAGCAGGCTCACAACAAGGCCATTAAGACCAACCTGAAAACAGTCGTCAAGAAGGCAGACGCTGCCATCGATGCTAAAGCCGCTGACAAGGACGCAACTGTCCTGGCTGCTGTTTCCGCGATCGACAAGGCTCGCGCTAAGGGTGTCATCAAGAAGAACACTGCTTCTCGCAAGATCAGCCGTATGGCAAAGCGTGCTAACAAGAACGCTTGAGTCCGTGCCTGATCAAGTGATCGACTGACGAACAAAACCTCTGTGCCATCCGGCATGGGGGTTTTTGTTTTTGCATCGTACCACTTTTTGATTGCAGAAATACAGGAAAACGGTCTGGCCGAACGATACGGTCAGACCGTTTTTGCGTGAAAGTCAGTTCTGATCATGGCTCTTCCCGAACCACGAGCAGACCACGCCGCAGACAAGGCTGGTGGTGACGCCGGCGGCGGCAGCGGTCAGGCCGCCGGTGAGGATGCCGATGGCTCCTTCTTCCTGCAAAGCGGTGCGGACGCCTTTGGCCAGCAGGTGCCCGAAGCCCAGCAGGGGCACGGTGGCTCCGCACCCGGCGAACTCGGCCAGCGGCGCGTACCAGCCGACGGCGGACAGGACGACGCCCGCCACGACGTAGCCTGTCAGGATGCGGGCGGGGGTCAGGCCGGTGAGGTCGATGAGGAGCTGCCCGACGACGCAGATGCCGCCCCCAACGACGAAAGCCCAGAAATAATTCATGCGGTTCCCTCCTTTTTCGGGGCCCAGAGCTCGACGAGGTGGGCGATGGCCGGGATGCTCTCCTTTTGCAGGAAGGTGGTCTGACTCATCAGCGCCCCGGTGGCGAGGAAGAGCAGGCGCTTCTGGGTGCCCCGCTCCAGCCGGGGCAGGATGTGGGCGCAGAGAACGGCGGCGCAGCACCCAGCCCCGGAGCCGCCGCTCTTGACAGCTTGCGCCTCGGCGTCGTAGAGGATGCAGCCGCAGTCCACATGGTTCTTGAGGAGCAGCCCCTCGGCGGCCAGAAGTTCCCGGAAGAGCTGGCTGCCCACATGGCCGAGGTCGCCGGTGTAGATGGCGTCGAAATCCTGCGGTTCGCTGTGGGTGTCCCGCAGGTAGTGCAGCAGGGTGGCGGCGGCTGCGGGGGCCATGGCTGCGCCCATGTTGTTGATGTCCTTGATCTGGTAATCCTGCACCCGGCCGAAGGTCACGGCCCGGATGCCGACGCCCGGCCCGGCGGGCCGCAGCAGACAGGCCCCGGCGGCGGTGGCGGTCCACTGGGCCGTGGGGGTGCGGACGGCTCCGTAGCTGAGCGGGGTGCGGAACTGACGCTCTGCCGCGCAGAAATGGCTGGACGACATGGCCAGCAGCCCGTCGGCCATCCCGGCGGAACAGAGCGCGGCCCCCAGCCCCAACGCTTCGGCCATCGTGCTGCAGGCCCCGAACAGCCCGGCGTAGGGGATGCCCAGCGCCCGCATGGCATAGTTGGAGGCCGTGCACTGGGCTTGGAGATCCCCGGCCAGCACAAGGCTGACCTCTTTTTCGGGGATTTGTGCTTTTTTTAGGCAGAGCCGGGCCGCCCGGAGCTGGAGCTCGGCCTCGGCGGCCTCCCACCCGGATCGGCCGAAGCTGTTGTCGGCCCGCAGCTCGTCAAAGCCCGCCGCCAAGGGGCCCTCGCCCTCTTTTTTGCCGCCCACCGCCGCGTGAGATGCGATGACGGGGGGATCGGAGAAGATCAGGGTATCGCCGCGCCGGGTCGCCATCAGAAATTCCTCCTTTCAGGGCTGTTTTTTTGCGAATTTTGTGGTATACTGAGAATTCGCCGGGGTGGTGCAATCTTCGCGCCCGGCTGTGCGTATTGTAAAGGAAAGCGCTCAGCCGCCCAGCAGCCAGAGCACCCCGCCGTAGACCACGGCGGACAGGGTGCCGTAGACGATGACCGGCCCCGCGATGGTGAACATCTTGGCCCCGGTGCCGAGGATGCGGCCCTCCGTCTTGAACTCGATGGCCGCGCTGACCACGGCGTTGGCAAAGCCGGTGATGGGCACCAGCGACCCCGCCCCCGCGCGGGCCGCGAGCTTCTGGTAAAGGCCCAGCGTCGTCAGCACCGCCGAAAGGGCGATGAGGGTGCAGCTGGTCAGGGTGCCCGCGAGGTCGGCTTCGAGCCCAAGGGCGAGATACCGCTGGCGGAGCACCTCGCCGAGAAGGCAGATGCCGCCGCCTACCCCGAAGGCCCACAGGCAGTCGGTGCCGAGGGGGGAGTGCGGGCCGACCTTTTTCACCCGCCGCGCATATTCCTGCGCTGTCATCTTCATAGGGGAACACCTCCGAAGGTAGTATTTCCGGAACCCGAAGAACTATGCAAGCAAACTGCGGCCTGCCCGCCTGAGAGGGCAGGGCCGCTGACAAGAAAGAAGGCTCGTTATGGACCAACAACATCGACCCACCCACCGCCGCCTGACCCGCGCGGAAGTGCGCCGCCGTCGGCGCAGCCGTGCCATCCGCCGGGTGGCCGGGTTGACCGCCGTCGTCTGCCTCGTCGTGGGCGGCGCGGCCGTCCTGCTCAACCGCAAGGCCCCGGTGCCCTCGGCCAGCGCCGCCGGTGCCCCCGCCAGCAGCGCCGCCAGCGGGACGAACGGGCTGCTGACCGACCTGATGTTCCCCAGCAGCACCGCCGAATCCACCAGCGCTGCCGCCAGCGAAGGGGTCGAGGAGAGCCGGGACAACGCGCTGGGCCTGACCAAGGCCGAGGCCGCCGCCATGCTGGCCGACCCGATGATGGTGCTGGTGAACCACACCAACAAGATGCCGGACAACTACACGTTTGATACAAAGGAGTGCGGCTCCCAGACGGCGGTGAATAAGACCTTGCAGACCCCGGCGTGCGATGCCTTTCTGGAGATGCAGAAAGCCGCCGCAGCCGACGGCGTGACCGTCTGGATGCAGAGCGGCTACCGCAGCGTCAAGTACCAGACCGGCCTGTACGAGCGGAAAACGAAGTACTACACCGACCGGGGTTACGATACCGCCACCGCCAAGGAGATGGCCGCCGCCGTCGTCAACCCGCCGGGCTATTCCGAGCACAACTGCGGCCTTGCCGCCGACCTGAACAGCCCCGAACACACCGGGCTGGACGAGGGCTTTGAGAACACCACGGCCTTCCGCTGGCTGTGCGAGCACGCGGTGGAGTACGGCTTTATCCTGCGCTACCCCAAGGGGGCCGAGGATAAGACGGAAATCACCTACGAGCCGTGGCACTGGCGGTATGTGGGCAGGGAGAACGCCGCCAAGATCAGCGCCAGCGGCCTGTGCTTCGAGGATTACATCGCCCAGCTGCACGCCATTGCGGGCTGAGCGGCAAAGCGCGGGCAAAGACCCGTGAAGAAACCGTAAAACTTTACCGGACCCTTTGCATTTTAGGGGGCGGTATGGTAAGATAGCAATGTCCCGGTATGCCGCGTAAAAGAACGCAGCAGGGGACCTGAGTGTAACGAATGCAAAAGAGGGAATAATCCATGAAAAATCGTTCAAAACTGATGATAGCTGCTGCGGTGGCCGCAAGCTGTGTTCTGCTCGCGGGCTGCGGCTCCTCCGCTTCCTCCACGGCAAGCTCTGCCGCCAGCTCCGAGTCGGCTCCCAGCTCGGTGGTCCTGTCGCAGGTGGAGAGCGCTCTGCCCGACGACGGTACCAACAGCCCCGATGAGCTGGCCGATGAGGTGAACACCCTGCTGGAAGCGAACCCCATCGCAAACCAGTTCGAGATCGCCGCAATGAACATCGAGTACGATTTCGGCCTGAAGGCAGAGGATGTGGCCGGCTATAAGGGCGTGAAGAGCAACGACAACGGCGACGCGGGCCTCGTGCTGGTCATCGAACCCGCCGAGGGCAAGGCCGACGACATCGTGGAAGCGCTGAAGGCCTACCAGCAGGATCAGGTCGCGTTCTATGGCAACTACGCTGAGTTCGCCACCGCACAGGCCAACGTGGAAAATGCGGTCATCGCCAGCAGTGCCGACCGCGTGGTGATGGCCATTGCCTCCAACGAGTGCACGGAGGATCTGACCGACGCCGTCAACGACGTTCTGCTCAAGTAAAAACAACAGTTGTGGGCCGGTGCCATGGCGGCATCGGCCTTTTTTCAAAGGAGGAACACCTTGGTTTTCAGCACCATCATCTTTCTGTTCCGGTTTCTCCCCATCACGCTGGCGCTGTATTACCTTGCGCCCGCAAAGCTCAAGAACACGGTGCTCTTCGTGTGCAGTCTGGTGTTCTACTGCTGGGGTGAAGTCCGGTTTTTTCCGGTCATGCTGGCCCTCATCCTCATCAACTACCTGTGCGGCTTGGGGCTGGAAAAATGTGCGGCTAAGTCCGCCGCCCGCACGGCGCTGCTGCTGGCGGCCTTGGCGGGCAGCTTGGGGATGCTGTTTTACTTCAAGTACGCGAACTTCGTCCTCTCCAGCCTGAACGCGCTGCTGGGTACGGATTTTGCGGCCATTCAGGGCATCAGCACCCTGCCGCTGGGCATCAGCTTCTACACCTTCCAGACCCTGTCCTATACCATCGATGTTTACCGGGGCGAGGTCAAGACCGAACACAACATCATCGACTTCGGTGCCTACGTCGTCATGTTCCCGCAGCTCATTGCGGGCCCCATCGTCAAATACCGCGATGTTTCGGCGCAGCTCCACGTCTACGAGCACCGCTATCACTTAAAGCAGATCGAAGAGGGCATGACCCTGTTTACCTTTGGTCTGGCGAAAAAGGTCCTGCTGGCGGATGCGGTGGGTGCCCTCTGGACCGACATCATCGGCATCCAGAGCAGCCCTTCCACCACCTATGTGGGCCTTGGAAATGCTTCTACGGCGCTGGTCTGGCTGGGCGTCATCGCCTATTCGCTCCAGCTCTACTTCGACTTCTCCGGCTACTCGATGATGGCCATCGGCATGGGCAAGATGCTGGGCTTTGATTTCCCCCAGAACTTCAACTTCCCCTATATCTCCCGCTCCATCACCGAGTTCTGGCGGCGCTGGCACATGACCCTGTCCGGCTGGTTCCGGGAGTATGTGTATATCCCGCTGGGCGGCAACCGCAAGGGCCTCAAGCGGCAGATCTTCAACCTCTTCGTCGTGGAGCTGCTCACCGGCATCTGGCACGGCGCGGATTGGAACTTCATCTGCTGGGGCCTGTACTACTTTGTCCTGCTGGCCATCGAGAAGCTCTTTCTGCTGAAATACCTCGAAAAAGGGAAGCTCTGGCCCCATGTCTACACCCTCTTCCTCGTGGTGGTGGGCTGGGCCATGTTCGTGGGCAACGATTACGGCGTCGGCTTCGGGGAACTGTTCCACCGGCTCTTCGTTCCCACGGGCGGCGTCTCGCCGGTGTATTTCCTGCGGAATTACGGGGTGCTGCTGGCGGTGTCCGCCGTCTGCTGTACGCCGCTCATCGAAACGCTCTGGAACGCGCTGAAAAAGCGCACTGCCACCCGTGTGGCCACGGTGCTGGTGCTGCTGGTACTCTCCACGGCCTATGTGGTGGGCAGCACCAACAGCCCGTTCCTGTATTTTAACTTCTGAGGAGGACGTGGATCATGGAAAAGAAAAAGCGTTTGTCCTCGCTCAAACAGTACCCGGTGCTGATGGCCTTCAGCCTGTTTTTCATCGCCCTCTTCGTGCTGGATATGGCAACGCCTGACCGCGCATACAGTGAGATGGAAAACACCACCCTCACCCAGCGGCCCAAGCTCACGGCGGTGTCGGTGGACGGGCTGAACAGCTATTTCACCAATTACACGAAGTACGTCAAGGATCAGGTCTTCGGGCGGGATCAGTGGATCGACCTTCAGAGCCTTGCCGAGACGACCCTGTTCCAGAAGACCCAGAGCGGCGGCATCCTGCTGGGCAAGGAGCACAGGATGTTCGCCCGGCGGTACCGCGTGCTGCCCAGCGAGGAGAAGACATGGAACAAGAACCTCGCGGCAGTGAGTTCGCTGTCCGAGCGCTGCCCCGGCAAGGTCAGCTTCATGCTGGTGCCGTCGGCCTCCACCGTCTACCCGGAAAAGCTGCCCCTCGCCGCGCCCCAGATGGACGAGGAAGCCCGCATTAACGAAGCCGCGAATGTGGTGCAGGGCGGGCATTTCATCAATGTCCTTCCGACTCTGTACGACCACAAAGACGAGTATCTCTATTATCGCACGGACCACCACTGGACGACGCTGGGGGCTTACTACGCCTACGAAGCCTTTTGCAAGGAGCTGGGCCTGACGCCGTTTGACCGCAGCACGCATACCGTGGAGACGGCGGAAGACTTCTACGGCACCCATTACTCCAAGGCGCGGACGTGGAACGCCGAGCCGGACACGATCACATGGTACGACTTGCAGAACAAGCTCACCATCTGGAATGTCACGGGCCCCGGCCAGCCCACCGACGGCACCGAGACCGGCCTGTACGATACCGCGAAACTGGATGTTTACGACAAGTACGCCATGTTTCTCCACGGCAACAACGGCCTGAGCCGGGTGGAGGGCGACGGAACGGGGAAGATCCTCGTCATCAAGGACAGCTACGCCAACAGCTTCGTGCCTTACCTGACGGCCAACTATGCGGCCATCGACGTGGTAGACTTCCGCAATTATAACTACGGGCTGGATCAGCTCATCGCCGACAATGACTATGACGCGATCTTGGTGCTGTACAGCTATTCGAGCTTCACCAGCGACCCGTACCTCTACCGTGCGGGTGTCGCGGGCTGAAAAACGGCTTGTTGCAGAACTTTTTCACAAAGAATGGTGTCCGTTTTCATGCGACTTTCCGATTTTTCACTATTTTGCACAGAATCTATTGCAGAAAACCGACAGGTGTAGTAAAATGAGCGTACAAAGAGTGAGAAGGAAAGCGGCATGGAAGTTGTATTTGATCGGCGCACAGGCGCCGCCGCAAAGAGGGAAATGACCTATGAAGAATGAACTGAGACTGCCCGCAGAGTATGCGGTGATGACCGAAGATGAAATGACCTATACCGAGGGCGGAAGCGCTGCATTTGATACCTTCAAGGTAGCCGCCACCGTCGTTGGCAGCGTGGTGCTGGGCGCCAGCTACGTCTGGGGCATTTCTACCGCCCGCAACTGGCTGAGCAACAAATCCAACCGTAAGGGCAATATCCTGACGATTCTGGGCCGCGCCATGGATGATATCGGCGAGGACATGACCAAGAGTCCCTCCAACTTCCTGCGCGATGGTGTTTCCACCGCCATGGTGGTGGGTCTGGCTCCCATTAGCCTGATCCTCGTTCTGCTCTAAGGAGTCGGGACTCCGCGTCTACTTGTTCCCCATAGCATTTATTTGGAAACCTGCGGTGCGGTGTGCATCGCTTGGGATAGATTGCTTTCAAAGGAGTGTTATTATGGAAAACAAAATGATGATGCCCGCTTGCTACAGTGTCATGACTGAAGACGAGATGACCTACACCTCTGGTGGCGATGCTGGAACCGCTTACGCCGTGGGTTGGGTGATCGGTACTACCATTTCCATTGCAAATATGGTCTGGGGCATTGGCAAGAGTCGTGAGTGGATCCAGAAGAACAAGAAGGGCAAGTCCGTTACCGAGCTGGCAGCCAGCGGTATTGATGCTTTCGCAAATTACCTGAACAAGTCCGTCGGCAACGCTGTGGTTGGTGTTTATACGGCGATCAATCTGGCCGGCTGGTGGCCTGTCACCGCAGTTGCTTGGGTAACGGCATAATTGCTCTTGACCCGCATCCGCGGAGAAGTCCAAAGAACACAGCAGGGCGGCGGCTCACCCCAGGGGGGCGGGCCGCCGCTTTTTGTGTTGTGTGACCCAGTTACGGAACGGCGGGGGCGTTTTGGGGTATACTAATGCCATCGAACAAAACACTTCCCAAGGAGGTAACCGATATGGAACCCATCACCATTACCAGTGCAAATTTTGACGCCGAGGTGCTGCACAGCGAAAAGCCCGTCCTGCTGGACTTCTGGGCAAGCTGGTGCGGTCCCTGCCGGATGCTGTCCCCCATCGTGGACGAGGTGGCCGAAGAGCGCAGCGACATCAAGGTGGGCAAGGTCAATGTGGACGAGCAGCCCGACCTTGCCGCCCAGTTCGGCGTCATGAGCATCCCGACCCTGCTGGTCTTCAAAAACGGCAAGCTCGTCAACCAGACCGTCGGTGCCCGCCCCAAGAGCGGCGTGCTGGCCCTGCTGGACGTCTGAGAACACCTGAAATCAGAACCGCACCCTTCCCCCGCCGCTCGCGCACCCTGCGCCCGGCGGGGGATTTTTTGCGTTTCCGGGGGCGGGCATTTGCGGAACGCATCATCTGACTCGGTGGTACGATGAAACAATTTCGCGTTTCTGTACAAACGCACAGAAAAACGGTAAGATAGAGGTGAAAAATCTTTCACTTTCATACTTTACAACTTTACCTAGATAAAGTAAAATGATTCCATAAAATTGTGCGCTGGGAAAGGGGCGGCAGGATGGCCGCCGGAACGGTTCAAAACCGAGGAACGGGAGGAAACGGAGATGGAATTTGATCTGTCGTATTTGCAGCCGAAGGAGCGGGCTTCCTTCGGGCTGCGGGCGCTGTACGAGGCGGCGGGGTGCCGCAAATACCACATGGGCCGCTTCGAGGAGTATGGGCTGTATCAGGAAAACCGCAGCTTTTTGTCGTCGGAACAGGTCATCACCTTCACGGACTTGGACGGGCGGCTGCTGGCGCTCAAGCCGGACGTGACCCTTTCCATCGCCAAGACGGCCCAGCCCGCGGCCGATGAGACGCTGAAATATTACTACCACGAGAACGTCTACCGCCCCTCGGCAGAGAGCCACACCTTCAAGGAGATCTCCCAGATGGGCCTTGAGATGCTGGGAGCCGTGGGCGAAGCACAGGTCCAGCAGACCGTCCGGCTGGCGGCGCAGTCGCTGGGGCAGCTGGGGGCTGCGTGGGTGCTGGAAGTGAGCCACATGGGCTACCTCTTCGGCTTGCTGGATGCGCTGGCAGTGCCGGAAAACGCCCGCCCGGCCCTGCTGGGATCACTGCGGGAGAAAAATGCCCACGAGCTGCGGGCAGCGGCCAAGGCTGCCGGGCTGGACGATGCCGGGGCCGAGACCCTGTGCGGGCTGCTGAGCCTCTGCGGCGGGTACGAAGAGACGCTGACGCGGGCCGAAGCCTTCAGCAAGAACGACCGGATGCGGGCAGCCGCTGCCGAGCTGCGGGCGCTGGCCGAACCGCTGGAAGCGGCGGGCGGCAGCATCCGGCTGGATCTCTCGCTGGCGGGTGAGATGGAATACTATAACGGGTTGGTCTTTCAGGGGTATCTGCGGGGTCTGCCCCGGCCGCTGCTCAAAGGCGGCCGGTACGACCGGCTGATGCAGAAGTTCACCCCCGGCGCGGACGCCATCGGCTTTGCGGTCTACCTCGACGAGCTGGACCGCCTGAGCGCCCCGCTGCCGCCGGTGCAGCAGCAGAAGACCGAAAAGACCATGCTGAATGTGGCCCTGCCCAAAGGCCGGCTGGGCGACAAGGTTTATGATCTGCTTGCCCGCATCGGCTACGGCTGCACCGAGGACTACAACGCCACCCGGAAGCTGGTGGTGGAGAACCCGGCGGCGGGCATCCGCTACTTTCTCGTCAAACCCAGCGATGTGGCCATCTACGTGGAGCACGGCGCGGCGGACGTGGGCATCGTGGGCAAGGACATCCTCACCGAAGCCTCGGCGGACGTCTACGAGCTGCTGGACACCGGCCTTGGCAAGTGCCGGATGTGTGTGGCCGCCCCGGCAGACTATCAGGACGACCCCAGCCGCCCGGTGCGGGTCGCCACCAAGTTCGTGAACATCGCGAAAAACTATTATGCGTCCATAGGGCGGGATATCGACATCATCAAGCTGAACGGTTCCATCGAGCTGGCCCCCATCTTAGGGCTTTCGGACGTCATTGTGGACATCGTGGAGACGGGCACGACCCTCCGGGAAAACGGCCTCAAGGTCGTGACGGAGTTCCTGCCCATCTCGGCCCGGTTCATCGCCAACAAGGCCAGCTACCAGTTCAAGCACAAGGAAATGGACGAAATGCTCGAAAAACTGCGGGATACCTTACAGGAGGCTGCAAAATGATCAAGCTGTATAACTTCGACGAACTGAGACCCGAAGAGATCTTGAACCGCGACATCCGCGCGGAGAAGAACGTGGAGGATGTGGTGGACGGCATCATTGCCGACGTCCGTGCCCGCGGCGATGGGGCTCTGAAGGACTACGCCCTGAAATTCGATGGCGCGGCCATCGAGAATTTGCAGGTGACGCAAGAGGAGATCGACGAGGCCTTTGCCAACATGGATCCCTACTTTCTTGAGACACTGCGGGAGGCTGCCGCCAACATCGAGGCTTTCCACCGCCAGCAGGTGCACAAAAACTTTGTGATGAACGACAAGCCCGGCGTGGTGCTGGGCCAGAAATATACCCCCATCGAGAAGGCGGGCGTCTATGTGCCCGGCGGCACGGCGGCGTACCCCTCCACGGTGCTGATGGACGTGATCCCGGCCAAGGTGGCGGGGGTGTCCGAGATCGTCATGACCACCCCGGCGGGGAAGGACGGTAAGGTGAACCCGGTCATCCTCGCGGCAGCAGCCACGGCGGGCGTGACCAAAATTTTCAAGACCGGCGGCGCACAGGCCGTGGCCGCGCTGGCCTACGGCACCGAGAGCATCCCGGCGGTGGATAAGATCGTGGGCCCCGGCAACATCTACGTTGCCACGGCCAAGCGGAAGGTCTTCGGCAAGGTGGGCATCGACATGATCGCGGGCCCCAGCGAAATTCTGGTGCTGGCGGACGGCGGCTGCAACCCCGCGTGGGTAGCCGCCGATCTGCTGAGCCAAGCCGAGCACGACAAATTGGCCAGCCCCGTCCTCGTGACGGACAGCGAGGCGCTGGCCAAGGCCGTACAGGCGGAGCTGGAAGCCCAGATCCCCCAGCTGCCCCGCGCCGCCATCGCCCGTGCCAGCGTGGACGACAACGGCAAGATCATCGTCTGCTCCGATCTGCACAAGGCCATTGAGGCGTGCAACATCATCGCGCCGGAGCATCTGGAAGTCTGCGTGGAGGACCCCTTCGGCGTGCTGAACGAGATCAGGAACGCAGGCAGCATCTTCCTCGGCCGCAATGTACCGGAAGCGCTGGGCGATTACTTCGCCGGGCCGAACCACACCCTGCCCACCAGCGGCACGGCTCGGTTCTCCAGCCCCTTGGGCGTGGACGACTTCGTGAAGAAGTCCAGCTTCATCTACTACACCCGCGAGGCGCTGGGCGCCGTCGCTCCCCGCATCGCCGACTTCGCCGAGCGCGAGGGACTGCACGCCCACGCCAAGAGCGTGACCATCCGGTACGAAGAATGATTCAGTTGCAGAAAAACGGAGGACGACCCCAATGAGCCGGTTTCTATCAGAACGATTGATGAACGTCACCCCTTACACCCCCGGCGAACAGCCGCAGGATCAGAAATACATCAAGC